>Ga0209515_10000025_pt1 | contig 310258 bp, 248 predicted proteins | sample Subgroupgradi54m_FD_187454 | JGI IMG/M metagenome (GOLD analysis project Ga0209515, IMG submission 187454) | Subsurface groundwater microbial communities from S. Glens Falls, New York, USA - GMW60B uncontaminated upgradient, 5.4 m (SPAdes)... ... | reverse complement strand
GTTTCGAAGTCTTTTACCTTTTGTCCAAGGCCCAAACCGGGCAGAGCAACGAAAGGTCCGCGCGATCTGGCTTGGGTCCGCGCGCCCATGTCCGCGACGATGACGATGGGAAACTCGAGGCCTTTCACCGCGTGGATGGTCGAAAGTGTCACGGCGTTCCGCTCGCCGCTTTCGAGCTTCGCTTCAGGCTCCAAAGCTTCGCGCTCAGAGAGTCTCCCGATGAAACGCACGAAATCACCCACGCCGATCACCCCGTTAGCCTCAAAGCCATCGGCCATGTCGAGGAATTTTCTCACGTTGGCTACGCGCCTCAGGCCGTCGGGCCACAAAAGAAGCTTCGCCTCATAGTCGCTCGCTTCAAGCGCGCGGTTTAAGACGCCCGCCAGACGCAAACGGTCCTTTTCTTCCCTCAGATATTTCATGAGCTCCTTGAACCGGGTGATACGTTTTTTCTCTTCGGACGCTATCTCTTTGATGGAGTCCGGATCCTCTAAGGCTCCCGAAAGAGGGTCGTCGGTTGAGTTTTTCTTGGCACTCTTGGCAAGCCAATAAAGCGTGTCGTCGCTTGTGCCCACCAGCGGCGAGCGCAGAACGCCCGCCAGAGCGATGTCGTCCTCGGGGTTTTCGATAAGTTTGAGGAGCCCCATGAGGTCCACGATCTCAGGCTTGTCATAAAATCCCTTGGAGCGCGTCACTTCATACGGGATCCCGCGCTCGGAAAGTTCCTTCTCGTAAAAACGTAAGGAAGTGGCCGCACGAAACAGCATTGCGAAGTCGCCGTACCCCGCCGGGCGCGCTTTACCGCGGTCCTCGACGGCAAGACCAGAGCTCACTGTCTCTTCGATCCACGACGCCAGACGTTTCGCCTCGCGCACGCGCATGTCGTCGGCGGCCGCATCGTCCTCTTTTTTGTCGCGCGCCAGGCAAAGGAGCTCTACCGCCGGTGAGCGGCCGGGCTGATAAGCTTTTTTGGCCTCGAGAGCAAAAAAATCGGGTCCAGGAAAAATGCCGGTGAAAAAAGAATTTACGAAACCGAGGATCTCGGCACGCGAGCGGTAATTTTCACTGAGGACGAGATTCTTTGCCGCGGCGCCCGCGCTTTGAGCGGACCGGATCCTGCGGCGAAACACGTCCGGCTCCGCGTGGCGGAAGCTGTAGATCGACTGCTGGATGTCACCCACGATGAAAAGGTTGCGTTCCGATTTGAGATGATCGATGAGCTGGTCCTGAAGAGGGCTCACGTCCTGATACTCATCGACAAGGATGAGCTCAAAAAGCTGCCGGTAACGCGCGCGCACCGCCTTTTGAACGACGGAAGTCCCCGCAAGAAGCCGGGTCGCCAAAAAAAGAAGGTCGTCAAAATCGTAAGCCGAAAGGCGCTTTTTTCTTTCGTCGAAAGCCGTCTGAAAGCGCTTCACGACCCGGATGAATTCTTTTTTACTCTCTTTCTCTTCACCGGTCCCCGAAACTTTGAAGATGCTCTCGTCGCCGCCCGTTGCGCGGTAAAGGTCGTAAAGCTTTCGGATCGAGTTCCTCGCCGCGTCTTCGCCGATCCGGCTTAAGATCGCCATCCAGGCGTCACTCGAGGCTTCTTCTTCAAAGAGCGCGTCCAGCGTTTCGGATGCGAGGATGTCGGTCTCGCCTTCCCCAAGCACCCTGAAGAAAGGATCAAGGCCGCTCTCGATGGGATTCTCCTTCAGAAGCCGCGCGCAAAAACCGTGGATGGTGCTGATGTAAGCGTTTTCGATGTCCCGGCGGAACGCGTGGAGACCGCGCTCGCGACAGGCTTCGACAAGGCGGGATTTCATTTCGTTGGCTGCTTTTTCCGTAAAAGTGATGGCGAGAATACGCCCGGGCGAGATCCCTTTTTGACTCACCGCCCGCAGGAAACGCTCGACCAAGACACTCGTCTTCCCCGAACCCGCCCCGGCCGAGACGCAAAGCTCTTTGTCGAAAATACAGAACGCCGCTTCCTGCTGTTTGGAGAATTGGACGACCGGCTTCATGACGAGTCTTCCGAATAAATAAGACGCCAGGGTTCAAAACGGCAGACGGGTGAAAACTTGCAGAACTCGCAGGACTTCGACCGGACAGAAATATCGGCTTCGTGGATGCGCTTCACGAGTTCCCGGACCCTTTTCTCAGTCTCGGTGAGCAGCGCTTCAAATTCCCCCTCTGTGTAAGTGGTCTCGCGGCCGTCCATCTTAAGAAGCTTCCGCGCGTCCTCGCGGTAGAAGCCTTGTTTTCCGGGTTCCCGGAGATATCGATGCTCAGCGCCCACGATGTCGTAACCCAAAAGCTTCCGCGCCGCCAGAAGATAGATCGGCAACTGAAGCTCGAGGCCTTTCTCGAATTTGGCATGCACGCTCGGCCGCTTCGACAGCTTGTAGTCAACGACAAGCGCTTGTTTTCCATCGGCAGAAACATCCAGCCGGTCGATCTGGCCCCTGAGACGAATGGTGCGGCTTCCGCCGCCGATCTCAAGGAACGGACGGCCTTCGGCGCCGAACTTAAGCTCAAAAGAGCCCGCTGTAAGCCCTCGTTTCTCGAAAAGCGTTTTTTCACCCTCGGCAAAAAGATCGAGCGACCTTTTCATCGCGGTCAGCTGCGTCTTGAAGCGGAAAACTTTTCCGCGTGAAAGAACGCTTTTTTCGGCGATAGGCTGAAGGAGTTCTTTCAGTTTTTTTTTCATCTCTAGTAGGTCCTTCAGATGCTCCCCTTTTTTCCGGTCCTCTTCGCTAAAGGATCGGAAGTAAGTTTCAAGAACTTTATGGAGCGCTATCCCCATCTCGATCGATTCCCTTCCTTCGAGCGGTTCTTTGAGGCTCAGCACTTGGGAAGCAAAATACCGGAAAGAGCAGGCCGCCATTTCCTCAAGCCTCGTCGCGGAAAAGGGTCCTTCGTTCCGGGAAAAAGCTCCGCGGATCCTGGGATCAAGAATGACTCCATGAGGGTCCTCCTTGGCTTTGTCGACCCAAGCGAGAATTTCCTTGAAAGCGGGCCGTGAGGACCAGTCCTTCAGAGCTGAGTGATCCCCACGCCCGAAGCGGGCCGTGCCTTTTTTGACGTCGGCTTCGGTTTCCCATAGGTCCGGTTCAGGCAGGAATTGGGCCGGGTGACGGGTCTTGGTGGGCAGAGGGTCTTTGAAGCATTTGCGTGTTTCCTCGACGAAAAAAGAAGGAAGCGACGCCCGTCCGTCGGCTCCGTAGAGCGGGTACGTGAGGACTACCTTCTCCCGTGAACGCATGAGCGCCATGTAAAAAAAATAGCGCTCGCCGGCGGCACGCAAGGCGCGTTCTTCAAGCGCGGGCCCGGCCGCATTCACGACGCGGCGCTCGCTGTCCTTAAAAAGAGGGTCTTCGCTGATGCCCTGGGGAAACCCCTTTTCCACGAGTCCCGCGACGAAGACAACTTTGTATTCTTTGGGAAGCGCCATGATGACGTCATACACCTGTACGCGGTTCTTTCCGGCGGGTCTGGACGAAAAGAGCGCCGTCTCGATCCGGCCTCGGAATTCCAAAAGCGCCGCGGAAGCTTCAAAAGCTTCCTTGCCGCGTGCCGGCCGTTCGAAACTTCTCAGGATCTCATCAAAGCTCTGCGTCGCCGCTGGTTCTTCGGCGGATCCAAGCGCCGCGAGGGCGCGTCTCAAAACCGCCGCAAAAGCGCGTCCCGTCTTTGCCTCGCGGAGCTCAGCTTCAAGAGCGCGCCAATCTTTGATCAGACCGCCGGACACTCCCTCCCACTCAGAAACGTCCTCCGAAGTTGGCCGTGACGCATAAAACCCGCTTTTGGCCAGGTAATAAACATCCTCACGCTTCCACCCTTCGATAAAAAGACCCATCAAGCGGTACAAAAATGACCCTAGCGCCGTCTGACTCAACTTGAAGCGTTCATGAATGTGCGCGGGGATCCCAAATTCTTCGAAGACCGACGCGAGGGTCTTCTGATAGGGCGACACGCTCCTTAAGATGACGCAGATATCCGAAAGATAAAGCGCTCCTTCCCGCGCGAGGCGACGGATCTCACGCGCGATCATCTCGATCTCGCCTCGGACGTGAGGCGCTTCAAAAACGGTGAGGCCGGCTGGTTTCACGGAAGATCGCGCGGGCTTTTTGGAGAAAAGAAAGGCCTCAAGGTGAACAAGCGTCTGATTTTTGGCGCGATGGTTGATCCCGAAGACACCTTTTTTCTGTCGGAAGCCGATAGACTTGAGGAACTGCCGGGTCCGTTCGGGATAGTAAAAAAGATCGGGGCGGTCGCCCTCTTTCTCGGAAATCGTGAGGGTCACGACGGCGTGCCGGGACGCGCGCGAGGCAGCGCGCACCAGCTCGCCTTGAACGCGCGAGAAATGATAAAAACCATCGAACACAACCAGGTCCACCGACCCCGGCTTAAGGGGAACCTCGCTCAACTCAGACACCAGGTCCTCCGGTTCGGCGAAGCCGAGAGCGGCCAATTGTTTCTCGTAATTCTTAAAGAGGATCGTAAAATCCCTGAATTTGAGCCGGAATGCTTCGTCTTTCAGCAGGCTTTGAGCCCGTTTTTCGAAATCGGCGACCGTCAGAAGACCCGATTTGAACTCACGGATCAAGTCCACGAGGAGACGATGAAAACCGGGGACATCCCTGGCTTCCGAAAAATAACGGAAATCGACGGAACCGGCAAGAATTTCTTTAAGGATCTTGAGTCGAATGGGATCCGACGGCTTGGGCAGAGCCGGCGTCCCCAAAAGCCGCGTCGCCAGATCGTTGATCGTGAGAATATGCGCGTTGAAGAGACCTTCCACGCCCTTCTTAAGGATCAAGTTCTGGATGCGCTCGGCATGTTCGCGGCTCGGCAGGACAAAAAAAGAGCGGCTGTCGATGCCGCTTTTGGATTTGAGAATTCGAGCCTTGAAAAGCTCGATGCAGCGGGTGGTCTTACCGGTGCCGGGAGGCGACGCGAAGAGTTCTAGTGCGGGCTTGGAAAAAATTTATTTTCTTGGGTGTTGGCGAACGATGTCCAGCGCAGCGCGAAGTTCACGAATGACGTCTTGTTCAATTTTGTCTTCGACGATGATCTTCTTGATAAAATCTTTTCCCGTTTCGGTGGTCAGGTACATCGGCCAGAGGCGGTTCAAAGCAAGCGCCTTTACGTCCCGGATCGCCTCTTTGGGCAAACGGTTGTTGACCTTCTCTTCCGCCAGGATCTCATCAAGGATATTGTCCGTGAGGATCTCCATGTAGTTCGTAAGAGGATTTTGATTGAGCTGTTTTGATTGGTTCGTCATTTTATGTATCCTTATGGCCAGAAGTATACATCCTCGTTCAACTTATTGCAAATAAATATCTATATATTTATACTGCTAACTCCCTATGAAATCGAGTGACGTTATGAACTGCTTGTTGGGTCTCGCAAAAAAATATCCCTGCCCCAGATGCACGCCGCAAGAGAGCACCGTTTCGTATTCTTCCTTCGTTTCTATGCCCTCGGCGGTGGTCACAGCGCCGATGCCGTTTGCGAAGAGAAGCATCGAAAGGACGATCCTCTGTTTGGTCGTATTCTTATCGATCTGGCGGATGAGACTCCGGTCGAATTTGATGTACTCGGGCCTTAAGATCGCCACGTCGCGCAGGGACACGGCGCCCCCCCCGATGTCATCGATCGCCACCGAAGCCCCCTGCTCCTTGATGCTCAAAAGCGTTTCGCGCATTTTCTCGAAGGAGCCCAGAATGCTCTCTTCGGTGATCTCGACGACGAGATCCTTGAAGCCGATCTTGCCCAGTTCCGTAAATAGATGTTTGATGGATCTCTGGTCGATCAAGGTCTCATGGTTCAGATTCACATTCAACTTTTTGCCCCGGGGAAGACTCTGGCCGTTTTTGAGAGCCGTGTCAAGGCATAGTCGGTCGAGCTGACGCACCTGCCCGATCTCGCGCGCGGTATGGAACATGAGCGTCGGATCCTGAAAGGGGCTGTCCGGCACGCCGCGGGTGAGGGCTTCATATCCGGTGATCTGACGTGTCTTCAAGTCCACGATCGGCTGAAAAACGGTGCTGATATTCCGGCCGCGCAGCACCACGTCCTCAAAAAGCTGGTTTCTTTCCTTGTCCGTGAGACCCTGGATCTGGACCCCTTTGGCTTTCCCGGGCGCGTAGACACCCTGCGGCTCTTCGGCGGCCATCGTCTCGTAATATTCTTCGCGGTTTTTCATATAACAACTGCCCGGCAGGGATTTCATCTTTTTCTGGAGTATGCCGGCGACACGGCTGATTTCGGCGACGCTGTCGATGGGATAATTGCTGTTCTGGATCACGGCGATGCAGACGCTCATGATGGGGTGCCGCACCGTGGCGCCGCCTTTGGCTTGGATCGTCACATACCCCTGCCGTCGGTCGTTCGGGTCGTAAAAATTGGGGATAGCTTCATCGAAATTTCGAATGATCATTTTGGCGATGGGGATCGCGAGCATGGGGTCCGCGACCACCAGCAGATCATCCCCGCCAAGATGGCCCACGAAGAACTCCCCGGGCGCGCCTTGGTTCACGATACTTAAGATGATCTCGCCGAGCTTGACGATGATCTCGTCCCCGCGGTCATCACCATAGGCGTGGTTAAAAGCATCGAGGTTGGACAGGTCCACGCTGCAGACGGCAAAGGGTTTCTTTGACGCGATGGCCCGCTCGATCCTGAGGACGGTCGACCGGATGCCCGGAAGACGGGTGAGAGGATTCAGATCGAGCTCGTTGTCGCTTTGGGCTAAGGCGCGCTCGATGAGGGCCAGAAGATTCGCGGGATCATCTTTTTTTTCGAAATGAAAGCGGGTCGGATCGGGCTCTCCGGGGGCCTGCGGCGATGCGTCGACCAGAAGAATGAGCGGGATGTATTTGAGAAGCGCGTCATCTTTCAGCGCTTCGGCGTTCTCAAAGCCTTTTTTGCCTGAAAAGGATTCGTCGATCACGATGAGATGAGGCACCTCATTGTAGATCTTTTTCAGGAAGTCTTCCCCTGAGACCCGGAGCAGCTTATGGAATTTCTCCAGATTTTTCTCGAGATAGGACGCGAGCTTCGCGTCGTCCAACGCGAGCAGGACCTTGGTTTTATCCATCATGGCTCTCCCCGATCTTCACGATGATGAGAGTGATGTCGTCATGCTGCTCGGCTTTGCCCATGAAACGCTCCAGACTGTTCACCGCGCGGGCCAAAATCTCTTTCGCGGACAAAGAAGCGCTTTCCCGGAGGATCTTTGTGAGCGCTTCAATCCCAAACTCTTCTTTTTTTCGGTTCCGTGCCTCCGGGACCCCGTCCGAATAGAACGCAAAAATGTCTCCCGACCGCAAAGGCGTCTCGGTGCTTGAGAACGAAACCCCCGGAAGCACTCCGATGGGCATCCCTCCATCGGAGCTCAATTGCCGCTCGGAACCGGCGCTGACGGAGACCACCGGCAAATGCCCCCCATTCGATAGATACATCTTTTTGGCGTCTAAGTCAAAGATCGCGTAAGAGATCGTGACGAAAAGACCGCCCGTAGATTCCGAAGCCACGGAATCATTGAGCGCCTCAAGCGTCCGCGCGGGGTCGGTCTTATCTTTGGCTGAAAATTTGAACTCCGATACGGCCTTCGCCATGAAAAGCGCGGCCGGAGTGCCTTTGCCTGAAACGTCACCGACCATCACTCCGAGCTTGCCTTCCCCGAAAGGAAGAAACGCGTAAAGATCCCCTCCCACGGCCTTCGCCGGCTTCATGAACACGGCAAGGTCCATTCCCTTTTCTTCGGGCAAAGCGGCGGGCAGGAAGCTCTGCTGGATCCGACTTGCGATCTTGAGTTCGTTTTCCAGCAGCTCTCTTTTTCTTTTTTCAAAGATGGCCCGGGTCAGGGTCGTCGTCAGGTAAATAAGGCCGAAGACCAACAGCGGGTAAAAAAGATCGATCCAGATGCCCCCGAGAGCAAAGAGCAGGCAGGCGGACCCGACAAAAAACGAGGCCGTTAAAAGGGTATAAACAAGCGACCAAAGAGGTTTGGACCTTGAAGAAACCCAGGCCAGCCATCCTCCGAAAACGACAAGGATGAGGAGATTCCAGACCCGGTCCAGACGGCGAAGGGTGTCGTGCATCAAGATGCCGTTCAAAATGTTGGCGTGACTTCCGACCATAGGAGTGGCGGCCTCGAGCGGCGTCGCTCGCACGTCATGCGCTCCCATGGAGGCCAGGCCCACAAAACAAACTTTGTCTTTCAGCTCCTTCAGATCGAGCAGAGGTTTCTCGCCTTTCTGGATCGAAGAATAAGAGCTCAGGATGTCGAGATAAGAATAGTGCTTGAACGATTTTTCCCAGGGTCCCGCGAAATTGATGAGGAAACAACCCTCGGAGTCGAGCGGAACATTTTCCACGGACCCTGAAATATCCTTAGCCACAAGAAAAGCGAGTTGGGGGTGTTCTTTGCCTTCAAATGTGATCTTGGGAAGTGCGCGGCGTACTTTACCGTCCGGATCGGTCTTCGCGTCCAAGAAACCGACACCTTTGGCGGCTTGACGGTAAGGTTCGATCAGAGGATCGATCAGCCGATCGGCGACGAAAGAGCTTTTTTGCGATCTGAACGCGCCGAAAGCTTCGCCAAAATAGACGTTACCCGCGGCGGCAGCGCTCTCGGCCACTTCCTCATCTCCCTGGCGCGGTTCGGAAAAGATCACGTCAAATACGACCGCCTTCGCGCCGGCGGAATGCAAAGCGTCGATCAGCTTCGCGTGATAGATCCGCTCAAAAGGCCAGGCGCCCAGCGCATTCAAGGTGTCGTTCCAAATATCGATATGGACGATACGGCCGGAGACGGGGCGCGGCCCCCGGAGTTTGAAACGCCAGTCGTAGGTTTGCAATTCGTAGAGGTCAAAAAGCCGGAAAAAAGAGCCGAGACAGGCAAGCAAGATGCCGGCGGCTAAGAGAAAATTTCTGACGCGCTTTTCGTTAAAAACGGCCGAGGCCAAAGCGCTTTAGCCTTTTTTTGGCTGGGCTAACTTCTTGGCGCGTTCTTTGGCCATCTCTTCTTTGGACTTTTCTTTGCCTTTCATGAGGATCTTCCAAGGATGCCACTTGATGTCTTCGCTGAACTCCCTGAAATTGTCGGACGTTTCCTCAAGGTTATCGAAGATCCGGTCAAGCTTGGGGCGATTATCAGCCACGGTCTCATCCAGACGGTTCACGAGACGGCTTAAGTCCTTGGCGGTCTTGCCGACATCGTCGGCCAGCTTCATCCCCATGGCCATCAGATCCTCGAGACGCACGGGATCTTCGCTCGGGATCAGATCGCCTTCTTTGGCAAACGCGGCCGCGGCGGTCCCGGCCTTGATCTCGACGTACTTTTCTCCCATGAGACCCAGAGTGGTGACGTAAGCCTTCGAATCCAAACGAAGCTTCACGCCATCGTTCAGCCAGAAGACCATTTCGATCAGGGTGTCATCGCCATAGTGAAGATGGATCGCCTTCACCTCGCCCACATCGACGCCCGAAAGACGTACCGGAGCGTGTTCTTTGACGCCCGCCGTGAAATGAAACTGCGAGCGCACCGTGTAGCCTTTCTTGAAGAAAGTGAAATTACCCACTTTCATGATGAGCGCGCCCAAAAGCGCGATGGAGATCAGCACGATCAAACCTGTTTTTGCCTCGTTGGTCATCCGCATCTTCATGGGCGTTTTTTCTCCGTGTATTTATTCTTTGAGTTCAGCCGTCAAGTGATCCAAATAATCGTCGCCTTGCTGCACGAAAGAGATCGGCCCCTCCGCCTCGCCTGTGATGAACTGCCGCACCAGCGGGTTCTCTGAGTTCTTGATCTCATCGCGCGTGCCGATCTGCAAAATGTTCCCCTGATGGAGCATGACGATCCGGTCGGCGATCCTGAAGACGCTGTTCATGTCGTGGGTGACGACGACGGAGGTGATATTGAGTTTTTTGGTCAGGTCGATCGTGAGCTTGTCGATGACGCCGGTCATGACGGGGTCGAGGCCCGCCGTCGGCTCGTCGTAGAAGATGATGCTCGGGTCCATGACGATGGCGCGGGCGAGACCCACTCTTTTTTTCATGCCTCCGGAAAGCTGGGAGGGCATCAGATTTTCAAAGCCTCGTAGGCCCACGAGCTCGAGCTTCATCTTGACGACGATGCTGATGATATTCTCGTCGAGCTTGGTGTGCTCCCTGAGAGGGAGCGCGATGTTCTCACCCACGGTCATCGAGTCAAAAAGCGCGCCCGACTGGAACAGCATGCCGTATTTTTTACGGATCTCGTCCATCTGATCTTCGGAAGCCTTGGCGATGTCCTGGCCGAACATCCAGACTTCCCCGCTGTCGGGCCGGATCGAACCGATGAGGTGCCTCAAAAAAGTGCTCTTGCCGCAGCCGGAGCCTCCCATGACGACCAGCGTCTCCCCTTGACGGACATCGAGCGTGATCCCATTCAAGATCCTGCGAGAACCAAAGTTTTTCACGAGATTTCTGACGCTGATCACTACGTCCTTGGTAAATTCTTTGGAATTATCCATAGCTTGGTCTCAAGTGTTGGAGAAATAGAACAGCGCTGTCAGGATCGCGTCAGCGACGATGATCAGGATGAAGGACGTCACCACGCTCCGGGTCGTCGAGCGGCCGACGCCTTCGGCGCCGCCTTCCGTGGACAACCCCTGGTAGCAGGCGATCATCGTGATGATGACGCTGAACACCGCGCTCTTCAAGAGCCCCGTGAGAATATCCTTGATCTCGAGAAACTCGAGCGTCGTATCGATGTACATGCCGTGCGTGATGCCGAGGTTGCGCGTCCCCACAAGATACCCTCCGAACATCCCCATGAGGTCGCCCAGGAGCACCAAACACGGAAGCATGACTAAAAGTCCCAGAAATCGCGGCGCCACAAGGTACCGGACGGGATTCAGACTGATCGTCTCGAGCGCTTCGACCTGCTCGGTCACTTTCATGGTGGCCAGCTCCGCCGTGATCGCGGCTCCCACCCGGCCGGCGATGACAAGCGACGTCAGGACCGGCCCGATCTCGCGGGTCATGGAGACGCCCACGAGCGCGGCCACGTAGATCACGGCGCCCATCTGCTCGAGTTGGTAAGCAGACTGCATCGCCAGCACCATGCCGATAAAAAAATCAACGAAGAAAACGATGATGAGCGAATCAAAGCCCGAGAAAACGGTCTGAACGAAGAAACTTTTGGTGGAAACGGGCTTTTTCCTGAAGGGGCCCAGAAAGACCCAGTAGAGGGTCTGACAAAAAAGCACCAGGATCTCTTTGAATTGCTTGAAGAAACCCACCGTGCCTCTTCCGATAGACTCAAGAAACAAAAAGACCTCCTGGACCCTGGTTTATTTAACGCCCGTAATGGCGTCTTTCTGATTCGGATAGATCTGGAAGAGCTTGTCGAGCTTGGTGATCTCAAAAAGACTCTTGACCTTGTCCGACATGCCCGCAAGACCCAGGCTTCCGCCCTGTCCGCGGACTTTTTTTAGCATCTCGACGAGCGTGGCAAGGCCCGAGCTGTCGATATAACTGACCTGTTCGAGGTCCACGACGATCTTTTTGATGGGCAGTTTCTCGAAAGATTTTTTCAGCTCCTGCGAGGTGCTGAGGTTGATCTCCCCATGGACTTCCACGACCCAGATGCCGTCCAGATTCAATGCTTTGATCTCCACGCGAGCCTCCTTTCTATGAGTGACATTTTATTTTATGTAAACGCTTGACCATCAGGACCACATTGCCTTTGGCGTTGAATTTCACCTCATCCATAAGCTGATGGATCAGGTAGACGCCACGCCCGCGGTTCCTGAACAGATTCTCTTTGCGCGTGCAGTCCTCGATCTTCTTAACGTCGAATCCCGTGCCTTTGTCCTCGACCGTGAATCGGAGCTCCGAGCCTGGGTCAACTTCGACGGAGAGCCGGACCTTCAGGTCCTTCTGGAGGCGGTTGCCGTATTTCATCGCGTTGATGAGCGCTTCCTCGAGGCAGAGCCTGATGTCGAACAGGTTCGGTTCTCCGAGGTCGAGAGGCTTGAGATAGGACAGCACTCTCGCACTGACTTTCTGGACCTCGGACAGGTCAGTGGGTATTAAGAACTCTTTTTTTTCTGGTTTTTTTACCATTGATCGCCGCCGGTTTATGCGCCAGATGCGCCGTCGCCATCGTCTCAAAAACACCCATGTTACGGAACTTGTCATATCTTTTTTGGATCAGATCTTTGCCCTCGATCCCCGAAAGTTCTTTTGAATATTTTTTGATCGCCGCTTTGACGGCCTCGGCCGTTTCCTCGGGGTTCTGATGCGCGCCCCCGAGAGGCTCCTTCACGATCTCATCGATGAGATCCATTTCAAGAAGGTCTTTGGCGGTCAGCTTGAGCGCCGCCGCGGCTTCGGGCGCTTTGGTGCGGTCTTTCCAGAGAATGGCGGCGCATCCCTCGGGCGAGATGACCGAATAGTAGGCGTTTTCGAGCACGAGCACGCGGTCGCCCACTCCGATCCCTAAAGCGCCGCCTGACCCGCCTTCCCCGATCACAAAAACGATGATGGGAACCTGGAGGCGGGCCATCTCGCGGATATTGAACGCGATGGAGTAAGCCTGACCGCGTTCCTCCGCGCCCACCCCGGGATAAGCGCCGGGAGTGTCTACGAATATCACGATCGGCTGTTTGAATTTTTCGGCCATTTTCATGAGCCGGATCGCCTTGCGGTAGCCTTCCGGATGCGCACTGCCGAAATTGCGCATGATGTTCTCTTTGGCATCGCGGCCTTTTTGATGCCCGAGCACAAGAAAAGTCCGGCCCTCGAATTTGGCGAAGCCTCCGACGAGCGCCTTGTCGTCGGCATACGTGCGGTCGCCGTGGAACTCTACGAAGTCCGAAAAGATCATCTGAATGTAATCGAGCGTATAGGGCCGCTTGGGATGCCGCGCGATCTGCACTCTTTGCCAAGGCGTCAGGTGCAGGTAAGTGTCCTTACGCAGATGCTCAAGGCGTCCCTCGAGCTTTTTGACCTCAGACTGGAGGTTGAGATTGCCGTCCGCGCTTAACGTGCGAAGCTCCGAGATCTTTTTTTCGAGCTCGAAGATCGGTTTTTCAAAATCAAGAGTGTTGATCATCAGTCGACGATGGTGACTTCTGCGCCGGGGACCAGAGTCGAATAAAGTTCCTCGACGTCTTCGTTTTTCATCCGAACGCAGCCTGCCGTGATCTGCTGACCCAGCGATTCGGGGTTGATCGTTCCGTGGATGCCGTACCCTTGGGCCGTAAGGCCAAGCCAGCGCGATCCAAGCTCGTTCTCGGGCTTGCCGCTTGCGATCACCGCGCCCGCCTTGTACCACGTGGGGTTCACGAGCTTGTCGGTGATCTTGAACACACCGACCGGCGTCGAATTGTCCTTGCCGGTAGCGACGACGTAAGTTTTTAAAATTTCCTCATCACCTTTGAGGACCAGCGTGTTGAGGGACTTGTCTACGAGGGCGCTGAATTTATAGGTGGGCACTTTAAGTTTTTTGCCGGGCTTGATCCTGTCGCCTTGGAGGTTATTGATCCTCCGGATCATTTCGGGAGTCACGCCGTGCTTTTTGGCTATCTTGGTCAGGTTATCGCCGGGCTTGATCTCAACCATGAGCGAATGCGCATCGGGGGCCGGACCCATCATCTCCTTGAAGGCGGCCGTTTCGGTCGGAATGACCGCAGAGTCCGCGTGTAAAGCGGATGTCCCGCACATAAGAACGCAAATAAGCACCGCAAACGATGTTCTCGACATGTTCTTTTTTAGTTCCTCACGTAAAAAAACGCCGCCACCGCGATCCCCAAAAGACCTCCGATATAGACCTCGATGGGAGTGTGGCCGACGAGTTCCTTGAGACGCGCTTCCTGGAGGCCCTTATTCTCATAGATATCTTCCAAAATTCGATTGAGGATCGTCGCCTGACGACCGCTGTGCCTGCGCACGCCCTGAGCGTCGAACATCGTGATCACCGCGAAGCCGAGCGACATGGCAAAAAGTCCCGAGTCAAAGCCGTAATAAAGACCCGTAGAGGTCGTCAGGCACATCGAAAGCGCCACATGAGAGCTTGGCATGCCGCCGGACCGAAGGAACCACTTGAAATTGAACCTTTTTTCCCTGAAGACCCCGATCACGACTTTCAGGACCTGAGCGATCGCCCAAGCGCTGAACGTAGAAAGGAGGATCTTATTCCGGCTGAGCTGACCCAAAATGGAATCAGAAGCGCTGAATACCATTTTTCTATAATTCCTTTATCTAAAAGCAGTTATTATATAGTTAATTTCAGAGTCCCGCAAGGCTATTTGCCGATGCAGAAGCGGCTGAAGAGTGCGTCTAGAACGTCATCAGTCACCACTTCTCCGACGATCTCTCCCAGGTGGCCCAGGGCCGATCGGATGTCTACGATGATGAGCTCCGGTGAGAGTTTTTCCGCGCAAGCCTTGGAGGCATTTTCCAGATCTTCGCAAACTTTTTTTAAAAGATCCTTTTGGCGGGATGAATTTATCACACCCTCTTCAGGTATCTCGATATCACCCTTTGTAATAAATCTGAGTATTTCATTCTCTAACGGCCTTGTCCCCGTTTCGCTCACGCAGGAGATTTCCACGATAGGAAAATTTCCTGCCTTTTTTTTAAGCTCGGCCACGTCCAGACGTTTCGGCAGGTCGGATTTATTGATGGCGAATATTTTTTTCTGGTCGGAAAGAGTGTCGAGAAATTTTTGATCCACAGCGTCCAGAGGGGCGGAGGCGTCAAAAACGGCGATGATCAAGTCCGCGGCTAAACGCGCCTTTTTAGAGCGTTCAATTCCTTCTTTTTCGATCGGATGTTCCGTATCGTGGATCCCGGCGGTGTCGAGAAGTCTCACAGGAAAACCCCCCACCTGAATTTCGTCCTCGACGACGTCCCGCGTTGTGCCGGGAAAGGGTGTAACGATCACGCGGTTGCGGCCAATGAGGCGATTCATGAGGCTCGATTTCCCGACGTTGGGTTTACCGGTGATCACGACCTTGAGGCCGCGTCGCACGGTCTCTCCCATTTCGGAAGAAGCCAAAAGCTCCCGCATTTCCCGGGTGAGCGCCGAAAGCTGGTGTCGTATCCCCTCCAAAGATTCCGCGCCGAGCTCTTCCTCGGGAAAATCGACCGCGGCCTCGAGATGGCTCAGCGCTTCGACAAGTTTGTCTTTAGCAGCATTCATTTTTTCGGACAAATGTCCTTCAAGCTGAGACAGGGACCAGCGGCGCGCAAGGTCCGTCTTTGAGCGAATGAGATCCAGCACCGCTTCGGCTTGAAGAAGATCGATGCGGCCGTTCAGGAAGGCGCGTTTTGTAAATTCCCCGGGCTCCGCCATTCTCGCGCCCGCGCGGAGCGCCGCTTGGATCACCGCTCCCAGCACGGCAGCCGACCCGTGAGAACTGATCTCGACCACGTCTTCGCGGGTGTAACTTTTGGGGGTGCGCATGAGAAGTAAGAGCGCCTCGTCGACGGTTTTTCCTTCAAAGAGAATTCGTCCGTAGCTTGAGGTGAAACTTTTTTGGTCGCGCACCTTGAGCCCGGACGCGGCGCTGAAAATTTTGTCTGCGATCTCCACGGCTCTTGGACCGCTCAGACGGACAACGCCGAGGCCGCCCTCGCCCGGAGGCGTAGATAACGCCACGATCGTATCTTTGTCGGAAGCTTTAGATCTCATTTTGTTCAAGCGCTCCCTTCACGTCGCCCACAAGATACAGCGAACCGGTGACCAGGATCAGATCGTTCGGATCGGCGCTTTCTCTGGCTTTGCGGAACGCGGCCCTAAAATCAGGCTCGATGGTGACCTCCAGAGCGGCGGATTCCAGGTGTCGGGAAATGGATTCGGGTGTGCGCGCACGCGGATGTCCGACCGCAGTCAAAATGAGCCTGTCGGTGCACGGCAGGATCTCTTTGAGCATGCCGTCCAGATCCTTGTCCTGCAAGATCCCGAATACCAGGACAAGCCGCCGGTAATGAAAATGCCTCTTCAACCCTTCCAGGGCCGTTCTGAGGCTTTCAGGGTGATGCGCGCCGTCAAGCACGATGAGAGGATGGTCCGAAATTTTTTCGAGACGGCCCGGCCAGGAAGCGTCCAGCACCCCTTGACGCACCGCGGCGGCCGAAACTTTGACACGCGCTTTTTTTTCAAGCGCTTTGGCCAGACCCACCGCGACGGCCGCGTTGTCGATCTGATGCCGACCAAGGAGCTTAAGCTCCAGGTCGAAATAATTGCCGAGCGGGCTCTTTAGGTCGAACTTCTGGAAATCTTCGCCGTGATCGCGGGTAAAAACTTTGATCTCTTTGCCTGTTCTGTAAAGCACCGCTTCATTTTCGTCGACGCTTTTTCGGACCACCGCTTCGACTTCCTCAACCTGAGGCGCGGACACGACTGCTTCGCGGCCCTTGATGACGCCGCATTTCTGGACCGCGATCTTTGAGACGGTCTTCCCCAGCTTGTCCGTGTGCTCGAGGCTGATGGGTCCCAAACCCACCGCCATCGCTTCGGCGATGTTGGTGGAGTCGTAAAGCCCGCCGAGGCCGACTTCGAGGACGCCGATCTGGACTTTCATCTCTTTAAAATGCCGGAAAGCCATCGCCGTGAGCACTTCAAAAAAAGTCGGAGGGTTTTTACGCCAGGCCGGCGTGTCGAGAGTTTTGCGGACGAGGTGCGCCATCTCCGTGAATTTTGCCTCGCTCATTTTGAGTCCATTCACGCGGATCCTCTCTTTAAGATCCACCAGATGCGGGGAGGTGTAAAGTCCCACGCGATAGCTTTCCATGCGAAGAATGGAGCTTAAGATCGCCGCGATGGAGCCTTTGCCCTTGGACCCTGCGATGATCACCGGGATAAAACTTTTTTGCGGATTGCCAAGCTCTTTGGCCAGCGCGCGCATGCGGTCCAGATTGAAAGCCTCGGGGTAATCGTAGGAGGTCGTCTTTTCGTAATTGATGAAAGAATTGATGAATTCGAGCGATTGAAGGTAATCCATGGCAGGCCTTAAAAAGAAAGTTTAGTGCTTGAAATGCCGGAGACTCGTGAAAACCATCGCGATCCCGGCCTTGTCGCAAGCTTTGATGACTTCTTCATCCTGGATGGAACCTCCGGGCTGAATGATGGCGCTGATGCCGGAGCGTGCGGCCAGGCGGATCGAATCGGGCTTGGGGAAAAAACCGTCGGAGGCCAGGACCGCCCCTTTGGCTCGTTTGCCCGCTTTCTTGAACGCGATCTGACAGGAATCCACGCGCGAAGGCTGGCCCATACCGATCCCAAGAGTCATGCCTTGCTTTGCGATCACAATGGCGTTCGACTTGACGAAGCGACAGACCTTAAAAGCGAACAAAAGATCAGGGAGTTGGCTTTTGGTCGGACGTTTCTTGGTCGCGCACTTCAGGTCGCCGACCGAGGGATCTTTCAGGTCGCGTTCCTGGAGAAGCAAGCCTCCGCTCACTTTTTTGAAATCCATCACGTCCACAGCAGACCCCTGCCCCGCCGACTGGCGGGGTGTGGAAAGAAGCCTCAGATTTTTTTTGGTCATGAGGAGTTTCTGCGCTTGGGCGTCAAAACTGCGGGCGATAATGCACTCGACGAAACCGCTGTCCAAGATCGCCTTGGCGGTGCGGGCATCCACGGAGCAGTTGAACCCGATGATGCCGCCAAAAGCCGACAGCGGGTCCGAGCGGTGGGCGTTCTTGAAAGCGGTCAAGGCATCTTTGGCTGTCGCGAAACCGCAAGGACTCGTGTGCTTCATGATGGCGCAGGCCGGCCCCTCGAAAGCTTCGGCCATTTCGAGGGCCGCGTCGAGGTCCAGATAATTATTGAAAGAAAGTTCCTTGCCGTGCAGTTTCTTCGCGTGCACCACGCCGCCCTTTTGAGCGGTTTGCCGGTACAAAGCGGCCTTCTGGTGCGGATTCTCTCCGTAACGCAGGTCCTCGGCCTTTTCCAGATCGAAAGACAGCAGCGAAGGAAATTTTCCCGGATCCGTTTTTTTACCGCCAAAATAATCGCGGATGAGCCCGTCGTAGGAAGCCGTGAGTTTGAACACCTTACCCGCAAGCGCTTTCAGCGTCTGCGGAGCCAACGCGAAGCGGTTCTTTTGAAGCTCTGTTTCAAGCATGGCGTAGTCGTCAGGATCCGAGACCACCGCGACATACCGGTAATTCTTCGCCGCGGAGCGCAGCATCGCGGGACCGCCGATGTCGATCATCTCGATGATCTTGGCTTCCTCCGTTTCTTTGGCGACCGCGTCCCAGAAAGGATAGAGGTTGACGACCACAAGGTCTATGGGCTCGATGCCGTGTTTTTTAAGTGTTTTCACGTGCTCAGGGTTGTCACGGACTGCCAGGAGTCCCGCGTGAAGATTGGGATGAAGCGTCTTGACGCGGCCGTCCAGCATTTCCGGGAATTGGGTGACGCTTGAGACCTCCGTCACCGGGATCCCCTCTTTCTTAAGAAGGTCGGAAGTCCCGCCGGTCGAGAGAATGCTTACGCCGCCTCCGTGAAGGAAGCGCGCGAAGGCCACGACGCCGGTCTTGTCGTAAACGCTGATGAGAGCTCTTTTGATCTGATTCATCGGATTGATCTTTTAAATTCTGCCGCCAAAAGACCTGTGAGAGATCCCGGGACACCGGCGCCGATCGTCCGGCCGTCGATCGAAACCACGGGGAGCACTTCAGAGGAAGTGTTGGTCATGAAACATTCATCGGCCGTGTAAAGCTCGTGGCGAGTCAGAAGCGTCTCGACGACTTTGATGCCTCTTTTTTGCGCCAAGGACATCACCACGGCACGTGTGACCCCTCTTAAAATACCCGAAGACACCGCGGGTGTCAAAAGTTGTTTATTCTTGACGATGAAAATGTTGGAAACCGTCCCCTCGGCCACGGTCCCAAGGGGCCCGAAAAATAGGACCTCATGCGCCGCGGGACCGCTTTCATCCAGGATGGCAAGCACCCCATTCATGAACTGCGAAGCCTTGATCTGCGGGTCCTGAGCCTTGAAGTCGAAGCGGCGGCGCACGGTGGTCTTGAGCGCCACTCCTTTTTCATGCCATTCGGAAGGATGGGATCTGAATTCACGCAAGAAAAGAACAAGCCGACCTTCCTTTCCGGAGTCATCATCAAAATGGACGGCTAGACGCAACAGAGCGTTTTTCAAGCGGCATTCTTTGAGGGTTTGAAGAAGCCAAGCCTCGATCTCATCCGCCGCGAACCCGAGAGGACAGCCGATCGCTTTGCAGGAATCCAAAAGCCTCTCGAGATGCTCGCGGCAGTAAAACACCTCGCCGCGGTAAGCCCGCAGGGTCTCGAAGCACGAAACGCGGTCCACCGCACCGACGGGTAATGTCGAGCTATTTATGTTCTCCGAAGACCGCCTGGAGAACCGCTTCTGCCTTATGATCGGTCTCTTCATATTCCTTTTTGGGGATCGAATCCGCCACGATGCCTGCGCCCGTGTGGAGGTAGCCGCGGCCTCCCTTCACGACGAGACTGCGAATGATGATATTGAAATCCATGCCGCCCGTAAAGCTGAAATAACCGAGCGACCCGGTGTACGGTCCGCGGGCGACAGGCTCTAAGGAGTCGATGATCTCCATGCAGCGCACCTTCGGCGCGCCGGTGATCGTTCCTCCCGGGAAAAAAGCTTTAAAAGCGTCAACGGCGTCCGAACCCTTCTTCAACCGGCCACGGACATTCGAGACGATGTGTTTCACGTGAGAATAATCCTCGAGCGTCATGAGCTCGTCGACCCGCACGCTTCCGTACTCCGCCACGCGACCGAGGTCGTTCCGTTCAAGGTCCACCAGCATGATGTGCTCGGCTCGTTCCTTCGGGCTAAGTAAGAGGTCAAGCGCGAGGGCCGCGTCCCGGCGCTCGTCTTTCCCTCTTGAACGCGTGCCCGCGATCGGCCGGGTCTCCAAAGATCCATTTTCAAGCTTGAGGAGCCGCTCCGGAGAACCTGAGAGGATCTGAAAATGACCGGCATCCAGGAACCCGAAGAAAGCGGAGGGATTGATCTGTCGCAGGCGGCGGTAGATCTCAAAGGGATCTTCTTCGATGGAAAACGAAAGACGCCGCGACAGATTCGCCTGATAGATGTCCCCTTTTTTAATGAAGCTTTTTGCCGCGTTGACCGCCTTCATGAATTCGGCCTGAGTCAGAGAAGATTCGACGGTTCTTTTTCTTTCAGGCTTAAACGCGACACCCGCCTGCCGGACGGGCAGGGCCCGTTGCCTCGGGAACGAAACTACTCTTTCTTCGACGTCCTTGGCTGTTTTTTTATCAGGCGCGAAGATCACGGTTTCTTTTTTTTGGTGGTCCCAGACGATGCCCCGGTCGAAACACATGAAATAAAGGTCCGGCAGATCCAGAGTGTCCTTGGCCTTCTGGGGCAGGCCGGGCTCGATCAGGTTTTTGGCCTCATAGCCCGCGTAGCCGATGGCTCCTCCGGCAAAAGGCATGACATTCCCGGTTTCTTTGACGCGATTTTCACGCAGAATTTTTTTGAGAACGCCGAAAGGGTCCGCGACCGAGCGAGAGACTCTCCCGGAACGTGTGATCTTTATACGACGGCCCTTGGCTTCCAGGACAAGGAACGGACCCGCCGCCGCGATCGACCAGCGCCCCGTATGAGAGGCATGGCGCGCGCTTTCAAGAAGCACGGAAGGTTCGCTTTGAGCTCTTAAAGAACGGTAAGCGTCCGAAGGGGTTGAAACGACGGAAGTTTTACGAAGAATGATTCTAATTCAAGAAACCTATTTTTTTCCTGTGGAGCCGGATCTTGAGCTTCAGGTCCTGGATCTCGTCGGCAAGCGGCCGCATTTTTTCGTTCAGAAGAGCGATGCGCTCCTCCCATTTTTCTTTTTCCGCGGACGAGATCGTGATGCCTTTACTTTCGCCCAAGACTTTTTTCACGTCCTGCAAGGTCTTCTGGTAACCGGCAAGCTCGTTCTGTTTGGTCTCAAGACTCGTGGCAGCGGCCTCAATGTCTTTCTGAAGCGTCCTGCGGTATGTGTCGAGAACGGTTTTGTATTTGTCGATCTTGATGTTCTGGGACTTGGCATAGGCGTCGTAATCCTGCCGCATCTTATCGAGCTGAGCATCCATCGTGCGTTTCTTTAAGAGCAGATCGTCCTTGATGAGCTTGACGTCGGCCTGCATCCGGTCGCGTGTGGTGATCATCTGCTTGAAAGAGGGATCTTCTTTGGTAAGACGCTCCAGTTCTTCGGGATTGTTAACAGCACAACCGCCGAGGACCAAGGCTAGAACGAAAAAAATTAAAAATTTCTTCATGAGGCTAAATATATCATAAAAGTAAACAAGAGGTAAGAGCTTTCGCTCCTACCTCTTGTTTTAGCAAACTACGATCTATTTATTTTTTGACTTAAAACTATCGATCAACTGCCCCACATGCCGCGAGGCGATGTCCTTGCAGCCGAGGCCTATCGCAAGCCCCACGCCGAGCGCCAAAGCGAACAAGACCGCTTTGATGAAAAGCTCGATGATGCTCAGATCGACCCGAAGCTGTTTCAGAGACTCAAAGATGGCGAAAATGACGATGATGACCTGGGTAAACTGTCCCAAGGTCCGCGCCTGTCGCACTCCAGCGGTCGCCGTCGCCGTACGCACCGTATTGGCGATGATATTCGCGAAGAAGATGCCGAGGACGAGGATGAAGACGCTCGCGATGACATTGGGGAGGTACAGGATCACCTGATTCAGAAGCTCCGCCGCGACGGTCAATTGGAGGACGTTCACGGCCATCAGGAGCACCACCAGCATTAACAGCCAGTAGATCATGACGCCGATGATCTCGGACAGGGTGTAGTTGATGTCCCCTTTAGTCAGCACATTCGACACGCCGATCTTTTCGCTCACGGTATCGAGCCTTGCCAATTTCAAAAAGCGAGTGATCGCCTTCTGAACTAGGGTTGCCACCAACCAGCCGACGAAAAGAATGACAAGGACCATTACGAGTGTCGGTAAGAATCCCATCACCCGGTCAAGCATCGATTGCATAGGATCAACCACGGTCGTTTGCCAATCCACTGGGACCTCCTTGTGCTTTTACGGCGCCCCAAACCTCTGAGACGCCATGGCTTTATCTAAACATTATCAAAAATTGATTATAATGTCAAGTTTTTAATAATACCTAATAAGCTTAATCAAACACTGAGCTCTTTTTTGGACAAAATGCGCATTTTATCGTCCAAACGGTAGATCAGAGGGACGCCGGTAGCCAGATTGAGCTCAAGAACCTGTTCTTTGGTGAGTTTATCGAGATGCATGACGATCGAGCGGAGGCTGTTGCCGTGGGCGGCGACGATGACATTCTGGCCGGCTTTAAGATCAGCGGCGATCTTGGCGTCGAAATAAGGAAGGGTCCGGGCGGCGGTGTCCTTCAGACTTTCCCCTTTGGGCGGAGCGATGTCATAGGAGCGGCGCCAGATCTTGACCTGTTCCTCCCCGAACTTTTTGGCGGTCTCGGCTTTGTTGAGGCCCTGAAGGTCGCCGTAATGCCTTTCGTTCAATGCTTTGTCCTTTTCGATCGGAATATTTTTCTGTCCCAGCTTTTCGAGGATCCATGTGAGAGTGTTCTGAGCTCTCTGAAGGTCCGAGGTGTAGGCTTTGTCGAAATGGATGTTCTCTTTCTTAAGTCTCTCCCCCGCCTTTTTGGCTTCCTCGATCCCCTTCTCCGAAAGCGGCACGTCCACCCAGCCTGTGAACCGATTTTCCAGATTCCACTGCGATTCTCCGTGCCTTACCAAAACCAAATAGGGCATCTTATTCTCTCCTTTAATTACAAATCACCAAATGTTTGTCCGGCGGAAGCTGGTGCGAAATAGACTGGAGCACCTCTCCGCGGAGCACTCTCTCGAGCGTGCCTCGTTTGGTGGCGCCGATCATCACGGCTTCCAGATTCAGCTCAGTCGCGGTCTTTACGATGGTGGCCGCCGGATCGTCGCTCATGCTCCAGAGAGGAATGGCCGTGATCCCTCTCAGCTCGAATGCTTTGACCGCCTGATTCAAAATACGCACGGCCTTAAGCGAGGGTTCCGCTTCTTCCGGAAACGCCCACCCCGGCGGCTTTTCTTCCACGTATAGCGCGTACACCACCTGCTCGCCCCTGCCTTTGGCGTGAAGCGCGGTCTCTTCGACGACCGCCTGACTGACCGCCTTGAGGGCGGCAAGCGTGGAGCCTCTGTAGAGAGGCATCAGATCCTTGGCCTCATCAAGCGAAAGGACATTGAGCGCCAAAAACTCTGGCACGAGAATCCGTCGGCTTTCGAGCCATTTGGCCGAGGCTCGAGCCAAAAGGCCGATCGCCAGGACCGAAGCCGCGAAGATGACGGCGTTATGTTTTTCATAAATGATGGTCATTTCCACAAAAACCATGACAATTGCCGAGACGCCCAGAAGAATCCTCTCGCCTTTTTTAAGCGCGAGCTTAAAATTGGTAAAACAGGCCATGAGATTGATCGTGATGGCCCCCACCACGCCAATCGCATAAAGAGCGGCCAAATGCGTCACCTCGTGTTCCAATAAAAGCACTAAAATCGGCGCGGCGGTCGCCACCGCCAGTCCGCACCAGGGCATCCCATAACGGTTTAGATCACTAAAAGTCGCCGGAAGTTCTTTATCTTTGGACATAAGGAACGTGATGCTGACCAAGTCCATGATCGCCGTATTGCACGCGGAGAGCAGTAAAAGACCCATGACAATCGCAATGATTTTTCCAAAGAGCGGGCTAACGTAATACTCGCCGATGACGCGGATCATGTCTTCGGTATGTCCGGTGAGTCCGGGAATCGCATTCATCGCGGCTCCCAAGATCAGGGACACGACCGTCACCTCAAAAAGGACGGGTAAGATCGCGTGTTTGGCGGTGCGCTTCACCGGTTCCACCATGATGCCCGTCGCGTTGGCGATGGCCTCGACGCCCGACAACGCCAAGACGATCCCGACAAACGTGGTCCAATTTGAAAAAAACGGACCCTTGGGCAAAGTAATCTGGGCAGCCCCAATGTGCGGAAACACCGCCGCGCAGAGGATCAATAAAACCGTAACCGTCGAAACCGCGATAAGGGTCGCGATATCGCCGCTTTTAGTGGGTCCGACGATATTGATCAGACCGATCAGGGCGAGGGAGCCGATCGCCCATAATTCGGGATGCGCGCAACCGAGGTAATGGAACGCGTCAAGACTGCTGAGAGACGCCGTCACGACATAGTCGGCGACCAAAAGAAGCGCTCCGATGACCGCAAGGGTTTTAGACCTGTGACGAACCGCGGAGTACACGCCTCCTCCGTCCGGATAAGCCTTGCAAATGATGATGTAGCAGAAACCGATGATCGCCGTAAGGATGCTCATGGCCAGGAGAAAGAAAAGCGAGGCGTGTCCGGCGATCGCGAAGGCGATGCCCAGGACATACGCTTTGGACGTGCCCCAGTCCCCGTAGAGCATGGAGCTGGCCTGATACCACTTGAGCTCGCGGGGCCGGTCGACTTTTTTTAGAACCAATGCCATCTTTTTCAAACCTCAAAAAATAAGGGAGTCTACAAAACTGTAGACTCCCTCAAAATATTTTGGAACCGTTATACCCTAATCGCGCCTCTTGCCGAAGATACGCAGTAAAAGGATGAACAGATTGATGAAATCAAGATAAAGCGTCAAGGCGCCGATGATGGCGATCTTGTTTTCCATCTCGTGGCTCGCGAAACCCGTCGCGTAAATGTTTTTCAGTTTCTGGGTGTCGTAGGCGATGAGACCCAAGAACACCGCGATGCCGATGAACGTCGTCACCCACATGAGCGCGGGGCTCTTGAGGAAAATATTCACGAGGCTCGCGAGAATGATGCCAATGAGGCCCATGAGAGCCAGATTGCCCACTCCCGTGAGGTCCTTCTTCGTGGTGGCGCCGTAAAGAGCGAAGAAAAAGAAAGTCCCCGCCGTGATCCCGAAGGTCGTCGCGATGGAACCGCCGGTGTAGACAATGAAGATGGACGAGAGCGTCAACCCGTTCAGGAACGAATACACCAAAAAGAGCGTTGACGCCATGGCCGTACTGAGCTTCGCGATCGCCGCTGAGAGCCAGATCACCAAGCCCAATTCCACGACCACAAGACCGATCAGAATGAGGTTGTTCGTGAAAAGAGCTTTTAGAAGGGCGGGCTGAGTCAGGATCCAGAAGGAACTTGCGGTCGAAAGACCGAGGCCCGCCGACATCCAAAGATAGACCTTTGAGAGAAAATCCGACTCCGAGACTTGTGCCTGCGAGCCGACAACCGATTTATTATCCATGAGAACCTCCTATACGTTCGCTGTCATTTCGAGGCAAAGCCGAGAAATCTCATAAAGCGGAGATCTCTCACTTCGTTCGAGATGACAATACTTGGTTATTCAATCGGAATCTTGATCTTTGTCCCCTTTTTGGGACGATCGGGATTGGAGATCACGTCTTTGTTGAACTCGTAAAGCCGCTTCCACTGCATGCCGTTGCCATATTCCCTCTCAGCGATCTTCCAGAGCGTGTCGCCGGGTTGGATCACGTAGTCTTTGGAGCTGACTTTGACTGCGCTCTCGATGTCCTCTTTTTCCTCAATGACTTTGTCCTGGTAGAGCGAGGCTTTCGAGGCGGGGATCATCACTTCCTCAACTTCAGCGATCATGAACTGAGCGTTGCGGTCTTTTTGCATCCCGACGAGGTCGTGGACCGGCGCCAGCGCGTCGAGCTTGCCGCGGCTTAGGATCCGGATACGGTCTTCGGGAAGGTTCTGATCGATCATGAACTGCTTCACAGAGGCCGCGCGGCGCTCACCGAGCTTCTGGTTGTACTGCTCGGAACCGCGGATGTCGGCATTGCCGGTGATGAGAATATCGGCGTTCGGGTTCCGCTCGAGAGTGCCCATGGCGCTGCTTAAGATAGCGCGCGCATCGTCACGAAGATCCGATTTGTCGTAGTCGAAAAGGATCTTGACGTTCTTAAGGACCTTCTTGATGACCAAGGACGGCTTCATCTCGCCTTCGGAGCTCTTATAATCGAAAATGATCTTTCGGACATACACGAATCCCTGGTTCCCCCAAGGACGGGCCTCGCCCGGCTGATCGGGCCACCACCAGTAACCACTCCGATACTCATCTTTCACCGGCGCGGGCTTGGCATCGGTGGGCCACCAGGAGAAACGCTTGGCCAGCTCCTCATCTTGCGCGGTCTTTACTTTGGGAAAATCGATGCCCGCGGGATTTTCAACGCCTGAGATCGGCGCGGTCTCGGTCTTAGGGAACTGATTCAAGCTGGAAGAACCGGAAGAAGAGGTGCTTGTAGCGGCCGCGGGGTCTTCGGAGGCGTAATAAGGATCGGTGTCGGCCGAAACGATGGGGGCAAAAAAGAGGGTCAACGCAAAAATGCTAGCAATTTTCATTTGGGACGGCTTCATGAGTGTACCTTTAATGTGGATTTAAGTTGTTTGTTCGGGGCTTCTCACCGGATACCGTTAGCATACTAGAGCGCGGAGGCTTAAGTCAACTTCAAAGCGAATTCAAATGATCGATGAGGAGGCGCAGCCTGGCGTAGTTCGATCTGTCAAAGTGGAAGACCAGGCGTTCGAGGGAGGGGTCTTTGTTGTCGTCGTCCGCGAGGTCCGCCATCCGCTCGAAAACACCGCCACTACTGAGGATGTCTTTGAACTCTTTATTGATCCGCTCCAGGTCCTCCGTTTTCAAGGGCTTACGAAGGCGGATCAAATAACGGTCTCTCAGGAAACGCGAAGAATCGTAGTTGACATAGAATCGGACCAGCTCCTCAACACCTTCATCCGGATCCTGAAAATGCCGAATGAGCGAAAGGTCGTTTTTCGAGATCAACCCGTCGCCTTCGAGGTTCCGCTTCAAAAGCTTGAGGGTCGACCGCCAGTAAGAGCTCTCCGGCGTGTCGAGCAGGACCAGCGGCCGCGGCTTGGCCTTCCCCGTCTGGACGAGCGTGAACGACTCGAAGCCTTCATCAAAGGTGCCGAAACCGCCCGGAAAAAGCACGGTGGCCTGCGATTCTTTGAGGAACATCAGCTTCCGGGTAAAAAAGTATTTAAAAAAAACTAATTTCTCGTTGCCTCGGATGACAGGGTTGGCATCCTGTTCGAAAGGCAAGAGGATGTTAAGCCCGAAGCTCTTTTCCGCGCCCGCGCCGATCATCGCGGCTTCCATGATGCCGCTGGCACCGCCGGTGATGATCATCCACCCTTTCCGGGCAAGCTTGCGGCCGAATTCTTTGGCCAGCCTGAAATAAAGATGGCCTTTGGGGGTCCGCGCGGAGCCGAAAACGGCCGCCTTGGGGATCAGCCGGTAAGGTTTGAAGACCTTCATCGCGTAGCGAAGCTCTTTGAAAGCAGTGTTGAGGAGCTTGAGCTCCACGACATCCAGCTTTTCTTCCCGGAGCTGGCCGATGTTGAAGATCATGTCCTGGCACACCTGGTCTTCGATGGCCTCCGGATAGTGGGATCCGACAAGCTCGATCAGGTCTTTTTTAAAACGCGCGAGTTCTTTTTCACTCCTGTGGATCGTCATGCGAGCGCCTGAAAGAAATCCGGCGCTTCCGAACGAAAGTCGTATCGGGCCAAACAGAGCCGCGAGGCGTGAAGCGCCAGGCGCGGCAGTTTGAGACGCTCGAGCATCGCGGGATCCATCCCGTTCAGGACATACTCTTTGAAGATCCCTGCGTCGATATAAATTTTGTCGCCCACGATCGGATGGCCTATCAAAGACAAGTGCGCGCGGATCTGATGCGTCCGCCCGGTGAGTGGTTCGATCTCGAGATAAGAATAATTTTTTTCGGACCAAAGAACGCGATAAAGCGTCCTCGACTCCTGCCCTTTTTCACGATCCAGAACGCGAAGGGTCTGGAAACCGCTCGAAAGATCGTTGCCCAACGGAAGGTCGATCAAACCCTCTTTTTCCGCGGGTTCTCCGAAAACGAGCGCGTGGTACGTTTTTTGGACGCGACCCTTGAGAAATTCGATGCCCGCAAAGCGCGCGGCTTCGGGAGTCTTGGCGGCGAGAACGAGGCCGCTCGTCTCGGCATCGAGCCGGTGAACGAAGCGGATCTGCGTGTCCTGCCAGCGGGGATCTTTTTTGAGGAGCGAGTGAAGGTTAAGCTCGGCATAGCAGCCGACGGGATGGACGGCCAGAGGGGCCGGTTTGTCGACGACGAGGAAATCATCGTTTTCGAAATTGATCTTAAAATCCGTGTTGATATGAAGATTCGCGGGCCTTTGTCGAGGCGCGGCGAAAGTTTCCAAACTCACTTCTTCGCTAGCACGTAAGAAAAAATGAGCGGGGCCACGATGGAGGCGTCGGATTCGATCACGAAGCGCGGGGTCGCGCCGTCGAGCTTGCCCCAGGTGATCTTTTCGTTGGGGACGGCGCCACTGTAGGAGCCGTAGGAGGTCGTGCTGTCGGAGATCTGGCAGAAATAACCCCAGAGTCGGCAGGTTTCTTTCAAATCCTGTAGGATGAGAGGCACCACACAGATCGGAAAATCTCCGGCGATGCCGCCGCCGATCTGAAAAAAACCGATCGTTTCGTTTTTGGAATTGACCTTGTACCAGTCGATGAGCGCGGCCATCATCTCGACGCCGGATCTTACGACCTGGAAATTGGAGACTTCTTTACGGATCACGTTGGCGACGAAGATATTACCGAGCGTGGAGTCTTCCCAGCCGGGAGTGAAGATCGGGATGTTCTTTTCGCACGCGGCCACGACCCACGAGTCTTTAGAGTCGATCTGGTAGGACTCCTTGATCACGCCGCTTTGGATCAACTGATACATGTACTCGTAGGGAAAATATCTTTTTTTCTCCTGGTCAGCCTTTTGCCAGAATTTGAGGACCTGCCGCTCGATACGACGCATCGCCTCTTCTTCGGGGATGCAGGTGTCGGTGACGCGGTTCAGGCCCTTGTCGCGGAGCGCCACTTCTTCTTTGTCGGTGAGATTGCGGTAATGAGGGACTCTTTTATAGTGGTCGTGCGCGACGAGATTGAAGATGTCTTCCTCGAGGTTGGCTCCGGTGGAGCAGATGCCGTGCACCTTCCCCTCGCGGATCATCTCCGCCAGCGAAATACCGAGCTCGGCCGTGCTCATGGCGCCCGCGAGCGTCACGAACATTTTGCCGCCTTTTTCGATGTGGTCTTCATAGGCCTGGGCCGCGTCGATGACGACGGCAGCATTGAAATGACGATAATTGTGAGTGATGAACTCCCGGATCGCCGCATGGTTCATCTTCGGTGTTTTGGACTCGACAGCTTTAGAATTTTTAGTCTGTGTCTGCATTAAATTAGTTATAGCATGAAAAACTTGAACAAAACAAATAAATTTCTGTCATTTCGAGCGAAGCGAGAAATCTCATAAAACGGAGATCTCTCACTCCGTTCGAGATGACAGATCACTTTGTCTTCATCAGGTTCAAGGCCGAACCTGCTTTGAACCACCCGATCTGTTCCGCGGTGAAGGAATGATCCGCCTGAATAACCTCGGAGGTTCCGTCACGGTGAGAGATCTTGACCGTGACAGGTCTGGACGGCGCGAGACCGGCCAGACCTTGGACGCCGAGACGATCGCCTTCCTTTATAAGGTCATAATCCGCGGGGTTCTTGAACGTGAGCGGCAAGAGGCCCTGTTTTTTAAGGTTGGTCTCGTGGATCCTCGCGAAACTCTTGGCAAGAACGACTTTGGCGCCCAGAAAGCGCGGCGACATCGCCGCGTGCTCGCGGCTGGAACCCTCGCCGTAATTTTCATCGCCGATGACGACCCAGCCCAAACCCATCGTCCTATAGTCCCTCGCGACTTCGGAAGGCGTCTGGATCTTTTCGCCTTCGAGAACACTTCGGGCCGTGCCGGGCTTGTCGGTGAAAGCGTTGTTGGCGCCAAGGAACATATTGTCCGAGATCTTGTCAAGGTGACCGCGGTATTTAAGCCAGATCCCCGCCGGAGAAATATGGTCGGTAGTGCATTTGCCCTTCGCTTTTAAAAGAACCGGAAGTTTTTCAAGATCTTTCCCGTCCCACGGCTTAAAAGGCTCAAGCTTTTGAAGACGCTCACTGCCGTGATCGATGATGACTTCGATTTTTTTTCTCTCCGACGCCTGCAGGGGCGCGATGAAACCGGCTTCTCCCTCGACATACCCTTTGGGCGGCAGCTCTTCCGAATGCGGCGCGGTCAAATAAACTTCCTTCCCGTCGGAGGTCTTTAGGGCTTCCTTTAAAGGGTTGATGTCAAGCCGCCCAGCCAGCGCAAAGGCCGTCACGACTTCCGGCGAGCCGATGAACGAAAGCGTCTCGGCATTCCCGTCGTTGCGGGCCGGAAAATTGCGGTTGAAGGAATTGATGATGGAATTGGTCTCGCCTTTTTTGATGTCGTCGCGCTTCCACTGGCCGATGCAGGGGCCGCAGGCGTTGGCGAGGACCGTGCCGCCGATGGCTTCAAGGGCTTGAAGCTGCCCATCACGGCGGATCGTATTTTGGATCTGGTCGGAGCCTGGGGTGATGAGGAAATAGCACTTTGCTTTTAAGCCGCCTTCTTTGGCTTGTTCGGCGACATGCGCCGCTCGGCCGATGTCTTCATAGGAAGAATTGGTGCAGCTTCCGATCAAAGCGGCCTTAAGTTCAGCCGGATACCCTTTTTCCTTTACGTCTTTGGCTAACTGCGAAACGGGCCGCGCTAAGTCCGGCGTGTGCGGCCCCACGACGTAGGGCTCTAAGAGTGAGAGGTCGATCTCGACCACTTCGTCATAAAATTTCTTCGGATCTTTTTCGACTTCGGGATCCGCAGTCAAAAATTCTTGGTGAGCCTCGGCAAGCTTGGCGATCCCTTCCCTTTTTGTGATCCGCAAGTAAGCGGCCATGCGTTCGTCAAAAGGAAAGACGGAAGTCGTCGCGCCCAGCTCCGCGCCCATGTTGGTGATCGTTCCTTTTCCTGTACAGCTGATGGAACGGGCGCCGGGGCCGAAATACTCGATGATCTTGTCGGTACCGCCTTTGACCGTCAGGATGCCGCAAAGCTTTAAAATAACGTCCTTGGCGGATGCCCAACCGTCGAGCTTTCCCTTAAGATGCACACCGATGAGCTTCGGACATTTCACCTCCCAAGAAAGCCCGGCCATCACATCCGCGGCATCAGCCCCGCCAACACCGATGGCCAGCATCCCAAGGCCTCCGGCATTGGGCGTGTGAGAGTCGGTGCCGATCATAAGCGCGCCGGGCATGGCGTAGTTCTCAAGCACGACTTGATGGATGATCCCCGCGCCCGGTTTCCAGAAGCCGAGTCCGTAACGCTGGGCAGCGGTGCTCAAAAAATCATACACTTCTTTGTTGGTCTGGAGAGCATTCCGGGTATCTTCGACGGCGCCGACGCGGGCCTGAATGAGGTGGTCGCAGTGGATCGTGCTGGGAACGGCCACGGCGTCTCGGCCCGCCTGCATGAATTGAAGCAGAGCCATTTGCGCAGTCGCATCCTGCATCGCCACGCGATCCGGCCGAAGGACGAGGTAGCTTTTGCCGCGGATAAATTCCTGAGACTTGAGGTCAACGACATGGCTCCCTAGGATCTTCTCGGACAACGTCAAGGGACGGCCGAGCTTTTTCCTCAAGCTTTCGTGCGAAGATCTGAAAGTCGAATAAAGTTTTTGCGTTTGCGATTCGAGTTCGTTCATTTTTAGAAAATTAGTATACCAGAGTCGGCAAATGAGAGAAATAAAAAGGCTTACGCAGCGGCGCCGAGGGCGAGTTGGGTCTTGGCGGCTTCTTCGACGAACTTGAGGAAGGCGTTCCAGTCGAGTTTCTCGAGGATCCTGAGAGCGAGCGGTTTGTAGAGATCCGGTTTAGGATCCGTAACCTTTTTGGTGAGCTCCCAAGCACTGGGAGTAAATTCAACGCCAGAATTCTTTCGAACGTTGTTATAAAATTGGCGCAAAATGTCACTAAACTGACTCAACCGCGCGGCCGCAACTAAATACACGCCCGCCGCCACGATCGGAACGACCGCGATCCTTTCGTTCATTTGATCCACCGGCACGTAACCGGCTTGGGCGGTCTGGGCCAATAAAAGTCCCTGCTGCAAACCTGTCTCCGAAAGATCAGAAGAATACACCACCGCGATGTCCTTCCCAACCGATTGAATGCCTTCCGACTGCCAGTAAACCCTGACCAGCTGGTTGGGCATCATCAGAGCCAATTCCATGTGAACGTTCTTGCCGACGATCGACTGAAGAATAATGTGCTCCCTGCGCAGATGTTCGATCTCCTCCGCGGTGATTTCTCGCGAAGTGAAAAGACGCCATACCACCGTTTTGTCTCCGGCGAATAGATTGTCCTTTGCCGCGCTTTGATAAAGTTGACGCGCTCTACGGGTCGACTTCTCACGCTCTTCCAAAGCAAACTTGACGTCCAAGGGCAGTTTTTCCACGACCGTTGTTGGGACGAGACGCGCCGCAGCGGTGAACTCCTGCGCATCCTGCAGAGTTTTACTATCAAATAGGATCGGCTTGCCAAGCGGCACAAATCCGCCCGGCGTCTGCGAGAGACCGAACGGAACCACTCCCCCTTCTGGAACAAAGCCCAAAACCGCGCTGAGCCTAGCACCGCTCGGAGCCAAAACCGCGAACGGATAAAGTTTCCCGGGATCCGATACCTCTTTATTTCTCTGGAAGATCTTCGCAAGCAGTATCAGGTCCCTCTGCCCCACTTGACCGGCGTTTTGCACGCTTCCATCAACCAATCGAACACCTAAGAATTCGAGAAATCTAAAATTGTCCGCCAGGCGCGCGCCAGAAGAAAATTGGGCAGGCGCCGGGGATGGCGCTTGATCCGCCGCCGCATCCACTTCCTCGCGACCCTTTGTGTCCGCCAGCCGCGCAGACGACTGGGTGGCTTGATATCCCGCCAAGAAACGCTCGCGGATCAGTCGGGGAGTTACGTCCGGCCGCACGTGTCGTTGAAGCGCTGCTATGAGCCGATTGACTTCCCGTAGACGTTGGGTCGTACCTTCGGTTTCTACCGTGGCATACTCAAAATCCACGATCTGCATCTGGTAGGGCGGCTCGTTGCGGGTCACTAAAATATTTCCGTACCTGAGTTCGACGTCGGTGGGATGGGTCAGGTCGTTGTGAACGATGCCTTTTTGATGCAGGCGGCCTATGAGGTTTCCGATGGCTTCGATCCCGTCGCCGTCAAACTTCACAAGGTCGGCTGTAGGAGCCGGGATGAACTTCGTGACCATCAGGACGTCATCGCCGCCGTTCACCGTCGTCACCGGCGGAGCCACTCCCGCCTCATGCGCCAGATTTGCGATCTTTATTTCCCTCAAAAGAAGGTCCCGCGTCTTGGCTGTATGCCCCCTGCCCGCGTCGTAGTACGTCACGTCAAACCGCAGCTTTTTATCACCGTAGTCCAATTCATAATGATCGGTGAGCCGATAAACGACCTCTCCTGAAAAATCGCGCGGTGAAACTTTCTGCTGAATTCGTCTAAAATTTTTGATCTGTTCAAAATCGACCGTCTCTTCGGCACCGATCAGATAGGTCAAAATTTCTCCCGAGCGGTCACCAAAGGTTTCTTCAAACGACGCCAGCCGCGCGCCACTATTGCTCAGGCGGGCAGGCGCGGCGATGATCTCAGAGGAAACTCCCGCATTTTTGAGCGCCGCGGCTAGTTTTTTCAAAACGTCCTCTCTGTCCGCGGCTTCGGCGACGTGCATTGAGCCTCCCCAGATGACCTCTGCTGATCTTGTTGATCTTTGATACTCAATGGCAAAAGGTTTGTCCGCGGTCTTAGGATGCAAGGCAATTTCCGACGCGGCTAGCGGCACAAAACGGGACGGATGCTGGCTTATCAGTGTAAAGAATCGGTCGCTCTTTCCTCCGATATAAAGAGCTCGGTTCCCCGATATTTCGACCGTGATCCCTAACGCCCTGCTCAACACCGGGGCAGCCAAATTATCAAATTCCGTATCGATAGCTTCCACGGTGCCGCGCGTCACAAATCGGATCTGTGACAATTTTTTTCCTTGGCCTCCGACGCCCGCAGCCGTGAAGCGGTCTCTATTAAGATCGAGCGCCGCATTGATATCTTGCGCGGCCTGGACGGGGTCCGTCAGATCCACGGAGCGGCCGGCCACAACGATGTTATTCGGTCCCGTTCCCGACTCAAGCCTGATGGGAAGCGCGGGCATCGTGAAAGGGTTGTCCAGATTCACCAGATCTATTTGGTTCCGGTAGGAACGATGGATATCATCCACCTCAGCTTGTGAATATACGAGACCAAGGTATAAAGTAATAGCTTGCGATGCCGTTTCGATAAAATCGTAGTTCCTTTTATTGGGATTTATTAGCCGCTCTTTTTCGACAGCCTTCTGAAGAGCTTTCAGTCTGGTCAAATAAGATAAGCGTTGCTCCTCTCCGGCGAATTCGATCTTGTCCAGAAGCTCTTTCTTTAAATCTTGCGCTTCCTTGACTGAGGCTCGACTAGCCAACCGCGCCGGGGATGGCGCTTGATCCGCCGCCGCATCCACTTCCTCGCGACCCTTTGTATCCACCAACCGCGCGGCAGCGAGGGCTCTAAGCTCTCCCGCGACTTGTGACGCGGTCGGCCTGGCATTCATGTCTTCGGCCGTCATTCGATTTAAAAGATCTTTATAGGCCTCTCTTGATCCTTCGGGAATCAAAGAATCAGGCAAGAGATGATCCCTGAGCGTTATGCCAAGACTGAAAATATCGGAGGCTTTTCTCCGGTCCGACTCCGGCGGCATGAATCTTGGGGTGCCGGGAACAATGCCGGGCAACGGCTCATCCTGCGGCGTCCCGTCCGGTTTTAAGAGAAGTGACAGATCATAATCGATCAAAGTGATGTGCCATCCGTTGCTGTCCTGTTTATTCAGCAAGATATTGCCCGGCTTGATGTCGTTGTGCAGAACTCCCTTGCCGTGGATCTCTTCGAGGGTCTCTGACAGTTTGACCAATAATTCTACCTTGAGCGGCACATCCATCGCGTCCCAGGCGGCCTTTCCCTCTTTCGACGCTAAAGAATGATCTCCTTTCCAGGACTGAAGCTGTATCCAGACATCTTTGCCGTCAGGACTTACGCCGATCGCGTGAATCTCAGAGATCCGGTGCAAGTGTTCCACGTCCGGATCGGCATCTAAAAGATACTCCAAAACCTTGGTCTCATTGACCGCAAATTCGAGGCTCACTCCTTCTATCAGCACCTTGTATACACGGCTGGGATCATCCGGATCGTGGTACACCCTAAATTTATTGGTCTCATCTATGAAATTAGCGGCGGTTTTAATACGACTGAGGTCAGGTTCCCTGACATCGCCCGAATAGTTCCTGCTTCCCACCAGCGCTTTCTTGGCAATCTCAGGCCCAAGTTTTTCGGCAAGGTATTCTATGCGTATATCGTGAAGTGAAAGAAAAAAACCGTCTTTTCTCTGACGGAAGAGAAAATCAAGATCGCCGTCTGCCGCGCTGAATTCATCGTGGATCAATGTTTTTTCTTTGATGGCAGTGGCAGAGCCGGCCTCCATGTTTCCACCGCTCACAAGAGCGTCCAGAATCGAAAAGAAAAACCTTCTGTCGTCAGCGCCGGGCACCAGATACGCTCTGTGCTCAGAAACAGTGGACCCGATTCCTTTAATGCCATCATTAGGAAAGATATGAATGCCCGACAGGTAACCTCCGGAGCGAAGACCGGTCTCTTCCAAAACTTGGCCCTCGACAAACAAAGTTCTTAAAAGAACATTGATACCGACCCCCGGCTCATTCGTACTCGTCCAGATACGAAAAGAACTGCTATCTAAGCCTCTATTTCTCATGAATCCGACGGCGGCGGCATACGCTCTAAGCGAGATTTGATCGGCATCTTTGTCAGAGGGGCTCGGATCTTTCGGATACAGTGAGTAATACGCATCTTCAGCGGCTAAGAACCTGTCCAGCCTCCCCCGCGCTTCGTCTTCAAGCTTCTCTTGAACCATCCCCAACACTGGGTTGGAAGGATCTTCCGCGCGGATCGAGTAATACCGCGCGTAGCCGGACTGAGCATAATGCTGTTGGATAAAGCGCGCTATCTGGGAAGCCTCGGAAAGTTGGGAAACCCTTCGGAAAGCGCCCGTGAATCTTCCCATAAGGTTCCACTGATTCCTGTAGAACCGGTTCCATATTTTTTGCCAAATACCGACAGGCCTGAAATCGCCCGGAGTATCCGCGTCTTCCAACAGAACAAAAGGCACGCCATTGGACAAAGCGTATTGCCGGAGTCGTGTGACTTGATCCTGAGACACTGTTTTTGAATGATTATTCGCGGCAAAAACACCGTGAGCGATCACGTGCGCCTGTTTGCCGACCATCACTGCTCTATCAATCGCTCTCTGGGCCGCGGCCAAATTGTCCGTCATGACAAACTGATGAGAAGGCGTTTCTTTCGAAAGATTTTTCAGGATAGCTTCCCGGTACAATGCCCTGTTTTTCGGATCCCTTTCAACGACCACCACGACCGTTTCTCTGTTTGGGATATACTCCCCTTCACTCGCAACATCCACGATCTCAGCCGCCAGGCGAGCGGGTGATATAAAGGAGCGATGAGCTTCTCGCGCGGATGTTGCCTGGTCTAAGGCTTCTTGCAATTTACCTCGGGCGCTTTTGACCAGCAGGGGTTCCCTTACAACGACTGTATTGGCTTTTATGTTCTCGCTTCCCTCATTGTAAGTCTCATCGACCATCTTATAAGCTGCGGCCAGATCAGAAATAGCGGCATCAAATTCGACGGCCAGATCAGGCGATGCGGAAGCGCCGGATGCGCCCTCGATCCTATTTCTGATGATCAAGGTACGAAGAAGCGCTCTCCTTATTTCTCTGAATGGCTGCCTCTGATCTAAAGCGCGGCCCGTAACGGGGGCAGTCAATTCCTCAAAAGAAAGATGAGCAGGGATCAGCTCAATGAAAGCGTTTTGTGCCAAAAACGAGGCGTCAAGAATTAAATAAAGTATTCTTCTTGCGGCGGTTTCTTTTGGCGATATAGGCTCACTGGGCTTTTCTCGGCTCTTCCTCCAGGCCTCCATGACGTTCTCATCGCTCACGGCACTACGTTCGAAAAACTTGCGCCTCAATTTGGGCAAGGGGTCTCTGCCTACCCTCCGCAAATTATATGTCTGTGCCAGCGTCAACAGATGAGCGGTCAAAACTCCGGTATACGGGGAGGCGTCCTTATTAGCTTTCGCCAACCGGGCGCCGAGATGTAGAAACTTGAGCACTGGATCAAACCAGTGGGTCTTTGGCGCATCGGCGGGGGTAGGCGGCTGCGCGGGATGGATCAAATTTTTGCTTTGAATCTCCCTGGCAAGAACGGAATAAGAAACTTCTGAGGGAATGTTCGGAAGAAGACCTCGGGAAAGAAGTACCGATCCGTCTCTGACCCATTTCACCTCGGCGGTCACTCCGAGCTTGTTTCCGATAGAATCATTTTGATGCACGCGTGAAACCAATTCTTTGATATCGCTGGCTTTTTCGCCGGCTCGAAGAGACTTGAGGGCCCCGCGATAATCCCGGGACTGGACAATCGGTTCGTTCACCGCAGCAAAGGTTTTCGCGACCTTGCTCTTGCCTGAGGCAAAGTCCTCCAGTAATTCTTGAAAACCGGGAGTGTCGCCAAGTCCTGCCGCTTCGGCGGAAAGATAGAGACGGACCAGGCCCGCCGGAATCGCTCCAAATTGACTGCCGCTTAGAATTCTGTAGATCTTCTCCTGGGAGGCCGGTTTTTTTCGTTCACCCGCGGGTATTTGGTAATAGACAGCCAGAGCCTTCAGAACCATTTTTTCTTCGACTGAAAGAGCGTGAAGATTTTTAATTTTGGCTTCTGCCTTGATCTTTTCGTATAAAGTATGAGCTCGGCGCAAGAGGAACCGGGCGGTCATCTTGTTTTGAACGGTCCCGTCTTTTTTGATCTTCTCGAGGTCGTGCTCCAGATTGCCCGTCTGCGTTAACAGCACAGCGATCTCATCGATCGAATATCCCCTCAGGTCTTTTTGTCTGAACTCCTCTTCAAATCCGGAGAGCTTCTCGCCAAGCCTGCCTAAGGTGGTCCTTTCATCCCCTTGTTTTCTAAGACTTTCGACTTCCAACACGAGCGACTCATCCGGGATCATGTCGCGTATCGATGCCAAAGCCAGGCCGGCAGGTGTTTCTCCGAGCGCTTCTTGAAGAGCCAGGGTCAAGGCTACTTTTGGATCAAATTCGGAAGCGGCCTCCAGATCCATCGTCTCGGTCAAACGCTTCAAAGCGCTTGCCAGATCCTTCCTCTCAGAGATGCTTAGAAACCCGCCTTCAGCGATACCGAAGTGCGCTTCGGCGACAGACATTATATTTTTCTTGAGGCTAAGAAGCTCCTCTTCCGAAGTAACATAGATAGGGTTGGATTTAAGATTGCTGATCCGGAGACGCTTCCCGTCACCGTCACCAGTAATTTCCGCATTGACCTGATGTCTCGAAACGTGTGTATCCGAGGAAACTGTCAAATAAGCAAAATCGTCCAAGCCTTCGGGTTTTGAAGTCCCTCTGCCTAAAGCGATCTTTCCCGCAGTAGAAGTCTCGGCTCGTGGAAACTCGCTTGGGCCCGAGGTCCTCAGCGCGGTCAGCCCGACCTTTTCATCGTAAGTCAGCAGGACGTTTGAGTCAGGAAAAATCACGACAACCGGCTGCTCGAGTCCGAAACGTCTGGAGCCCTCCCCCTCGATCAGCGTCGCCAACCGCGCGGCGGCGTTGACTGAAACCACTTGTGTGGTGGAATCATAAATTTTATAGATTCCTTGGGTGGGCTCGGCGCCTACTTTTATCAAAGGAAATTCCAGGGATCTCCCGGGAAAACGATTTCGCATGATGAACATGCTGTTGCCGAAATATTCAAATTCGCCTTTCGAGCCGAGGGCGAAGTTTTCAAAGAAGACTTCGGAACCGGGATCGGAAGTAAGATTGTTGAGATCATTCCATCGGATCGGCTGGGCGGAATCTTCCCGTTTCACGACCATCGACTGCGTGTCTCCGAACACCAGTCCGTCTTCCTCTACGGAGGACTTAAGAGCGGTAAGAAATCTTGGCTGATCGTCCACATACTGCAAGACTTGATTGTCCAGCACCACGAGTTTAAAGAACAGCCTCGCATCGTCATAAAGAGTTTTGGAGAGGTCGATCTTGTTGAGGTCTCTGATCTTGAACCTCCCATTCATCACCTGCGCCATCTCGAGGGCTTTTTGCTTGGATACTTCTTTCAAATTATATTCACTGTTGTCAGGTTCGTTGTCGGTAGCTTTCTTTAAAGCAAGAGCTCCCTCGGCATCCGCCGGATACAGGTGAGACTCACGACCGATTGAGAATATTTTGGCCCTGGGATTGACCCGCATCATATCCACGATGAGTTTTCCGCGGCCCGGCCCGATCACGAGGACATTGCCGTCACCGACTTGCCGGACGGCTTCCAGCATCCTCCGGCGATACTCGGCCCTTTTTGCTTCCGGCACCCGCGATACAAAATCGTTCAAACCATGAGTGAGATCCCTCTCCCCATATAACTCCTGAAGGCCGGGTCTCCCGTTCACATCCGAACCGCTTAAGCCGGTCAACGCAGTCGCAAAAGAAGACGCTCCGGAAGCCAACCGCGCGGCTTGTAGATTAAGAGTTTTAGCGTACGGAGGCGTTTTTGAAAACCAAGAGTCGAGCCAGGACAACGGTTGGCTGACTTTTGTACTTGAGAGCCACTTTTCAGGACCGTAACCGAAACGCGCCCGCATGGAACGATCGACGCGAAATACGATATCGTCCACCGAAAGATTCCTGATTTGTTCGGCGTTCGCGAGCACGGCTTTCAATTTCTCACTCACCGTTGTCTGGGAAGAGACCACGGGCGATCCATCGCCGATCAAATCGTCTAAAATCACACCGTCCTGAATCAGCCGATACGTGGGGCCATTCGTAGACAGGGGAAGCAGCCTCAAGATGAGCCGTGTCACGTCCCAATAAACGCTCTCAGGATACTTTCGAGGCGGCGAGGCAAGCGCAGCTGAAAAACTCAGCAATTCTTCGGCTTGATCCTGAGGAAGGCTGGAGGGGTACTCTTTGCGCAGCTCCAAGATCCGCGAAGCCGTGTGAGTGACCTCGTGATAGTAAGCTCTTTCGATCAGAGCGGAGTTGATCGACTTCACATTTCTCTGACGCAGTTCAGGCAAAAATTTTCCAAAAGCCTTCAAAGTAAGGTCATGAAGAAGCCTATCAGTGGCTTCAATATCGGTTGGTGAAAGATTCAACTCATCCTGCACGGATGGTGGTAAAAGTTTCAATTCCCTGGAAAAAGCATGCTCCACGAGCGCTTTGCTATCGGCTGTTTTAGTGGGATCCCCGTCGGGTACCGCTTCAGGCGCCAATCCGTTGCCAATGCTTTGCGCCAACTTCTCCGTAGAAAATGCGTTGATAATCACAGTGCTGCGTTGGCCGGTATGAAAACCTTGCTTGCTTTGATCCCTAACGGGAAAGGAGTGCCCAATGATGGCCCATGTTACATTTTCGTTAAGCCGGATCCGCCAGAAGTGATGGGGAAAAAGAGTTTCATAGATCAGACTTCCCCTATTCTCATAAGTCAAAAAAATGCCCGCGGGCAATAAAAACCTATCCACTTCTCTGATGGCCGCCTGATACCTGTCAGTGAAACTTTGGTTAAGCAGGAACTGTTCCGGAGTTGAAACTACTAAAGCCAATATAAGACTCAGTTTTTGGATAGGGCCGAATAATTGAGGGTCAATGGCGTCTGAAAAATTTCGAGTGATAAACTCATTGAGTGCTTTTTGGTTCGGACGTTGTTCATCAGAAATAGAAGCGTTTTGGGCCAGAACATAATGTCTCGCAAACCACTGAAGAAGGCTTACTTTCAGGAGCGGGGCGCTTTTAGACAGTGTGGCTATCGCTTCATCGTATTTGTCGTTCCTTTCTTCTTTGGCATATCCCCTCTCGATCACGTCCTGAATTCCAAGCGCGACGGCCGCAAGCTGATTCACGTTAATGCCGCTTCGGTCCGTAAAATTGAGGCGTCTTTCGAAAAACTCTTTGATCCGGGTACGATTCCATTCCCTTGCCCACCCGGGGAATTTTTTGAAAATTTTAAGCGCCTCAATGACCGCGCCGGCGGTCTGCGGCGTCATGACGGGCGGCCCGTAAGGGATGCCATTGATCACCACGTTATCCGGAATTTGAAAGGACTGGATAATATCAACCGCTCTCTGTAGTTTTTCTACTGCAGGCGCCTTTTCTTTAAACAACTCCGCGGCGCTTGCGACTGTGAGAGTGCCTTCTTTAGACTGCGCCAAAAGCTTCGCCAATTCTTCCGGTTCAAATATCAAACCTTGTTCACCTTCTTCAATCCTTCGTCCCAACATCAACAAAAGGTCGCTGGAGGGTGTTAAAGACATCCGCGCGGCCATGGGGACAAGGCCTACCGCAAGATCTTTGAGATTTACGCCGGCTTTTTTTGCCCGGTCCAGCGCTTGGAAGGCTTCGGAGGTCAACGCGAGCGTTACGCCTGAAGAAACGGAGGATTTGTTACCGAAATCGCTGTCTGAGTACAGATAGCCTACGACGGGAAATTGATCAAGCGGAGTGGTGATCGCGATCTGTTCGCGCCGGCCCTGACTGACAAAATTTAAGATCTTACTTTGCTCGGTGCGGAATATCTCGACCTGAAAACGCTGCTTGTCCGTGAGATTTCTCTTGGGGAGGGGCTTGATGACGATCTCTAAGTCAGAAACACTGTAAGAATTTTTTGACCCATCGATACGGGCGCTGGCCTTGACGGTAAGATGATCTTGATCCTCATATCTGAACGAAACTTCCGACTGCTTGCCTTCCGGCTTAAATGCCTTGACGTGCTGAAGTTTATGCACCCGCCCATCTCTCGTATCCAGCGTCGCTTTCCATACAGATGGATTTTGCGCAGCCACATTTTCCACAAATTCACTCAATACTTCGTTCCGATCCCTAGTAGTGATGAACCGCTGAACAACCCCCAACCGCGCGGCGGAGGTGTAGAGGATATTGCCGGAAGAATCTTTGACTTCATATTGAGTTCTATCGGGTGTCTTCAAGATGAGGTTAAACTTTTCCCGAACCGATGGGGGGACAGACTGAGTGGTAATGAATGCTATCGTTCTTGCTAGCCAGAGAGATACTCCATTGCGACGCTCCCTCTCGACGAACCCTTTTCGGGCTTTGTCGAGGGGCAGGTCTATCAAAACAGAAAAACGATCGACATCACTGGAAGACACCGGATCTTCCTTGAGCCCTTCAACGATGACTCGCGTTCCCGGAAGGATTTTGATTTCAGAAGGCCCGTCGATCTTTTTGGGGTGCCGGATCACCCATTGATCCGTATCGTTGAATCTGGATACCACGCGAAGATTCTCTATCACGTTATTGGCGACGTCTTGATGATAAATGAGCTTTGCCATTAATTGGGTCAAACGCTCCGCAGCGCCCGGGAAATAACGGCTTAAGGTTCTCCTTAAAAGTTCCAGAGGAAGAAGCGCCAGAAAATAGGCAAAAAATAATCTAGGTTTTTTAGTGGGCAGAGCTTTGAGATACCAGTCTGTGCTGATCCTCGCGACACCTACTTTCCTCTCTTGCAGCTCACGAACCAGCTCATCAGCCAGAGTGCTCTTACCCGAGCCTGAGGGCCCCGAAATATAGAGGATTCGCTTCTTGCTGGCAAAGTACGCATCGAGGATGGCGGACAAGACTTCCTTAGGATACTGGCTGTCTGCCGACCGCACGCTGATACCAAGGCGCTTGAGCTTGATTCCCTTCGCGGTAAAAGTAACTGTTGGAGGCGTGGCCCGCTCAGCGATCACGAGCTTGCCGCCGACCAACTCTGTCAATATACGCGCCTGATTGATCCCTACCCCGTTCTCTCCGTAAGGAGAATCGCTTGTGCTTGTGCTGAGTCCGGCAATTCCCAGTAGATCGAGAGCCTCCATGTTGGCGATGAGGTTCTTAGCTACAGGCATCAAGGAAGACGGATCGAATTCGACTTGATCAAGTTCCGCTAATTTATCAAAAAAAGACCTGGTTCCGATGGGATAGTCCGTGCTATTGCTGTAAAAAACATCCTCTTGCAGCGCTTTCGATCGGAGTCCATCCCGATCGATAGTTCCGGCATTGGATACTTCAATATCGATGGTCTCGTCATCTCTTCGGATGAAGTTAAGCTGGACATGTTCTAAGGAATGCTCAAGCGCATTTTTTAAAAGCTCCTTAATGATCAACCGAAACCAGCTTAAGGACTCATCTGAAAATCCGCTAGGTTCCGATTCAAGCCCTCCATAATCAATGTCAACACGGTTACTGTCCTCCTCACTAATAAACTCCTTCTCCGCGAGATCGACCTGCTGCACGAGGGTGGTTGCCAATCGCGCGCCGCTTTTATCTTCAGGAGGGGTTACATCCTCACTCCGCGGGTAGTCGTCCGTTAAAAACTCGGTTTTGGCCTTTACTTCTCCGTCTCTGTCGGTAAGCGTCGCTTTGCCTCCATTGGGTTTTTCTTTCGAAGGTAGGACGACGTACAGCTTCGATCCGTTGCCAAAAGTAATATCCATGGAACCGTCCTCGTTCTCAACAGACTTAGAGAAAACCTTATAAACCGGCTCCATAAACTTAGAAACTGTCTCCACTTTCGTGCTGAAATCCATGGTGCCGAGATACACTTCAAATGTTTTTTCTAATTGCTTATTGTAACCGTACAAAACTATAAAAAATGTTTCGCTTCCAGAAAACTTCCCGACGGCATAAAGGGTCTGTTTACGCTGAATTGCGAAATCAAGTCCAAGTACTTCTAGTTTAGCTCTTGACGGCCAATTTCTTTTTACTTCACGGAGATCCAATAGATACTCAGCCGTGTAATACAAGGTGCCGAATTCCTTGTAATTTACCCGACCGATGGGAACTTCGACGATGGGAACTTCGGGTTGAATGGGAGTCGCGTTAGGTTTCGGATCTTCACTCCGCTCCTCACTCCGCACGTTACCGTCCGTTAAAAACTTCGTTTCGGCCGTTGGTTTTCCGTCGCTGTTGGTAAGCGTCGCTTTGCCTCCACTGGGGTTTTTATCCGTAGGCAGGACGATGTGCATCAATCTTTTGTCAAAAGTAATGTCCATGGAACCGTCCTTCCCCTCAACAGCCTCAGAGAAGACCTCATAAACCGTCTCTTCCTCTTCCGAATCGGAATCGGAATCCATGGCGCCAACATACACCCTAAATGTTTTTCCGTATTTATTGTTGTCATCGGCCAAGACTATAAAAAAAGTTTCGCTTCCGGGAAATTGCCCGGCGGCATAAAAGGTCTGTTCACGCTTAATTGAGAAATCAAGCGAAAGTATTTTTAGTTTACTTTTTGACGGCCAATTTCTTTTTACTTCACGGAGATCCAATGAATATTTGGCCTTGTAATCCAAGGTGCCGAATTCGTTGTAACTTACCTTACCGATGGAAACTTCGACAGGCCGGCTGGGCGCCTGGCTTACTTTCTGCTTCTGAACAGCTTCTTGTTCTTTAGCCGGGGAACGGTCAATCGATGCCAAATACCTGCCAAGAAAATACGGGGCTGTCGTTACTAAAAAAAACAAGGCAAGGATCGCGGCTATAATCAAAGTCTCTTTAAAAAATCTTTTCCATTTATTAACTTCGAAATTTTCAACAACAGGCACCGGTTTGGGTGCTACGGCTGACTCGGCAGATACGGCGGGACTAGGCTGGGCCGCGGGCTCCAAAGCCTTGTCAATATCGACGTCGATCGGGGTATCGCTCAAATTCGTGACATAGGTATAGCCGCCCTTTATCCTGACCTCGAAGGCCACGGATGAATAGACTGAAGTCGCCTTGATAAGACGGTACTTCCCTGAGGCCAATTTTCTACTTTGTACAAGGCCAGCCTCAGCTTCTTTAGAGCTGAATAAGACGATGGTTTCTTTCATGCTTCTTATTCCGGCCTGTTTCCCATTTATAAAACTGGTGAGGCTGAGACGCGTTTCTGCCTTTGGATCATACTTAACTTTTATTGTGACGCTATCTCCGCCTTGCTTCGGCAAAGTGATGATCACCGTACGGTCCGCCGATACTGAATATTCTTTATCTTTCATGAGACGTTCAGAATTACCCGCCAACCGCGCGGCGGCTTGAGATTGCGAGCCGATAACTGACAAGAGCGCAGGCTGTTCGCCCGAAAAATTATAGATGTTAGTTAGATCCCTAACATAGTCCCGATGAGTATAATAAATTCCCGTCGAGCTGGTGTCCGGTCGAATATGGCGATCGTAGTGGCCAGGGTAGTCTTTAAACTTACCTGAGTCTTCCGAACGCCTCTGCTCAAGCCCCTGCAAAAATAATTTAAAAATGGGATCTCGCTTAATGGAAAGCAAAATAAATTCATCCATGGACAGATCCCATCCGCCGGCTCTCGCAATACTGCTGAACCTCTGAAAGAATCCTCGTGATCCATCGCGATACAAATACATCCCCATCCCCAAAAGCGCCGGATCTTGATCTTGTTCGGGGGAGGGATAATATTTGAAAAAAAGCTTTCTGGCTAAAGAATAATATTTTTTATAGATCCGTTCCGCATCACGAGTAAATCCGTTGTCCTGAGAATGCGCCACAAACATCCTATTCGCCCTGAAAGCTTTGCCCAAGTTCCGATGAAGAAAAACGGTCAAAAAGGAAGTGGCCCGCACGAGCGCTATCTCGACCTCAGCCAGATCTTGTTCCAAAAGCTCTTTTTTTGGCCCATCAGCATCACCGTTCAGACGCAGATCGTCCAGGAGTACCTCTCTTGCTTTAAACAAAAACTCGGTATTGTTCGCCAAAAGGTTCATGTCGTGATCCGTATCGCCGGACAACGAATCCAAATGCATCGTCTGAAGCGAAACGCTCAGCGCGATCGCCCGAAAAAGGATCGACCGGGCCTCAAGATCAAGCGATTCGTAGGCGCCCATCACCTTCTGAACAGCTTTCGCGTATTTCAGAAACAGATCATCATCGGTCACGTAGTGCTTCATCGAAGTGCCGAGCACAGTAGCGAGATTGAGCCGGACTCCCCCGTAAGCGATCTTCGTGCTCTCAAGCGTTTCTTTGGCTAAAATTGCGATTTTTCTGCGCTTATCAAATCTCTCAAGAAACTCATTGAGTGCTTTGATCTCATCCTGCGAAACGGTTCGTTGAGTACGAATGAACCGTTCCAATAAATAAATGGATAAAGCGGCAAATAACACTTCATAATTAAATTCGCTTGACCTAAGCTCCCGCTTGGGTATCGTCCAAAGCAGGTTTCCTATAAGCTTTTTATATTCTTCAGATCCGTCCGGATCATTCATTAGATCTACAATAGTTGTCTGTATATACCGCCCGTTGATCAACGCATCATTGGACGGAGGTTCAATTTTTTCCATAATTTTGGTTAAACGTGTATCCAGTAGCGCGAACTTCGCCAACCCTTCGACTCCGCTCAGGGCAAGCCGCGCGGCGGATTGTTTAGTATCAGTTTCGACTGTGGTCCATAGGATGAACAGGTCTTCTAAGGTTTCTAGGATGACTCTGCCTCGCGTAACTGTGGGCAGGTCCTTCACCCTTTGAGCGATAGCGTTAAGATCGCTCACGACCCCTTTTTCGGATCCGTCAAACTGGTCCGGATCCGCGGTACCCCGTTGAACGACTTTATCCAAGAGATCGATGATCTCTTTGGGAGACCGGTCGGGCAGCCCTTGACGGACAAGACTCTCGACCATGTCCATCACTAGAGATCTGTAAATGAAACGAGGCGAAGCCGCGGGGAACGCGGCGGAAGGTTTTTCCGTTTCAGCGCGAACGCTCTCCAAAACATCGAGCCATTGCGTTTCGCTTAGACCGTCGACGATCACGGCGGCACCGGGGATGCTCTCATCGGACTGTGACCCATCCACCCGCAGGATCTCCCAGTCGCCATCGGCCTTAGTTTTCGGGACGGCGGGCGCGTTAGGATACGGCCGGAAGCGAACCGGATCCAGCTCACTGAGATTCCGGGCCTTAAGAGCTCCGTCCTCGACAAAAAGCTCAAGCTGACTGTTTGAAATAGTCTGGTTGAGATTCCGCAGATAGATCGGGATGTCCTGGCGAGTGGTTAACTGAGGACTGCGTCCGATCACGATCTTACGCTTATGAAATTCAGCCGGTTTTTCGAGCCTTGCCAGGCCCAGCTTGACCGATTCGACACCCCAATTGATCGAGAGGAAACGACCCTTAGAGTTAGAAACATAGGCGATCTTCATCCCCACATTACCCGGAAGGATCAAAGTCCTGGAAATCATCTGAGGTTTAGTGACCGCACCGGCCACCGCCATCCGCGCGCCGCTGGTCGGGCGGAGGCCTTCTCTTTCCAGTGTCTGTCTCCAATTCAGATCGCTCGTATCTTGGCCGTCATCCGGCAGGAGGTCGTGCAGTTCGCGCAGACGCCTCTCGCCGTTTTGCAGCGCGTCGGGGTTGAGCGTCTCCAAGACTTTTTCCAAAGTAATGCCTTGCCCATAACCGTATTTCCTCAAATATTCCGGAAATCTGCGCTCCAGACGCTCGTCCTTCAAATATTTGGCGACCAACTGAAGCCCTCTCAAACGATCCCATCGAGTGCTCCGCTCTTCAGGGTTCTGCCCTTTCTTGAATTTTGAAAGATACAGATTCAGCTCATCAAGCATCATGATCGTTAGCGCGTCTTCAGAAGAGTTTCCATAAGCCGTACTGGCGAATACTCTGTTCCAATCCTGCGGGGTTGTCATGAATACTGCCTGTCGGAATTCATAAGGAAAATTGAAACCGCCCGGCTGCAGGTGGTCCGCTATCTCTTTCAGATAATCATTTCTCTTCAAAATCTTTACGGCCTCTTCGACGGCATTCTTGGCCTTTGTATGCGAGATCCGGTGCAATTCAACGGGAAAGGACTGGTACTCGAAGCCCCCGTCATCCCTGAGCGTGATGAAGCCTGGAGAGGGTTGATAGATTACGAAGTCGTCCGGCAGTTCGCTGGAGGGCGGCCGCCCGTTGGACATGGCATAACGGAACGCGCCCATAACACCGTTTTCATTATGAGGAAGTAAGTAGGTCGGGGCCGGGATGTTGCCTTTGATGCCCGACGGAACGGATCGGAAGGCTTTCTGAATTCCGGCTTCAATAGTTTCAAAATTTTCCTGGTAAGCGACTCCATTTATAAAAGCCCATAGTGCCAAGGAGTCCCAAAGGTTGTTGGTGAGTCCTTCCGCACCGACCACGAAGCTATTGGAAAACGTGCTCTGCACATCGGCATAGGAACGGCCCTTAGTGTAGCAACAAAGAAGCAGGATCACGCCTTTGTGTTCATGGCTTTTTGCGGACGCCGGGATATTCTTGAGAGCCCTATCAATGGTCAATCCGGCATTAGAGTGCCCGACATAGGCCACATGAGTATTGGAATCGATCATCTCGTTGAACATAAAGTCGGGGTTGGAAGCGTTGTCCACATCGATCACAAACGTCACACCGTTGATCTTACCCTCATAACGGATCACCCCTTGGCTTGGTTCCGACCTCTCGAGGCCCAAATGCCCTAGCACGTTCTCGAATTGAACATTGTCCTTTACGATCGGATTGTAGATGTGCAGGCGGAATGTGTTGTTCTGCAATAGGTCGCGGGGAGACATGTTGTCTTTTTTCACCAAGGCTCTCATCACGGGGATCATCTCCGGATACTTCCGGTCGAGTGAACCTCTATCTTCATCGCTCATAAGTTTCACCACGCTGTAAACGCTAAGAAGATGAAGCATCCGTGATTTTTTATCGGGGATCGCCGAGGCAAAATCGTAAGCCGTTTTAATGTAAGAAGCTCTTTCCTCGGGCGAAAAGAGCGGAGAATTCATGCCGTACACGAGCAGATTGTACTCAGTGTCGGTGATTCGGACTTGATCTGAAATTCTAGAGAGGATGCCGGCGATGATACCGCGTAAGATCGGACCGTTCTTGGCTAGGATTTGAAACACTTCTCTTCGAGACTGGTCATTATATATAGTGTCTATCAACCGCCGGGTGTGACTTGGGGTCAGGCTCTCCGGAAAAAGAAGGAGCAGTTTTCTCAAACTTTGCAACGCCGCCAAGGCGACCTCTGCATCAGGGTCGTTGATTCCGACGTCAATTTTGTCTAAGATCTCGATGGCTTTTCGAAAAGGCACAAGACCGATGGCCGCCGCAACAATTTTCCGGTGGGAAGCCGGACCCTCAGACAGCGCCCTGCCAAGCACGTACACGGCCGCTTCGCCCCCTTTTCTGGCGATCAAATTCGCGGCCTCTTCCTTAACTTGGAGGTCAGCGTCATTCAGCCCCACGCCGTTTTGAGTCAATGCCCTTATGATCTCCGGCCCGGAAAGGCCATTGTGGGCGATAACGGCGAGCTGTCTGATGCGGGGGTTCTTGTCACGAAGCGCTTGCCTTACGATTTCCTTCGCCTCCGCGCCCCCTTCTTTTAAAATTACGTCATAAACTACGTACTTTTTTTGCGGATCGCTGTCGTACCTTGGGATGAGAGCGACCAGATCTCTTAAGCCTTCGATGCGAAGCACAAGAAGAAGAGTGTGCCTTAATTCCACCAAATTTTCCGAGTTCAATCCGCGTCCGGGTGAATTGTAAATAAACCGGCGCACGCTCTCGGGGTCCATCGTTCTAAGAGAGACAAAAGATTCGCTGATCAGCGATTCGCTCCTGTAATCAATGTTGTCTTGTGTGCCTACGCCGTTTACTCTGATCAGCGCATCCACGGCGGCGGGAAGCCTGTTTCGGGCCAGGCCCTGGATAGCGGACATCCGGACGTTGTAACTCGGGTCCCTCAGGCCGACTCCTTCCGCCAGGAGCGCGTCAACGGCCGCGCGAAAATTCAGCCGTCCCAAAGATTCAGCGGCCGCCCCACGGATCAATGCTTCAGGATCTCGAAGCGCTTCGATAAGGGTCGGAATAGCGCTCGGATCTTGGCTTGCGCCGTAAGTCTGGAGAGCGCGGATCCGAGCATCGATATCCCTTTGGTTATTGATAAACGCATCACGATTTTCATTCATGAGCTCAAGCGCGGCGGGTCCTTCCATATTTCTATTTCTGGTCGCCCGAGCGACTCCGGGAGCGGCGGTCACTCCCCTTTCCTGAATGATCCTTCTAAGGACCGGCACGGCCCTTGGGCCCATGCTGCCCAAAGCGTCGAAGGTAGCGTTGGATAAGGAACTGTCCGCGGGAGCAGCCGCCGCTTGTTCGCTGAGCGCGGTGGAAATGACCTCCGTCCATTCAGGGTCACGAAAACTAGCGAGCGCTTCGGTCGCGGTAAGCCTCCGGTCCTCCGGTCCCTCCCGCATCACGTCCAGAAGCCTGTGCAAAGCCAGCTCGCCGATCTGTGCCAGCACTCTTCCGGACCTCTCCCGCACTTCACCGGAAGAGTCGTCGTTGATGCCTCCGTGAGATTCCGCGAGAAGCATCAGAATTTCCTCTTGATTTTCGGGAGTAAGCGACTCGCCAAGAGCTTCAATGGCGTCGATCCTTTCGCTTTCGGTATAAACTCTCGGACCTTCTTGATCCAGATCGATCACCGGACGGATATACTCGGGCCCGAGCGCAAACAAAACGCCGAAAGACTGTCTCCGTGCCGCTTCCTCGGGGTCTTGGATCCCAGCATTGGGACTTTCGGTCAGCACCCGCGCAATTCTTGCCTTGGTCTCGTCATCGGAGTTGGCACCCATGTACCCGAGCGCCCGGATGACGTTCTCCTTCGTCAGAGCGTCCAGCGCGGAAGACTTGACCTTATTCTTAAACTCTTCAAATTGTCTCAACGCTTCCAAAGTTTCGGGACTCAATTCCTTTTTCACATCCTTTTTCACAACAGCCGGCTTATTAGGCGGTCCTTGGTCCGATACCGTCGAGAGCGGCTGGTACGATGTCATGAACACGGTGTAGATCAATAGTGCCAGACTGACAAAACGGTTCACATTCGAAGGGCGCTTTCTGGGTTTAGCCGCAGGTTGGGACAAAAGAGGCCAAGCGCTGTCATGCAGTCGTTGCAGCGCCACGAGGAGCCTGTCGGCGCCCGCCGCAGCCCTTGGACCCGAAAGAAAAGTCTGAACGGCATCGTTTCGAAGAGTCACCGGCGTCAGGCCTTCGGGACTTTCCAATTTTTTTCTATTTCTGATCAAGAAATCATCGATAGCGCCGGCGCGTAAAAATTCCTTGGATCGGTCAATGGCATCCAAAGATCTCAAAATGGCGGCTGTTGGACTCTGATCCCCGAGCAATCGGACCGTCTCTCGCGTCACTTCTCTCGCCGTGCGGGGATCCGAAGCATCGCGGATGCTGGCCCGATCGGCGATCACCGCGATCAGAAAATCAATAAAAGGCGAGTCGTGATCGCCGTCACCATTTTGCCCAATGACACTTTGAGAAGCATAAGGCCCAAACAGATCGAAGCGGCTCGTTCGGCTTTGGACGGCAAGCTCCGGCACGGAACCCCCCAGAATCGTATGCTCTATTTTGGGAACGTGCGCCACAGAGCCGGTTTCTCGGATCAAAGACTCATGCGCCTTGAAATGCTCCGCCATAATGCGAGCCGCTCTATCGACAGCACCCGCCGCAAGAGCTTTGTTGAACTCCGCCCTGACGTTATCCCCCCCGCTCGTCCCGATCAGCGCTTCCACAAGCGGATCTCTCGAAGCCGCACCCGCCGCCAACCGCGCGGGGCTCGGAATTTTTAAAATCATCTCCTTGGAGCCCACGGTGCCGTCCGGAAGCAAGCGCTCTTCTTTGATAAGCAGATCTCCGTAATAGTGCTTCCGCGATTCTAAACTGGGTCGAATTCCTTTTAACGTCAGCCGCCAATTTTCCTTTGTTTCCACGATCCTATCCGGATCTTTTGAATCGACTCTTACGACGCTGACCGACAAGGGCCATTGCCACCGCGGCTCAATGCTTGTAATGCCGTATTGCCGGCGCATGCCCAGGATCCCCAACGGAGTCAGGATCAGCAGAACACCAAGAACAACAGCAAAAAAACGTCGATTGAAATCCCTTGAAGCCGATCCGGCCGTTTTCCCCGCCAACCGGGCGCCTCCAATCAGTCTTCTCCACCAGTTTTGAGTCGTAGGCTTGGCGGCATCCGCCGTGATGTCCGGCTTCTTGACGGCTACTGCGTGAATCCACTCACCTGGAAATCTACCGCTCATGTCGAGATAAATGTCTTTGTCATCCACACTAAAACCGTTTGCTGCAAGAACCTGTTTGAGCTCCTGTAATTCATATACTTTGAAGAAACGCGAAAGACCCAGATTGTTTAGGCTTAAAATGCCTCCACGGCCATCTCTCCATTTGTCATTTTTTGTTATCCCCTCGGAGGGCAGGGCTCCCTCAATGGGCTCCAATCCGATAAAGCGGCTATCCTTACGGCCATCCTCAAAAAATTTTGAATTGACCGCATTGATAAAAATAGGCGCGCCGTCCTGAAGAAGGGCCGCCAGCTTTTTTAAAAATGGGCCTATATCCTGCGCCGGAAGGTGGCCAAAAGTTTCACCGATCACGACTCCCGCAATCTTTTCGCCAGGCCCCAGGCCCAGCATTTCTGGCGAAATATTTCTGATATCGCCCAAGACATACTCCGCGATTTTGTTTCTGGGCGGGATCCGCGCCTTCATTTCTTCCGACCAATCAACACCGATGACCCTGCGATTCGGATAAGCTCTGCCAAAATATCCCGCAAAACGGCCAAGACCGGTCCCAAGATCAAGAACTGGTCCCTGTATAGACTTTAAATAAGTTTCGAACGCGCCAAAGGTTTCTTGTCCGATCTCATATGGGATCCGGTCATATCCATATTCTTCCCAGATGCCTTCTCTTGCCAAGAGATCATAAGCCTCTCTGGTTCGGATTAAAAATGGTTCATATTTCACGGCCAACCGCGCTGCGGCCAGAAGCGGGAAATTGTTTAAGATCGCTTCATCCGCCGGGAATTTGTACAGAAGATCATTGATCTTGATAAAATTATTTCGGAGAAGTTCGCGCATATCGCTAAGCGATAGCCGCCGTGCAGCCAGATTGTTCCCGATAGCTGCGATCTCACGATCCGTGATCCCATCATTCAGCACCCGCTCCAAATATTCGAGACTGACACCCTCTTTTAAGATACCGAGCTCCTGCTGCAAAAAACTGAAAAAAATAACAGCCGCAAAATACTGGGCCGGTGTCTTGCTTTTGAGCCCTCTTTGTAAACGGTCCAATGCGATCGAAGGATCTCCCAGCGCTCCTGTGGTCAATTGGCCCGGTAACTCGGTAACCCCCGCGCCGAATCCGTCTTCGGAAGGGTTTTGCGCGAAAAGCGGTAAACGCTTTTGATAAAGCTGCTGGAGGAGTCCTCCGGTCTGTAGATGCGTCTGCATAAATCCAGCCATGAAACCAGGATCGGATGACTCAAGAAAACCGCCGTCGGCCACTCCTTTGATGCGAAGCATATCAACCGTGTGCCGCAGCTCTTCTCGAATAAAAGTTTCGTAAAAGGCTCTTCGAAAATCGTCTCGGGTCGAATAGATTTTTTGAAACTCCGGTCTTTGATCGAAGACCATATCGGCATCCTTCGTGAGCTTATCCAGATTGATCTGGATAAGACCCTGTGTCATGTCCCATTGCATCGCCACATCATTCTTATCAACATCAACAAAGCCCCTGACAATGGCGATAGGCACTCGGTTTCCTTCAAATTCAAAATACTGGATAGGTTGAACAAGCCGGTAGATTCCCCACCCGCCTCTCTTCTGGCCCAGCAGCAACCCTTTGGAAAAGGACCAAAAGCGGTTGAGCTCACGAATGATCCTTAGAAATACCCTGAAGCGATTTTGAGCCGGTTCTTTTGAAAAAGTTTGCTGAGGGAGGCCTTCAAGTCTCGTCCATTCCGCCTTATCATTGGGTGGTAGCGACTTCCCAAGAGCTTTCCACGAGGCCGAAAAATTCTCTTGAGTCGTGCCGGCTGACATTAAACTGGCCAGCAAGGGAGTCACTGCCTCGCGGTACCATCGGGACATGGTTTCCGGAAACAAAGCCCGCTGATATTGTTCAGACCAGTGGTCGATCAGTAATTGAAGCTGACGATCAGAAGGAAACGGCGCAATGCTATCGTCAATAAGTTGTGCTCTTATCCCGGTAATATTTGGGGTTCCAAAAAAATAAGTTTGCGGTAGTTTAACAAAAGCCATGAATATCCGCTCCAGATGATCCTCCGATAACCGGGGCTCGCCGGCAACGTTAAGTGTCTCGAGTAAGGCCCTGCGAGATTCATTTGTTCCCGCCAACCGCGCGGCGTCAGTCGGTAGAATTGGCGATTGAGAACGCACGTTATCGCCTCCCGAAGATTTTTCCTCAAGCATTTGGGCGATGTCAGTGATGAGGTCATCATCCTCTGATAATTTTCCTGGTTCTCCTATTTCGCCTAAATTGCGGTTAAATTGCTGGTCTTTGAGACGCCCGAGCAATTCGTCCTCATCGTCCACCCAGGAACGAGAAAATCGGATGGATCTGGTAATCCGCTCACCCGAGGCAACGTTTTGTTCCGTAATAAGCAAAGACCACTTCTGCTTTCCGACAGGAAATTCATAAGTTCTAGCTGTCCTTGAAAGGAGATCACTATAAGACTCGCGGGAAGTTTCCACTGAACTAAGTCCGTTCACAACATCGAACAGCTCTTTCAGCAAAACAGGTTCAGCACTGTAGCCCGGACCGGATTCGGAACCCTGTTCCGCCAACCGCGCGCCTTCGGGTACGGCTTTTCTAAGCTGGCCGGGTTTCCATTTGTCTCTGAATTTTTGGACTTCGTTCTCAATTTGCTTTTTACGAACAGCTTCAGGGTCGTTTTTATTCAAAACGCTCCATGCGCCGTCCAATTCTTTTTGAACCTTCTTTTTATCATTTTCGGTCCAGGATTGTGTCTGCATGGAAACGGTGATCGGGACGAGAGTCAACGATACGAGATCCAATTCCTCTGCATCGGGTTTACCGGCGAGGGCAGCCTGAAATAGACGTAACTGAGACAGTACGGTCTCAGGATCAATGTCCTGACGTGTTTTTAAGAGATAGACGAGAGCAAAATGCTGAAAAGTCAGGTAATCATAGGAGACATCTCGATACGCAAGATCGCTGAGTTTGCCATCAGGCTTGGTGTCGAGAGCCGTTGCGGTAAGGACTTCCTTGAGAGGCTTTCTCAGGTGATTGGCCTCGTTGGAGTAGCTTTCAGGGGCCTTTTTATAGATCTCATGCAAGATCCTTAATGCGCCAACGCGCAGTTGAGGTCCGAGTGACGTGTCGACAAAAATTTTGGCAAGTATTTCAAACGTCAAGCCGCCCGCAAAAGGTTCGCTCTTTTTTTCAAGGTCGGCCGTAACCCTTAAGAAAGCCAAATAGGTCGCGATATCCATCCCTTTGCCCAGCTTATCTATGACGCGGGCATCTTTCAGAACAAACGGAAGAATTTCAACCAGAAAACGGCCTGAAAAATAATCAATTCGCTTGAGACTGCCCAAATATTTTTCGGAAGCGGCCAAAAGCCTGAGCTTGATCAAAACCGGCATCTCGGGATCCCGGTAAGCTTCCAAAATAAGACTTTGAGTCGTTCGATCCCAGAATAGGACCTCGCTACTCTCTTTCTGTTTGCTACCTAGCTCATCGAGTGCCTTAAAAAATTCGTCTCGGATGGCTTCAAATTCAGAGGCCTTCATGATCTGCGGAAATACGCGTATCCCTCCATCGATACGGAGCCCCGGATCCCTAGGCCATCCCATCAACGCTTCTCTCCATAAATCCTTCATTAGGGTTCTGTAGGGGTTTTCTGTTCTACGAGAAATGCCGGGATTTTGACGCTCCCAAGAAATTATTTTTTCCGAAATAATTTTAAAAAAGACAAGCGTCACTTTAGGGTGCCCTAGCCCCGTCGCAAGAGAAATGGCGGTACGATTCGACAGTTGGAGCTGCACAAGTTCATCCGAATCCGCATTTTTAACGGCCGAATCCACCAGCCATTTGAAAAGCCTCGGAAAGAATGTCTCCTCAAAAAAGACCGTGCGCGAGGGCGATCCTTCCCGCCTCTCGAAATGGATCTCCGAGGCGGCTAAAAGAGGCGGGCCCAATAACGGTTCTTCATCGGGATATTTTTTGTAGAAAGATTCATAAGCCGCCAGAATGAGGTCCGCGGTCGATTCGCCCATGATCTTAGGATCATTCAAGGGCAGATGGTATGCATCCAGAAAGTTGAAGAAATTCCTAAAAGCCAGGATGGATGTCAGCGATCGGGCGGCTTCGGCGGCGAGCTTCTCCGTATCTTTGGGCAACTCAAGCGTGAGCAGACCGTCTTTCCGTAGTACGGCGTAATTTAAAAAAACGTTCAAGCTTCCGGTGCCCGTTTCGTGGTGTCCTCGTCTCAGAGTGTTCATTAATTCTAACGGTGTCTGCTCGGTAAAATGGGTTGGATTTTTGATGAGGATCGCACGGGCAAATTGAGCGAATCGTCCATAGCTTTCGGGAAGATCCCGGAGCCCCATTAAAAATGTTTCGCCATCTGCGGTTGTTGCGATGTCGAATTCGAAAAACGCTCGGATCAGTGGATCTGAGGTCGGATCTATGCTTGGGCCTTTGAACAGATCAAAATATAAATTCGACGGAGAAAGCTCATTGCCCTTCCTTGTCCAGAAAGCTGCATCGGCGGCCTGATAGAATTTTGTCACTTGATCGGACGTGAGCCCTAATTGGGCTAGAAAAAACGCGCTCTTAAAAGCTGTCCTTTCGGCGACTTTTGCTTTGTCGGCCGGATCCGGCCTTTTAAATCGTCTTAAAATATTTTCGACCGTGGGCCGATCGGTGCGCTCAAGTGTTCCCTGGATACGCCGTTGTGGATCCCCTGTCAACTCCAAATAGATTTCTCTTTCGCGCCCTTTGAGCACGGACAATACGGCTTGCCGATAAGCCGCCCGATTATCGACCGCTGTTTTTTGGACCGTCGCTTTGGCAGGAGGTTCTTCAGAAAGCGAATTCGTCCCCGGCGAAAAGAACATCCCCATCACCACCGCCCCCGACGCCGCCCATCGTTTCCAAAACGGAGGAAACTTCAAACCCGCCAACCGTGCTCCATCAGTCAGCCTAATATCCGCGCTTGCGGCGGACTTTCCGGTCCTGGGCTTGGAAGACTGCTCCAAACTGCTCAACAAAGCCAGCCGGGCGGCTCTGATCTCTGTAGTTTCATTTGACTCTACCCCGGTTGATCCAGTTAAAAATTTATCCACATATTCTTTTCTTTCACTTTTCAACTCAACACCAAGTCCATCAAGCACTTCTTTAGAACTATAAAATGCTCGCTCGAGACTTCCAAGAGAACTTGCGATCAATTCAGACGTGTTATCCCATCTCTTAATTTGAAGACTGACTTGCATCTCTTGCAATCTGAGAAATAGTGGTTTCATCTTGACGTGATAAAACGCACTGTTGTAGTAAACATTTATGGGTACACCGATTTCATGAAAACGATTAGGGAGATATGCAGACACGTTTGAAATAAGCTTATAATTTATGAGAAAGATCTCAGAGAGCTCGAAAAGTGCTCTGGCAAAAAGCACGTACTCATCGTCTTCTCCAAGTTTTTCAGCTATTTTATCTATTTTATTTTTTTCTATTCCTATTTCATATTCAGAGACATTTTGTCGAAGGAGAATTTTTTTATAAATATTTGAATACCATTTATTCATGCGATTGATATGACCAAGGATTTTATCTTTGGCTTCCCGCGCTTCTCTTTGCTCATCCGTCTCCTCAACTGATACAAAAGCGGCCGGTGCAAACTGGTCATACTTTGCTTTGTTGCCCGCGTCGCCTAACACATCCCATGCTTCTTGAATTCTTCTGAATCTGTCTCCAGCCACCTCGTTATCCGGGTTAGGATTTAATACCCGGAGAGCTTGTCGGGACAATTTTTTGTGAGCTTTTGTTATTTCCTCTGAACTTGCAGTTCCAGTTAGTCCCAAATCAGCGTAATAATATCTTGCGTAATTAATCTTCACCGCCAACCGCGCGCCTTCTGACTTGGCTAAAGCACGTCTTTCATCCTGAAAATATCTACGCGTAGCCCGGACTCCCCTCACCCCTTCAAGACTCCCCTCCACGACTAGTCTCGCCGCTTCTGTGTTTGTATCTTTACCTGTCTGTTTGATGTTTGACTTAACCGCTGTCTGCGTGGTGGGCAAGGGGGTGCTCCCAGCAAATCGCTCAGGCTGTGAAGGACCTATTTTTTGAGGTTTCATTTCGACGAAAATTTTATTAGCCTCCTCTTTCTTTGTAGGATCCCCGGATAACTCGACGGCATACGTGACCACCCCTTCTAAATCCGCGATCGGGCGAACCGCAAGGAGAAGCGCGCGGACTCCATCGGTTATTCCCGCTTTTGAACCTTCCTTCTCTCCGCCAACCTCAACTTTCATTTTTCTCCCAAGCGGCGACAGAAGTTCTTTTTCGTAAAGCTTTTGATTGGTTTCGGAAGTCACGATTGGCGTGAGGACCGCGATGGAATGGCCTTTCGCGGTAAGGAGCTCCTTCAGATGCGCGGTGTGGTAGCCACCGGTGATTAAGACAGCAACTTTTTGGTTTTCCTCGGTCAGGATCCTTTCGGCGTTTTGGACGAAGGCGTCGTCTCTTTTGGAGACGGAGTCGTAGAAGGCTTCGAGGTATTTTTTGCCGTCCTCCAGCAGGTTGTTCAGCGGCAGGATGTCTTCGGCGTAGCCTTCTTCGGTGAGTTTGCGGTTCAGGAAGGCGAGAGTTTCGATCGTGCCGAAGTCGGGTTCGTTGGCTTGGAAGAGGGAGAACTCTTTGGTCGTCATCTGGATCTTGTAGGCGGAGAAAAGAAGGCCGAGGTATCGGTCGATGGCTCTGATCAGTCGCGAGTCTTCGGTCTCGAGTCTCGAGCGGTAAAGTTCATCCTCTGCCCTTTCGTATTCGTTGAGAACCTTATCAAGGTCAATTTCAGAGAAATCCTTGAGGTAGTCCGTGTACTGGGCGAGGTTCGTGAAACGGTCCATGGGGATATTCTTGTTACGGGCAATAAGAAAAGTTTTTTGAAAGAGGGCAAATTGAGACACCCTCGAGTTTTTGGATCGTTTCGATTGCTCGAAAAGCGCACTCAGATCCTCTTTACCACCCTTGTCTTGAATTTCCTCGGTGAGCACTGCCTGCTCAAGACTGGCCAGATGAAAATCGATGGTCTTTTCTTTGATCTTCAGCGTAAGCAGTTGTTTCAGTGTAGGAAAATTCTGAAGATCTAATTTTTGGTCTTCGGCAAGTTTCAAGAATTCCTCAAGACCGGCACCGAATTCATCGGCAGTAGACCCCGCCTTCTTGTCTTCATAGGCCAGAAGCTCAAGAGGATACGTTTTGCGCTTTAACTTGGCGACAGTGGTTTTGAGCCGGTTCAGGAATTCCAGTATCTTTTCACGGCGGTCGGCGAGCTCCGCGTAGTTTCTGATACTCGTCATATAAAGTTCCTTATCTTCCAAGCCGAGAATTTTCATCGGATGATCGGAAGTAAGGTTCAGGTATTCCTCCCCCGCGATCTTACCGGCCATGAGATATTTTTTAGCGACACGCTTCCAGATCGCGGGACTCGCGATCTTTTTGAACTGGGTCAGCGAACAGTCCCCCCACCCGCCTTCGGATAGGACAAGGCTCACGCCGTACTTCGTCATGATCTCATCAAGCGTCGCGGCAAGATTCTCCTGACCGCTTAAGTTGGAATGCGCGTCCTGGATGTGAAGGATGAGGGTCTTATTGCGACCCTGTCTGATCTCTTTTAGATTGGAAAAATTAAGCGGAGTTTCAAAACGAGTCGGCTCATTCAAAATGACTTCGAGCGGAGATGCGGAGACCGGACGGATCGCATCCGGGGCGGCATACGAAAGGTCCGTGAGACCGAATGCCGCGATCAAGAGCACCGAAACCGCTTTGAGAATCGGAGTCTTATAAATCATAGTATTTAATAGCGCTTGGGGACATAGGTCCTCTTTAATCAAATATTACTAAAAGTATACATTATTTTCTCAGTATATCAAGGTTATAAAAAAATTTTAATAAGATATAAGCTTATTATTTTAAATAGGTTATATGACTTTTAAACGTGCAGAGTGAAAAAGATACTGTTGCACATACCCGGCTAATTTACCCCATCTTTTTTGCCCAAAACGGCGGATCCGGTCTTCCGGGATGCTTCTCCCCCGAAAATACAGCTTTCTCATCACCCGTAAGATCCAAACATCGACCGGAAAAGCCTCGTACTTTTGGAAACCGTAGAGAAGAACGCAGTCCGCGACTTTGGGTCCTATCCCCGGGAAAGCGATCACCCGCTTAAGCGCCTCAGTATACTCCGCTCCACGAATAGCGTCCAGAGTCTGGGGATTTGTCGAGATAAACTGCGCCGTATGGAGTAAAAAAGGCGCGCGGTAGCCCAGACCTGCTTCCCTTAAGCTTCGTTCATGCAGACACGCGATTTCATGAGCCGCCGGGAAACTTTTTTTATCCCGTGAGAAACCGGATAGATTCTTCCAGATCCCTTGGATACGCTTCACGTTATTGTTGGAAGAAATGATGAAGCAGGCCAGAGCTTCCCAAGAGTCCTGGCGAATGAGCCTCAACCCCTTCAGTTTTTTTGCCGCCGGGCGGAGAAGCGGGTCTTCTTCCATCAAATGGTAAACAGGAGATAGATCGCGCTTGAGGTCGAAATAATCGATCAGATGGGACCTTTTAAAACCTGGTGGGGCTGTGACTCGGAGAGACGTGCCATCTTGAAAAAGTTTCAGGTCCCACCCTCGGACGCGTCCATGAAACTCGCCTGAAGGATGGGACCTGAACCCGAATACCTGACCCGATTCCAGTGTCGCCTTTAGATTGAAATCGGGTGTTTCTATTTTGATTTACGAACACCCCATCGAATTGCCGCAGTTGAGGCACTTGTAGCAGGCGCCGTTACGCACGGTGACATGACCGCAGAGTGAGCAGAACGGCGCGTCCCCCATCATGGTGTTCAAGTGCCCGCTCAAAGGATCCGCGTTCTCGATCTTTCCGGGGACCGCCTTCTCCACGGCCTCTTCATCGTGTTCTTCGGCGGTATGCGCATGTCCTTCATGCTCTTCATGCGTTTCGTGCGTTTCATGAACATGTTTTTTCTTCGGCGTCGCCGGCGGAGGCAGGGTCACGTCGGTCGTGCGGCCCATCGGAGGCACCTGCACGAGATCGGTCCGCCCGAGGTACTCCATCGCGAGCAGCCTGAAGATGTAGTCCACGATCGAGGTCGCGAACTTGATATTGGGATGATCGACCGGACCCGAGGGTTCAAAGCGCGTGAACGTGAAGACGTCGACATACTCCTGGAGCGGCACGCCATATTGAAGTCCGAGCGATACCGCGATCGCGAAGCAGTTCATCATGCTCCGATAGGCCGCGCCTTCTTTGTGCATATCGATGAAGATCTCGCCGATGCCGCCGTCCTCATACTCGCCGGTGCGGACGTACACTTTATGTCCGCCGATACGCGCTTCCTGCGTCATGCCCGAGCGTTTCTTCGGCAAGCGATGTCTTTGGGGCACAAGCTCCGCCACTTCGACTTCCCCCTTCGAGCCCGAGGAACTCGACGAATTGAGCGGCTGGGACAGCTTCGAGCCGTCGCGGTAAAGCGCGGCGGCCTTGAGACCCAGTCTCCAGCTTTCGACGTAGAGTTTTTCGATCTCTTCCACGGTGACTTCGTTGGGAAGATTGACCGTCTTCGAGATCGCGCCCGAGATAAAAGGCTGTGCCGCGCCCATCATGCGGATATGGCCCATCGGAGCGATGAAGCGCTTGCCGTATTTGCCGCATTTATTGGCACAATCGAAAACCGGCAGATGCTCGGGCTTGAGACCCGGCGCGCCTTCGACGGTCATGCGCCCGCAGACCACGTCGTTAGCCTCGCTGAGCTGTTTTTGGCTGAAGCCGAGAGCTTCGAGCATGTTGAAATTGAAATCGTTGTACTCTTCTTCCTTGAAACCGAGGCGCTTCAAGGTGTCTTCGCCGAGCGCCCATTTATTGAAAGCGAACTGAAGCTCGAAGACCCCCGGGATCTGAGATTCGATCTTCTCGAGGTCCTCGTCAGTGAAGCCGCGCTCTTTGAGCGTGGCGCTGTTGATGTGCGGCGCGCCGTCCAGAGTGAGTGTGCCCGTCACGTACGTGACGATATCGCGAACCTGATCCTCACGGTAACCGAGATTTTGGAGCGCGCGCGGCACGGACTGGTTCACGATCTTGAAGTATCCGCCTCCGGCGAGCTTCTTGAATTTCACGAGGGAGAAATCGGGCTCGATACCGGTCGTATCGCAGTCCATCAGAAGCCCGATCGTGCCCGTGGGCGCGATCACGGTTGCCTGAGCGTTACGCACGCCGTATTTTTCGGAGAGACGCACGACTTCGTCCCAGTCCTCCTTGGCGGCGGTCAGCATTTCCGAAGGACAGAGCTTGTCTGAGATCTTGTGAGCCGCGTCGCGGTGTTTTTTCATCACGCGTAAGGTCGGTTCCTGGTTTATGGCGTAGCCCGGGAAAGGACCTTTATGTTTAGCGATCTCCGCCGATGTGCGGTAAGCGTGACCCGTCGTGATGGCGGTGAGGGCGCTGCAGATCGCGGACGCCTTCTCTGAGTCGTAGGGGATGCCTTTGACCATGAGAAGTGTGCCCAGATTCGCATAGCCCAAACCCAACGGACGGTAGTCGTGGCTATTCTGCGCGATCGTCTGAGTAGGATACGAAGAATAATCGACGAGGATCTCCTGCGCCGTGATGAATATCTTGCAGGCATGGCGGTAACCCGTTACATCAAAAGTACCGTCGTCGTTCAGGAATTTCATCAGGTTGATCGACGCGAGGTTGCACGCCGAGTCGTCGAGGAACATGTACTCGGAGCAGGGATTCGAGGCGTGGATCTTGTCGGTATTGGCGGATGTGTGCCAATCATTGATGGTCGTATCGAATTGGACGCCGGGATCTGCGCAGGCCCAGGCCGCATACGCGATCTGGTGCATGAGGTCTCTGGCCTCAAAGGTCTCACAGACCTCACCGGTCGTGCGCATCCGTGTCTGCCACTTGCTGCCCTCGAGATAGGCTTTCATGAAATCATCGGTAATGCGGACGGAGTTATTGGAATTCTGTCCCGAAACGGTCTTATAAGCTTCCCCGTTAAAATCCGAAGGATAGCCGGCCGCGATGAGAGCCGCGACTTTCTTTTCTTCGCGCACTTTCCAGTTGATGAAGTCCGCGATCTCGGGATGGTCCATGTCAAGGCAGACCATCTTGGCCGCGCGTCGAGTCGTGCCGCCTGACTTCGTGGCCCCTGCGCCGCGGTCCAAGACCTCAAGAAAGGACATGAGACCTGAGGAAGTGCCGCCGCCCGAGAGCTTTTCCTGACGTCCGCGGATCTTGGAGAAATTGGTGCCGGTGCCTGAACCGAACTTAAAGAGCCTCGCCTCATTTTTCACGAGATCGAAGATCGACATGAGGTCATCCTCGACTTTTTGAATGAAACAAGCCGAGCATTGCGGGTGGGAGTAAGAATCTTTGGTGATCGAAGGCGCGCCTTTTTTGAAATCCCAGAAATAACTTCCGCCCTGCCCTGTCTTGATGCCGTAAGCTTCGGCCAAACCGCAGTTGAACCAGACGGGCGAATTGAACGCGCCTTTTTGGGTGACGAGCAAATGCGAAAGCTCCGCTTCAAAAGTGTCAGCGTCCTCAACGGTACGAAAATAACCACCGAACTCCTCACCGGCTTTGCGGATCGCGCTGGCGATACGGTACACGACTTGGCGGACACTGACTTCGCTTCCGGTGCCCCCGTCATGCGACGGGGCTGCTCCGCCAAGCGGGACGCCGGCTTTGCGGAAATATTTTGAGACGACAATATCGGTCGCAAGCTGTGACCATGACTTCGGGATCTCGGCGTTCTCCATCTTGAAAACGACGGAGCCGTCGGTATTGGTGATGGCGGAGGTCCGCTTCTCATAAGTCACCGCATCCAAAGGGTCCTGTTGAAGACGGCTGTAGCGGCGCTCGAACCTAAGACCCTTCATATCGCCGGAGACCGCATGACCGTTGGTCGTGGTTTTGACTTTGGAAGCGTTTTGCATGGGACTTTCTCCTGTGATTTTACAAATATTTTATGATATTAGAGACTAAAAAACGAAAGTATCGTTCAGGGCTTCGTCGATACTTCCGTTCTCAAAACTTATTTTCAATTCTTTTGTGATTGTAATCCCGGTCTTGTGGTCTGTCAAGCGTTTTTCTTAAAAAAACCACAATATTTTGTGTTTTTTAGCTTTACTTTGTCATTTCGAAGGAGCATAGCGACTGAGAAATCTTGCTTTTAGAACGGAGATTTCTCGGCCGCGGCCTCGAAATGACAGGCTGTTGCTTGTCATCTCGAACGAAGTGAGAGATCTCATAAAGCAAGATTTCTCGCTTCGCTCGAAATGACATGATAGAATAATTTCACTTATAACAAAAGGAGCTCATTCATGCCTGAATCGGTAAGCCTCGACGCCGCAACGATCGTCCTTTTTATCCTTCGCTGGTTTCACTTCATCTTCGGCATCACGTGGATCGGTCTTCTTTACTTCTTCAATTTCGTCAACGGACCCTTCGTGAAGACGATGGACGCCGGCACCAAGAAACTCGTCGTGCCTCAACTCATGCCGCGCGCGCTGTGGTGGTTCCGCTGGGGAGCCATGATCACGTTCCTCACGGGCTGGATCTACATTATAGGAAAGCTTCAACTGAACGGCGCCGGACTCACCGGTCCCGGCGGGCTCTTCACCTCCACGTGGGGTCAGTGGATCTCGCTCGGGGCTCTCTTCGGCAGCATCATGTGGTTCAACGTGTGGTTCATCATCTGGCCGGCGCAAAAAAAGCTCATCACCTGGACCAAAAAAGGCGAAGCACCGCCGGAGATGGCCGCCTTGACCAAAAAAGCGTTCTTGGCTTCACGTCTCAACACTTACCTCTCCGTGCCTCTTTTATTCTTCATGGGAGCGGCCAGCCACTTTCCATCTTTCAGCTGGGTGACGGCGCTCATCGTCATCGCGTTCAGCGTGGCGTTGGTGTGGCACTTGGTCAACAAAGTCGCGCCGAAGGTTGGGTCGAATTTCTAACTTTTAAAATTAAAAACGATCTCTTTAGTCTCTCGGGGCTCGATCTTGATCTTTTGAGATTGGGCCCCGAGTTTTTCGTGCCAAGCTTCCACAAGGTATTCACCCGGAGGCAGGTTTTTTAGTTCAAAAGATCCGTCCGCACCCGTCACCCCGAAGTACGGGTGATCCAACACCCCCAGATACCCGATCATCCATGGGTGAACATCACATTTTAGAGTGACCATCACCTCGGGCTTCCCGAATTTCTTTGTCTGCTTGACCCCTTGAAACGGCAGCCCCACGTTAAAAGAAGGCGAATTTTTTGAATAAGAGTGGATGTTGTGAAGCGTGGGGTCTTCATTGAGCAAGACCACCGGCTGACCCGCCTGAACGCCGGAAACATGAGGAACGTAAACACATTTTTGATTGGAAATTGTTACGGGTTCGGCCGGCGCATTGAACGTGTAGCCTTCGAGGCCTTGTTTGATATAGACGAACACATTCTGAAGCGCGCCGTCCCTAACGAGAAGCTCTTCTGAATCCACGCTGCCGCCCGGATGAGAAACGGCGCATTCCGGATTGCCTTTCACGGGAATTTTCTTCGGAACCGGGACTTCCCCTTCGAATTTCACGTTCCCCTTTAATGACCCGACACTCTCCGGATCCAAGGATTTTAATTCCGCAAGCGAACTGACGGCGGCGGGCGCTTCTGAAACGGACGGCGTTTCCTCTTTCGAGCCGCAGCCTGACGCAAAAATGATCGACGCGAGCATGACAAAAATAAATCTCATTTTAAGCCTCCACCTTGATCGTCAGGATCAGATCGCCCGGATGATCGCAGGTCGGGCAGAGATTCCCTTGTCGCGCCAATCGAAGTTTTTTGCCCGAAACAATTCCGGGCGGGATCCGCACGGTGATCTTTTTACCTTCCTTAAGCGCGAAACTGACCTCGCCCCCTTTTTGTGCGCGGGACTTGGAGATCCTCAAAGTCGCAGACGCGTCTGAGGAAATCTTGGCCGGAGCGTACTCTTCCTGCTCTTCTTGCGCGCCTCCCGATGAAAAAATATCCTCGAAGCCACCCATGGAGCTACGAAAATGCGCGCGGCCGCTTCCTCCGCCGCCTTGGCCCGTGCGAAACATCTTCAGGATTTCTTCAAAATCAAAACCCTGGGCTCCCTGCCAGCCGGAGGCTGGTCCGCCTCTGGCGGAAAAACCTCCTCTTTTGAAAGCATCGTATTCGCGCCGCTTTCCCGCGTCGCTAAGAACGTAGTAAGCCTCGGAGATCTCCTTAAATTTTTCCTCGGCCGGCTTGTTATTGGGATTGGCGTCCGGGTGATATTTCTTGGCGAGGGTACGGTAGGACTTTTTGATCTCATCGACTGACGCGCTTTCGCTGACGCCAAGGGTCTTGTAATAATCTTTTGGTAGAGCCATTTACGTGTGACTCAGCGGACGTCCGGCTTCAGGTTCTTGAATTCGTTGATGTACTTTTGAATGGTGACATTGGCGTCATAGATATCACCGACTTGTTTTTTATTTGCAACGAAAACCGAGACGAGTTCAGGATCCAGGTGAGTCCCTGCCAGCGATCGGATATAGTCGATCCCTTCGCGGAACGTCCATTCTTTTTTGTAACAGCGCTCTGAGACGACCGCGTCAAAGATGTCGGCGATCGCCACGATCCGCCCAAAAAGTGGGATCTCATTACCCTTTTTGCCGTGAGGATACCCGCCGCCGTCAAATCTCTCATGGTGCGACAGGGCAATATCAGCCACGGCCTTTAAAAGCGGAGACTTGGAGTTGCAGAACATCCTCCATCCGATCTCGGTGTGTTGTTTCATGATCTCCCACTCCTCGGGCGTCAGCTTGCCGGGCTTCTGGAGTATGCGGTCGGGGATGCCGATCTTGCCGATGTCGTGCATGGGACTCGCGTAGCGCAGAATTTCGCGCTCTTCGTCCGACAAGCCCACCATTTTGGCAAGCTCATTGGAATAATCACTGATCCGCAGAATGTGGTTGCCGGTGTCAGGGTCTTTGTACTCCGCCGCGATCGCGAGGTTCATGATCATCTCGATGTGCGATTCGCGGATCTCTTTGTGGGCGGCCTCAAGAGACTCGTAAGCGATCTTTAGTTTCTGGACGTCGAGATCGTCTGAGCGTCGCTCAAGACTTCCTTCGCGTCTCTCGGTCTGGCCCTCTTCAGACTTTTTTTTCTTCTCTCGACCCGGCAGGTAGGCCAAGTTATTTCCCGACGGGGACTTTCGAGCGAACCTGGACCTTGTCGCGGCCCCCGTAGCGGGCGTGCCACGGGTGGGCGCCCTTTTCAAGGACCTTATTGAGATTTTGAATATTGGTAACTCCGCGATCGAGGAGCCATTTTTCAAGGCCTTTCAGGCCTTCTTTTCCGTAAACCGGGATTCCGTCTTTCCAGGTCGCGCGGCCGCAGAGCACGCCGGCGAAATTCACGCCCGCCTCGATCGCCAGCTCCAGATTCTCGCGAAAGATCTCGTCGCTGACTCCGGCCGACAGATAGATGAACGGCAACGACGTGCATTTGTCCTGACGCTTGAAGATCTCCTTGGCTTGGGCCCAGTCATAGGCCATCTGGGAGCCGTTGTACGCCTTAGAACCTTTGAGATATTTCACGTCGACCGGGATCTCAACTTTGAGCACGTCGACCTTGTACTTGGGTTTTGAAAATTCCTCCATGCTTTTGATGACGATCTCGGGCTTGAGCTTGGCGTATTCGAGGGTATCGGTGGTATTGCTTTTGGGATCGTAGCCGACGAATTCAAGAAAGAACGCGATGTCTTCCTCGGCACATTCCTTGCCGATGCGCTCCATGATCTCCTGTTTCTTGGCGTTGACCTCGGGTTTATCAAAGGGGGTGTAATAAAGAAGAACTTTGACGCAGTCGGCTCCTTCCTGGCGGAGACGCTTGGCACTGTAGCCGTCCAAAAAGTCGGGGATGCGTCCTTCCATCGTGGCGTCGTAACCGGTCTTTTCGTAAGCTAAGAGCAATCCCGCATTCTTGGAACGCGCTTTAGACGCAGGCAAACCAAACTCGGGATCCAGAAGAATGGCGCTGGCGTAGGGCGTGAGGATCCTAGTCACCGCGATCTTGAACTCTTCCATCATCTGCCGCGTCACTTCCTTGTCGGTGACGCCCTTGGCCTTGGCGATGGACTTCTGAAGCGACCCCCGCTGATCCATGGCCGCCGCGGTGATGACGCCTTTTTGATTCGCTACGGCTTCGATGCTCTTTAATTTACCTTCTGAAATGGTGACCACAAAGTCGCTCCTCTTTTAAATTTGATAATAAAAATAGTCGTTGATCGTTGAATTATATCACACACTGAACCTGAAATGCATGATGTCCCCATCCTGCACGCGGTACTCCTTGCCTTCGAGACGGAACTTTCCCTGCTCGCGGGCTCCTTGCTCGCCGCGGTACTTCAGGAAGTCGTCGTAGCCGACCACTTCGGCGCGGATGAAGCCTTTTTCGAAATCGGAATGGATCTTTCCCGCGGCGCGGGGGGCCGTGGCATCCTTTTCGACGGTCCAGGCGCGGTTCTCGGTCTCGCCTACGGTAAAAAATGTGATCAGACCTAGAAGACCGTGACCTTCGCGTGCCAATTGGTCCAGGCCTGATTCAGTTAGGTTCATCGCCTTCAAAAATTCGGTCCGTTCCTCGGGCTCCAGGCGCGAGATATCCTCCTCGACCTTGCCGCTGATCGTGATCATGGCCGAGCCTTCTTCTTTGGCTTTCTTCCTCACCAAAGCCGCCAGAGGTCCGTCGGGCTTGCCCAAGTCTTCTTCGGCGATATTGGCGAGATAAAGGATCGGCTTATCGGTCAGGAAATGGCACTCTTTCAGAAGGGTCTTCTCGTCCTCCTGCAACGTGACCCTCCGGGCCGGCTGTCCTTCGTTGAAAACCTTTTCGTAACGGCTGAGAACCGATAGGGTCTGAACGGCTTTTTTATCGCCGGCTTTTGCGGCTTTTTCGATGCGGGCCTTGTACTTTGAAAGGATCTCGAGGTCCTTCAAGATCAGCTCTGTTTGGATGACTTCGATGTCACGCAGAGGGTCCACGGTACCGCTCACGTGCACGATATCTTTACCCTCAAAACAGCGCACGACCTCGATGAGGGCGTCCACTTCCGCGATGTGGCTCAGGAACTGGTTACCAAGCCCCTCTCCGGTCGAGGCTCCTTTTACGATCCCGGCAATATCCACGATCTCGATGGAGGTGGGTACTACTTTCTTGGTAGGCACGATCTCCGTAAGGACGTCGAGGCGCTTGTCAGGGACGGCCACGATCCCCACATTGGGATCGATGGTCGCGAAGGGATAGTTCGCCGCGAGAGCTGAACCGCGCGTGAGCGCGTTGAAAAGTGTCGACTTGCCCACATTGGGCAGTCCGACGATACCGCATTTAAAACCCATGAATATTCCTTTTAAAAATATCTTCGCCGGTGCCTTGCTCCGGCAGATTGCTCTTGGCCCCCTTCAGGATCGAGAAGAAGGTGCTTTCAAATTCATGCGGCGCATAAAGCCGTATCCTCTCGATGACGCGGGCCGCGAAACGCATCACGATCAGAGGCTCGATCCCGGAAAGCTCGTCAAAGAACCAGCCACAGCTGGTGTACATAAAAAGTGAAAGCTTCTCTGCTTCCAAAAGGTCCCAGATTTTTGTGGCTTCGTGGGAATCATGTTTTTTGGCATGCTTCCGAAGAAACATCGCGCGAGACTCGATGTTGTCTTCAAGCATAAGCTCAATGTAGTTATTTCTCGCTTCCCAGGGATCCTTAAGGAGAACGCCGCCCTGAGAATCGAAGATAGTGTCTACTATTCTTTTGAGAAAATCAAAAGATTCTCTTAAGGCCTGTCTCCAAGTCTGGTTCCACTCCTCTTTGTGATGTATATGACAGCCGCAGTCCGAACGCCAACGCTCGATCCCGTGCGCGCAGCTCCAGGAAGTCCGCTCGTGGATGTCGACTTCCCAAAAAGATCCCTGGCGGGATAAAAATTCGCCATAATTGGTCAGATGCGCCGCGCCTTCTTTTTCGATCTTCTTCACGGCATACGCCAGGGCCATTTCCCCAAATCGGTGATGGTGCCCGAACGTTTCACCGTCGGTCGCCGTGGAGACAAGCTGTGGACGATCTTGCCTTCCGCCAAAAGCGCCCAAGAGCTGATGCGCGAACGTATCACCATCATTCAAGAGACCGCCAAAGGCGATCGCACGCGAGAGTGGCGCATCGTAAAAGAAAAGATGGAACTGATGACCCTGTTCAAGCACGATGCGATAAGCCTGCCGTGTGTCGATGGACTCATGATGGATCGACTTCCACCGCGACCCGAAACCGAGATGCCTCACCCGACTCGCTTGATGAGGAGACAAGATCGTATAGCGAATCCCCTGTTCCACTAGAACGCTTAACGTTTCGCGGTCCACCGCGGTCTCCGGAAGCCACATGCCCTCGGGCTTCCTTTTATAGTGGAATTCGAAATCCTTGATGCCCCAGATCACTTGTGTTGTCTTGTCGCGTCGCGAGGCCAACGGCATGATGAGGTGATTGTAGCACTGCGCAATGGCGTTGCCGTGACCGTTCCTCTCCAGCAAGCTTTTTTTATCGGCGTCCAGGATGGCACGATAAGTTACGGGGTCCTTGGCCTTCATCCACGAAAAGAGCGTCGGGCCGATGTCGAAGCTCATGGCTTCGAAATTGCTGACGCGCTCTGCCGTTCCACCCTTCGGATCCGGAATGGCCGCGTGGGCATTGGCCTCGTAGCACTCTTTTGAGATCCTCTCATTCCAGTCTCGAAAGGGTGCTGCGGAAACTTCCGCGTCGACCTCACCCGTCCAGGGATTCTCACGCGGCGGCTGATAAAAATGTCCGTGCAGGCAAATGAATTTTTTCATGGATCTTCCAGGTCCGTCCAGCGCAAAAGCGGCGCCAGATTCATGCGTCCGTCATGATGCCACGAAAGCGGCGGTTTTTGGATGTCCCCCGCCCTGCAAATCCGATTGAAGCCGAGGCCCGCGAGCGCTTCAGCCATCCTGCGGCGCTCCTCGGAGCCCCCCTCTAGCGTGGCGGCTTGAAGATAAGAAGAAAAAGTTCGCAAGGAACGGATCACTGCCTTCGAAGAATCAAAAGATTTTACGACGACGGTCCGACCGCCCCACGAGATCGGACGGTTTGAAGGATCATTATCGTACAACACGAGCCAGCCCCCGACACTCCAGGCACGGTTATTTTTATTCTTTAAAACGTGAAGACGCGCGGAGTTTTGATCTGTGGATGGCCTCTCGCCTCGCTTTTTCAGCGCTCGGCTCAATGCCTCACAGAAAAAAATAGCGCCATTTCGTTCCTTCTGAAGGAAGATTGCAAGTGGGGAGAGGCATCCTCTCTGGTCCATCAGCCACAGATCGTCCGCGGTTTTTTCCGCGAGTTTGGCGATCTTATCCGATGAAAGGGCGCCCTTTAGATAGATGCCGAAGCTCATTCGATGGCCGTAGGGAATGAAGATCTGGTTTGGAGAAATCTTTCCTAAAAAATGCGCAATACTCTCGTTTCCACCGTAAACGATCACGGCTCCCGACTTGCGAAGCGTTTTTTCGATCTCGCGTCCGCGAAAGATCGTGCAAGCTTGAGCCAGCATCGGATCGTGACGCCGGAGAGACTTAAGATAAACCTCCAGGAGTCCGGAATCTTCCGAAGAAAGCTTGGCGACATTGAAACTCTTCGTGAGAAGTCCCAACACGATGCTGACCACCGAAGGGTTGGGCACATTCGCCGAGAAAACATGCGTGATCGTTCCAGGCCCGAAAGCTCGGACACTTCTTGAGTTCTTCCTGTCCGACCTAAAACGATCGAGGACTTCCGGTTCGCCAAGCTCGTTTTCGAGCATAGCCCATAATTTTTTTTCGGTGAGCTCCGAGAAAAGACCATCCAGAATTTTTTCTGCCATGGCCTTTGGGTAATCGCAGCGCGATTCGAGCTCTTTTAGAGCGACCTGACGGTATTCAAAATTCGAACGGAGCCATTTCTTCGAAAGGGACCCTAAAGAACGGACAATTTGTCGGGTGGGAGTTCTGATTCTCATTGCCGGATGAATTCCTCATAGCTGAGCGAACAACCCCGGAGCTCGGCGCCTTTGGCGCGGCCCAAGAGTTCAAAACCGCCGGTTTTCACTTTTCCCCTATCCTCGGTCTGCACAGCCATCACCGAACCGCGGTTGGCGAGGTCAAAATGTCTCAACAACCCCTCGCATTCAATGGTGCGCGTCCACGCCGAACCCCGAAAGAGACCCTTGGGTCCTTCACTATAAAACTGGCTGGAGAGTTCGGTCATTCCATACTCGCTGATACAATCGTTCGCGGGAATCCCCAGAACTTTTTTGCATTCCGCGTAAAGAACAGCCTTGGAGACCGAGCGCGAGACCCCTTTAAAGCCTCCGGTTTCCATCAGACGGCTTCCGGCCGGAAGCCTAAAAGAGGACTTCTCTTTCTTCAGGTAGTCCAAGAAGCCTTTAAGCGCCAACACCGTCGCAAGGATCAAAACCTTAGATTTTGCTCGCCCAAGATCCGCCGCCAGCTCCTTAAAGAGCGGTCGTCCTTCCTTAATATAGAATCTTCCGCCGCCTTTGGCAAATTTGCGGCGGACCACTCCCATCATAAATGACAGCGAGGAGTCCGACGCATCCTTCGGAGAAGAGATCAGAAACCGCAGATCCGCCCCAGAGGCTCCCCGCAGGAGAAACCGTCTGAACGGCGGCACGATCGCCGCCTCGTAAAGACGAAGCGTATCAAAGAAATGTGCGCCACGAAGGATTTTCTGATGGGTGGTGCCGCTTGTCCTGAAGATCTTTATGGAATTTTTTTTCTGAAAAGTCGTGAGAACCAGTTCCTTGAATCCCGCAGCCGGCATCGCGGGTACCCGGCTCCAATGAAGGACATTTTTGGGTCCTTTGCCTTCCATCCGGCAAAAACGCTGGTACAAAATATTCCGTCGGTACTGGTAAGCGAAGAGTTGCAGCGCCAGCCCGTTGAACGCTTCGTCAGTCGATTCCTTTTCCGAGTGACCGCGGATGAATTTCAGGATCTTCGTGTCGAGTTTTTTAGTTTCAAAATCAAGCATCGTATACTATTATGACCTAAACGACGGAGGCGATGCCAGATGAAAAAAGTTGAGCTCAAAGCGCCGGTGAACGCCGAGTTTGCCGGACTTCTGTCGCAGGACGCGCTTGATTTCCTCTCCTCGCTCGCCCAGAATTTCGAACCCACGCGCCAAAAGCTTCTCAAAGATCGGTCGATCCGTCAAAAAGAGATCGATTCGGGCAAGCTCCCCGATTTCCCCAAAGAGACTGAAAGTATCCGGAGAGCCGACTGGAAGGTCGCGCCCATCCCCAAAGACCTTCTGAAACGCAAAGTCGAGATCACCGGCCCCGTTGATCGGAAGATGATCGTGAATGGCTTGAATAGCGGCGCCGATGTCTTCATGGCCGACTTTGAGGATGCTCACTCCCCCACATGGCAGAATAACCTTCAGGGACAGCTCAACCTCCGCGACGCCGTACGGCACGCCATCGGCTTTACAAGCGCGGAGGGAAAAAAATACGATCTAAATCCGGTGACCGCCACGCTCATGGTCCGCCCTCGAGGCTGGCACTTGAACGAGAAACACGTCACTTTTGACGGCGCGCCGATGTCCGCGTCGCTTTTTGATTTCGGACTCTTCTTTTTTCACAATGCCAAAACGCTCGTCGGAAAAGGCACAGGCCCTTATTTCTACCTGCCCAAAATGGAAAGTCGCTTTGAGGCGAGGCTCTGGAACGATGTTTTCGTCTTCTCCCAGAAAGCGCTTGGCCTCCCGAACGGCACGATACGCGCGACAGTACTCATCGAGACTATTCTTGCGGCTTTCGAGATGGACGAGATCCTTTATGAGCTGAGAGACCACTCGGCGGGACTCAACTGCGGACGCTGGGACTACATCTTCAGTTTCATCAAAAAATTCAACCAAAATCCGGCGTTCGTACTGCCTGATCGCGCGAGCGTCACCATGGACAAGCCTTTTCTGAAATCCTACGTCGAACTTCTCATCCATACCTGCCATCGCCGCGGTATCCACGCCATGGGCGGCATGGCCGCGCAGATCCCCATCAAGAATGACCCGGCCGCCAATGACGCGGCGTTGGAAAAAGTCCGGCAGGATAAATTAAGAGAGGTCAAAGCCGGGCATGACGGTACCTGGGTCGCTCATCCGGGTCTTGTGCCCATCGCCAGAGAAATATTTGAAAAACACATGCCGGACAATCACCAGCTAGGCAATTTAAGAAACGACGTCCGCGTCAAAGCAGCCGATCTTTTGGCGGTCCCCGAAGGAGCCATCACCGAAAAAGGATTGCGCACCAATCTGGACGTCGGCGTGCGGTATCTCGAATCGTGGTTTCGCGGAGTCGGTTGTGTCCCTCTTTACAACCTTATGGAGGACGCCGCGACCGCGGAGATCTCGCGCACTCAAGTCTGGCAATGGCTGCGCCACAAAGCTAAACTGTCCGACGGACGAACCGTGACTTCGGATCTGGTCCAAGCCCTTCTCAAAGAAGAGCTTGCCTCGATGGATCCCTCCTGCAAGCCGGCCGCGGAGCTTTTTTTTGAAATGACAACGCGACAGACGTGTCCTGACTTTTTAACTTCGATCGCTTACGAAAGACTCGATTAGGTCCAACCGCTAAAAGGAGACTCATGGATAAAAAAATCTTCGTCGAAAAACTTGAACAAGAATGGAAGAGTTCCCCCCGCTGGAAAGGAGTAACGCGCTGTTACAAGGCCGAGGACGTGTGGCGCCTAAAAGGCACCGTACACCGTGAGTACACTTTAAGCAAACTTGGCGCCAACCGCCTCTGGAAACTGCTGACCGAAGAAAAATTCGTGCGAACTTTGAGCGCCGTCACGGGCAACCAGGCCATCCAGCAGGTCAAAGCGGGCCTGAAAGCGATCTACGTCAGCGGCTGGCAGGTCGCTGCCGACGCAAACAATTCACTTCGGATGTATCCGGATCAGAGCCTCTACCCTTCCGACAGCGTGCCTACCTTGATCAAAAGGATCAACAACTCTCTTCTGCGGGCCGATCAGATCCATCATTTGAAAAATGACGACTCCACTTACTGGATGGCGCCTCTCGTGGCGGATGCGGAAGCCGGTTTCGGCGGGCCGCTTCACGCATTCGAGATCATGAAGCACATGATCGAAGAGGGTGCGGCGGGCGTGCACTTCGAGGATCAGCTGGCGTCGGTCAAAAAGTGCGGCCACCTGGGAGGCAAAGTACTCGTACCCACGCGTGAATTCATCACAAAGCTGGTCGCCGCTCGGCTGGCCGCGGACGTCTGCGGCGTGGACACGTTTCTGATCGCGCGCACCGACGCCGACAGCGCCACGCTCCTTACAAGTGACATTGATCCTTACGACAAAACTTTTGTGACGAGCCAAGAGCGGACGCATGAAGGTTTTTATCAGGTAAAAGCCGGTCTTGATCAGGCGATCGCCAGAGGGCTGGCCTACGCTCCGTACGCCGATCTCCTGTGGTTCGAGACATCCAAACCAAATATCGCTCAAGCCAAAATCTTCGCCGCGGCGGTCCACAAGCGCTACCCCGGGAAACTCCTCGCCTACAATTGCTCACCTTCGTTCAATTGGAAAGCCAACCTGGACGAAACCGGTATCGCGAAATTCCAGGACGAACTGGGAGCGCTGGGCTATAAGTTCCAGTTCGTGACTTTATCAGGGTTTCATTCGCTGAATCACGCCATGTTCGATCTCGCGAAAGCATACGCAAAGGACGGTATGGCCGCCTACTCTAAACTGCAGAACGCGGAATTTGATGCGGAAAGATCGGGCTACGAAGCGGTCAAGCACCAGGAATTCGTGGGGACCGGTTATTTTGACGCCGTCACCGAAGTCGCCTCCCAGGGACTCTGCAACACCCTCAGCATGGACGGCTCGACCGAGAAAGCGCAATTTAAGAAGTAAAAAGAAAACGAAAAGCCGCCCCATCATACGACGGGGCGGCTTTTTTAATTACTTTTAGGCGGACTTAGTCCCACATCCCCCACAGGGACATGCCTTGATACAAGTGATGAGCTTCAGGAGTCCCGCAATACCGACAAGGATATAAACGATCCTTTCGGCTTTGGGTATACTTCCGACCAACCGATGAACCAGGTTCTTATGCAAAAGACCCACCAAACCCCAGTTCAAAGCTCCGACGATCACAAGAAGTCCCGAGATCTTGCACAGGACACAACCTTTATTCATCATAATTCGCCCCTCCTTTTAATAGAAAAAATCCGGTTACGATTAAGCATTATAACCTAAAATAATCAAAAAATTAAATAAATTAAGCATATCTTGTCATTTCGAATCCCGTCGAATGACGGGATGAGAAATCTCCGTTTTTAAGAGCGGAGATCTCTCACTTCGTTCGAGATGACAGATCTTATGATCCAACCTTCTTCAATATCTTATCAAAGACGCCAATGGAGTAGTCGATCTCCTTCTCGGAGATGACAAAGGGTGGAGTAATAGAGATAACGTTGTGATGTAGGCCGGACAGCAGAAGAACCAGACCGCTTTTTAACGATTCCTCTATGAATGCTTTGGCCTTAGCTGTCGCCGGCTTGTTTTTTTGAGAAGGTTTGGTGGCGTCTAAGGAACGATTCTCGACAAGCTCCATGCCGATCATAAGCCCCGCGCCGCGCACGTCTCCGATAAGCGGGTGATGAAGTTTGAGGTCGTGGAGCTTGCGCCTGAAATATTCACCCATCTGCTTCGAACGGTCTACAAAGCGACGGTCTTCGATCTCTTTTATGACCGCCAGCGCCACGCTCGAACCCAGAGGGTTGCCCAAAAAAGTGCTCGTGTGGATCGAATCTCCGGTCGACACGCCCCATGAGAACATGACCCTCGTGGTGCCAATGCAGGCGGAAATAGGAAAACCTCCCCCCATCCCCTTCCCGAGACACAAGAGATCCGGCACGATGCCGCTTTTATCGACGGCAAACATCGTTCCCGTCCTGCCGAAGCCCGTGAACACTTCATCGGCGATCAAGAGAACGGAGGCTTCATCGCAGAGCGCGCGAAGCTCTTTGAGAAAATTCTGCGGTGGCACCACGATCCCGCCGCGGCCTTGAATGGGTTCTATCAGGATCGCTCCGACCGGGTGCTTCGAACGGCGAGCTTTCTTTAAGATGGACCGGACGGCTTTGAGAGAAGTTTCGGCCGCTTTTTCTCCGTAAACGCGAGGATCCGGATAGGGCGCGAAATAAGAGAAGTTGCCCATCTGTTTTAAAAAGGGTTTCCTAAAATCCTCACGGTGAGTGACGCTGAGAGCGCCGTAACCCAGACCGTGATAAGCGCCCGTGAAAGCGATGACGCCCGTTTTCTTGGTGTGCATCACAGCGGTCTTGAGCGCCGTCTCCACCGCCTCAAAGCCCGTGGAAGAAAAAATAGTCTGATTTAGGTTCCCGGGAGTGATCTCGCTCAGTTTTTTCGCCAGGAGCACCTTTTCCTCGTTGGGATGAATGTCCCCCATCCCGTGGATCATGTTCTTGGACTGCTCGATGAGCGCTTTTTGGATCACTTTGGGGCTGTGGCCGATGCTTGTGACGGCAAAAGCGCTCGTGAGATCGATAAAGCGGTTGCCGTCGACGTCGGTGATGTTGATGCCTTGGGCTTTTTTAAAGAAAACTGGAAACACGCCGCCGACGTAAGTGATCTGAGGACACTCAAAGCGTCGTAGCTCCGCCGTTAGCTTTTGGGACTTGGAACCCGGAAATACTTTAAGCCGTACCTTGGGAAGCTGATTCTTAAAAGCGTCTTTTGATTTTTTTTTAAAGAAAGGAAAAAAAGAGGGTTTCTTAAGCGTGGGAGGCTTCAAGAAATCTCTCAGCGTCGAGTGCCGCCATGCAGCCCGATCCCGCGGCCGTCACGGCCTGGCGGTATTTGAAATCCTGCACGTCCCCGCAGGCGAACACTCCCGGGACGCTCGTAAGCGATCCATCATGGACCTTGATGTAACCTTTGGCGTCGAGTTCGATCTGCCCTTTAAAAACTTCGGAGTTGGGCGTATGCCCGATAGCCATGAAAACACCGTCAGTTCTCTTCTCACTGAGGGCACCCGTTTTGAGATTCTTGAGCACCACACCGGTCACTTTTTTCTGAGCCGGGTCTTTGATCTCAGTGATCGTCGAGTCCCAGATAAAATCGATCTTTTTATTGGCATGCGCCCTGTCCTGCATGATCTTTGACGCTCGAAGGGCGTCACGGCGATGAACGATCGTAACTTTTGTCGCGAACTTGGTCAAAAAATTCGCTTCTTCGACGGCGGAATCTCCGCCTCCGACGACGAGCACTTCTTTGCCCTTGAAGAAAAACCCGTCGCAAGTCGCACAGGCCGAGACGCCGTGGCCCTGAAGCGCTTTTTCGGAGGGAATGCCAAGCCAGTTGGCGGAGGCTCCCGTTGAAATAATCACGGACTTGGCCAGGTAATCTTGACCATCGGACGTCACTTTGAACGGCCGCTTGGAAAGATCCACTGAACTCACATCCTGTTGGAGAAGCTCGGTACCGAAACGTGCGGCCTGCTTCCTGAAAAGATCCATGAGTTCGGGGCCTAGGATGCCTTGGGGAAATCCGGGATAGTTCTCGACGTCGCTTGTGAGCATAAGCTGGCCGCCTGGCTGGCCGCCCTTTGCCAAGCCCTCAAAAAGAAAAGGTTTCAAGTTGGCGCGTGCCGCGTAGATCGCTGCGGTGAAACCTGCAGGTCCAGAACCAATGATGATGACGTTGTAAATTTCGCTCATAGTTTCATTATAACAAAAAAAGCCCCGCCAAAACGGCGAGGCTTTGATTTTAATTCGTTAAAATTTCTTAAGCGCCGTCACTGCCGATAGCTTCGACCGGGCAGCCTTCCTTCGCTTCCTTGCACTGCGCCTCTTCTTCAGGAGTCGCAGCCTGCTTCTTCACGAACGAATACCCGCCGCTCTGATTCCGATCAAAATTATTAGGCGCAGTCTGCCGGCAAAGATCGCAGTCAATGCACTGCGTATCCACATAGAATGCCCCTGCGACGTTGTCCGCGTACTTGTTTTCTTTGCTGGCCATATCGTTTCTCCTAAACTTCGCTACAGTTTATACAACAATCCGTTCATCTGTCAAATAAAAGAAAGATCTATTGTCCAACAAGGGTTAATAATTTTTGGCTCAATGACCGTTTGTTCACCATTACACATTCTTTTTTGTAATCAAATATTACTCTGAAATTGTCGAAAAAGCCTCTCTGGCCTAGTAGTCCTGTCGCTCCCAAATAATCAAATGAAAATCCCGCGTAAACCTGCCATTCCTCTTCACCTAATTTTAGCCTAATAGTATGAAAATGCGCCGTAACTTCTTTATTACCAAGCCCCGTAATTGCTTGGGTAGGACCCTTATAAATATCGAGACCCAAAGCTATGCCTAACATTCCGGGGAATAAACAGCCACTTGCACCCGAATCCACCAAAGCATCGACCTCTATCTGCTTACTCCCATTTCTCACAACAATGGGAATAAACGGTACTAGGTAAGATTTAGCGGAAGGAAAAGCCGGTGATGGGCTTCTTGGACGTTCTTGGTACGGAAACTTCATTAGCCAACAAATTCAAGATCAAGAGGCGAAACATATGAAATAATTGGTTTTTCAGACTTAATCTTGTCGGCCGCTCTCAAAACCTCATCAAGAGATCGAGCGGAAGCCAGCACTTGGGTTCTCGCCCTATTCAGAGCCACCCATTTTCCATCATAATCACGCAGTAGTTCGGCCAATTTAAGAGCTTTCATGCGGTCCCCTTCCCAACATCAACCTATCCTTCTGCTAAGTATACCATATTTGAACTCTTTTTTTCGCACGATGATTTGACTTTCCGCTCACAGCTCGGAGCCGCCAGTCCAATTTCAAGAACTGACCCCTTGGTTTGTACAGTATTAATCTCTTTCAAAAAAGCGCCTGTCAAATTTCAAGAATCGACCCTTTTTACAGGGTGTCGAGCAAATAAAATCTTAGCGGGCACGCATACATATTTTTCTACAGAGAAACAAAAAACCAGAAACAATAACATAGAAAAAAATAATGACAAAACCAAAAAAAATCTTAAACCCGCTGGGTGACATAGTCCCAACAGGAGTATTGTAATAATTGCATCCACCAAAGCCGATACCGTCAACACAGGCTCTTTTCGAAATTTGATAACACCAATAAGCAACTGCGCTTAGTAAGGTAAATATAATATTAATCTTATTTGGCGATGGAAAGTATTTCATAAGAATTAGGGCAGGTCCGAAGAACCCATCAAATATTGGTCCACTGCCCGAGCGGCGCCTCGGCCTTCGTTGATGGCCCAGACGATGAGGCTTTGGCCGCGGCGCATGTCGCCGGCGGCGAAGATGCCTTTGACGGAGGTAGCGAACTTGCCGTGTTCGGCTTTGGCGTTGGAGCGTTCGTCCTGTTGGACGTTGAGGCCTTTGAGGACGGTGTCCTCGGGGCCTAGGAAGCCCATGGCCAGGAGCACGATGTCCGCGTGGAGTTCTTTTTCGGTGCCGGGGACTTCTTTGGGGCTGAAGCGGCCTTTATCGTCTTTTTCCCAGCGCACTTCGACGATCTGGATCTTTTTGACTTCGCCATTCTCACCGATGAACTTTTTGGCGGTGACGAGATATTTCCTGGGGTCACTGCCGAAAACCGCGGCGGCTTCTTCCTGGCCGTAATCGAGTTTGTAAACTTTGGGCCACTGGGGCCAGGGGTTGTCGTTCGCGCGCTGGTCCGGGGGCTTGGCCATGATCTCGAGTTGGATCAGGCTCTTACAGCCGTGGCGCATCGAGGTGCCTACGCAGTCGGTTCCCGTGTCACCGCCGCCGATCACGATGACGTGTTTATCCTTGGCAGAAACAAAATGTTCACCGTGTTTATTGTCCAAAAGGCTTTTGGTGTTGTGGTGAAGGAACTCCATCGCGAAATGGATGCCTTTCATCGCTCTCCCCTCGATCGGCAGGTCGCGAGGTTTGGTCGCGCCGCCGCAAAGAACGGTCGTGTCAAATTCTTTTAGAAGTTTCTCTGCGGGATAGTTCTTCCCAACCTCGGTATTAACCACAAACTTAACGCCTTCCGCGGCCAGAAGATCCACGCGGCGCTGAACGATCTTTTTATCAAGCTTCGGATTCGGAATCCCGTACATCAGAAGCCCACCGATACGATCGGCGCGCTCAAAAACGGTGACCGTGTGTCCGGCTTTATTAAGTTGGGCGGCGCAGGCCAGGCCTGCCGGGCCGGAGCCGACCACCGCCACTTTTTTACCCGTGCGCTTCTGTGGAGGCTCGGGTTTCACCCAACCTTCTTCAAATCCCTTGTCAATAATGGAGCACTCAATGTTTTTGATCGTGACGGCAGGTTCATTGATTCCAAGAACGCAGGAACCTTCGCACGGCGCGGGACAGACGCGGCCGGTGAACTCGGGAAAATTGTTGGTTTTGTGCAGCCGGTCGAGCGCCTCACGCCAGAGACCGCGGTACACAAGATCGTTCCACTCGGGGATGAGATTATTGACGGGACATCCTTCGGCCATGCCGGCCAGAAGGTCGCCTGTGTGGCAGAAAGGAATGCCGCAGTCCATGCAGCGCGCGCCCTGAGCCTTTAACTTTTCTTCGGGCATGTGCTCATGGAACTCCGCCCAGTCTTTAATGCGTTCTTTGGGTGAGCGGTCTTTGGGGAGTTCGCGGAGAATCTCTTTAAAACCCGTGGGCTTACCCATTAATTACCGCCCACTCTGGCCAGATCCTTGGCATTTTCCTCGAACGCGGCCATGATCGCTTCTTCGCCGCTAAGACCTGAGCTTTTAACTCGGTCGAGGCATTGAAGCACGCGTTTATAATCTTTGGGTATCACACGGACAAACTTGGGAACCATCTCTTCCCAAAGTTTCAGGATCTGCTTGGCGCGTTCGCTGCCGGTGAGCTCCGCGTGGCGCGTGATCATCCCATGAACAAGCTTGATGTCTTCCGGACTCTCGAGTTTCTCGAGGTCCACCATCTGCTTGTTGCAGTGGTTCGAAAAATCTCCCGCCGCATCCAAAATAAAAGCGAGACCACCCGACATTCCCGCCGCAAAATTGCGTCCCGTCGGTCCGATCACCACAACATTACCGCCGGTCATGTACTCGCAGCCGTGGTCTCCCACCGATTCGACGACCGCGTTGACGCCGCTATTTCTGACGCAGAAACGCTCGCCAGCCATCCCGCGGATGTAGGCTTCGCCCGCGGTGGCGCCGTAAAATGCGACATTGCCGATGATAATATTTTCTTCGGGCTTGAACGTGGATGATTTCGGCGGGTAAATAATTATTTTGCCGCCCGAGAGGCCTTTGCCCACATAGTCATTGGCATCGCCCTCGAGCTCGATCGTAATACCTTTGGGAATAAAAGCGCCCAGGCTCTGCCCGGCCGAGCCCGTGAATTTAAGATGAATGGTCTCGTCCGGAAGACCTGCGGGACCATAACGACGTGTCAGTTCGCTTCCGAGAATAGTGCCGACGACGCGGTTGGTGTTTCGGATCGGTAAAGTCGCCTTCACCGGTTTACGGTCCTTCAAAGCAGGTTCGCAGAGTTTGAGAAGCGTCGTATTGTCGAGCGCCTGGTCAAGTCCGTGGTCCTGCGGCATTTGACAATAGCGGCCGACGCCCGGAGGAACCTCCGGCTGATGAAGGATGCTTGAAAGATCGACTCCTCCCGCTTTCCAGTGATCGATCGCTTTTTTAGAATCCAATCGATCGGTGCGGCCGATCATTTCGTTCACGGTCCGAAAGCCGAGCTTCGCCATCAGTTCGCGGACTTCTTCGGCGATGAATTGCATAAAATTGACCGCGTGAGCGGGATCGCCTGTGAATTTTTTACGAAGCTCAGGGTCCTGCGTCGCCACACCCACCGGGCACGTATTCAAATGACACACGCGCATCATGATGCAGCCCAGCGTCACAAGGGGTGCTGTCGAAAAACCGAATTCTTCCGCGCCCAAAAGCGCTGCGACGACCACGTCGCGTCCGGTCTTGAGCTGTCCGTCCGTTTCCACGGCCACGCGGCTTCTGAGATTATTGAGCACCAGCGTTTGGTGCGTCTCAGCAAGCCCGAGCTCCCAGGGACCGCCCGCGTGCTTGATACTCGAAAGAGGCGACGCGCCGGTACCACCGTCGTGGCCGCTGATCAGGATGACATCCGCGTGAGCCTTGGCCACACCGGCCGCAATAGTGCCGACACCCACCTCCGCAACGAGCTTCACGCTGATACGCGCTTTATGGTTGGCATTCTTAAGATCGTGAATGAGTTCGGCCAAGTCTTCGATCGAATAAATGTCGTGATGCGGCGGAGGCGAGATGAGTCCCACACCCGGCGTCGAAAGACGGACCTTGGCGATCCAGGGATAAACTTTGGACCCCGGCAGCTGTCCGCCCTCTCCGGGCTTGGCGCCTTGGGCCATTTTGATCTGAAGTTCCCTGGCTTGCACGAGGTATTCGCTGGTCACGCCAAAACGGCCCGAAGCCACTTGCTTGATCGCGCTGTTGCGGGAGTCGCCGTTCGCGTCCTTTTGGTAGCGAACAGGGTCTTCGCCGCCCTCACCCGTGTTGCTTTTGCCGCCGATCCGGTTCATCGCGATCGCAAGGCTCTCGTGGGCTTCTTTGCTGATCGAACCGTAGGACATGGCCCCCGTCTTAAAGCGTTTAACGATGGTCTCGACGGACTCGACTTCTTCTATAGGAACGGGATCCGCCGCAAATTTAAAATCCAAAAGGCCGCGAAGCGTGCTGTAGTGCTTGTCGTGGTCATTGACCGACTGGGAATATTCTTTGAATACTTTGTAATTTTTGGTCCGTGTGGAAAGCTGGAGCTTATGGATGGTCTCGGGGTTGAAGAGATGATACTCCCCGCCTTTGCGCCACTGATATTGGCCGCCAGGATCCAGCACGGCGCCGTTCACGCTGCGATCGGGAAACGCGTGACGATGTCTTTTCTCCACCTCAAGCGCCAAAGTCTTCAGGTCGGAACCTTCAATGCGTGACGCGGTCCATGTGAAATATTTGTCGATCACTTCGCGGTTCAAGCCGATCGCCTCGAAGATCTGCGCCCCGCGGTAGCTCTGGATCGTCGAGATGCCCATCTTGGACATGGTCTTCACGACGCCTTTGGCGATCGCTTTCGTGAAATTCTTGACGGCGGTCTTGTGGTCGATGCCCTTTAAAATGCCCTGACGGATCATGTCATCGAGTGTCTCAAAAGCCAAGTAAGGATTGATAGCTCCGGCTCCATAGCCGATCAAAAGCGAGAAGTGATGCACTTCGCGCGGCTCCCCCGACTCGAGCACGAGACCGACTTTCGTCCGAGTCCCCTCGCGGATGAGATGATGATGAAGTCCTGAGACGGCCAAAAGCGCGGGGACCGCCGCATGATCGTGATCGACGCCCCGATCGGAAATAATGAGAAGATTGACTCTGTCCTGGATCGCGCGGCTCGCGTTCTTATAAAGCTCCTCAAGCGCCGCTTCGAGCGCCTTGCCGCCGCCTGCCGCGCGATACAAGATGGGCAGCGTGACGGATTTGAAGTCGGCATTTTTGATGTGGCGCAGTTTTTCGAATTCCTCGTTGCTTAAGATCGGACTTTTGAGCTTGATCTGCCGGCAGCTCTTCGCCTCGGGCTTCAGAAGATTACCCTCCGGTCCGATCGTCGTTTCGGTCGAGGTGACGATCTCCTCACGGATGCAGTCAATCGGGGGATTGGTGACCTGCGCAAAAAGCTGTTTGAAATAATTATAAAGAAGCTGGGGACGATCGGAGAGCACCGCCAGAGGCGTGTCGGTACCCATCGAACCCACCGCTTCGACCCCGAGCTGTCCCATCGGAGCCATCAGGATCCTCAGGTCTTCGTACGTGTAGCCAAAGGCCTGCTGCCGCAGGAGGACCGTCGCGTGATCCGGTTCATGAACATGCGGCGCTTCGGGAATTTTTTCGAGCGAAAGAAGATTTTCACTCAGCCACGTCTGGTAGGGTTTCTGAGTGGCGATCTCGCGCTTCAATTCTTCATCGGCGACGATCCGGCCTTTTTCGGTATCGATGAGGAACATTCGGCCGGGTTGAAGGCGTCCCTTTTGAAGAATGCGCTCGGGCGCGATCTCGAGGACGCCGAACTCGGACGCCATGATCACAAGGTCGTCCTTGGTGACGTAGTATCGTGATGGCCTCAAGCCGTTGCGGTCGAGGACCGCGCCGATCTGTACGCCGTCGGTGAACGCGATCGAGGCCGGCCCGTCCCAGGGTTCCATCAAAGACGCATGGAATTCGTAAAAAGCTTTTTTCTCGTCGCTCATGCTCTCGTGGTTGGACCAGGGCTCGGGGATCATCATCATCACGGCGTGCGGAAGCGAGCGGCCCGAGAGGACGAGGAACTCCAGACAGTTATCGAACATCGCGGAGTCGCTGCCGTCCTCGCAGATCACAGGCAGCGCTTTTTTGATGTCCTTGCCAAAATGTTCCGACTCGCACATCGCCTGTCGCGCGTGCATCCAGTTGACGTTGCCGCGAAGCGTGTTGATCTCTCCGTTATGCGCCACATAACGGTAAGGATGCGCGCGCTCCCAGCTGGGGAACGTATTGGTGCTGAAACGCGAGTGCACCATCGCCATGGCGCTCTCCGTCGCAGGGTCGGCCAAGTCAGGGAAAAAAAGCTCTACCTGTTCCGACATGAGCATGCCCTTGTAAACGATCGTGCGGCAGGAAAGACTTGAGACGTAGAAGAAATTTCCGCCCTTGATCTTTGAAAAACGAATGGCGTTCTCTGATCGGCGGCGAACAATGTAAAGTTTGCGCTCGAAATCCAGGTCGCTCTTGATCGATGGGTTTCTTCCGATGAAGATCTGACGGACCACGGGCTCTGAAGCCACGGCCGTCGGACCGAGCGAACCGTCGCTCGTCGGAACCGTGCGCCATCCGAGGAATTCGTGTCCTTCTTCTTTTAGGATCTTTTCGAAGATCTTTTCACATTCGCCGCGCTCGGCGGCGTCGGGAGGAAGGTAGACCATCCCCACGCCATAGCGTCCCGCTTCCGGCAGGCGGATGCCGAGTTTATCGCAATCTTTTTTCAGAAAAGCGTGAGGCACCTGCAGGATAATTCCCGCGCCATCACCGGTGTTGACCTCGCAGCCGCAAGCGCCGCGGTGGCGCAGATTGACCAGGACCGTCAAGGCCTGCTTGACGATCTCGTGGGACTTTTTTCCTTTGATGTTCACCACAAAACCGACGCCGCAGCTGTCTTTTTCATAAGCCGGGTCGTATAAGCCTTGTTTTGCGGGAACTCGTGTCTGAATCATCGGTTCTGTCATTTTTTAAGCGATTTAACTCTTTATTGTATCAAGAAAAGGATCAAACTTTCAATACGATCTTGCCGAAATTAAGGCGGCTTTCCATGCGGCGGTGGGCGGCTGCGGCTTCTTCGAGGGGAAAAATTTGGTCGATCACGGGCTTTAAAATTCCTTTTTCGGCCAGCTGGATGGCCTTTTTAAGCTCGGCAAGCGAACCCATGTAGGACCCTAGGATGCAGAGCTGCTTGGAGTAAAGGTATCGGATATCCACTTCGGCTTTGGGACCCGACGTGGCGCCGCAGGTCACCATCCGCCCTCCCCGCGCCAGACACGAAAGATTCTTTGGCCAGGTTTCGGGCCCTATGTGCTCGAAAATCACGTCGACGCCTTTGTGACCCGTCCACTTCTTGATCTTCTCGGAAAAATCTTCATCGCGGTAAAGGATCACCTCGTCAGCGCCGAGCTTCTTAGCGCGCGAAACTTTGTTCGGATCTCCGACAGTCGTAAAAACTTTAGCGCCGAAATGCTTGGCCAGCTGGATCGCCATGGCTCCGATCCCCGATCCTGCCGCATGAACAAGAACGGTCTCCCCTTTTTTCAATTGCGCTCGGGTCACGAGCATGTGGTAAGCGGTGAGAGCGGTCAGAGGAAATGAGGCCCATTCTTCGTGCGTATAACGGTCGGAGACAGGGATGACAAATCTTTTATCGACCGCGACTTTTTCGGCATAGCCCCCCTGAGACTGGAGTCCCAGGATCGTAAAGTCCGGCGAATAGCTGTCCTGTCCTTCGAAGCTCTTGTAATTTTTTAAGAGCTGGCCCGGGGAGACGATCACTTTGCCCGATCCTTTGACTTCGCCGGAAACATCGGCGCCGAGAATGTGAGGCATGGGCATGGGTACGGAGATCGCTCCCTGACGGATCCAGATGTCGAGATGATTGAGCGCACAGGCTTTGACCGAGACGAGGACTTGATCCTTCGTGGGAACCGGATCGGGAACAGATCTGAGTTTAAGGACCTCAGGACCGCCCGGCGCGTCGAAAGTGACCGCTCTCATAGCTTAAGAAGAAATACTAGCGGGAATAACCTTGAACGAGCCGGGTGAAAAGTCTCACACCGATGCCCGTCGCCCCGATCGGCGAAAGAGGTTTAGGTCCCCCCTCGTTCCAAGCGGTCCCGGCGATGTCAAGGTGCGCCCAAGCGCTTGTGTGATCGGCAAATTCCTTGAGAAACATTCCGGCCGTGATAGTACCCGCATATTTTTTGCTGATGTTCTGGATGTCGGCGTACGTCGCCTTGATGAGGTCAAAATATTCATCCCAAAGCGGAAGCTCCCAAACGCGTTCACCCGAGGCCTCCCCCGCTTCTTTGATCCTGCCGGCCAAATCCTCATCCGTGCTCATGAGACCGCTGGCCAAGTCCGCGAACGTCGCCGCGCAAGCGCCCGTCAGTGTCGCGATGTCGACAAGCACGCGAGGATTGAATCTTTTGGCATAGGCAAGCGCATCCGCGAGGATGAGACGCCCTTCAGCATCCGTGTTGAGCACTTCAACGGTCTTGCCGTTCAAGCACGTAATGATGTCGCCTGGTCTTTGCGCTGAGCCGCTCGGCATGTTCTCGCAGGTCGGCACAAGGCCGATCACTTTGACGGGGAGTTTGAGATTGGCGACGACCTTCATTGCGCCGATCACGGCCGCCGCGCCACACATATCGAATTTCATTTTGTCCATGTCGCCGGAGGGTTTGATGGAAATACCACCGGTATCGAACGTGATGCCTTTGCCGACGAGAACGATGGGCTTCTTGGAGCTCTTGACCTTATTTTGAAGGATGATGAAACGGGGCGGGTTGACACTGCCCTGGGAAACTCCGAGAATCCCGCCCATCTTAAGGCGCTTGATCTCCGCCGGACCGAGGATCTGACACGAAAGGTTGTTCTTTGACGCCATCTGCCTCGCGGACTCAGCCAGTTTTTCCGGCGTCATCACATTAGGCGGCTCGTTGGCGAGATCTCTTGTGAAATAGACACCCTCCGAAACGATCTCCGCTTCGCGGACAGACTTCTTGATCGCGCTCTGAGCAGAAGTCTTCGGCGTGTAAAGCTCGAATTCGGTCAGAGAAGAGGCCGGCGACGGTTTTGATTTGTATCGATCGAAACGGTAATTTGAAAGCCTCGCGCCTTCCACGGCCGCCCCTGCCGCCTCCCCGGCGCTAAAATCACCCGAGAAGCTCTCAAGGTCGAAGCGCAGCTCTTCAACCTTCATGGACTTTGCGTAACAAGCGGCTCTGGCGGCGGCGCAGCGGATCTTATCGAGCGTGAATTTCTCCTTCTTGCCGAGACCGATGAGAAGTGCGTTCTTGCCAGCGCGCAGAGAAATGGACGGAAGGTAGGCCGTCTCCCCGTACTTACCCGAGAATTTTTTCGCGGACAGATCCTGCGAAGGTTTATGTCCCTCAAAACAGCCGACAGCCAGAAGATCGGCGGGTTGGGTGGCTTTCGAAAAAGAGATCGTGATCTTCATTTAGGGAGTCTCCGCTTTTAAACTGTCACCTTCGGCGAACTGAATGCGAACTTTGAGCGAGCCATTCTTCGAGCGGGGCATGTTCTCGACAAGGTCGAGCGCATGGTCACGCGAAATGCTTCTGGGAAAATCAAGCTTGATCGAAAATTCGTGGGAAACCTTGACCCCCCGTTTTTTGAGGCCGACGAGCATGCGGCCGAACTCTTTAGCCCCCTCAAGAGTCTCACCTTTTACGCTAAGTTCCACGCTTCGGATGCCTTTTTTGTCTTTCAGACGCCCCGCCACATCGTTTCGAACCTCGGAGGGAAGAAGAAAACTGGCACTTTCAAAAAAATCAGTCATTTATGATCCTTAAGTGTCTTGTCATCTCGAACGAAGTGAGAGATCTCCGACTTTCAAGCAAGATTTCTCGGCCTTTGGCCTCGAAATGACAGCGAATTCGGTAATTATAAATTAATCCGGGCCCTGCGTCTAGCGAATAGGGTCTTCCACGAGAAGCGGGGTCATCTGGCCAATTTCCTTGTAGCCGAGCTTCTTCAAAAAATCCTGCACGAGCTCGTCTTCAAGTTTGGTACAGCTCTCGTGCTCCATGCCGGGGCAGTTGACCTGTCCTCCGGCGATCATGCCATGTCCGCCGGCAGTCCCGCGCTTTCCGATGAGACTTCTTAAGAATCGTCCCGCCCCGCCCTTGGTGTGGGTCGTGCGAACCGAGACGATGATCTTGTTTTTGTAACGCCCAAGGCACAGCGCCCAGCTCATCCGCTCGAGGCGAAGCGTGAAGTCCGCGATCATCGGCACGAAATCCGGATTTTCGATCTCTCCCAAAACCGTCGTGATCGCGTTCTTGTACACAAAGCTGTGATGCAGAGCCCGGTTGAGCGTGATGAAATATTCTCTCGACAGGCGCGGATGCTCGATGAGCGCCAAGTCCTTTTTATTACTAAGCGGAAAAAGAGCCAGGTAGGCTTGAATGTCCTTTTCCTGAGCTTCACGGCCCAGGTCCTGCGTCTCAGAGCTGATGCCGTAGGAGAGCGCCGTCGCTAGAGCGGCTGGAATTTCAAGGCCGCTTTCCACAAGGTACTCAGTGAGGATCGTCGCCGTGGCACCGTAGTCAGTACGGATATCGATAAAATCCGCGTGGGTGGTCTTCCTTAAAGGATGGTGATCGATGATGATCGCGGGCTTGCGGTTCTTAGGAAACGAATTATTGCCCGTGTAGGGCTGCATGTCGACGAGCGCAAAATCGGTGCCACGCTTAAAATCCGCGTCCGAGAGCGGCTTCACACGGAGGCCGAGGACGCGGATCATCGCGCGATTCTCAGCGCGGCCCACGATGCCACCGTAGCGCACCACCGCGGGGATCTTGAACTTATTCTTGATGATGTAAGCCAGCGCCACCGCGCACGAGACGGAGTCGGGATCCGGATTATCGTGGGTCATGACGACGACGCGCTTGGCGTCTTTAAGCGCCGCTTCCATCCGGTCGAACGATTGCTGGATTTCGGAAGATTCGGTCAGCATCAATACCGCGGACAGGAGGGGTCCACGTCCGTCGACCAGGTGTCGATACCGCCTTTGAGGTTTTTAACTTTTTTAAAACCCATCTGTTGAAGAAGTTGGCAGGCCTTGGCGCTGCGGCCGCCGAAATGGCAGTTCACGACGATCTCATCGGCGCTGTCGAGCTCATTCGCGCGCTCAGCCACACTCCCGAGCGGAATGAGCTTGGCCCCGGGGATCTTATTGATCTGAAATTCCGAAGGCTCGCGCACGTCGATGAGCGTGAATTTTTCCTTCCGGTCCATTTTCTGCTTGAGCTGAACGGCCGTGATCTCTTCCACACCGGCGGAACCGTTCATCTTAGCTTCCTCACCTCTTTTAGGCAGTCCGCAAAACGCTTCATAGTCGATAAGCTCCTTGATCGTGGGGTTGTCTCCGCAGACCGGGCACTTGGGGTTGCGGCGAAATTTTACTTCACGAAAATTCATTTTAAGCGCGTCGTAAAGCATGAGGCGCCCGATAAGACTCTCGCCTTTACCGAGGATAAGCTTCACGACCTCGGTCGCCTGGATGACTCCGATGACGCCGGGAAGGATCCCCAGCACTCCTCCTTCGGCGCAGCTCGGCACCATGCCGGGTGGCGGGGGTTCCGCGAAAAGGCATCGGTAGCAAGGCCCCTTGCCGGGATAAAAAACTGTGGCCTGACCGTCAAATCGGAATATACTTCCGTACACAAAAGGTTTTTTCATGAAAACGCAGGCGTCGTTGACGAGATATCGCGTCTGAAAATTGTCGGTTCCGTCGAGAACAATATCATAATCTTTCAAGATCCGCATGATGTTGTCCTTGGTCATCATCTCGTTGTAGGCGACCACGCGAACGTTGGGGTTGATCTCGGCGAGGCGGGCCTTGGCGGACTCGACTTTGGGCTGGTTGACGTTCGAAGTGCCATGGATGATCTGGCGCTGAAGGTTCGAAAAGTCCACGACGTCGAAGTCGATGAGCCCCATCGTCCCGATCCCCGCCGCCGCCAGATAAAGCGCCGCCGGAGAACCTAGGCCGCCTGTCCCGATGAGTAAAACCCTGGCCGCTTTCAGCTTCTCCTGCCCCTCAACCCCCACTTCGGGCATGATGAGGTGCCTGCTGTATCTTAAGATTTCATCTTGAGTTAAAGCCATTTCTTCCTCCTCAAAAGTACAATTGGCAGATTATACCACAAAGGTCCGTGCGGTCACGATTACGTACCGCCATAGCCCTCTTTTCATCAAATCGTACTGTAAAGAAGCCGATAACGTACTATCGAGACGTACCTTACTAACGAGCTTCAAGGCATGAAGCCTGCGGGCCAGTGGCAGGGTCAGCCGCGTGATTTGCTTGAGTCTTCTGAGAGACGGCTCTACACGCGGCGTGATATCTAGAATTTCGATATCCTTAAAACCTCCTCGTTCGAGGATCTGACGATATCTTCCCTCGGTTAATAAATTCGGCACTGCCCAGCCATCCAGCCAGGTTTGAACATCCCGAGCTTCTTTGGCATCCAAAGGAGGGTTTTCTCGTAGAACAGCTTCGGCCAACACCAAGCGCCCGTCTTTTTTTAAAAGTCTTGAAGCCTCCCGGATAAAATCCACCTTGTCTTCGGCGTGAAGGACGCTTTCAATCCCCCAAATCACGTCAAAAGAAGCGTCAGAGTAAGGCAGGGATAAAAAATTCAGACAATCCACACGGACTCGATCTTGCAAAGCCCTTTTTTTGGCCTCAACGTTGGCTTTTTTAGCCTGAAAGGGCGCGAGGGTCACCCCTTGCACCGCGCAACCCACGTTTTCGGCCAACCAAAAAGAACTACCACCGTAGCCGCATCCTGCGTCTAATACTCGGTCGCCTGGCTTGATTTGCGCGCGCTCGGCCATGAACGCATTCATCTTAAGGGCGGCTTCTTCGTGACTTTCGTCACCCTTTTCGTAGTAGCCAAAATGGATGGCCAGATCTCGGGAGCCGGTCCAGAGCAGTCGATAGTCCATAGCTGTTTCGTGATAGTAATTCACGACATTCTCTGCGTGACTTGTCATCCGGCCTCGTTTACTGCGCGAATGATTTGTCTGGCGGCCCGATCAATTTCAGCCGTTGTATTGAACCTCCCAAGACCGAAGCGGATGGAAGAACGCCGAAGGTCTTCCGCTATTCCCAAAGCTTTCAAGACATAGGAAGGCTCGGCACTAGTGGAAAGACAGGCGGACCCGGAGGAAATGGCAATGTTTTTCAATCGGGCTATCAGCGCTTTGGCACCCACCCCTTCAAAGCTGACGTTGAAGTTGTTGGGAAGGCGCGATTGCATGCTACCGTTCACGCGGCACCCTCGGATATTTTTTAAAAGTTTGTCTTTCAGCCGATTTCTCAGCCGTTTGAGTCTCCGGGATTCGGTTTTAAGTCGGTCGAGTTCCGCGTAGATACGACACGCCTCTCCGAAGCCGACGATGCCCGGCACGTTCAGCGTGCCTGAACGAAAACCGCCTTCATGCCCCCCGCCGTCCATCATCGGGCAAAGTTTTACCTGTGTGCCTGTTTTTCGAACGTAAAGAGCTCCGACTCCTTTGGGGCCATGAACTTTGTGCGCGGTAAACGATAATAGATCGATATTCATTTTTTTGACGTTGATTGGGATCTTTCCCAAGCCTTGAGCGGCGTCGGAGTGAAACAAAACACCTTTGGCTCGGGCCAGGCGTCCAATTTCCGTCAAAGACTGGATCACCCCGATCTCATTGTTGGCAAGCATAACCGAAATCAAAATTGTTTTTGGAGTGATGGCCCTTTTTAATAGACTCAGGTCGATGAGCCCATCCGGTTTCACAGGCAAATAAGTGATCTTAAATCCCGAAAGCTCGAGACGCTTACACGAATCGAGCACCGACCGGTGTTCCGTTACAACAGTCAGGACGTGGTTCCCGCGATTGCGATCAGCCTCGGCGATACCTTTTAAAGCAAGATTGTTCGATTCCGTCGCGCCGCTCGTAAAAATGATCTCATTGGGTTCAGCGTGGATGAGTGTCGCAATCTGCGCGCGCGCTTTTTCGACGGCCTTAAGCGCTTCGGACCCAAGCGAATGACTCCGGCTCGCCGCGTTGCCGAAGCGTTCCCTGAAATAAGGCAACATCGCCTTTAGGACGCGTGGATCGACCGGGGTTGTCGCGTGATTATCGAGATAGATGATTTTCGGCATTGGTTCTCACGGTCCTTGCGTTACGTAAAAGCCCTGAACGCTTGGAACGCCGGAGCGGGCTGCCTTGAAAAGCGCTTTGAAATTCTTCGTCGGTCTTCATATTCTCCAATCGCTCCAGATCGAGCCACGTCCCGGCGCGTGTTCCCGTTAAAGCCGGATACAGCTCCTCATGACGAGTCGTTTTCGCGCGAAAATTGTACGGGCAGACGTCCTGACAGATGTCACAGCCAAAAGCCCACTCGCCTATTCCCGCCTGAAGCTCTTTGGGATGCTCCGCGTCCTTTGTTTCGATCGTTAAATAAGAAATGCACCGCCGCGCATCAAGACTTCCGTCGCCAAGAAGCGCGTCCGTAGGACAAGCGTCAATGCATATCCGGCAAGACCCGCAGCCGCCCGTATGAGGAGCGTCGGCTTCCAGTTCAAGATTCGTGATGAGGCTCGCCAGAAAGACCCACGATCCGAAATTTCTCGTGATCAGATTGGTGTTCTTACCAAAAAAACCGAGCCCCGCTTCCTGAGCAAAGGCTTTTTCAAGGATCGGTCCTGTATCCACGTAGCTTTTGACTTCCGTCCCTTCGCCGCCGATCTCAAGAATGAACTTCGAAAGGATTTTAAGTTTCTTTTCTATCACTTTGTGATAGTCCCGCCCATAAGCATACTTGGCGATCTTGCCTGCGGGTTTAGCGGGTTTGGGATCCTCCGGATGGAAATAATTCACAGCGAGCGAAATGACGGATCGGGCTGATGCGAGAGAAAGCTCCGGATGAGCCCGTCTTTGGGGATCACGCTCCATATAGGCCATGGTCCCGGCGCGCCCTTCCGAGACCCAGGACTCGACGGCGCGTTCATGCCTCGGAGAAAGCGAGGCAGCGGAGATTCCCACAAGATCAAAACTCGCTTCATTTAAAGCGAAGGATTTTATTTTACCGGTCAGGCTTTGGCTCAAAGTATCCTGTGTTATGCAAATGCGGCCAGCACCACATTCGTCGTGGCAATTTTTTCTTCCCTGCCTTTTGGTTTAATGATGATTTCAACGTCACTATCCAATGCGTTAAGCAGTTCGAATAAATGTTCGAGAGAAAAAAAGCTTAATTTCCCATTCATCAAATAAGACACTTTGGATTGAGGTATGCCCAGTAATTTAGCCGCCTTGTCTTGAGTCAAACGGCGCTCTTTGATTATTTGAGAGATACGGAACATAGTTTTGGCGCGCGTAAGAAGTCTGTCGGGGTACGCAGAACCTATATCCTGAAATACATTTCCACAGCTCGTGTGGACTTTTTCACTTGTGCTCACGTTATCCTCCTCGCTTCTTCGTCTCATAATTTGCCCTATGATCTTCTTCGGCTATCTTCAACCGCCGCTTGATCAGATCCAAATCCTGGGCCGGAGTTTTAATGCCATGCTTTGACTTCTTCTGAAAACAATGCAACACGTATACAACTTCCTCAAACTTTACCGTATAAACCGCCCGGTATGTACCCTCACGGGAATCCTCAATAATTTCCAATAATCCCGGCCCCAACCCCTTCAAAGGTTTCGCGGATGCCGGCGTTTCACCCAGCTGAACTTGAAAAAGAGCGTAACCCACATCGTCTTTTACATCTTCAGGAAATTCCTGAATGTCCTTTTTCGATGACCCTATAAAAGAGAGAATCTTCATATACCCGCTTCAGTAGAATTATACCATATTTGGTATAATTTTCAAGCTCCCGGTTCTTGGGTCAACTCTCAGGAGATTCTAGGAGAATCAAGGTTCAGTCAAGGAGAGATTTGACCCCTTATGAGGATGCTGGTGTTACCACGCCACCCTGATATGCAAAACTTACCCATCGCTTGTTCTTGAGGTCGTAAACCTTAAAGGACACTCCATCCTCACTCAAATCAATAAAATCCTGATTCCAACCGTAGCCGTTTTCTAATCGTTGGCTCCAAATTAAATTTCCTGAGATATCGAGGTAGGTAAACTCCGCATCTTTCGGCGAATCGCAGACGGTGATGAAAAACCAACTTTTTTTGCAGTTAAGATTATATGTGCTGACCAGTATGTGTGCCCCATCTCGGCTTATTGCAATGTCTCCAAGACTCTCAAGTCCAACGTTTTTGCTCCATAATTCTCTCTGGTTGGTCACGTCATATAAAGTTATTTCGGCGTGTTCCTTGCCATTGTTGGCTACAGAATACTTTTGGCCATTGGAAGACATCTTGGTTTTGCCTATCCATCGGCCAGGATGAGCAAACTTTATTTCTCGAAGAAGATTACCGTTGCCATCATAAAATGTAAGGTCTTTGAATCCGCCTTCATCGTACCAACCCCAATTAGCCATCACGATGTATTTCCCGTCGTCTGATATATTCACAAAGCCAGGAGTTGAGGGTAGCTTCTTCTTCCAAAGAATCACGCCTTCTTTTTTATAAATAACTTCGCTTGGGCTATCTATAATGATGGGCTGAAGAATGACGTCAGCTTGAAATACCCTGTTTAATGAAAAAAAGGAAATAATATCGCCAGCCTTTGGGCTCTGCCTATCCGCAAATAGAGGCGTAACTGTTATTCCCAAAAAAAGAATAGTTAACAAGGTGATATTGTGAACGAGTTTTCTCTTCAAAAGTCGTCCCAATTTCTCTAAGCGGTCGATGATATTCATATTATTTTTCATTTAATATCGTTCATTCTCCCCTAGCCGGGCTCAAACCTAAAACACCCGAGCGTTTGGCCCGGGTGTCTTTTACTTTTAAAAATTCTGGAAACTTCGTACTTATTCCCAGACTTCCTCTTCGGAAACAACATTTCCGTCGGAGTCGTATTTGCGGATGATCTTTTTCTTGGGCTGGTTTGAGCTCTGCTGATACTGTCCTGAGTTCTGGTACTGCTGATTTTGATACTGCGGCTGCTGCTGGTAATAAACCGGCTGGGGTTTCGCTTGGCTCGAACCGGTGAGGGAGTCCAAAAGGGCTCCGCCGATCACATTCGTACCGGCGCCGATCAAGGCACCTTTGCCTGCACTGCCTCCGGAAGCGCCTGCCGCGATGGCGCCGGTGCCCGCGCCCAAAAGTCCCTGTTTTAAAATTTTGGTATTCGGGTTTTCCTGCGGTGGCTGTTGATAATAAGCCTGTTGGTAAACAGGTTCCTGGACATACTGTGTCTGCGCCGGCTGAACAGGATAAGAAGACTGCTGAACATACTGTGGGGCCTGCTGTGCGTATTGAGGCGCGGCCTGTACGTACTGCGGCTGAGATTGAGACTGGCCCGAACCCGTCAGTGAGTCCAAAAGGGCTCCGCCGATCACGTTGGTGCCGGCTCCGATCAAAGCGCCTTTGCCTGCTTTGCCGCCGGAAGCGCTTGCCGCGATGGCACCCGTGCCCGCGCCTAAGAGCGCGTTCTTGAGGACCTTTTTATTAGGATCTTCTCCCTGGCCGGAATAATCCTGGCCCTGGGCCCGCGACATAATTCCGGACGACATCAAAAAAAACACGGCCAAAACAAAAATCAAACTTTTCTTGAAGATTTTCATGATTCTCCTTTTAATAAAGACCACCCTACTCATTTGAGCACCCATTGTAGCATAAAAGCGTCAAAAAATGTCAAAGCGAAAACTCTTGGGTGGCGCTAAGAACGTCGATAAAAGATCACTTCGACTCGTGGGTTTTCTTGAAGCATTTGACGCGAAACTTCCTTAAAATGGGTGGGAACCCCCGGATAAAAAGCATCCCCTTCATAGGTTTGACCGATGCGCGTCAAGTAAATGCCGTCGACGAGCGGTAGGGTCTCCGCATAAATTGAGGCTCCGCCAATGATGAACGTCTCGCCTTGCTTCGCCCGACCAAGCGCCGCAGCGACGCTGGGAACAAATTCTACGCCGGCCGCCTCCGGGCGCGCCTGTCGGCTGATCACGATATTTTTGCGGTTTGGCAGCGCCTTGCCGATACTGTCGAACGTTTTCCGGCCCATGATCACGGTGTGACCCGTCGTGAGACCTTTGAAAAATTTCAGATCGGCCGAAAAATGCCACGGCAGCTTACCGTCTTTTCCGATCACCCCGTTTTCAGAAACCGCGACGACGTGATGGATCATTTCAAATTCAAACAGCGATCGGAGCTTTGATGGCCGGATGGGGATCGTAATTTAAAAGCTCGAAGTCCTCGAATTTAAAATCAAAGATGTTTTTGACTGTCGGATTCAATTTCATTTGGGGAAGGGGCCTGGGCTGGCGGGAAAGCTGCAGCTTCACCTGCTCGAAATGATTGGCGTAAATATGGGCATCGCCGAACGTGTGGACAAAATCACCGACTTTGAGATCCGTCACTCGCGCGAGCATGAGCGTCAAAAGCGCGTAGCTTGCGATGTTAAAGGGCACCCCAAGAAAAACATCGGCGCTGCGTTGATACAATTGGCAGGAAAGCTTTCGGTCGGCGACGTAAAATTGAAAAAGCGTATGGCAAGGCATGAGCGCCATCCGGTCGATCTCCCCCACGTTCCAAGCGCTTACGATCATGCGCCGGCTTGCGGGGTCGCTTTTCAAAAGATCGACGACTTGCGAGATCTGATCGATCACGCGGCCGTCTTTGGCTTCCCAACGCCGCCACTGTTTGCCATACACCGGCCCCAGATCGCCGGCGGCATCGGCCCACTCATCCCAAATGGAAACCTGGTTGTCTTTCAAATATTGGATATTGGTCTGGCCTTTTAAAAACCAAAGGAGCTCGTGAATGATCGAGCGGAGGTACACTTTTTTGGTCGTGACGAGCGGGAATCCGGCGGACAGATCAAAGCGCATCTGGTAACCAAAAATGCTTTTAGTGCCGGTACCGGTGCGGTCGGCTTTGGGTACGCCGTGTTCAGAAATGTGCCGAAGTAGGTCCAGGTAGGGTTTCATAAAAACAGACGCTTAAGCCGCGCATTCCCCTTTGCCCATTTCAAGCTTGAATTCCTTGGCGGGGTCCCCAAGATCCTGATACATCGAAGGATCCTGGTCAAAAGCGGGCACCGTCAAAAAGGGCGCGACGATCTCTTTAAGTTTCACGACTCCGATACGGTCGGACCACTGAAGAAAATTTTCGGAAGCGCCTTTTTCTTTTTTGAACGCTTCTAAGATCGCGCGTGTGGCTTCGGGTGAACGTTTGGCCGGAATTTGGGCGATCCTTTTTCCGAACACCGCCACACCCTCTTTGGCCGTGTAGCCGCCGATCATGAGCTGATAATGAGGCACCGCGTGACCACCGACGTTCTTCGAAGCGCCGTGGAAACCGATGTTGGCGATGTGGTGCTGACCGCAGGAGTTCGTGCACCCTGAAATTTTGATCGTCACGTCCTGGAGAGCAGGATCGTGGCTTAAACCGTTATTGAAAATTTTTCCCATCTCGAAGGCCAAGCCCTTAGAGTGGGTGATGGCGATCTGACAGGTATCCGCACCCGGGCAGCGTGTGATGTCCGCGATGCGGCCGGCATCCTTGAGAGCCAGTCCCAAGGGCTGAAGCTGGGCATAGAGTGCTTTGAGTGAGTCCTTGGGCACCCAGTGAAGCAGAATATTTTGGGCGATCGTAGTGCGCAGACGCCCACCGCAAAAAGCACGGGAGATCTTCGCGAGTTTTCTCATCTGCTCTGGGTCGATGTCCCCGAGCAGGCAGCGGACCTGGACCGCAAAATAACCCTTTTGTTTTTGCTCGAAAGTATTGGTCGAAAGCCACTCTTCATAACCGGGCAGGACACCCGGAGCCTGCGTCGGAGCCGGGGCGGAAAGAACGGGCGCTTTGTATTCCTCAAGTGTCAGCTTCCAGAAAGCTTCTTTGCCGGAGCCCGTCGCAATGACCTGACGCCGCTCGTCCAGAAATTCCTTGCGAAACGTGTCGATCCCCCACTTGGCGACGAGGTATTTGATGCGCGCGCGGTTCTTGTCCTTGCGCTCGCCGTTACGGTCAAAAAGACGGATCACCGCTTCCGCAGTCGGCAGGTAAAGTTCGACCGGACAGAATTCCTCGAGGAGCTGGGCAGGAAAAGGCGTGCTTCCCAGACCGCCGCCCACGTAAACCTTGAAGCCTTTGACCTCTTTGCCGTCCACCGTCTTTTTGACGGCGACGAAGCCCAGGTCGTGAATGCCGACTTTGGCATAATCCTCTTCGATCGACCCCTCGAACGCGATCTTGAACTTGCGCGGAAGATTCTGACAGACCGGGTTTCTCAGAAAATAGAGACTGAGAAGATCCGCGTAGGGATTGACGTCAAAAACTTCTTTAGGCGAGATACCGGCGTAGTGAGAACAGCTGACGTTGCGGACCGTATTGCCGCAGGCCTCGCGCGTCGTAAGGCCTGTCTCGGCGAGCGAACGCAGAATGGTCGGCACATCGGTCCGTTTGATCTCGTGAAGCTGGATCGCCTGGCGCGTCGTGACGTGCGCGAGCTTATTGGGAGCGTATTTCTCAGTGATGTCAGCCAGGCGCTCAAGCTGCAGCGCGTTCATATTGCCAAAACGGATCTTAATGCGGATCATGTGCCGGTCCGCGGCCCCGCGGATGCCATAGACGCCGTTCTCAAGACGGAATTTCCTGAAATCGTCCGGATCCAGCTCCCCCTTTTCGACGCGCGCGATCTCGACCTCAAAACGACGGATCTCGGCTTCGGCTTCGGGTGAAAGCTCGCGAACCAGCTTCTCTTCGTACAAACCTGCGTTGTCTTGAATTTCCTTAAGTCCCATGGAATTTTGCTTCCTTATAAGATCGGGGATAGGATAATGGTTCGCGCGCCTAAAGTCAAGTAAAACTATAAGGTTAATTTAAAATAAATGATTATATACATTACTAATCTGGTTATCTATTTCCTTGAATTCCAGAAACAAGAAAAACTTAAAAATAGAAGCAACGCACCCACGACCAGACTCCCGAAATACGTCAGCTGAAATCGGGCCAGAATGAACTGATCTTTCGTCACATACCGCAAAACATGCAGCGACCCCCCAACACCGAAAATGATCCCCGAGATCCGGATTAAATTGGTCATCGATTTCCCACCGGCGCTTTTAGCCATAGGCGAATTATAGCATAGAACCTCTTCTGTGCTACAATGGCCCGATGAAAAAACTCAAGTCACTTAAGTGGATCAACGACCGGATGGAAAAGTGCCGGTGCGAACCGGCATGCCTTTCCGATTCAAAAAAGATCAAACCCCGTGTGGACAAAATGATCCGAAAAGCGGGGCTGACCATCGTCGGGTACTCGACCCATCAGTTCGACCGCGGCTACACGTCGGTCTGGCTCTTCAAGCAGTCCCACCTGTCGCTTCACAGCTGGCCGGAATACAATTTTGTGACCTTAAGCCTCGAAGTGTGCAATTTTAAGCAAGACGATGCCTCTAAGATCGACCGTCTCTACGCAGCCATCCTGGAATTTTTCAAACCTGAACGTTCACGCCCCAAAAGGCTTACGACGCGCCTTGACGTTTCTTAAAGAAAAAAAATTCGTCGGAATTTTTTTCTTCGTAAATTTCATCGCGGCTCTCAGGGTCTTCTCCGAGATCGCCTTCCTCAATTACGAGTTCGAGAACAGCCTCTATCAGATCCTGCGCTTTTATCTCGAAAACGACTATTATTTTCTGATCGGCGTCTTTATGGTGCCGGCGCTCGTCTCAAGATTCACGCGGGAAACCTACCCGCCGCTTTTGTCCCTCACCGCGAAACTCTTTCCCTTGATCCTCCTGGCGCCGTGGGTGGACCATTTCTTTGCCGGACACACGGAAGGTTACCAGAACGCGGAAGTCACGCCGGGCATCCTGCTTCAGGTCGTGCTCATCATCTCAAGTGTGGTCTTTTACACGCTCTTCAGAACGAAAAATATCTTCAAAGCCGCCGCGGCGGGTCTTTGCACCTACCTCATGCTTTGGTTTTTTGCCATGCCGGAGTTCATTTTCTCTCCCCAGCTTAATTTCGCGTCGGACACTTTTCTTCAGTTCTACTATTTCATCCCTTTCCTGATCGGAGCGACGCTCTTCTTTCGAGGGAACGACCCGGATTCCTTCGAGGCGCTGAAGAAAAACTTGCGTTCTTGGGAGCTCCTGGAAGGATGGGTGCTGGCCGCGGCGGGCGCTCTCACGGTTTATATCTGGGGATACCGCGTTCACGAGGTCCACGTCGTTCATGCCGCGACTCTTATTTTTCTCCTCGTCTCGATCCCGGCCGGCGGCATGCCGTTGGGAGCGGCGGTTGCCGTCTCTTTTACGGCACTCTCCTTCGCCTTCACTCTGGGTCCGGAGGCCTTTTTTTTAAGTATCGTCGCGCTTGGGTTGGCCTTTGGCGGAAAAGTCTCGGGGAGTTTCACGAAAAAACTGCGCGGCGGGGCGATCGCGGCCTTGGCCTATTTGATCGCGATCCATTCCTCGTCTTATGTCCCCGTCGCGATGGACGCGGCCATGGCGGCATGGGGGGTCTTCTTTTTTATCTGCGGATTTGGACGTCAGGCTTTAAGGACAATATCGTAATTGGGCTTCAAGACAGTGTTCGTCCGTACGTCTGGAAATGAAGGGATCTCGATCCAAGTAAGGTTCTGATACATCGGATAAAAATGATTCATGTATTCCGATGTCCCGATCGATAAGGCGGTTTGTGTATCGCCGTGTTTTGACAGAATGTAGAACGGCTGGGCGGGCCGGTCGCCGGTATCGCCCGGCTGATAGGCGTCATACAGAATGTGGTCCCTGAATCCTCCCTCTCTTAGTGTATTCATCAACACTTTGTAGTGCTTCCGCGCGTCCTGCAGCGCGCCGTAGGTCCACGCCGAGACGACTCCCCGATCCGAAAGCGAACGATACAGAAACCGGTAGAACTCCGCCGAATAAAGGTGCGCGAGCTTGTCGTGCTGCACCCCGGGAAGATCGATCAGGATAAAGTCATATTTCTTCTTATTGAAACGCAGGAAGCTGAACCCGTCCTCCACCATCGTGTTGAGGATCGGGCTCTTGTAGGCGTCGTGGTGCAGGCGCTTAAAGTGCGGGTGATCTTTCATGAAGTTTAGAAACCGCCCGTCGATGTCCACCTGATCGATCGATTCCACGTTGGGATACTGGAGCAAGTAGTCCACCGCGATAAAATCTCCGCCGCCGATCACGAGCACCTTGAGTTTTTCGCCGTGGACGAACAGCATCGGTACGTCCACCAAGCCTGAATGATAAGTTTTGTAGGTCGAATCACAGATCTGGGTGTGGGAATCGAGGCTTAGGCAAGTGTCCACTTCCCCCGACGGCGAGACGGTCTCATACACGGTGATGAACTGATAAGGGGTCGAAAAACTCTCGGTCACATGGACGGACTTGACGGCCGGATCCCGCTTGTACTCGAAACGGATCTCGCTTTCGCAATAGTGTTTCTGCAGGAAATCCTGGATCTTTTGTGAAAATAAAAGCAGGATGAAATAAAGCACAAGAAGCACGAGGCTCGCAAGTTTCAGGAACGGCCTTTTCCCCATTTTCCAGACGGTGTAAACACCCATGCTCAGGAAGTTGAGGAAGCCCGTCCAGATCGCGGTGGCCATGAGTCCCAGCGTCGGGTAGAGCAAGAGCGAATAAGCGATTGTTCCCAGGAAGGCCCCGAGATAATCCAGGCCGAGGATCTTCGAGAATTTATCCTTCTCGTCCGAACTCAAGAGACCCACCAGAAGCGGGATCTCGATCCCCGAAAGAATGCCGACGACCAGGATCGGCAGATGGCTGATGAGAAATACCGGCCCATGAGGCGCGAAACCCGCCGCAAGACTCGCGGCGCTCAATTGAAATATCGCCAAGACCCCGAAAGGCCCCACGATCGAGAGGAGGAGTTCGATCCACCAGAAAAAAACTACGGTGTTCTTGAATTTGAAGGCGTTGTAAAAAAAAGACCCCAGACCCAGCGAAATGAGATAAAGGCCGATCGTGATGGAGTAACGCGCGACCGTCCCTCCGTAGAGGACCGTCAGCGCCTGCGAGTAGACGAGCTCATAAATGATGCTGCAGAAGGAGACGGCAATGGTCAAAAGAGAGATGATCAGAAAATTGGCGCTGATCTTCATGGCTTGGATGCCCCCGTTTTGGTCGGCTCCGGCATTTCCTCCGAAAGCGCTTCGATGAATTTCGGTTCGATGAATTTCCCGCCGTACTTTTGGGAAAGATGCACTTTTTCCCAAGCGCCGGCCGGATCCTTTTTCACGGCCAGAGCGATAGCCCATTGATAGTAAATAAAGCTCAGATCCACTTCAAGTTTCGCTTCCTGGACCGCTTTTTGATAAAGATCAAGAGCTTGCTCCAGAGACCCTTTGGCTTCTTCTTCGACGTCGCGGCCGGCAGGCGGTCCGACAAGCTCGCGAACGGCTTTGTTCTGATATTGACGCGCCAAGCGGCAAAGCGTCATGGCGTGATGCGGGTTGAGCTCGAGACATTTTTGATAGATCGCAAGAGCTTCGTCCTCCCGCCCCTGCGCGTCCAAAACAAGCGCAAATCCGTTGAAAACCTCGGGGTTTTTAGGGTCCAGCAGCCAGGCTTGATTGTACCGGTGCATCGCAAGTTCAAAATACCCTCTCTGGTAGGTCGCCAGCGCCTCATCCAGTGTTTTTTTGACAGCGGCTTCGCGGCTGCCGGTCTGGTGGATGAGTACATCGTTGCGTTTCGAATCCGCAGTCATCGCCTCGGAGGAAACTTCTCCGCCGTACATCGGCCTCTCATCGGCCGGCACGCGACGCTCTTTCCTTGCGCAGCCTGTAAATGAGATCGCGGCGATCACGAGGACGACTAAAAATTTTTTGCTCATAGCGTATAGTTTCGTCAATCAGCGAAGATTATGCAAGCGCCTTTTGGATCCGATGGATCGCCTCCCGGAATCTCTCCGGAGGCGGCAAAAGACTTAAGACCAAAACGTCTTCGTCGTCGAAATCGTATAAATAGCCGGGATGGACCAGGACCTTCGCCTTCTCAAGGAGCGAAAGCGCGAGAGTTTCATCGTCGCTCCCGCGCTCGCAACGAAGCACCGCGGCCCAACCGCCTTCGGGTTTTAAGACAAGGAGATCGTCACGGCCTTTCAGGGCTTTTTCCAGGAATTCATAATTGGCTGTCGTCCTTTCAGAAATTTCATGATTTATTTCGCGCCGATATCCAAACCAAGTCGCCAAAGCGGTCTGAGACGGCGCGCTGACCGAAAGATACGTGTCAGCGATGATCTCAAGGCGCCGTAGCGCTTCGCGGAGCTCCGTCTCGGGGCCGCTCACGACGATCCAGGAGAGCTTCATCTGGGGAAGCGCGAGAATTTTAGAAATGCCGCTTAAAGTGAACGTCAGGCATTCTTTATTTCCCGCAAAACTGGCGGGCGACGCTCTCGGGTCGAGTTGAAAATCAAAAAAAACCTCGTCCGATACGATCGCAGCGCCGTGCCGTGAAGAAAGACGGTTGAGATGATCTCTATCATTTTTTCGGACAAAATTTCCGGTCGGATTGTTGGGATTGATCACGCAAGATACTTTGCAGCCTTTCTTGAAGGCGTCTTCCAGATCTGCGGTGTCGATATGCCAGCCATCATTATAACAAAGCCGGTATCTCAGGGCTTCCGCATCGGATAACGTCAGGAGCGAATCCAAGAGCGGATAACTCGGTGACGGCAGCGCGACAGGCTCTGAAGGATCCAACAGCAGTTTGAACACGAAACTGTACGCTTCGCTGGTGCTGGCGGTCAAAAGAACCTGATCGGGGGCAATGTTTATTTTCTTCTCGGCGTAATAACGGCAGACGGCTTCGCGCGCGGCGAAAGAACCGCGAGGGTCCGGTTGATAGGAAAGATTGTGCGCGTCGGAAAGAGGTTTTAAAATTTCAAGGCTGATAGCGCTAAAACCGCAGTGTGTGGGATTCGATTCGGTGAGATCGATGAAAGGAGCTTTCCGTGCGGAGTCCTTTCGCATGGCTTCGGCCAAAGTCGCCAAACGATTAGACTCCGAGGGCCAAGCGGTCCTTTTCGAAAATTTCAGGTCGGGAATCCCTAAGACTTACTGCTTATTTCCGGACTTTCCGAGAAAGAGGCCGACGACCAAAGCGCCCAGCGCAGCGCCGCCGATGTATTTCCAAGGCTCTTTGCGAACTTTTTTGTCGAATATATGGATCGTTTTTTCCACGTTCTCCTGTCCTTCTTCGACGACATCCTCGGCCGCTTGCCTGGCCTTCTTAAAACTGCGGCGGCCTTCCGTCGCTACATCGTGCATCGCGTCCTGAATATCGGAGTAACGATCACCGATAAGCTTCTGGATCTCGTCTTTTTTCTCCCGGGCAGCTTCGTTGAGAAGCTCGAGAGCTTCGGTGAGCTTTTTATTGGGATTCGGTTGTTCACTTGACATTGAAGGCATCCTTTCGATATTATTGATAATTATTATATTAACTTGATTAAGTATACATTAAATAACATAAAAATGCAAGGGTAAAATCGCTTGGCTAACCCTGCCCTTCAAGGTAGAATAACCCCATTATGTCCCTATCTGACGAACTAGTCAAACGCATTTTGGTTCTGGACGGCGCCATGGGCACCATGATCCAGGGATACCGTCTGGACGAGGCCGGTTACCGGGGCGCACGTTTCAAGGATCACCCCAAAAGTCAGAAAGGGAACAACGACCTTCTGGCTTTGAGCCGGCCCGGCATCCTGGAAGAGATCCACAAGTCCTACCTCGAAGCGGGCGCCGATATCCTCGAAACCAATACGTTCAATTCGAACCGCTTTTCTTTGGCCGATTACGGTCTTGAAGAACAGGTGTATGAGATCAACGTCGCCGCGGTCAAGATCGCAAGAATTGCGGCGGACGAGTTCACAAAAAAAGACCCTTCCAAGCCCCGCTTTGTGGCCGGAGCCATCGGCCCGACGAACCGTACGGCTTCCCTTTCGGCCGACGTCAATGACCCGGGCGCCCGGGCCGTCACTTACGACCAGCTTGTCGAGGGTTATACCGAACAGATCCATGGCCTTCTCGACGGCGGCGTGGATTGTCTCCTGGTCGAAACCGTTTTTGATACGCTCAACTGCAAAGCGGCGCTTTTTGCCATCAGCGGTTATTTCAAAAAGATCGGCAGAAAAATTCCGGTCCTAGTCTCGGGCACGATCACCGACGCCAGCGGCCGTACGCTTTCAGGCCAGACCGTAGAAGCTTTTTGGAACTCTGTCTCCCACGCGGACCTTCTCGCCGTGGGCCTAAACTGCGCGTTGGGCGCCAAAGAACTTCGTCCGCATCTGGAAGAGATCTCCAAACTCGCTCCGACCTATACGCTCGCTTATCCCAACGCGGGACTGCCCAATCAGTTCGGAGAGTACGACCAAACACCCGAGATCATGGGCGCTTTTATCCAGGATTTTGTTCAAAGCGGTTTTATCAATATCATCGGAGGCTGTTGCGGCACGACTCCGGCGCACATCAAAAAGATCGCTCAGATCGCCAAAGCCGCCAAACCGCGCGTCCGACCCGAGGTCCCCCACTACACTCGTTTGAGCGGGTTGGAAGCGCTGACGATCCGCCCGGACAGCCTCTTCGTCAACATCGGAGAACGGACCAACATCACCGGTTCGCCAAAATTTTCGAAGCTCATCCTCGCGGGTGATTATGAAGCGGCACTCGCCATCGCTAAACAGCAGGTCGATGCGGGCGCTCAGATCATCGACGTCAATATGGACGAAGGGCTTCTCGACTCAGAGGCGGCGATGAAAAAATTCCTGAACCTCATCGCATCGGAGCCCGACATCGCCAAGGTTCCCCTCATGATCGACTCCTCCAAGTGGTCCGTCATCGAAGAGGGCCTCAAGACCACTCAAGGCAAATGCATCGTCAACTCCATAAGCCTCAAAGAGGGCGAGGCTTCCTTTATTGAGCACGCGGAGAAGGTCCGCCGCCACGGCGCGGCGGTCGTCGTGATGGCCTTCGACGAAAAAGGCCAGGCCGATACCGCCAAACGGAAATTTGAGATCTGCGAACGCTCCTACAGGATTTTGACGGAAAGAGTCGGTTTCCCGCCGGAAGATATTATTTTCGATCCCAACATCCTCACGGTCGCCACGGGGATGGAAGAACACAATAACTACGCCGTCGAATTCATCGAGGCCGCACGGCAGATCAAAGCGCGTCTCCCCTACTGCCACGTAAGCGGCGGCATCAGCAACATTTCTTTTTCTTTTCGCGGAACCAACCGCGTCCGCGAGGCCATGCACTCGGTGTTTCTCTACCACGCGATGAAAGCGGGCCTCGACATGGGCATCGTGAACGCGGGACTCATCACCGTCTATGATGAGATCCCAAAAGACTTTCTCGAGCTCGTCGAAGACGTGATCCTAAACCGCAAACCCGACGCCACGGACAAGCTTCTCAAATTCGCCGAGACGCTCTCGAAGGACGGAGGCCGCGGGGCCGCAGTCAAGAACGAGGGCTGGAGAAAAGGCACGGTCGAGGAACGCCTCTCGCATGCGCTTGTGCAGGGCCTTACGGATTTCATCGAAGCAGACACTGAAGAAGCACGTCTCAAATATCCCAAACCCCTCTCGGTGATCGAGGGACCCCTCATGAGCGGAATGAACATCGTCGGAGATCTTTTCGGCTCCGGCAAGATGTTCCTTCCTCAAGTCGTCAAAAGCGCGCGCGTCATGAAAAAATCCGTGGCGTATCTTACGCCTTACATCGAAAAAGAAAAAGCGGCCTCGGGAGGACGATCGGCGGGGCGCATTCTCCTGGCCACCGTCAAAGGTGACGTGCATGACATCGGAAAGAACATCGTCGGAGTGGTCCTCGGCTGCAACGGCTACGAAGTGACGGATCTCGGCGTCATGACGCCCTGCGAGAAGATCCTCGAGACGGCGCGCGCGATCAACGCGGACATCATCGGGCTTTCGGGTCTCATCACGCCTTCGCTCGACGAGATGGTCCATGTCGCCAAGGAAATGCAGCGGGAAGGCTTTAAGCTTCCTCTGCTTATCGGCGGAGCCACGACTTCGGTGGCGCACACCGCTGTCCGCATCGCACCGGCCTACGAAGGCCCGGTGGTCCATGTCCTGGATGCGTCGCGCTGCGTGGGGGTCGTATCGAACCTCATGACCGCTTCGCTTCGAAGCCGCTTTACGGAAGAAAAACGGCTCGAGTACGAAAAGATCCGCGCCGCTCACAAAACAAAGTCGACGGCCCGCTTCGTGGCCATCGAGAAAGCCCGGACCTACGGCTTCAAGAGCGAATGGGACAAAGTACCCGTCAAAGCGCCCACCTTTATTGGAGTCAAAACTTTCGACAACTACCCTCTCAAAGAGATCAGTGAAAAGATCGACTGGTCGCCTTTTTTTCACACGTGGGAACTTCGAGGACGTTATCCGAAGATATTTGAAGATAAAAAAACAGGCACAGTCGCCAAAAAGCTCTTCGACGACGCTCAAGTTCTTCTCAAGAAGATCCTGAGCGGCGGTCTTCTCAAAGCCAAAGGCGTCGTGGGCCTCTTCCCCGCCAACAGCGTCGGAGACGACATCGAAGTCTACGCGGATGAGAGCCGTAAGACGCCACTCCTGGTGTTCCACACACTGAGACAACAAATGCTGAAAGAGCCGGGAGATCCCTATCTTGCGCTCGCCGATTTCATCGCGCCCAAAGAGAGCGGCGTCAAAGACTATCTCGGGGCTTTTGCGGTCACAGCAGGTATCGGCGTGGACGAGCTCGCAGACAGTTTCAAAAAAGAGCACGACGATTACCAGTCCATCATGGCGAAAGCTCTCGCGGATCGCTTAGCCGAAGCGTTCGCCGAGCGGCTTCACCAACTCGTCCGCAAAGAGCTCTGGGGTTACGCGTGGTACGAGAAGCTTTCTATCGAGGACCTTATCAGTGAGCGTTATCGCGGCATCCGTCCGGCGCCGGGCTATCCCGCCTGCCCGGACCACACGGAAAAAGGACTGCTCTTCGACCTTCTCAAAGCCGAACAAAATACAGGCATCCGTTTGACGGAGTCTTTTGCCATGCACCCGGCCGCGGCCGTTTCCGGTCTTTATTTCGCGCACCCGGAAGCCAAATACTTCGCGCTCGGCAAGATCGAGAAGGACCAGGCCGCCGACTACGCCAAGAGAAAAGGCATGGACCTGAAGACCGTCGAGCGTTGGCTTTCGCCTAATTTGAACTATGAAACCTAAACCTATATAATCAGCTGACCATGGCCGAAAAACCAAGATTCTACGACGCCAAGCTGACCAAGATCGTCTCTCTGACCGATACCGTGAAGCATTTTGTGTTCGAGTATCCCGAAGACGCCGACACGAACTTCCTCGCGGGCCAGTTCATGATGATCCACTTGGAGCGCGACGGCAAACCCGCCAAAAAACCCTACTCCATCGCCTCTTCCCCCGTGCTCAAAGGCAAGATCGAGCTCTGCATCAAACTCGTGGAAGGCGGCTACGTCTCGACCTACTTCTTCGGCCTGAAAGAAGGCGACGTCATTCACACGAGTTTGCCTTACGGAGTCTTTACGATACGTGAACCCTGGCAGGATAACCTTATTTTCGTCGGGACCGGCACGGGCATCGCCCCCTTGCGCGGCATGATCCAAAATCTCTACGAAAAAAGTTGTACCAAAAACATCTGGCTGATCTTCGGCAACCGCTACGAAACCGACATTCTCTATCTTGACGAATGGCGGGAACTAGAAAAAAAATACAAGAACTTTCATTTCATTCCAACCGTGAGTCGAGGAAAGAACTGGGCCGGAGAGACCGCTTACGTACAGGATATCGTGAAGAAAGAATTCGCCGGCAAAACCGAAGGTCTAGACTTCTACGGCTGCGGCCTAGTCCCCATGTGCCAGCAGCTCAAAGCTGCCCTCCTGGAAATGAGCATCCCCAAAGAACGCATTCACTTCGAGCAGTTTACGTAAGTAGCAGCCAAGGGCGACCTCTTTGGGTTATCGTTTTGGATTAATTTTGACATCATGATGGCATGATGGTATACTGTACCTGAGGTAAATTTATGGTCAAAACCCAAATCTATCTAAATGAGGCTGAATACGAAGCTTTAAGAGGTCTCTCTTATAAGGAGCGTGTCTCGATATCCAAGATCATTCGTCGTCTGGTGGATGAAAACCTGCTGACCACTAAAAAGAAGAAATCCGGGGTCGATTGGCTTCTTTCCATAGCCGGTACTCTGCATGACACAAAGTCCGATGTCTCTGTGCGTCATGACGACTACGCCTGGGAAGTTTAAATTTGAAGATCTTTGTCGACACAAGCGCCTTCTACGCAGCGCTCACAAGTGAAGATTCTTTTCACGATAAAGCTAAAAAGATCCTATCCGTTCTCCAAAAAAAAGAGTCCGCGCTCCTCACGTCCAATTATGTCCTTCTCGAGTGCGTCAGTCTTCTTCAAAAAAGACAAAATGCGGTGACGGCCAAGTCATTCTTCTCAGATGCCCTAAAAAACCTTGAAGTCATCTGGATCGATGAAACGCTCCAAAAACACGCTACTACCCTTTGGCTTGAATCCAAAGATCGCCATTTAAGCCTTGTCGACTGCACAAGCTTCGCTGTCATGCTAAGAAATAAACTGACCCACGCAATTACTTTTGATGCTCACTTTTCAAAAAATGGATTCGTGATCGTTTCTGTTGATTAATTTCCTGAAGTAAAATCTCTGTTAGCGGCGCACTCCACATAGAAGCACTCCCACCCGGCCAAGCGTTTGTCTTTGTCGAAATTGAGCTGTATCCTTGGATTTTGAAGCCACTTACCACTAGGATTGAAGTACAGCCACTCCAAAGCGGATACCTTCTGACTTTCCACCCACGGGCGGCCGAATTTCTGGGCCACTTCTTTCGCCGGCATGCCCTTTTCCAGGCGTTTTTCTCGGAGTGCGGACAAGATATTCTGAAACGTCAAGCGCTCTTCAGCCAGCGCTTCCGCTTTCTTTTTTTCTTCTTCGCCCTGCTCTTTCAGAGTGCCCAGCTCTTCGCGGTGCTCGAATACTTCCCCCATCGCATAAAGCCGTGGCGAAGAAAGTATGAGGAGACCTATGATCAAGATTTCCCGCAACGATCGGCTGCTGATCAAAAACATGAATGAACTTAGGGAAGAAAACCTTTTTTTCGGAAGTCGTCGAAGAGATGGCGGATGTCGCCGTCGGCGGAGCGGATGATCTGGCCGGCGGTGAAGATGAGGACGGAGAACTGCCACGAGTCGTCGGGGCCGGCGAGGAGGCCGGTGGAGACGTTCTCGTCTTTTTGGAGAAGAGCGAGATGGTGATCGATGGCTTTTGAGAGACTTCCCTCAAAAACCTGGATCTGGTCGGAGCGGTGGTTGTACCGGAGTGACGGAAAATTTACGCCGCGGATGAGGAAGAAATTGGTTATCGCATCTTCACTCGCGTGAAGGTCGGATTCGAAATCAAAACCCTCGAAATGAGGCAGGTTGAAAGGTAGCACGATCGCCGGCTTTTCGACGACCACTTCTCCCCGCCTGACGACTGTGTCTCCCGTATTGATCGAAGACTCTGAGAGCATGACGTACGGCACCCGCGTCTCCGCGAGCGGGCTGAGCGCCTGGACTCGCGGCCGAATGATCTCGGTCTTTCTTAGGGCTTTTTCCCAATGTTTTTGGATATCCATGGTTTGAAACGTTCATCCATTAAGTTTACGATCGCTTTGACATCGGCGCCGAGCGCCGAGGGTTCGTAAGGCTTAAGATAGATCTTCGCGCTGCGGTAAAGGCCCGCCGCCCCGCTTAAGATCCCCCGCTCCAGCTGATAGAGCGCCGCGGCTGCCTGGATCACGCCTTTGTACAGATCCCGGGTGGGGTCGTTCTTCGGAGTCTCAAGCCAAAGCGCTTCAATAATTTCGTGGCACTCATAGTATTCTTTTTCATCGAAGAGCGCAAGGCCTTCTGTGAAACGCGCGTCGACTTTCATCCTAGAGACTGCGGAGAAAATCATAGCCGTACAGACCCGTGGCATGCCCATCGCTCCAGAGGATCTGAAGCGCGTAACGTCCCACCGGCGTGAGCGCCAAAGCGCGCACATTCGCAGGGATCAAGGCCGGATCAAGCGTCCTTTTTCCGCTCGTCTCATCCACGCAGGCCGCGCAAGGACAGACAACCCTGAGAGTTTTGGGATCAAAAAAACTTTTTTTACCATCGTTCCATTCGATCACGATCTGGGGTTCGTTCGGTGGGCCGATCTTTGCCGGGATCTTTTTTTCGCCGCTTTTCGGGGCCTTCACTTCTTTGGCTAAATTCTCGGCGATCTTAAGAAAAGCGGCGCCCCCCGGCCCTTTTGGATCGGAATGGGCCACCGGATCGCCCGCATCAGCGGTCTGCCGCACCGATTTAAGAAGCGGGATCGCTCCCAGAAACGGAATCCCCAAGGCGGAAGCCGCGCGCCGCGCGCCGCCGGTCCCGAAGATCTCTTCTTCATGACCGCAATGCGAGCAGGCATAGGCAGACATATTTTCGATGACGCCCAAGACCGGCGCGTTCAATTTGTCGAACATCACGATCGCTTTTTGAGCGACGTTCCAGGCGACTTCCTGCGGCGTTGATACGATCACGGCGCCGGTGATCGGGATGGTCTGACAGAGACTGAGCTGAATATCTCCGGTTCCTGGCGGTAGATCCACTAGAAGATAGTCGAGCTCCCCCCAGTCCACGGCCCCGAGAAAATCCTGCACCATTTTATGAAGCATGGGCCCGCGCCAGATCACCGCTTCGCCTTTGGGCACGAAAAATCCCATCGAGATCACTTTGACGCCGTATTTCATCACCGGAAGGATCTTGTCCTCGCTGGCTATCAGTGGTTTTTCGCTAATGCCTAAAATGGTTGGGATGCTCGGGCCGTAGACGTCAGCATCCATGAGTCCCACTTTGGCGCCCTGAGCCGTCAAACAGAGCGCCAAGTTGGCGCTGACCGTGGACTTTCCCACTCCGCCTTTGCCGCTGGCGATCGCGATGACGTATTTGATCTTGCCCAGAAATTCTAATAAGTTGACTTTAGGAGGCATGCGTTATTTTACCATTTTTTGATCGGGGGTCTGAAGTTCCAATTCCAGATTATCGAAAGCCGCTTTGTTGGAAGGCTCGAGCTCAAGACACTTCCTATAGTATTCCACGGCCTTATCTTTGATTCCCATGCGCGAGTAGACATTGGCCAGGTTATTGTATGCGGCGGCGTAACGCGGACCGGCCTTAATGGCTTTGAGGTAGTAGTCCACCGCGGCCTTATCATCATGGATGGATGCCAAAAGATTGGCGAGGTTGTAATAAGCTTCGGTGTAGCCGGGGTTGAGCGTGAAAGCGCGTTCGTAATGGCCCGCGGCTCTCGCTTTTTGGCCTATCGAACCGTAATAAAGTCCCAGAGTGTACTCGGCTCGGTAGCTCCCCGGCACGTACTTGAGCGTCGCTTTTGAAAAACTCACAGGGTCGCTCCAGTAAAAATTCTGCAAATAAGTTGTCGCGGATAAAAGAGCGATGGTCACAGAACCTAAAATAACGGTGCGCTTAGCTTTTAATTTAGAAAAACCGATTCCCATCATCAAAAAAATTCCCGGCGAAGATAAATAGAGCCAGTGTTCCGCCATGTACGCAAATAGCGGAAAAAGTCCGGAGATCGGGATCCACGCGATCCAAAACCAGACCAGGCTAAAAAATAACCCGGAACGTTTCTTCGCAGCGGTCGCAGTCCCGGCAGTCAACCCTGTGAAAACCACGAGTCCCTTGAGAACAGCAGGATCGTTCCAAAGAAAAAATCGCTGGCCATACTCCATATGGAGTCCTGACCACGGCCAGAAGAGTGTTCGGAAATAGCCAAAGAGCGCGGCAAAGATCCCGGGCAGTCTTTGGATCAGGGTTCCCCCTTCCGGCGGGATCGCCCATGGCACCAGAATCGTCGCCCGAAGTCCAAGATAGAGAGCCGTGATCAAAACATGCGGCAAAAGTTCACGAAACCCGCTTCGTTCTTTGAGAACAAGACGCCGCCAAGCCCATAAAAGCGCCGGAAATGCCAAAGCCGACTCTTTCGACAAAAGCGCCAAAGCATAAGCGATCAGGCTCCAGGGACGTTTTCGGTCCAGGAGGAGAGCAGAAAAGATAAAAATTGCGGTCAAGAGATCCGCGCGACCCGAAATGTAAGTCACGGCTTCCGTTTGAACGGGGTGCGCCAAAAAAAGAAGAGCGGAGAACCAAGCTGCCGGCACTCCGGCAAAACTTTCGATCAGAAGGAAAAATAGCCAAGCGGCAAGCGCGTGCAGTAGGACATTCGTCAGATGGTAGCCGGCAGGCTCGAGCTTCCAAGCTAAATAGTCCAAACGATAAGTGAGGATCTGAAGCGGCCGATAAAATCCGCAAACCGCGTCCGCGCCTGAATTGATGTCTGTTGAGAAGATCTCAGGTAGGTTGGACCAAGAGGTCAGATATTTATTATCACGAACCAGATAGTCGTCATCCCAGATGAATTGCCCCGACAAAGCGCTCGAATAGATCCCAAGCGCCAAAGCGAAGATCAGGGAGAAGGAAAGCGGACGGCTGAGACTCAATCTTAGTAACTGGCGATAACAGCGTTGGGATGATCTTTGGAAATATCCATCATCCGTCTCAGGCTGACTTCAGCCCGCTGACGGATGGGTTCGGGGATCTCGATCTTGTGCTCGAGAACTTCGAGCGCGTGCGCCACCCAGCCGAGGGTCGTCATCTTCATGGTCTGGCAGACGAACTGCTCCGTCGGCATGATGAAGCGCTTCGCCGGATGATCCTTCTTGAGCTTAAAGATCATCCCCACTTCGGTCCCGATGATGAAAGTCTCGGCCTTGCTTTTGGCGATGTAAGACGAGAACCCGCTCGTAGCGCAGACGTGGTCGGCCAGATCGATCACGTCCGGAGGACACTCGGGATGTGCGATGAACGGGGCGTCGGGAAATTTTTCTTTGGAGCGGCGAATGTCTTCGGCCGTTACGCGGATGTGCGTGGTGCAGAAGCCCGACCAGAGGATGATCTCTTTTTCGGGACAGAAACGCTGGACGTAGTGACCTAGATTCTTATCCGGAATAAAGAGAATTTTTTTCTGCGGCAAAGATTTCACGATCTGGACGGCGTTGGACGACGTGCAAGCAATGTCGCTCTCGGCCTTCACCTCGGCGGAACTATTCACGTAGCAGACGACCGCCGCATCAGGATGTTCTTTTTTCTTTTCGCGGACACGCTCGGCGGAAGCCATGAGCGCCATAGGACAGTCGGCTTCGCGCACGGGAAGGAGCACGGTCTTCTCGGGATTCAGGATCTTGGCGCTTTCGGCCATGAAATCCACGCCGCAGAACACGATGAGGTCCGCGCCCACGCCGATCGCGGCTTTGGAGAGAGCCAAAGAGTCCCCGAGAATGTCAGCGATTTCCTGGACTTCATAGTTTTGATAATTGTGGGCGACGATGTAGGCGTTGCGCTCTTTTTTGAGGCGCAGGACTTTCTCGCGGAGCTTGGCCTTAAATTCCTTTGTCGTCGCTTTTTCTAGATGTTCGAGTTCCATACGTTCACCCTTTAAACCTGAATGACTTCCTTCACTTCGGGGATCAGAGACTTAAGCCGATTCTCTACTCCCATTTTAAGCGTCATGACCGAGCTGGGGCAAGAACTGCAGGAGCCCTGAAGGTGGAGAGTCACAACCCCGTCCTTAAATCCGTGAAAAGTAATATCTCCGCCGTCCATCGCGACGGCCGGACGAATTTCCCGATCCAGGATCTGACGGATCTTAGTCTCGATGTCGTCGGCGCCGGCAGAAGAGGGTGTGGAAGTTTCCGTCTGGGGCACGGCTCCAAAGAGCGGTTTGCCCGACTCTAACATCGTGCGGAGAGACTTCGTGATAGGTTCTACGAGCGGCTGCCAATTGGCGGACGGGGATTTGGTCACCGTCACGAAACCTTGGCCGATCATGACTCCGATGACGTTCTCGATCTCAAAGAGCTTCTCAGGGAGCGGCACGCCTTTGGCTCTTTCAGGATCCGTGTAGTTCAAGGAACCCGTTTCCGCCAACACACGATTCACGTTGAATTTAAGGGTATTAGGATTGGGCGTCATCTCCGCCGCTATTTCCAAAGGTTCTGTAGCGCTCATCACTTCTCCTCCTTCTCTGTCGAAACTTCCACTGTCGCGTCCCGGGACGTTTTGAGCGCTTCTTCCAGCGCCCGCCAGATCAGCGTCGCACATTTGACGCGAACCGGGAATTGTTTCACGCCTTCAAATATTTTCAGTTTACCCACCGCCGTACGCGTTGCATCCGAAGCCATACTGTCGGTCAAAAGATGGATGAACTGGTCCTTCAGAGCTTTGACCTCAACGACTTTCTTGCCCTGCACGGCCGCCGTCATGAGCGAGGCGCTGGATTTCGAGATCGCACAGCCTTGTCCTTCAAAAGCGATCTGCTTCAGAAGACCATCCGGCTCGACTTTGAGATAGACGTGATAATCGTCTCCGCAGAGAGGATTCACGCCATGCGCGTAGCCCGTCGGATCCTCAAGCTTACCAAAATTCCTCGGTTTTTTATTGTGATCGAGGATGACCTCTTGATAAAGGTCGTTCAGTTTCACTTCGGCGCCATTCGTGTTCATCGAAATATCTTGAGAACTTTTTTAAGACCAGCCACCAACGCGTCGATCTCTTCCTTTGTGTTGTAAAAAGCGAAAGACGCCCGGGTCGTCGCAGGCACGTGAAAGTGCCGCATGGTCGGCTGGGCGCAGTGGTGACCGACGCGCACCGCGATCCCCTCTTCATTTAAAACAGTTCCGACGTCGTGGGGATGCACACCGTGCACCTCGAAGGAGATCAGGCTCGCTTTTTTTGGGGCCGTCCCGATGATCTTAACTCCGTCGATGGATAAGAGCGACTTCGTGCCATATTCCAAAAGCTCCTCTTCAGACCGGCCAATATCTTCGAAACCGATCTTTTTTAGATAGTCCAGGGCCGCTCCCAGCCCGATGATCTCCGCGATCGCGGGCGTGCCGGCCTCGAATTTGGCCGGAAGTTTTGCGAAAGTGACTTTCTCGAAAGTAACGGTCTCGATCATGTCTCCACCGAACTGGTACGGATCCATCGCTTCGAGAATTTTCTCTTTACCGTAAAGCACGCCTACGCCCGTGGGGCCATAAATTTTGTGACCGGAGAAGCAGTAAAAATCACAGTTGAGTTCTCTGACGTCCACCGGCAGGTGCGGCGCGCCTTGCGCACCATCGATGAGGATCACGGCGCCTACCTCATGAGCCAACCGGATCATTTCTAGAACGGGAGTCACAGTGCCAAGCGCGTTGGAGACGTGGGTCACGGCCACGAGCTTTGTGCGCGGACCGAGGAGCTTCTTGAATACGTCCATGTCCAGCTCGCCGCTATCGAGTACGGGGATCACCTTCAAAACCAGTCCCTTTTTCAAGGCAAGCTGCTGCCAGGGGACGATGTTCGAATGATGCTCGATCTCAGAGACGATAATCTCGTCTTTTTCCTTCAGGAATTTGGCGCCGTATCCGGTGGCGACGAGATTGATCGCTTCGGTGGCGCCGCGGACAAAAATGATCTCGGAGGTCTTCGCGGCATTTAGGAACTCGCGGCACTTTTCTCTCACGAGATCGCACTCACGCGTAGATTCCTGGCTGAACGTGTAGACCCCACGGTGAATGGTCGCGTACTCATTCTTCAGAAAGCGACTCATCCGATCGATGACGGAGCGCGGCTTTTGGGTCGTCGCCGCGTTGTCGAGATAGACGAGGCGCCGCCCGTTCATGACACTCTCGAGCATCGGGAAATCTTTTCGGATCTGTTTTACGTCAAAAGCTGTCGTCAACATGATCTTCTTACCTCTTTTTTAACGCTTCAAAGCTTTCTGGAGTTTTGCCCGGACTAAAGACTCAAGACGCGAGCGAACCTCAGTGTCTTGAACCACCTCAAGGATCTCCTCCGCGAAACCATACACAAGAAGTTCTTTGGCGGCCGATTCCGTCAGACCCCGGCTGCGAAGATAAAAAAGTTCGCTTTCTTCCATCGGACCCGTCGTGGCGCCGTGCGTGCAGGACACGTCATCGTTGTCGATGTTGAGAAGCGGCCTCGAAACAGCCCGAGCCCCTTCGGAAAGAAGCAGGTTCCTGCAAAGTTGATTAGAGTCGGCGCGCGAGGCGCCTTTTTCCACCGAAACAGCCGTTTCAAAATCGGAGAAGGCCGCTTCCGACAGCACGCTCTTGAAAAGCTGTCGGCTCGTCGTATGGGGCGCTTTGTGGCGCGCCGTGACTTTCAGGCGCTGATTTTGAGAATCATCGAGCACGCTGAGCCCTTTAAATGAAAAATAGGAATCCTTCCCCAGCATATCGGCCTCGATGGTGGCCAGTGTTTGAGTTTCCCCGCACGTAAACGCGAGCACCTCGGTCCGGGCGCCTTCCTCTAAAATGAAGCGGTAATTTTTCACGCCTTCAGCCGCCTCCAAAATAAAATCTGCGCTGACGGAACGGGCCAAATGAACTTCAAGACCCGAATCCGACTGCTTCAGCGTCACACCCGACGGAAGTTTGTCTTTTTTAAGATTGAATAAGCTCATAACCTTTTTTCTCGAGCTCGCGGGCGAGTTCTCCTCCACCCGAACGGATGATCCTGCCGCCCGAGAGCACGTGCACAAAATCAGGTTTCACATAATCCAGAAGTCTTTGGTAGTGCGTGATAAGAATTATCGCGTTGTCGGGCCGCCGAAGAGTGTTGATGCCTTGCGCAACAATTTTAAGCGCGTCGATATCGAGGCCCGAATCCGTTTCGTCGAGCACGGCAAGCTTCGGTTCGAGTACCGCCATCTGAACGATCTCGTTTCGCTTCTTCTCCCCGCCCGAAAAACCGTGGTTCACGGAGCGGCTCGAAAAATCGGCGCTCATCTTCACGATCTTCAGTTTTTCTCTTAAGATCTCGTCGAACTCGATGGGGTCGACCTCGGTTCTTTTCAAAAACTTTTGTTTGGCGTTGTAGGCCATTCGCAGGAAACTCGCGTTGTTCACGCCCGGGATCTCCACCGGGTATTGGAAAGCCAGGAAGATCCCCAAAAGCGCCCGGTCCTCCGGCTCCAAAGATGCGATGTCTTTTCCTTCGAAACGGATGCTGCCTTTGGTAACTTCATAGTGCGAATCACCCGCGAGAACCTTGGCCAGTGTGCTTTTTCCCGAGCCATTGGGTCCCATGATGGCATGGACTTCGCCCGCTTTTACTTTTAGATCAAAGCCTTTGAGGATCTCTTTGCCGTCGATTCTGGCGTGAAGAGCTTGAATTTCTAGCATCAGCCTACGCTCCCTTCCAATTTTAGGCCCAAAAGCTGGGTGGCTTCCACCGCAAACTCTCCGGGCAGTTCCACGAAAACTTCTTTGCAAAAGCCGTTCAAGATCGCGTTCATCGCGTCCTCGGTGCGGATCCCCCGCTGACGGAAATAAAAAAGCTGGTCGTCGCTGATCCTCGACGTAGACGCTTCGTGCTCGGTCTTGGAGTTCGGCTGGCGCACGTCGATGGTCGGAAACGTGTGAGCCGCGCAGGTCGAACCGATGAGAAGCGAGTCGCACTGAGTGAAATTCCGCGCGCCCACAGCAGACTTGCGGATCTCGACAAGGCCGCGGTAATTATTGACCGCCTGCCCGGCTGAGATGCCTTTGGAGATGATGGTGCTCTTAGTGTTCTTGCCGATATGGATCATTTTTGTACCCGTGTCGGCTTGCTGATGGTGGTTTGTCAGCGCCACGGAATAGAACTCTCCAACCGAACGGTCACCCATCAGAATACAGCTTGGGTATTTCCAGGTGATGGCTGAACCGGTTTCAACTTGAGTCCATGAAATTTTGGAATCGTTACCCAGCGCCTTGCCGCGCTTGGTAACAAAATTGTAAATGCCGCCCTTGCCTGTCTCGGGGTCCCCCGCGTACCAGTTCTGCACTGTCGAATACTTGATCTCGGCGTGATCCAACGCCACAAGCTCTACCACTGCCGCATGAAGCTGGTTCGAATCGAACTTGGGGGCTGTGCAGCCTTCGAGGTAGCTAACAAAGCTGTTGTCTTCGCAAATGATCAATGTCCGTTCAAATTGGCCCGAACCTTCCGTGTTGATTCGGAAGTAACTCGAAAGTTCCATCGGACAGCGGGTATTCTTCGGGATGTAGACGAAAGAACCGTCCGAAAACACCGCAGAGTTGAGCGCCGCAAAGAAATTGTCCGTGTAAGGAACCACCGAACCCATGTATCTTTTGACGAGATCGGGGTATTTCTCCACCGCTTCTGAAAATGAGCAAAAAATCACGCCGTGCTCGAGAAGCTTGGCTTTGTAGCTTGTCGCCACCGAAACACTGTCAAAGATCGCGTCCACGGCCACGCCCGCGAGCTTCTTCTGCTCCATGAGCGGGATGCCGAGCTTCTCGAACGTTCTTTTAAGCTCCGGATCGACTTCGTCCATGCTCTTCAGAGACGCAGGTTTTTTCTTCGGCGCCGCGTAGTAAGAAATGTTCTGATAATCAATGGCCGGATAATGAGCGTTGGCCCAGTGGGGTTCTTTCATCGTCAGCCAGTAGCGGTATGCTTTAAGACGGAATTCGAGCATGAAAGGCGGCTCATTCTTAAGCTTCGAGATCTGCCGAACCGTGTCTTCGGATAAACCTTTGGGCAATACGTCCGTCTCGATGGCCGTTTGAAAACCGTAGGGATATTCTTTTTTGGTAAATTGCTCTATCGAATTGACGCTCATGCCCTGGCCTCCGATGCCATGCTTAAAGGCATCATGTGCTGCACTTCGATCTCGTTTTTGGTCATCATCTCAAGTGTGACCGAGCCGTAGAATTGGTCCAAAAGCTGTTTGGTTTTGCGCCAAACGGGTTTCACCCCGCAGAGGCAAAAATGTGTGCAGACGATGTCCTCGCGCACTTCCGGCTGGCAAAATACGTCGAATGTCCCGCCTTCCAATGCATCGATGACCTGCTTCAAGGTGATCTCCGACGCCTTCCGAGCCAGGCTATAGCCGCCGTGATTGCCCTGATGCGAGATAACTAAACCCGCCTTTTTCAAAGCTTGCAAAATTTTCTCGATATACGCTAAAGGATACTTTTCCTTGCTCACGATCTCACGGATCGTCACCCGGTCCACCTCCTGATGCTTGGCGAGGTAGATCATGCAAAGAAGCCCGTATTCTGTTTTAGTGGTAAATTTCACTTTACTCTCCTATACAGAGAACGACGTCCCGCAGCCGCAGCTTCCGCTGGCATTGGGGTTCACGAATCGAAAGCCGCCTCCGACAAGCTCATTCGAATAATCGATGGTCATATTGTCGAGATAGATCAAACTTTTGGAGTCACAAATAACCTTCACGTCGCCAAAATCGAATTCCCGGTCAAACTCTTCCTTTTTATCGTCCAGTTTGACGTCATAAGTCAGCCCCGAGCATCCCCCGCCTCGTATCCCTACGCGAAGAAACACCCCTAGCTTGGCCTGCTGACTAGCCAGCCGCTGGACTTCCTTTTTAGCCGTTTCAGATAGATTGATCATGCTTTTATCTCCACTGATAGTATACCGTAATCGGACTATTTTAGTCCACGTTTAAATCAAATAATTAGTTATCATAACTTATTTAAATATATATAGTTATGATATTAAAGTACTATAGCCTTCTTGATAAGTTTGATATTTGAGCTGTAAACCAAGCTTTTTAACCTTACCGTTGGAACAGCGTTTATTAGACGGGCCGTGGGAATGAGCGGTAGCCTTTGAACCGTAAGGAGATCTTTGGAGCGACAAACGCTCAAAAAGCCAGGTATAAAATTCGTTTTGGGTCGTGGGCTGGTCGTCCACGCCGAGGTAGACTTCGCCTGGCCTTCCTTTATTAAGTAAGAGTTCTATCCCCCGCACGACATCCTCAACGTGGATCCGATTCACATAGGTCTCTGAGAATTCAGGCAGAAGTTCGCCGGAACGGATCTGGCGGATCCGATTGCGACCGGGCCCGTAAATGCCGCCAAGGCGAAAAACGATACCGGAAGCCTCACGAACGATCTGTTCCGCCTCGAGCAAACTTCTCCCGTCTTCATCATCCGGCCTAGGCTCGACGGACTCGTCGATCCAGGCGCCGCCCTCGCCCTGAGAGCGGCCGTATACGCGAGTGCTTGAGATAAAAATTAACTTTCCTGAAAGTTTACCGGCGAGTGCCCGAATTAGATTACGCGTCCCAGCGACGTAAGTATCGTAATAGTTGTCCGATTTCGATGGTGCCTGGCAGAGAACGGCGTGATCGACTGCCGGAAGATCGAGCAAAGTGTCGGGTTTCGTCAGATCGGCTTGGATCGCTCCGATCGTCCGGGAAAGCCCCCAAACCTCGTTCCCTTTAGAGACCAGTGATTTTCCCAGCGCACCACCCAAATAACCGTAGCCTGCGATCAAAATTTTCATTCCCGAATTATATCATGCTAAAATATGCCTCATGATTATTATCACAGGCGGCGCAGGATTCATCGGGAGTGCCCTTCTTTGGAAGATGAACGAGCTTGGACGTAAAGATATCCTTCTTGTGGACCAGGAGGTTAAAGGGTCAACGAAATGGCCCAACGTCCAAAAACACTCGTTCGAAACTTGCCTTGAATCGGGGGATTTCATCGCTCGGCTCGAAAAGGGCGAGTTTAATGGGCGCGTCGACGCGGTGTTTCACATGGGGGCTTGCTCCTCTACCACCGAGATGGACACAGCCTATCTTCGCAAAAATAACTCCCTCTACTCCGAGCGGATCGCGCGCTGGTGCATCGACCAAAAAGTTTATCTTTCTTATGCCTCCAGCGCCGCTACGTACGGAGCCGGTGAACAAGGTTTCTCGGATGAGGATGCGCTCACGCAGAGGCTCAAGCCGCTCAACCCCTACGGTCAATCCAAGCTCGATTTTGACGTTTGGGTCCTGAAGAACGGCCTCGAGAAAAAAACCACGGGCTTCCGATTCTTCAACGTCTACGGCCCCAATGAATATCACAAAGGTTCGATGCGAAGCATGGTCCATAAGGGCTTCGAGCAGATCCAAAGCACCGGCAAGATCAAGCTATTCAGATCCTATAAAAAAGAGTACTCCGATGGCGGGCAGATGAGGGATTTTGTGTACGTGAAGGACGTCATCGACGCGATGATCTGGTTCTGGCATCACCCCGAGAAAAAAGGGATCTATAACTTGGGCTCCGGCAAAGCGCAGAGCTGGAACGAACTGGCGGAAGCGATCTTTCAGGCTTGCGGGAAGAAAAGAAATATCGAGTACATTGAAATGCCCGACTCGATCAAGAACCAGTACCAATATTTTACCGAGGCGGATCTGAAGAAATTCCACGCGGCGGGTTGTCCCACTGTTTTCCTAAACCTCGCTCACGGCACGGCAGACTATGTGCACAACTACCTGTCTAAGAAAGACTCTTACCTTTAAACGTTGACGAGGATATCTTCTCCGTCGATCTTCACTTCAAACGTAGGTTGTTTCACGTCCGGAAGGGTTTGACACTGACCACTCTTCACGTCAAAACCCCACGCGTGCCACGGACAAATGACTTCTCCTCCGTCCAGGGAACCCTCTCCCAACGGACCCCCTCGGTGCGGACAGGTGTTGGCGAGAGCGAATATCTTCCCCTCGTGTTTAAAAAGGGCGATCTCGATCCCGTTCAGAGCCGCAACTTTTCCTTGGCCTTCCGGAACATCGGAAACTTTTAAGGATTTCTGCCACATGCGGTGGACCCTTCCTTTATTTGCCCCGTCCCATTTTTAGAACGATTTCAAAATGAGCTTTCTGGACAGGCTGAACGGAAAGACGCGAGCCGCGACGCGTCACCATCATTCCGGCCAGCTCTTTTTTAGATTTTAACTCATCCAAACTCACAAAGCGCTGAAATTTTTCGGCGAATTCCACATCCACCATGCACCACGGGGCGGTCTTTTCCGGATACCCCTCTTTTCTGACCCGGGCCACTCCCGCCGCTCCGGAAGGCTCTGCGTTGGAATGATAAAACAGGACCCCGTCGCCTTTTTTCATGGAGTCGCGCATGAAATTACGCGCCTGATAGTTGCGCACCCCTTCCCACGAAGTCGACCCATCACGTTTGAGGTCGTCGATCGAGTAGGTCGAAGGCTCGCTCTTCATGAGCCAATACATTTTTTTACCTTTTCAAGAATGGTTTCGATATCTTTTGCCTCGACGCCCTTGAACCAGACATTATCAGGCATAAGGATCACGTTCGCGCCTTCCTCACAGGCGTCGAGACAGCCCGAGCGGCTGACACGAACCTTACCCGTGAGTCCCAGCTCTTTCACGCGCGTCTTCAACGTTTCCCTCAGGAGCGCTCCGCCCTTTTTACCGCAGCAGGCGCCGTCTTTTTCATTTTCACACACAAAAATGTGTTTCTGGAATCTAGGCGTCGTGATTTCCATTCATCCGACCTTGCACGAGGTGAAACGATGCCTGTTTCGGGCAATCCATTGATACACAGGCTCCCCGATCCATCCGGCGCCTGGAATGTACATAAAAAGCGCCGGTAAAAAAGTGACAGGAAATCTCACCATGATGTCGCGCATCGCAAAAAAACCTCCGTAAGTCTTTCCGTCGGGACGAATCGAAACGATGCGGTTCTTAGTTTCTTCTTTAGTGGTTTGGGGAAACTTGGAAGCTAGCCCCGGTTCGAGCCGGGCGCGCCAGTCGATGAGCTTGAGCCAATCCAGCGCCCGCCCTCTTTTGATCCAGCTTGTGCAAAACCCGCACTCACCGTCAAAAATGACGGTACGGGAAAATTTAGACGTAGATGAGGTCCGTTTCGCTTCCATAGATCTTGAAGGGCTCTCCCCATTGATGACGATTGGACAGATCCCAAGGTTCCTCGCTGTACTCCAAGGGCCGAAAACGCAGGCCCCACGCGCCACCGGAGATTAGATACGCATAACCGCTGCCCGAATCGGCGATCTTGACGGCAGAAGCGCGTCGAAAAGAGCCGTCTTTCTCCACTCCGATGATATCACAGATAGACTCTTTGTTTTCCGGGCCGATACGGATGGCGGAAACGGGTCTGGGGGTGCCGAGGGTCTTAAATTCAAACTGTTCCGAGCCCTCGCAGTTGGGGTTCGACTCTATTTCAATTTGCATCAGGAAACTCCCCAAGCTGTTATTTCGAGTTCCGTCGAATGACGGGACGAGAAATCTTGTTTTTAAAGCGGAGATCTCTCACTTCGTTCGAGATGACAGAAAAAGGCCGGTTATTTGGAAGAAACTCCCGCGTGGGGATGCAGGAGTTTATCCATATCGAGTTTCATCTCCTGCCGGCTATAGGCGGCGATGTCGAGGATCTGCGTGTCCATGCGGATGGCATCCTCAGGGCAGACCTCGACGCAAAAACCACAGTACACGCACATGCCCAGGTCCAGGTCGAAAGACGCGGGCATCTTCTCAATGTTGGGATCCGGATGCTCTTTGGCGACGATGTTGATGCAGCGCGCCGGGCAGACGGTTTCGCACATCATGCACGCAACACAGCGAGGACTTCCGTCTTCGCGCTGGGTGAGGCGGTGACGAGTCCGGGCGCGCTTTGAAAGAGGGCGCTGTTCTTCGGGATACTGGAACGTCACAGCTCCGCGAAGATTTTTAAATAAACCGATGGTGTGAAGCGAATGGATCAAAAGATTTTTAAAAAAATGTCTCGAAGTGATCCAAAGACCTAGGAAAACGGAAGGAAGATAAGTCCTATCGAGGAAACTTAGTTCTTTTCTTTGAATAACTTTAGTAGCCACTTACGCTCTCCAAACCACGACGAGGCTCGTGACAAGTGCGTTCACGAGCGACGCGGGAAAAAGGATCTTCCAGCCCAGGTGCATGAGCTGGTCATAGCGGAAGCGCGGCAGGGTCCAGCGGATCGCCATGAAGAGCCAGTTGAAGAACGCCACTTTGAGCATGAAAGACAAAACACCCAGAGTGATGACGAGACCATGCGACAACAAAATGTCCTGCCCCCACGGAAAATGAAAACCGTCCTTAAAAAGATAAGGAGTCTGCCAACCGCCCAAAAAGAACGTGGTCATGAGGCAGGCCACAAGCACCGTCTCCACGAGGTCGGTGAGGAAGAACATGCCGAACTTCATGCCGCTATACTCTACGAAATACCCGATGATCTCCGACTCTCCTTCCGGAAGATCAAAAGGCACGCGCTTGGTCTCCGCCAGCGCCGCCGTCATGAAAAGAAAAAAAGCCAGGGGCTGCACGAAAATCCCCCACGCGGGAAGCCAGCCAAAAAAGTAGCCACCTTGGTGCCGCACGATCTCCTGAAGGCTGAGCGTGCCGTAAGTCAGGATGATCCCCATGATGGAGATGCCCATTGTGATCTCATAAGAAAGCATCTGGGAAGCGGCGCGCATGCCGCCGAGAGTGGCGTAGTTGTTATTGGATGCAAATCCCGCGAGCACGACGCCGTAGACACCGAGCGACATCATCGCGAAAACAAAGAGCGCTCCGGCATTGATGTCGGCCACTTGAAGATTGATCGATCGGCCCCAGGCATGGAGCGTGTCCCCGAAAGGGATCGCGGCGAAGGCCAACAGCGCAAAAACCACCGAGATCGCGGGCGCCAGCGTGTGGAGAAAACGGTCCGCGCCTTTGGGAACAAAATCTTCCTTCAGAAACATCTTCGCCGCGTCGGCGAGGGAATGAAAAAGACCCAAAGCGTTGAGCGGCGCCAAAAGCCAGTTAATAGGAGTCAGCCATTTCGATTTGAATTCGATGCGTGCGCGGTTGGCGCCGATCCGGTCCTGCATCACCGCACTCTGCTTGCGCTCAACCCAGGTGAGAAGACCGGCAAGGTTCAGAACCATGCCCAAAAAAGCCCCGGCAAGCACCACTTTGATCAAGAGGTCGACGATCATGACTTCCAGACCGTCCCGTGGAAGCCGAGAGACTTGTAGGTCATGTCATAAAAAGCGGATTCGTCTTTGGCGAGATCTTTGAAAACATCCTCGGCACGGGTGTAGGCGACTTTCATCCCCAAAAGCGAACCAAGCTCCCACAGGGTCTTCCAGGTCGGTCTTGAATTTCCCATGGGATCGAACGCTCTTCGGATCCTCTGCACCCTTCCCTCAAAGTTGGTGAACGTGCCATCTTTTTCGGCGTAGGAAGCCGCGGGGAGAACTAGATCCGCGATCTCAGCCGTCGGATTTTGGTTCGGTCCTTCATAAATGATGGTTTTGACCTTCTGGCGGACCTCTTTAAGAGTTGGCTTGCCAAAAATTTTGGCGAGGTCATGCCCAAAGATAAAAAGTCCCTCAAACTCTCCTGCTTTTGCTCTTTCGACGATGCGAGTCGAATCACCCGATGCCGTGTCCATTTTAAGAATTTTAGACGCGCCGAAAGTATTGGGGTTCTTGTCCTTTTTGAGAAGGAAATCATCTTCGGCGCCTTCTTGTCCCGGTGCCCAAAATGCCAGGTGGGCCAACTTTAGATGATCCCTGAACAGACGACGCATGAGATAAAGCTCTTCGTTGGTGTACTGAGGCGAAAAAATGGCCGCCCACTTGGAGGATTGTTTGAGGAGAGTTGCGACCTTCGAGAGAGCGCCATTCCAGTCGTGGGGCTGAATGCCATTTACTTTCAGGTCTTTGATCCGATCTTGGTCGATCGACTTGTAAGCGTAACGACCTTCATCGCACATCCACCATTTGTTTACTTCGGGGTTTTCCCTTGGCTTGAGACGCATCACCCGGTCTTCTTTCAAGTGATAAGGGCGTGATCTCTCGAAATGGATCTCGGTGTTGCACCCGCGCGAACAACCGGGGCAGATGGAATCTTGCGAGCCTAGATACCACACACGCATTTTGAAACGAAAATCACGGTCGGTGAGCGCCCCCACCGGACAAATGTCGGCGACGTTGCCGGAATAATTGTTGTTCAGCTCTTTGCCGGGATAAATGTCGATCTTCGCGTGATCCCCGCGTCCGAAGATCCCGAAGTCGTGGGTTTTGGTGATCTCATCCCCGAAGCGCACGCAGCGCGAGCAGAGGATGCAGCGCTCCTGGTCCAGCATGATGGTCGGGCCGATGGGCACGGCTTTTTTGGTTTTTTTGACTTTCATCTCATCGAACTTTGAATCATAAACGCCGTATTCCATGTAGTAATCCTGGAGCTTGCACTCGCCCGCTTGGTCGCACACCGGGCAATCCAGAGGATGGTTGGCGAGTAAAAATTCGAGCACAACCTTTTGGGACTCTTTGGCCTTTGGCGACTCGGTGTGGATGACCATGCCCTCAGCGACGCGCGTGTTGCAGGCGATCACGGTGCCCGGTATCTTTTCCACCTCGACCTGGCAAATGCGGCAGTTGCCGGCGATCGAGAGTCCCGGGTGGTAGCAGTAGCGCGGGAGCTCGGACTTCACCGCGTCGATCGCTTCTATGATCGTGCTGCCGTCTTTGACGGTAAAAGGTTTGCCGTCTATAGTTATATTAGCCATTGGGTTCTCATATTGTTGTCATTTCGAGCAAAGCGAGAAATCTCCGCTTTAAAAACGGAGATCTCTCACTTCGTTCGAGATGACAGCTTCTTTTTTTGCGATGTATTCTTCGAACTCCGCTCTGAATTTTCCTATATAGCTCAAGATCGGCCACGCCGCGGCGTCCGCGAACACGCAGATCGTGCGCCGCTCCATATTGCGCGCGATCCTCAGAAGTTCGTCCAGATCCCCCGGTTTGCCGTGGCCCGAGATGATGCGCGTCACGATCTTGTGGGCCCAGCCGGTGCCTTCACGGCAGGGTGAGCATTGCCCGCACGATTCATGCGCGAAAAACTTGGTCGCGTAAAAGAGCATCTTCACCATGCAGGTCGTCTCATCCATCACCATGATGCCGGCGGAGCCGAGCATGGTGCCGGCGTTCTTCAGAGAATCATAGTCCATTTTGACATCCACTTCGGCGGCGGTGAGGATCTTCGCGGAGATCCCTCCGGGGATCACGGCTTTTAATTTGCGGCCTTTCCACACGCCACCCGCATGCTTTTGGATGATCTCTCCCAGCAAAATTCCCATCGGAAGTTCATAAACACCCGGCTTCTCGACGTGGCCGGAGATACTGAAAAGATGTGTGCCGCCGCAACCCGGGATCCCGAGATTTGCGAACCACTCCGCGCCGTTCTTTAGGATGTGCGGTACGCACGCGATGGTCTCGACGTTGTTGATGATGGTCGGACAACCGAAAAGTCCGACAATGGCGGGAAATGGGGGCTTCAAACGCGGCAGACCGCGGCCGCCTTCGAGAGAATTTAGAAGCGCCGTCTCTTCGCCGCAGATGTAGGCGCCCGCTCCGCGGTGTACAACGATGTCAACCGCGTAGCCCGTGCCAAAAACACTCTGGCCAAGATAACCCTTGGCGTAGGCTTCGTCCACCGCCGCCTGCAGATTCTCGAAAGGTCTCACGTATTCGCCACGAATGTAAATGTAAACTTTGTGGGAATTGATCGCGAAAGCGCTGATGAGGATCCCTTCGATCATCTGGTGGGGATCTTTCTCAAGGATGTAGCGGTCCTTGCAAGTGCCGGGCTCTCCCTCGTCGGCATTGATCACTAGATACACGGGCTTTGGATTATTCTTCGGCAAAAAGGACCATTTTTTTCCGGTGGGAAAGCCCGCGCCCCCCAGGCCGCGTAAATTAGACGCAGTAACGGCCTGCACGACTTCTTCGGGCTTGGAAGAGGTCAGAACTTTTTTGGCCGTTTCGTAAGCGCCACGCCCCTCGGCGACGGAGATCTTCCAGGCGTTGGGAACGTTGAAATTGCGTGAAAGGATCGGCTCCGTCATTTCAGTCCGCCCAGGATCTGGTCGATCTTTTTTTCCGTAAGATCAACGTGATAATCTTTGTCCACCTGCATCATCGGGGCGGCTTCGCAATTGCACAGGCACTCCGCTTCTTCCAGGGAAAATTTCGCGTCAGGAGTAGTTTCGCCATCCTGAATATTCAATTTTTTCTTCAGATATGCCAATTGGGTCTCGCATCCGCGTAGCACACAGCTGGTGCCCATACAAAATCGGATATGATGCCTGCCCACGGGTTTCTGGTGGTACATCGAATAGAACGTCACGACTTCACGCACGTGCACCACGGGCACTTCAGACCACTTGGCTGTCCACTCCATCGCTTCCGGTGTGACATAACCGATCTTGTCCTGCGCCAGATGCAAAAGCGGCAGCACGGAGGCTCTTTTTTCCTCGTATTTGGCGACGATCTTTTGCGCTTCGTTGTCTAAGTTTGCGAGGCCCATTTTAGCGGTCGAGTTCCCCGCCGATCATGTTGACCGACCCGAAGGTGGGTACGATGTCGGCGATCATATCTCCTACGAGGATCTTCGAAAGCGCCCCCATGATGGCAAAACACGGCGGACGCACGCGGACGCGGTAAGGCACGTCGGTGCCGTCGCTGACGACGTAAAACCCGAGCTCGCCGTTGGCGCCTTCCACTGCGAAATAGGCCTCGCCTTTCGGCGGACGGAGCCCATGGCCGTACATGACGAGCTTAAAGTGGTTCATCAAACCTTCAATATTTCCATACGTGTCTTCTTTGGCGGGGAGCGCCACACGTTTATTGTCGGAGTAAACTGTGTCGTGAAAAGCCCGGGTCGTGCCTTCGAGCGTGGGATCCAGGTCCACTCGCTTCACTTCTTTAAATCCTTCGGTACGGCCCATTTTTGCTTCATCGACCATGAAAGCGGCTTCGAGGGTCTCGGGAGCGTCAGGGATCATTTCCGTCGGGATCACTCTTCCTTGGGTGTCCGTCATGATGGGTCCGGCCGGCATGTCTTTCAGCGCCTGCTCGATGATCCGAAGGCTTTGCTGCATCTCTTCCATGCGGCAGTAGTAGCGGTCGAGATTGTCTCCATGTTCGCCCACCGGGACGTCAAAATCGAGGCGATCATAGACGAGGTACGGCTGGGCTTTTCGGACGTCGTAATCGATCCCGGTCGAACGCAAGAAAGGTCCGGTGATCCCGTAAGCGAGGGCGTCTTCTTTGGTCGTGACGCCCGTATTTTTCATGCGGTCCACGAAGATGCGGTTGGTGTTAAGGAGTCCCTCTACTTCCTTTAATAGGCGCCGGACTTCTTTTATAGCGCTGAGCGTTTTCTCGCCGAAACCCGCCGGAAGGTCGGCTTTGAGGCCCCCGACACGGGCGTAGGAGATCGTCAGGCGGGCACCCGTGACGCTTTCGATGAGCTCATAAAGCAGCTCGCGCGCCTGGATCATGTAGAGAAATACGGTGAAAGCGCCCAGCTCCATCGCGGAAGCGCCGATGCAGGTGAGGTGATCAGTGACACGCGATATCTCGCTCATGATGACGCGGATGTACTGGCAGCGGTCGGTCGTTTTGAGTCCGAACAGTTTCTCGACCGCGAGACAATAACCGATGTTGTTGATGAGCGGAGAGACGTAATTGAGCCGGTCGGTGTAAGGGATGGCGTTGTTGTAAGGTCCCTGCTCGCACATCTTCTCAAACCCGCGGTGCAAGTAGCCGATCTCGACGTCCGCGCCGAGCACGGTCTCTCCGTCAAGCTCCGCGATAATGCGCACGATGCCGTGCATCGCCGGATGCTGAGGGCCGATGTTGAGAAGCATAGAGCGCTTCTGGGTGGGACGTAAACTGCGTTCGACTGGCTTACTCATTTAAAAAATTTGGAAACTTTTCTTTAAGAGCTTGTGCTCGTGATTAACTTTAATATCGCATCTTTCAGCTTCGGATCGTCCGTCAGCGACAATGCCTTGGTGTAATGCTCCGCAGCCTTCTTCAAATCCCGCTTGCGTTCATACATCAGCGCCAGGGCTAGGCAAGTTTTATAATTTTTTGAGTTGATCGAAAAGCTTTTTTCGTAAGCTTTGACCGCCAGGTCGATCTTGTCTTCCTTGCCATAAACGGCGCCGAGATCATACCATGCGAGCTCGTCTTCGGGCGCGACCTCAACGGCCTTGAGAAAATATTCTTCTGCCTTCGCCCAATTGCCTTCTTCCTGATAGACGTAAGCGGCGTTGGAGTAGGCAAAAACACTTTTGGGATCGGCCTGAATGGTTTTTTCGTAAGAACCGATCGCTTGGTCGAACTTGGCCTGCTTGCTGTAAATATTTCCCAGCGCCAGATGCAGGTTCGCGTTATTTGCGTCCGCGGCAAGGCCTCTTTTGTAAGCGGCGATCGCCCGGTCCGTCTCCCCCAGTCCTTCATACGCTTCCCCGAGAGCCTGATACGCTCCCGGCCTTTTGGGATCGAGCCTGATCGCCTTCTCAGCGAACTCTTCGGAACGCTTAAAATCTTCCTTGGAGGCGTACACGAGCGAAAGATTGACGTATGCTTCCGCGCGCTGCGGGTCGATCGCAAGCGATCTCTGCAGATTATCGATCGCCTTTTCCCATTGACCTGTTTCTGCGTAGGTCACGCCGAGCGACTGAAAAACGGTGTAATCTTTGGGATCCACCTTGGCGGCCTGCTCGTAATATTCGAGCGACTTTTGAATATTGCCCTGAAAATAGGCTCGATCGCCTTCTTTCATAAGACCCGATTTATCCGCGGCGAATCCGATCGAAGTTGAAAAAATAATCCCAAAAATTGCCATAAAAGCGAGATCTCTCGGCCTTCTAGGCCTCGAGATGACAGTGTTTTTGTTTGTCATTTCGAGCGTAGCGAGAAATCTCGTTGTGCTCATCAATTAACGGGTCCGATGATCGGTTGCCTGAGATTGTAACGATAATCCTTCCTTAACGGGTGACCTTTGAAACTCTCGTACATCAGAATCCGTTTTAGATTCGGGTGACCCTTGAAAACGATCCCGAACATGTCCCACGCTTCCCGCTCATACCAGTCGGCCGCGGGCCAGACCAAAACGACCGAATCAAGCTCCGGAGCGCCTTCGGCCAGAGGCGCCTTTATGAAAAGGCGGTGATTCTTTGTGAGCGAATAAAGATTGTAGACGACTTCGAAACGTTTTTCTTTCTCCTCCCAGTGGAGATAATCCACCGCAAAAAGTTCCATCAGCATCTCGAATTTGAACTCGGCTGAATTTCTGAGAGACAGAGCCAGTTCCTTGATCCCTTCGGGCTTCACGATCACCGTTTCGGAACCGTTCAAGACCAATGCTTCGGTCACGAGATTCGGATGCGCCGTTTTTACGTTCTGCGCTAAGCTCATATCTCCTGCTTCTGATTCTGGATCTTTTCCTGGAGCTTCATAAGACCGTCGAGTACGTTCTCAGGCCGCGGCGGACAACCCGGGATGTACACGTCGACCGGGATGATCGTGTCGATGCCCATCACCGTGGCGTAGTTGTCATAGAATCCGCCCGTGCAGGTGCAGACGCCGAAGGCGACGACCCACTTAGGCTCGCACATCTGGTCATAGATCGTTTTTAGCACCGGCGCCATCTTGTGGCTGATCGTCCCCACGACAAAAAGAACGTCCGACTGCCTCGGAGAAAAACGCGGAAAACCCGCGCCGAAACGGTCGACGTCGTAGTGAGCGCACGCGGTCGCCATGTACTCCATGCCACAGCAGGCTGTGACGAAAGGATATTGAAAAATTGAAAATTTTCTGGCCCAACCGACCGCGTCGTTGATCTTCGTGGTCATGAAGCTGAACTTTTCGAGATTTACTTTGCCTTCTGCGGCTATTTGTCCCATTCCAAAGCTCCTTTACGCCACGCATAAGCAAACCCCAGCATCAGCACTCCGGCGAAAGTGAACATTTCGAAGATCCCGATCCATTTCAAATCCCGCAGGATGACCGCCCAGGGAAAAAACCACACGATCTCCACATCAAAAAGGATGAAGAGCATGGCGATGAGATAGAATTTCACTGAAAAATGGCCCGTCGGAGAAGAAAAAGGCGTGACACCGCACTCGAACGGCTCGGACTTGGCGGCGGAGCCTTTGTTCTTCGGACCCAAAAGCGCGTTCAAAAGGAGGATGAGTCCCGCGATACCCGCGGCGATGAGGAATGTGACCAGGAGTCCGAGATATTCCGAGGTCTTTTCCATGACTTACTTAAGTCCCAAAAATTTGGGGATGGCTTCCTTCAAGGTAGCCTCGAGGGGAAAGGGTTTTTCCAAAAATGCGACGTTTCCGAGAGCTTCACACGCCTCCTTAAGATCATCGGTCAAGTCCCCTGTCATGAACATGATCGGAAGATTCGGCAGCACGTAGCGTATCCTTTTTACGAATGAGATGCCATCCATCTCCGGCATCCGGATATCGGTCATCACAAGCTGATATCGCCCCGGATTGCCGATGATCTCGTCAAGCGCCTTGACGGGACTGGAAAAGAAGTCGGAATGGTAATGATACTGCCTCATGAGCGACGAAAAGACATGGAGTAGCATCTTTTCATCGTCTATGACGGCGATCCTTAACCGAACCTTTTCTTCTTCGGCCATCCGTGACCCCTTTCAAGTGCTTGAAAACATTTATTATAGGTTACAGTTAAACAGGAGTCAATTACACCACAAATCCTTCAAGGCTCCTTTGAGTTTGTGGGTATGTAGGCGAGAGTCCAATGCGTTTTGACGAAATAACTTGTCTTTTTTCTTGGCGGGATCTTTTAGGGAGACAGGCAACCGGCGATAAGATCTGGTGAACTCCGAGGTAATATGAACTCTCGAAACAGGCCGGATCACAGAGAACTAGCGGATTTCAGAAAGCGACTTGATGACCCGCGTTTTACCCTGCTTGAATTCCTTTTCTCCCTTACGGATCTTGAACAAGGCATCGGTTATTTCAAGGAGGTGCTTTTTTAGAGCCTCAAATTCATCACGACGGACGACGATAAGTTCGTCTCCATGAGTGATATTTTTAGGAATAGTTAAAGTGTGGGCCATCTCTAAATACCTCCGAATCAAAGATTATCATAGAAACCGGTAAATGACAAATTTAGGCCATCACGTCGACTTGAGTGAACAGCCTAAGATAAGCACCCAGAGCCTTGTAGTCCAGAGGGATGGGGCGGATGGAAAGCTGAGAATAACGTTTGAAGTTTCTGCTGAAAGTGTGCAAGGCTTCCAAGGTTTCTCTTGTAAACATTGACGGATCCGGCCGGCCCATGAGGTTGCTCATGAGCTGACGCAGAGGCTCCGGGAAACCCTGGGGGGAGTTCTTAAGATCGAGACGCGCCACAAAATCCGTGAGTTTGATCGCCCCGGCCAGCGGCAGCATCCCCTGCTCCGCTCCGATGGGGATAAATCCGACGCCACGGGCTTGAAGCACTGCGATTTGATCGGCAGGCAAAAGATCGCGCATTTCAACGTAGATATCTTCGACGAAACTCGAAAGATACATGAACTTCACATTCTGATCGAGCGGCAATGGGTCGGAATTAAATTGCCGACGCAGGTCCTCATCCTTGCTCAAGAAATGGAAATAGTACAGTCTCCGGCCGTCGGCGCCCGTGGCTTGACTGAGCTTCTTAAACTTCTCAGCATAGATCTGAACATAAGCCGTAGGTTTGCCCTGCAGGATCGGATCCATGTAGATGAGATTAAAGGTTGTTCGCGTGTTATTGAGAACCACGGCGCGTTCGGCAACCATTTGCCCGACAAAACGCTCCACCTGACGCTCCATCGCATCTTCCTCAGCGATCGTCTTTAACGCCTGAGACTCGTCCGAGAACGCGATCTGCCGGGCCAATCTTTCCTCTTCGCCCCTCGACAACTCGTCAAACCTACTATTCGCCGTCCTTCCCGCCTCAAGCTCAGAGTCTGTAAATCGATGGCTTCCGATCGGAACGAGCTTATCTTCATTTACCCGATAGAGCGTTGCCAGACGCGCTCCTTGAACATCCTTGAAATCAAGCATCGCCGTGGAATAACCAAGGAATAAATAAGGTGCCGCCTTTTCCCCCGCCGAGAGCCTCGCGGCGGCAAGCCGGTTCAACATCATAGACTCATCACTTCCAAAAACTTTCCCGAGATCCGGTAGAGGCTGATATTCAAAGCCTTTGGCAGAATAACGTTCGACAAAACGATCCCTCCGAACAGATCTAGTTTCAGCCACAGCCAACCGCGCAGGCGTTCCAATCTTGGTTAGCGATTCTCTCGCCCGTCTTTTGGCAGTAAAGAACACTTTATACTTTGTGCCGCCGCTAACGCCTGTTTTATCAAGCGATCTATCCTGTTTCTTTTTATCGCTCATCTTACCGAGAGCGTCTCTGAATTTTTCATCATCGATCGTTGTGACGCCCAATTGGGACAGGATGGCGGACCTGATCTCGACCGCGGAATAGTACCTCCCTTGATCAACAAATGAAATAAGAGCGGCAAGGATCCGGTCGTCGATCAAAATATCTTCGGCATCTTCGGAAATCGGTGGAGAGGTTGCCAGGATCTTTCCGAGCGCAGGCTCAAGCCTCTCCTCCAAGGCTTTTTTATGCTCTCGGCGTTTATCCATCAAAGTAACCGCCGCCACTCCGGACATTCCCTCCCGGCGGACCGTGTCCGCGGTATTGCTGCTGACTACCGTAATGACGAGAATCTTGCCTGCTTCTTGTACAGTCTTTCGAAATTCAGGGATAAAAGTCTTGAATGTCGCACTATCTTTTACAAATACAAAAGAAAGGTCCGCTTCACTTTTGGATGAAGCCTCCAATACGGCCTGTTTTATCGCCAAAGCATTTTCATTTCCCGGATCATTCAAGTCGGTGAAAACATCAGGACCGTACCCCACGATCACGACGTGGCTGATCTGCTGCAAAAACGCGGTGACCTGCGCTTTCGATGCTTTGGGGTTCGCCGCCGACAACCGCGCGGGGGCTGAATTTGGATCGACCGTTCCCCCTGGTTCGGGTAGCATTGGGACTCCGGCTCTTTGTAGGAAGGCGACTCCTTTTGCCGTTTCCGCCGCCGGGACGAGATTTAAAGGAGACTTCAGATCCGGATCCGAATAATTCGTGGCGATGAAGACCGCAAAGTCTCCGATGGTCGGAGGTCTGACGAATCTTCTGCCCGCCTCTCCAAACCGGTTCATGATGAAATCCCGGTCAGGCTGATCGATGCCCCTACTAAAAGACGGCTCGATCAGATAATTGTGGATCCCGAATTTGAACTCTTGATCGAAACGCTCTTTTTCGTATTTTTGCTTGGCTTCCGCGATGAGTTGCGCTTGCCGCTGCACGGTGATATACGTCGACTCCAGCGTTATAAGCCTTTCCAGCCGATTCGCGTCGCCGGCTTCGGAGGCTTCGTCGAAGAGACCGGTTGCCTCGGCATAGTCCCTGAGGAATCCCTCAAAATCCGGGATAGGCTCGGCTTCTTCTCCTCTTACGGCCAAGAACCAGGGATAGGCTCCCATCATATGCTCCCAATGAGAGCGGGTCCAATGAACCTTGTGCGCAGAATAAAAAATGTTCCTTTCCTCCGCCCAAGGTATCCACTCATCCGTAACGGCAAAGCTGCCTCCCCAAGCCCAGTCTCCGCCTGGCTCCAGAGTAGCGTTCTTCGTAAGGTACGACTCCGCGGCTTGTTTTGAATCAAGGATCACAACACTCGCGGGCAAGGTTATATTTTCGAAGAAATAAAAATCCACCGTAGTGCCGCCGACCACTTGGCCTGGATTTTGATCTACAAGATCCTGAAGAGGCACGACGATATAATGCTTCCGGCTATCCCAGCTCGCTCCGATCACTTCATTCACCGCATGGTTAAGCGCCCAGTGGACCGTATTGCGGTTCAGCCAGCCCTCCGTCGCGTGAATATGCGTCTTGATCACTCCTCCCTCTGGATAATAATCCGTCGCATGCACCGCATAAAGCGTCTTGCCCATAAAAGTAGAAAAATCCGCCAACCGCCCGCCGGTGGGCTCAGCGGTCTGAGGTTCAAAATCATGCAGCGCCTTGAAGTATCGGTCCACGCGAAAATTAGCCATTTCCAGATCGTAAAACATCGGGGATTTCTCGCCAAAGAGCTCTTGGGCCTTTTGCGAGCTTAATCTATCGAGAAGTGTTCCAAAAAAAACTCCGTCGTCTGCCGGCGGATCCAGAAGAAGCTTATCGACGGGAAAGAGCTCCGGAAATTCGTCGACTAGTATCCCAAACAAGGCGGTTACTTTTGGATTTCGATACAATAAGATCGAGACGCCCGCCAGCGCCCTATCCTCTCCGCGGCTGCGGATACCGGAGACGGCGCCGTCATAAAATTCAGAGACTACGGACTCAATGAAAGATAAATTGTCCTTAAAGATCCATTCGGTCCAAATTTGTCTGATCACGGGATCCGGCTTGCCCGTCAGATAATTTATAATGCGCGGAAAATCACGCGCCGTTTTTTTCTCGGCCGTGACGGGTTCCGACGCAAAATAGGGCACAAGGAAAAGGAAAGCTCTTGCCAGACTCTTTTTGACGGCAAGCTCAGTGGCCGGGTCCAGCTGCTTGGAATCCAGCTGTTCTTTTAAAAATTTTACATTTCGATGAAGCACATAAAGATCATCCGGCGAGTCCGTGACAATGGTGTCCATGTGAGCGCCCAGGAACAACGTGCTCAAAGCGACCGCGCGGGTGAAAAACTGCCTCATTTCATTCGACTGAGAGACCGATCTTTCGGCCATTTCAACAAGAGCGAAAGAAGATTTTTTGTACAGCTCGCTGGAGTTTGAAAAATGGTAACCCTTATCCCCAATAAAATGTTTAAAAGCCAATCCGAAGATGGAAGCCATGCCAAGCTTGATCCTGACCTTGGGATCGGTATTGTGCTTGTCGATCACCTGAGCCAAACGCCGGTATTCCCGCTCCGAAAGATAGGGCTCCCCCGGGCGAGTCAAAAGGTAGTAAACGATCGATATCATCAGCGTTTCCGGCAAAGCCTCGGGCTGAACATTGGCATCGCGCAGCTGTTTCACAAGATGATGGCGGTCCTCATCCAAAACAAGACCGTCCTCGTACACATAAGGAGTTAATTCATCGATCATTTTGTTGATCGGCTCAGACCATTCGGCGGATGGTCTCTCAAAGATCTTTTCTATCGCATCGGCATACCGGTTAAATACCACATCCTCCGCCAACCGTGCGATGGTTTCGGTCTTGGTGGCGAGTCTCGCACCGAATGCGCGAAGCGTCGTTTCGATTTCTCCGTAATCTCTGACGAGCTGCGAATCCGACGGTAGAGTAGAAACAAATTGATGAAGCCGCTGACCATAGTCTCTTTGAATACCCGCCCGAGCCGTCAGGTAAGCGCGCGCCTTCGGGATCACGGGTTCAAAATTCACAAGACTCAGAGCCACTTTATCGAGCAGGATCAGGTCTTTTAGATCTTCTTTCGAAAAATTCTGATCAAATCGAGGACCGGCCGCGAATCTGAGGATGACCTCTTCGTAAGGATTGCCATCGGATCGTAAAATTCGTATCCCACGAAGCAAGGACTCCAGAGTCTCGTGCCAAGAGGTCAGGCGAGGTTGAACCGGCAAAGTAGGTGTGGTTTTTACCTGAGAACCAAAGATAGCATCAAGCCGGGCAATGACTTCCCCCCTGGCCGCGCCCATATGCGCCTGAGATTCTTCCGAGCCTCCCCCGTTTTTAAGCGCTGTGATCGCGACGCGCAGGTCTTCGGCGGCGGCAACCAGCTTGTCTTTTCTCTCAACGTGTTCCTTCGTTTCAAAGTAGTCCAAGACAGCCCGGATCCCATCGGCCCCCAGCGCGATAGCCGCCACAACTGCGAAAGATGCCACCGTTCCCCAGAAACTTCGATCCCGAAGCGCGCCGGCCCACCATAGGAGGGCGCCAAAAAGACCCGCTCCCGGGATGGCCAAAAGCCAGGCATATGGAGAAAAACGCTTCAGAGTTTGTGCTGCCAGGAAGTTTACCTTGTTCGGCTGACCTCCAAAATAATTATGAGGCTGATCCAAACGATATTCCCTATCGTCCGCCAACCTCGCGGCGGCGGTGGAGTTTTGTTCCGCTGTGGCCAAGGATCTCATAAGAGCTTCTGCATTTTGCGCGCCGACGGCTTTGGCCATCGTAGTAAACTTGGGGGTCAGGAACGCATACGTATCGCTTTTGCGGGATCTTAAGATCTCAAAGAGGATGACCTCCAGAAGCGTCATCTCCGCTTTTGCGGCCAGCGCGAACTCGGGACCGGAAGCGATCAAAGGAAGCGCCTCATCTTTAAATGCGCTCAAGTCAAACCCTTTGGCTTCTTCCTCGAGGAGCGTTCTGATCCGAGCCTTGTCGTAGTCATTTTTGAACGCGAGAGCGCTCAGGATGGCGATCCGCTTAAGGTGCGCCGCCTTTTTCGGATCAAAAGCGTAGCCGTATTTCAATGACTCCTGCGGCCGGCGGAGGTGCTCAAGCAACCGGTCCAGAGAGACATACGGGTGGGAATAGTCAAGCCTCAGGATCTCCACGACCCTTTGCCGGATCTTCCAATCTAGGTCCATCAAAGCGTACATCAAGAGCTCCCCGTAAGCTGCGCGGTCTTTATGCCCCTCAAATTCTTCCAGCATGATCCGCTTCCTGAACCGGGAATCCAAAGAGTTGTATTTGCGGATCAGTTCTTGGGCATTCAAGGACCTTCTTTGGCCGGGTTTGCGGCGGACCGCATCGGGGACGGTCTTGATCACCAGCGCCTGCCGCGACAGATGAACGATGGCGCGCTCGTTCCATCCAAAGTTCGCCAAACGACCGACCTCCGCCGTATCTTGACCGTAAACTTCGGGATCCCAGAACAAAGTCCGCGCTTCGATGACATCTTCCGGATCGACCCCGACGATATCAAATACATCGCTGAACGTAAGATTGGTCGATGTCAACTGCCCCGGGATCTTGGTCACTTCCCCGTTGATCATGACTTCTCCCACTTTCAAGTCCTGTCCGGCCAACCGCGCCCCAGTTCTGTAACTGGCGGCGGCTTTGTTGAGGTCTACGGTGACCCAGGTCAGGTCGGTGTGGGTCTGTCTTTCGGGATCCAAAATGCCGCTCGTGAGCTCAAGCAGCTTCTTATTCAATCGGATCCGTCGCTCGTCGGAGGTGAGCGGTCCTGCAGCTGCGAAATGATTCCGAAGGATGGCCGCAAGATCGTGTCCCTCGAGGTAATCGGTCACGCCGTCGGACATCATGACCAGCGTTTGGGTACCCAAAATAGGCTTAAGGACCGCGCCCAAATTTTCGGAAAGCTGAATGCGCTCCACGAGACCGAAGAAGAAACCGGAACGTCGGTCCGAATGATCGGCGTTGACCCAGCCGGCTTTCGCGTCCAGTCGGACCATTCTTGGATGTCCGGCGCTGAATTCGTAAATATTTCCAGTCTCGTGATCGATCAGGGCAAAACCGTAGGTGAATGTAGAAAAATGCAGGTCCACACCGCCCTCGCGGTAGCTGTTCACCTTCCGATTCAGATCGTTGAAATAGGACCGGATCAGGTTTTCGGCCGCGGCCCCTTCTGCCCCGCCGTGGTCGGATATCGCCTGGACGAGGAGCTTGCCTATCCGTCCTTCTATGTTATTCACCAATTTCTGGAAGACCCACGCGGGGGAAGCCTGCCGGCCGTTGCCGACCCCGTCGGCCACTTCGATCAGCGTAAAGCGCTTGGACGCATCCCGGGATACCCTGAACCAATCACCCCCGTGGACGGTGCCCCCATCCTGGCTGTGCCAAAGATCGATCCCGGTCTCCTCCAAAAGTGTTGTGTCCTGTTTGATCTTTGCGTTATCGAGCGAGTTGAGCGAATAAGCGCCGGATGACTTGCGGGCGATGCGGCGGGCTCTCATGACTTCTCTTTCGATCAGGCGCTCGACAAGCGCTTCGGCGGCGTCCTTGATCCCTCCGGCACGGGCCCAATCGTCCTTATCGCTCGGATTCGGTTGAGGAAAACCCTTGGCCTCAAAAATGGCGTGCGCGATCTCATCCTTCATCGACTCGGGATGGATCAATACTTGCCAGCCTTTTCTCAAGACCCAGCGCGCCAGATCCCTGTGCTTGTTCTCGAGGGTCTGCCCCGCCGCGCGGGCGATCTGCGCCGACAGCCACTCGACCGCCGATCTTTTGGAGATGAATCCGTTCTCGACATTAGCGCTACCTACAGCCAACCTTGCTCCCCGGGTCGGAACGCTCCTCAAAACCCGGCCTTTTTTGAGGGCTTTGTATGTTTCAGACCGATCCATCGCTCTTTGGACGAGGAGAGAAACTTTGCGATGCGTTTCATCGGGGAGAGCCCTTTCGAGAGCGGTCTTGGTAAAGAGCCCGGGATAACGGGTTCCGCTGTCGGCCAATTGACGCGCGACAAATTTGGCCGTTGGGATCGCGGACAGAGGCGTGCTGGCGTACACCCGGATCCCGTAGTGAAGCTGAAGATAATGAATGAAAGGCAGAAACTCGGGCTCTCCGGCCAAAGCGCCGCAGAAACCCAGCGTGACCGGCGGCCGCTTAGAATCTTTATTATGGGCGGCCACAGCCTCCGCGAGCTGTTTGATCTTGAGAAGCACCGGCTCCCTCAGATGCGAAAAATCTTCCTCGTCGGCGGCCAGGTCCCGGCTGAGCTTAAAATCACGATTGACAATGCCGCTCTTGTGCGCCGAGAGCACGCTTGCGGTAAGGTCATTGGTGCCCACGCTTAAGAAGCTGATCAAGGGGTGATCCAGAATTTCTTGAGCGGACTCAATGGCTTCGGGCAGTTCCATCATCGCTCCGAATTTGACTTTCTTTACGGCATTCGCGATCCTTCGCTCGGAAAGGCCGGCCTGTCTCAAACGCTTTCTCGTTTCCGGCAATATCCGGCGCCTCACGTACTCCATGTCTTTGGCATTCCTGACCATGGGAAACATCAGCATCATATCCGCAATATTGGCGGCGCTTTGCTCGCTGACCGCCGCGAAAAATGCCGCCATCTGGACCACCAGAAAACGCCTGCCGATCGGCGTCCGGTAAAAATCAAAGCCGGTAAAATCCTCAAAGCCGCCGAAGAGCTCAGGGTTTGACGTTTGCAACTCTCTCAAAACGGCCACAAAACCTTCATCTTTGTCAGGCTGGATGTCGAGAGTCCTGAAAGTCGTGTCCATCCCAAGTTTTAAAACATCGGAATATTTTTCCTTAAGGGAGATCAATAACTCCGTATCAAAATCGACATTGCCGTCCGCCAGCCGGCGCGCGAGCCGGATCATTTGAGATTCGATCACCTCGTCCCACACTTCCGTCCGGACAAGACCGATGCCGTCGGCCGAGACTTCGGACAGGCCCTCATGATCATCGGGTGTGACATTGGCCAGCACGGGAAACGGCGTAGATTTCGAGGACTCGGAGACGAGCCACTGACGGATGTTATTTTGGATCCTTCGATCGCGGCGGACCGCTTCGACGTGCGCTTTGGAAGGATTCACATAGCCTACCACTCCGCCCCGAGAAGCTCTGCCGCGCAACGCGATCCTGTCGCCCGGGACAACATTTTTCAACTCTTCGATCATCACCGGATCGCTGATGATCACGATCGCGGGAGGATTGCGGAGCCCCTTCGCCAAGGTTACCCAGTGGGAAGCGGTCGTGGCATTGGTCGTGATGATCACTTTCACTCGGTGTCCTTCAGTCCTCAGAATATGGTTGAAAGCGCCGGTGCTCAAGGTCTCATGCACAACCAGCGCTAGATCTTCGTTCTCATTGTCGGAGATCACTTGATGCAGATCGAATGATCTGCCTGATTCTTTCAGGATATCGGCCATGAGCTCTTTGATGAGATCGATCGAATCATTGAGCCCGCGGCGTACATGAGGCTGGGCCCCGCGGGCGATCGGATAAAAGCGTTTCAGGTTATTGGCGTAGAGGTAGCTCGAAAAATTGCGGTTTTCTTCGATCATGATCTTTTTCCATTTGTCCAAAGCTTTCGGCCTATTCAAGGGTTGTTTCTCAGCGGATTCATCGAAACCAAAGTAACCCTGCAGCAGTCCTTCCAGGAGTACTTTAAAATTATTGTAAACATCGCTTGGCTTTTCGTGCGGACGAAGTCCGGCATTGATCTTTTCGACTTCGGCTTCCATTTTCCTTGTGGATTTTTTTATTTCCGTTTTTTTCTTGGCTGACAGGCCTTTTCTGGAAGCCCTCCGCCTGAGTTTTTGGATCTCTGTTTCAAGCCGGTCTCGTTTCTCTCTGAGCTTTTTTTCTCGTGAGAGCGCCGCTTTGTACATTTCGTCGTATTCATGGTACTTGCGCAGGATGACGCGCTCGGCGATAGCGAGCTGTTCATCAGCCGTCCGACTGATCTTCTCATTCAAGCCTCTCAGCTCATCCGCTGTACGGCCTGGTTTGCCGTCATTCGGATGCTCTTCGGACAGTCTGGCCAAGCGCAGAAATTTCTCTCTGGCCAGCTCCTTCAGACTCTCCAGCTCCTCCCGCGTGAATGAGCCGGGCGGAGCATTGGGCTTGGCCAATGACTCGATATCTTTTTTGATGCCGGCGATCAGGATCGCGGCAGGATTGATGTAAGTTTTCTTGAGGTCCACGGCCGAATCACGTATCACTTGATCCATTTCAGTCTCAATGCGCGCGACCGCGCGGGACAAGTAGTCCGCAAGCGCGTCTTGGCCACTTTGAAGCAAAGTCTCCCGAACGCCGTCCTGACCCTCCACCACTTCTTTAAAACGCTTAAGCTCATCCTTCAATTTATAGCCTTCAATGGAGTATAAAACCGCCTCGGCGCTCTTAGAGTTAAAAAGCGCCACCCGCCCCAGCACCGCCCCCTCCATCACCTGGTCGCCCCGGATGATGATCTCCTTCCCCCCCGACCGCGCGGAAAGCGCCGGCTTTTCCTTCTCGGCGGTCTTCTTCGCGAGTCGAGCGCCGGCAATGCGCAAAGGTTTATCTTGGACGGTCAAACCCGTCTGGCCGGCCAGTCGGGCCGCCTGCCAACCGCCAGTTCCCATCCATGCCGGGTCCCTTTGATCGTCGTCTTCCGGAAACTGCATTTGCAGTCGCTGATATTCCTCGGATCGCAACTGTTCGGCCTGCTCGTCCAAAACTTCCACTCTTTGCAAAAGCTCCTTTTGGGTCGCCAGGGGCATTGGCGTAGGCGATCCGTCGCTTGAGAGTTGGATCTCTCCGGAAACGATCTGCTCGGCCATATGGGTCGCCAGATCTTTGATATCTCCCGCGTCCTCCAGAAAGTCCATAAAAAATGCCGCCTGGTCGCTGTATCCGAGAAATTTTATGAAAAAGTCGAGGGATTCATTGTCATTCCGGGGGAAGACCTTCGAATTCCGGCCGTAGTAAAAATCTAACATCAGCCTCACGCGGATCTCCCTGGAGAACAGCGCTATGAAACGTTCCATATAGGCATCATCAGGCACCGAATTTTTAAGCAGAGCGACCGTGTTCTCCTGCCAATCGGACGGGTCCGGATTGACGACAGCCCCGCCCTTTCGGATCGTCTGAAGCTTCCGATAGATCGACACGAACCAGATGAGCTCATGGAACGTTCTCAACCCTCCCGGCATATTCTTGATATTCAGGGGAAAATCAGAAACGCCAAGGTTGTCGCTATGCATCCTGTCGTACAGATCGGCCATGGCATCAAGAAGGGTCTTCTCGTGATCGAGCGATGCTTGCGCCGAACGAACGAATTCCTGGCCCAGATCTTCATCTCCCGCCGCGATCTCCAGGTTGTTAAAGATAAACGCGCCAAGCCAGAAAGGTTCCCGCAGACCGGTCAGCGCAAGCGTTCTTTGAGCTTCCGACAAGGACAAAGCCCAAGGAGTATCTCGGCTGATGCTCAAACGTTCCGACTGCTCTTTAAAAATATGGTTTTGCGCTTCCATCCCCAGATCGCGATGAAGCAGTTTGAGGCCCTTCCCAATCAGAACGGCCAGCTGATTGTAAAATTCCGCATTGGTTATCCGGCCCTTGAGACCGCCGGCGGTATGGACGAATTCCATGTCGTAAACAAAGAACGCGTCATAGTCATAAAGAGGCAGTTCATGCCGGGCGTTGGAACCGCTGAGCACCAGAGTCCCCTGGCCTGACGGTCTCCCATAGAGCCTCACCAGATAAGACCGGTTGATCGCGTAGACCTTTCTGATCACGAATTGGCTTAAGTGGGAATAGTTGTCCATCATCTTCTGAAGGTCGTAGGGCGATATATCCCTCTCCAGGATCTTCTCGTGGGTCAGAAACAGGCGGATCATCTCCATATCCAGGATCATTCTCGCGACCTCATGCTGCCGGTCGAGGAATTCCTTGGCCGCGGCCATCGCGTTATCGGGCGGCCCGCCGAATCTCGGCATGTATGATTTGAACAGCTCGTGCATTTCGATCACAAATTCGCGCGTCATGCTTCCGTACTTGTTGCGGTCGCTGCGTTCGTCCATGAAGATCTCCCTCATGCGCTTGTACTCGGGATTGAGCGCGATCGAAAGTACGGCCAAGTTAAAGAGGTACGGAAAAGGCCTCAATCTCTCGAGCTTGGCTTGAGCTTGGGCGCTGGTAAGCACTTCCAGCGACGCGGGATGCTCGGCGATGATCTGCCTCAGACGCTCGTCCGTGACATTGAAAATGCCGCTTCGCGCGCGGCCTTCGCTGAGCGCAAGATTTCTGGCCTTGTCAAACGCGTCGACGATCTCTTCGACATTTGTGAGACCCGCCAACCTCGCGGCGGCCGGGCCTGGGCGGGGCTGAACGGCTTCGGGGCGCGGGTAAACTCCGAGCACTTTGTCTTGGGCTTCGGTGAGCATTCTGATGACTTGCTGCACCTCTTCAGCCTTGAGTTTTAGCTTTTCATCCATACTTTTATCTGCGGATAAACGTTTCGCCAAGGCGCCAAGAGAGGTCATAAGCTTCCTTAGGTTTCTTTTAAATCCCTCGCTTGCGGGATTGAGCTCGGCCTGCTTGGTGAGCGCCTCCAAAAAATGCTGCATGGAGTATATTTCGGCGGCGATCTTTATGTTCGCTTCCGTCTTGTCATCGGGGTTTTTGATCTCTTGGGTCAGTTCCTCTTGGCGGCGTCCAAGCCAACCCTCATCTCCCAAGACCAAAGTGATCGCCTTGTCCAAGTCGCGTGTAACCTCTTCAAGCGTTTCCGCTGCTGAATCCGCCAACCGCGCGGCAGCTAGAATTGCGGGTTGATCGAAAATAGATTCGTCCGCCGGAAAGTTGTACAAAAACGCGTTAATTTTTATGAAATGTCCGCGGAGAAGGTCCTGCACCTGGTTTCGTGAGAGTCCCCGTGAAGCCAGGTTCTTATTGAGCATTTTGATCTCGTCAGCGCTTACACCTTCACGCAGCGCCTGTTCCAGATATTCGGGAGTGATTTCATCCGGAAAGATGCCGAGCTCTTGCTCTAAAAATTTAATGGACACAATGGACGCAAAACGCTGATCTGGGGTTTCGCTTAAAACTCCCCTTTGCATGCGATCCAAAACGATCAAGGGATCCCCTATCGCTCCCGCCGTCAGCTGGCCTGCCAATTCCGCGACTCCCCCCTTGAGCCCATCCTTAAGCAGGCTTTGGGCAGATGATCCGGACCGCAAATGTGTCCGGACGAATTCATCCATGAAACCGGGCTCGGATAACCCCAGAAAACGCCCTTCCGCTACGCCCTGCACACGAAGAGAGTCTGCCGCATGGCGCATTTCCTCCCGGATGAAAGTTTCATAAAAAATCTGACGGAAGTTGGCCCTATTGGCGTACGCCTCACGAAGCGCTGGGCTCTGATCAAAGAACCTATCGGCGTCTCTCTCGAGCGCATCAATGTTGACCTGAATAAGGCCCTGCGCCATGTCCCACTGCATGGTCACATCATTCTCGCCAACCTCGATGAAACTCTTGATAAAATAAACGGGTACCTTGTGTCTTTCAAATTCGAAATAATGAACAGGTTGGGCAAGTCGATAGACCCCCCACCCACCGTTGAGTTGCGCCCCGATAAACAATCCTTTGGAAACCGCCCATGAGCGGTTAAGTTCGCGAATGATCTTCCAAAAAATTCTGACGCGATTCTCATCCGCTTCCTGAGAAAAGATCTCTCCGGGAAGCTTTTCAAGCTTCGCCCAATCCTCCGCATCGCCGGGAGGCAGACTTGCTCCGAGCCCAGACCATAGATCAAAGAATCGCTCTTTATCCACTTCGCCCGACTTTAGCTTGACCAGCACCGGGACCAAGTGCTGGTGGTACCAGCGTGCCATCGCTTCCGGAAGCAGAGCCCGCGCATTATGCTCCGACCAGTGATCGATCAAAAGCCGGATCTGGCGGTCCGACGGAAACGGAGAAATACTTTTGAGCACCAAAGCGGTCTTGATCATCGTCATGTCCTGGCTGCCCTGAAAATACATTTTAGGCAATTCAACAAAAGCGATGAAGATCTGACCCAACTGATCCTCCGACAGCTCAGGCTCCCCGGGTCCATTAAGCTCCTTAAGCAAGGTCTCACGGGAATCGATTGCCAACCGCGCGCCCAAAGCGGTGAGTTTCCAATCCTTCGAGTACTGTTGCCTTAAGACGGCCAAAGCGATGATCTTGGGGGTGTCTTCCAGGATCCTCTTCACGCTCTTTCGGCGCCTGGATTCGTCGCGCAGGTTCGGGTCGGCCAGATCTTCCATTTCGGACGACACGGAGGCCAAAAGATTGGAAAATGAGGGTGTCCACTCGGGACCCTTGACGAACGCCCTAACAGCCGCTTTTTTGTTGGCAGCGGTGAAGTTTGGCTTTCGCATTTTGGAGAGCATCTCTCCGACGATCTGCACAGCTCGAGTTTCCGACATACGCCTTTCTTGATAAAAATAACCCTTGAGTTCGGGGCGCGTCTTCATCGTAAGAGCGAATTTTTTAAAGCTCTCCCGCAGGATATTCTTCTTGATCTCGCTGACCAAAAATTCGGCATCGGCCGTGAATTTGCCGAGGGCGCGTCGGTCAGCGGGATCCGTCGCCACGACCTGCTGGGCGCGGATAGCGCGTTTTAGCCAAGCCAGAAGGTTCATGGAGGAATTGTCCTCGTTGAAATACGTGTGCAAGAACTCTTTCAATTCTTCGGCTCGGATCCGGATCTTTTGCGCGGGGTCCGGGTCGAACTCAAGGGACTGCGTGGACAAAAGGCGCAATTGGGCCAGAAGATCGGCGTGCTGTCCGCTGCGCACGAGCACTTTGAGGTAATTGCGGTAAGCTTGGTACGTAAAAAGCCCCGCGCGATCCGTCAGCCAGGACATGAATAAAAGCGTGTGGTTGTCTTTATTCATTTGCACGACAAGCGCCGTGTTGCCTGTGAAGATCGCGGTATCAAGCTCCGTGATCAGCCGCTCTATCATCCCTTTCAAGGCCCCGCGGTATTGCTCCGCCTCTTCGTCGGAGCCTCCGAATCCTCTTTCAAGATACCCGTCCGAGCGTCTGGCCACCTTGCGAAATACCCAGTTCTGGAAATTTTGTACGCGGTGACGCAAGACACTTTGGCTGGGAGCCCGGTTATACAGCGCCCCGACAGCTTTAAAAACGATCGGGTTGCCGAATAAAATTCCCCATGCGGATCTTTTCCACCGGTTTTGAATGATCGTCGTTTGGATGCTGCTTACGAGACGATCGATCTGGGGTTTGATCTCGTGCTGATATTTTTGATCCGTTTCCGCCCTCAAGACCTCGAGAGTGTCCTGGTCTAGGTTGTAGGCTTGTTCCGTCATGGACCTGAGATCGAACGGCTCGTACCGCCCGCGCATGCGGTCCCACCGATCCCTGAAAGCCGTTATTTCTTCGTGAGCCTTGTCCGCGCTTTCGGACGCGAGCCGCTGGTAGAGCTTATGCCACATCCAGTCTTTGGCAATGGCGATCGCCATCATGGAGACGTAAGGGCCGTAATTCGGCATTTTCTTTTCGTCTGGGGCCGGCGGGGCCAGAGCCGCCAGTTCCTTGATCGTAATGTAGGTCGCGGCGTCGGTGCGGCTGTTGCGAGTGCGAAGCCAATTGTAACGACGCAGGTCTCCCCTTGAGATAAGAAGCCTCGTAGGAGTGAAGACGCCGATGATCGTGAAATTTGCTTTGAGCTCCGCGAGATCCTCCTTTTTGAAAAGGTCCCCAAAAGCTCCCTGATCGAACAAAATATCCAGTTTTTTGAACGCTTCGCCCAGACCCGCCATGGCGTCATCGTACTGGGTCCTTTGGTCTTCTTTCCCGTCCCGGCCGTCGCTCAGTTCATCCCTGGTCCTAGGAGGGTTGACGTCGATAAGTTCACGGGGCCGATGATACCCATTGGTAGCTTCGTAAAGAACCGCGCGCGGCGAACGCCTGAGCCTCCCCCCGTCAAACACATCCCCCAGCGATTCCGGACGGATCTCCGGAGACCACTCCACCTCTTTAAAAGACCGAGTCGGCGTAAGCCGCGCGGCGGGATTTATTTTTTCAAGGGCCGCTTTTGTTTCGACTATGTGCTCCGCACCGCCAATGATCAGGACTTGTTTATTATTCAGGGACTGTGATACAAAGTGACCTCTGACCTTGTCAACCGCCAACTCTCGCATCACCGCTATCAGAAGCTTTGAAGCTCGATTGATCAGACCAAGGTCACCCGTTGCAGCGCGATACAATCGGGTTTGATCGTATCGACTCAGCCAGGGAGCGAACTTTTGCATCCTTGGTATTGCGCGGTCGATATCACGGTTCGTGTAATAATCGGCATATCCCTTGATCAAGTAGCCAAGGAACGCGTCTTCAGACAAACCTGCTTGCTCTCCCCGCCGCACAGCCTCTCTGAACACGACCTCATCTCCGAACGTATAGAACGGATCGACCACAGGGATCCCGTAGCGCTCAGCCACTTTGATCGCAAGTGATCCGATATCGTAAGTGTGCCCGCGGCGTCTTTCAGGCGTTTCGATGAAAAATACCCATTGAGTCGGATCCACCGGGCCCGAGAAATGTTGTTGTAAGAAACTTTCGATCAAGTCAAGAAGGTCAGGCTGGCCGTGATACTCGGCAAGATACCAGATCCGTGAGCTGGGTAAGAGACTTGATAGATCCACTACTTGCGAGACCTGGCCTGGGCTTAGCGGCGCCGGGTGTTTTGTGCGAAGACCTTCGGCGTCTCTTGCCTCTTGGATGGCCGCATCAAGCCATGCCTCTTCCGGACTTGGCAGGGCCGCCGGGGTGCCCGGCGAAAGGGACGCGCTGATGATCCGAAGAATTTTCCTGGCTCTCCAATCGATCGTAATCTTCGAGATTTCCAGTATTTTTCTGATCTCCTGTTCCAGATCATCAGGATGCCTTAAGATCGTTTCGATCTCCTCGGGATCAAACGTTATCATCGTAGCTCGTTTTATCTCCATCCGTAAAGCCTGGGCGAGGATGTCCTGAGAACCCAGTGTCTGCGACGGAGTATTTGCCGGTTGAGGCAAAGGCACTGAGTGATTTGCATTCAAGTACATCAGGACCGCGGCCATCGCTTCTCGTTTGTTGGTATTGGGAGTCCCGGTAAAAGACAAAATGCCGATAAGCTCACCCTCCATCTCTTTGCCTAGCCCCAACGAAATGATCGTTCTTTTGATGGGTTCAACTTGTGCCGCGGGGTCTTCGTTCAGACTGTCGGCCAATTGCTTTCGCATAGTTTTCGTCTTGGCCTCCGCCGTGTCATGGCTCTGACGTATTCTTAAAAGTTCAAATTTCAACTCTTTTAAATTAGCCGCCATCCGCGCGCCTGCGGCTTCGAAATCATTCAGGGAATAATTTCCGTCCGGATTCAGGAGCCAGTATTTTTGAATGGTCTTGGCGTACAGGTCCTTGAGGGCGCCGGCGGCGTCCAGGAAACCTTCCCGCCGGATCGGGTCTCCGGACGCTCCCGCGATCTGATGGCGCGGATCTAAAGCGAGCTTCACAAGCTCGTTGAAATGCACCGGCTGAAGCGCCTGAAAATTACGAAGCTCGTCGTAGATCCGCCGGTCAAAAACTTCCCCAAAACTGCTTTGGTTTTCCGCCTGAGCCAGCCGCGCGGCGGCCGGCTCGTCTTTGAATATGAGTTGGCCGTTGACCATCTCTGCGGCATCTCTTCTAATAAACATCGCCGCCGCCTTCTCACGCATCTCGGGACTGAACAACTTAGCCACATGCGACTCGATCTCTGTCCGAGTAAATTCACCGGCTTTATCGCCCACCGGTATATTCGCCGCTCCCAGATCGGTGACGGTGAGCGAGGGAGAGCCGTCCACACGGATAGCGCCCGGCGTCAAAGCGCCCATCGATGCCTGCACGTCCCGAATATAGTAGCCGGTCTCGTCGTAGATACGCAGTAGCACCCGTATGAGCTCTCTTTGGATAGCGGCTACTCCGGCGTCGTCCGTCTTGAATGCCGCCCTCATCAGATGATCTCCGTGCACGAAATCCATGATGACAAAAAGAAGCTGTCCGGCATCGCCTTCTATATTTCTGATCGTCTTATGGCGTGCGACCATGTGGAGTCTGGGAAGACCCTCAAGCACGCGGTCCGGCTTCCCAGGATCTAGCGCTTCCGCCCTCTGCAAAATCCGAGCCGTCGATTCAGAATTCTCCGAGACTATGCCGAAGCCACTGACACCCGCCATGTCCAGCACATCCCCGCCGGGGAACTTGACGACGACTTCCTCGGTAATTCCATTGTCCCTTGTGACTGTGGCCCGATAAACGTCGGTGAAAGAGCCTTTCTCGAGCGTGATCTCGGGCAGGTCCCGTCCGATCGAGCTTCTTCCGGCCGGCCTTAGAGGAATGACCGTAATATTACGTATGCCCAAATGGCCCGGCACCACCGTGTTCAGGTATTCTTGGACAGCCTCGAGTTCACCAGCCGTCCCGCGAACGTGAAATTTTTTGGGGTCGGCCTGCGGAGGCAGCTTATCGATCAGGATCACCTTATGATCCATCACCAACCGCGCTCCATGAAAACGTTGGCGAGAAACACGGTTCGGCTCAAATAGCAGAGACTTGGATTCTTCCAATCGGTCCACCTGGGACTGCTCGACCATTTGCCACACATTGGTGCCCTGCTGATTCTTTTTTTTGAGATATTGATCCACACCAGCCATGAATTCAGTCCAAGCGGGTTTGACTTTTTCGCCGTATCGGACGTAAACATTGTCGGGGTAGTGGGTCATGGCGAAGATATCCGCGAAAGATTCCGTTTCCCAGCTTTCGCTGAACGCTCCCCGTCCTCCTTCGCTTTGGAGATTATCGTGGTGCTGGAGAATGACCTTGAATTGATTCTTATAGGCGATGATGCCGGGAGGGACGCCGGTCTCTCTTGTCTTGAGCATGGTTTTCCACGCCTCTTGCATCTTATCCGGAAGGATCGTAAATATCATCTCGCCCACTTCGTGAAAAAAAAGTGTCTGGATCATTCGCTTGGCCGACTCGCGATCTGCGGGAGGTAACTCCCTCCTCTTAACAGCGTCAACGCTCGATGAAAGGACTCTGATCAGATCCGCAGGCCATCCCAGGGTAGTCAGATCCAACGGGGGGCCTGCATGGTCGTCAATGATCATCGAGGGATAAAGATCGTGGTTTATGACATAAAAATAAGTACCGGCCATAGAAGGGTCCAGAGGCGGATCCAAAAGAACGATCTCAGGGAAAATTCTGACCTGATGATGGGTTTCGTAAAAAATAAAAAGCGGCATAACGCCTATGGGGTGCGTCGGTAGTTTTTCACCCGAAGGCAGGGTCCTGGCGACAGTCATCCCATCTTCAAATAGGAACCCCAACCCCTGGTCCACAAGTATCCGTGCCAGGGCTTGAACATCCTCCTCGCTGAGAAGCGGCTCATAGCCCTCAGGCCTTTGATCCGGATCCCGGTACCTTCCAAGCGTCCTCTCGAATAATGATCGAGGGTCGGGGGTACCGGTCGTTTGGTCGCTTGCTTGACTGGCGTATTCCAGATGATACTCCAGATTATAAAGTCCAAAACGCGCCTTTGTATCTCGGATGATCAGTCCCCCCTCCGCAGGGTCACCCAATACACCTCTCACTTCCGCGGCTTTCGCTCGTTCCGCTTCCCTTTTGGCGCGTCTTGCGTCACCTTTTGCCAGCCGCGCGGCGGCCAGAGTGGTTTGCGCGGTTGTTTTCGGATTGACGAAAGAAAATACGTCTGATAGACTCGCCTTCACCCCAAAATTTTGAAGGAGAATGTCCATGAAAGACAAAAATCCCGCCAAAAAGATCAAATATTCAGGCACGGAGTTCGGAGCGATCCTGGAAGCGATCCATAAAGACGTCAAAACCATCGCCGAGGGCCATAGCGGGCTTGAAAAAGGTATCGAGGAATTAAAAGTAGGGCTCCATGGCAATTCCAGGCGGCTTGATAGTGTGGAGTTTTCAACTCGAGTAACGTCTGACCGTGTCGGACGCTTGGAAGACGCCGTCAGCCTTCTTTCGAAAGAGCTCAAAGACACAAAGAGCGAATTAAAAAGCGACATCGAAAAAACCCGGACCGAGCTCAAGAACGACATCAAAGACTTGGGCACCCGCATGACCACGGTCGAATCCGGCCGCTGATCACCATTGTCCACCCCGGGGGTGGACATTTTGGTTATTCTCTGCTCTATCGCCAACCGCGCGGCGGAGGTTGAGGGCGGGATCAGGCCGTGCAACTTGGCGGTTTTCCAGTAGGATTCGAGCTCATAAAAGACTGCGTTCTTTGGCCCGGTCCATTCGCTTTGAAAAGCTTCGGCCTTTTGTTGCCGAAGCGGCTCAAATTCCGGATCGATTATTCCGTCGATGTCTTGGACGATCGGATGGTATGACTCCGGCATCCGCGACCATGATTTCCGAAAATCGGGACTCGCGTCGGATAGGACCTGGTAACCGGCATACTCGGGCCGGCTCAGAAAATTCTGAAGAAGGGTCCGGCCCCTGCCTTCGGTGCCATCTTTTTGAAAATTAGGGTAAAACCGATAAATATAAATAATTTTTTCTCTTTCAAAAATTTTCCAGATGATCTGCCCGGCTTTTTTAACCCTCCTGCCATCCAGATGAAGCTCGCTTACTTCGAATTTTTTTACACCCAGCCCCAGATCACGAGTCGTCAGCGTGCCGCTGACGATCTCATCGCTAAACGCGTATGAAAATGGCTCGTGCGTCGCAGCCAACCGCGCGGCGGAGAGAACGGAAGCGGGCGCATGATCACGGTCTGAATTTTGTTTGACAAATGCAGGTCGGATATTTAGACTCGGCTCATGCCTAAAAAACCTTCCCAAGGACCTGAATTCTCGGAGCCAAGAGAGACCCGTGTGCTTCTTGAAGAAATCAAGAGCCAGTTCCGGACGTTTGGCGAGCAGCTTGAGGGCATTCAGGAAAAAGTAGACCGGATACCCAAGGTAGAAGAGCGCTTGACCGGTGTCGAACACCAAGTAGCCGCCTTGAACGCGGGTTTTAAAACTCTCGCCACCAAAAAGGACCTCGAAGAAATCAAAAGCCGTCTGACGGCCGTCGAGTCCCGTTAGTTTTTTCTTTACCCTCTCCCCTCTAACATCTACCCCGCTTTTTTCGAAAACCGACCGGGCCTGCGTCAAAGATGTTTTCAGAGCTGTCAGCACATGAAATAAGTATTGTGTCCCCGGAACTTCCGGAACTTGCGACAGGCGGGCGCCAGAAAATTTTCGGACGGTAATGCCTTTTCTTTTCATATCATCAGAAGGCGTGAGAAAACGATTGAACCTCACGCTCTTAAACTTAATCCTATTCATCGAGAAGTTGCCAAAGGGGGTTAGTTTTCCTAACAAAACCCTGATTTCAACCAGACGCTCTTCCGGCCTCATGCCAGTCAGTAATGACGTTGGGATGGATATCTGAACTTGTTCGTTGGCAAGGGCATTAACCTCTATACGATATTTGCTAGTCAACAACTCTCCTTCGGGATAACCGTAGGAAGGTTTTGTGTGTTCCTGAGTCTCAAAAACAACCAAAGCCATACCCGTATCCATCTTTTCAACATCAAAAACAACTTCGCTATAAAATGACAACGGGTAGGGGGCTTTTTCTTGACCGGCGATCCGCAGGTTCGATCCTGCCTGATCATATCCGTTGCTAATTTCTGCCAACGTAACCTCGTAAGGATCTTCGACCGTCTTGGTTAAATTTTCATTAGCGTTATGGTATTCGTACTTGGCCGGCCAATCGAGAATCAGGTCCTGCCGGAGCGGGTAGTTCTCGGCATAAAGCTCAGCTATTTCTTTAAAGGAAACTTCCTGCCCCGTTATATCAACGTCCACATAACGATGCTTCAGGCCAGGGATTTGATATTCAATCCCCCGCGGATAATACAGTCTTAAATATTCCCGGCCATCCGCCGCGCTCACAAAAGTACGCGCAACCCGCTCAACGATGGATCGCACAGCCGGGTCTTCGGCGATCCTAGGATTTAGAAATAATTTCCTTCCGTCGTTGAAATAATCGCTATAAATTTCGGCGAACGCTTCACCTGCGCGCATCTGAGCATGTTTCGGATCATTCAAAAATTCCTGATGCCGCCTCAACTCTTCGGGATTGTATATCCAAGATGCGACATCCCCGCGGTCTATCAATAAATACTTGGAAGAAAGCGCTCCGTTATCGGTAGCATAAGCGGCGTAGGGCGAAATAAGCTCAGCAAAGCTGGGCCGGGAGTTTTTGTGGAGATCGACAAAAAAGGGCATTTCGTCTTTATCAACAAACCGTTCTGTAACCTCATGACCGATTTCATGACCCAATACTTCCAAAAAAACAGGCAAATCATTGGAGGGTTCAACCAAAATAACGCCTTTTCCGTTTATATAAAAGCCATCCACCCATTCGGCTTTTTCCGGGAAAAGTTCTCTGATTTTCCCAGGTGGAATGGCAACAATCGTTTTGAGTCCTTTATTGTGTTCCAATGGCAACTCGTTTAGTGCGTTAAGAATCGCTTGTTGGTTGGCCGGATCGGGTCTGCCCAGCCGATTAAAACCGTAGATCAGGACTCCATGCTTTAGATAGATTTCTCTCGCCAGCGGTTCTTCAATTCTCAGAAGATCAATCGTTTCTTTACGATCGAACTCGCCTATTTCGATCAATTCATTCATCAAATTCAAATTAATGATAAAAAACTCTCCCATAGCTTTGGCGAGCTCGGAGGTAGCTGCTTTATAATGAATACTATTTATCGTTTGGATCGTCTTGCTGATCGTGTCGCGAATCCCGTGACGAACTTGGGCATCGGAAACATCTGCTTTCGGAGAGCTTAGGTCCAGCGGCTTCGGAGAAAGCAAAGAAACATAAACGACAAAAGCCGCAATTGATATCGATTTGACGATTCGAGAAATAAACCCTTGCTTTATCATTCTCCATGCTGAACGTACAATTTTTTTTCCAAAAAATTGCTTAGGCTCGCCTATGGAAGAGGCTGCTCCAGCCATCCTCGCTCCTTCTCCGCGTTGCTTCGCGACGCTTCGAAGGGCAAGCTCCGACGTGGGGATGGTAGGTTGGAGCGTATCGGGGGTTTCCGGGGATACAACACGTAATTCAGATCTTTTTGGTAACACGTTGGAAGATAGTCTTGCTCCGATCTGGAATCCGAGCATCGTTTCGGCGACTTTTTCTTCTGGGGTTCGCGAGAGACGGGCGGCTGAGGAAACGAGTTGTGTCAGTCTGGGTCCGCTTTCGGCCGTGGGTTGGGAACGCGCGGTGGCGGCGTCTTGGCCGACTGTGATCTTGATCGACTTTTTGGAGCCTTCCTTTTCCAGCGGCTCCAAGAGGATCTTCTCGTACCGCTTCTGGTCCGTTTCGCAAGTCACACGCGGTGCGAGGATGGCGTAGGAGATATTTTTTTCTTTGAAGAGCTGTTTCAAGTGCGGCGTGTGGTAGCCGCCGGTGATGAGAACGGCCACACTTTGCTTTTCTTCTTTCAGGATGCGTTCGGCGTTTTTGACGAACTCGTGGTCTCTTTGGGCGACGGAGTCGTAGAATTTGCCGAGGGCCTCTTTGCCTGTTTCGAGATAATTCTCGTAAGGAACGATGTCTTCGAAGAAATTTCTTTCGGCGAGTTGGCGGTTCAGGTAGGCCAAATAGTTTTGGGTGGCAAAGTCGGGTTCGTTGGCTTTGAAGAGATCGAACTCGGGCGCGCTCATTTGGATCTTGTGGGCGGTGTCGATCAGGTTCAGATAGCGGTCAATGGAACGGATCTGCCGTGAGTCGGGAGTGGCGAGGGATGAAATATAGAGCTTGTCTTCAAGACGCTCGATCTCCTCGAGCACCTGATCCTGGTCGAGCTCGGAAAATTGCCGAAGGTACTCGCCATAAGCTAGATAGTTGGGATAAGCCGATAGATCGATTCGCTTTTCTTTAGCTATACGAAAAGTTTTTTGAAAGTGACAAAAAGAAGCGGCGACCGGATCTTTTACCTCGGTGTTCAGTTGTTGGCCGGGCAGGCCGAGGTCTTTCTCCCCTCCGCGTTTCACGATGGCATCGATCAGCGCGGCCTGTTCCAGATTGGCAAGTTTGAAGTCGATGGCTTTTTCTTTGTCCCGCAGAACCTTTAGCGTTTGGAGATTCGAGAAACCGGACAAATTCTCTTTAGAGGATTCCGCCAGCTCAAAAAGCCCGTCGATATTCTTTTCGAAATTTCTCTCATATTCGCTTTTGCCACGCGTCTTTTCGTAACGAAGCAGTTCTTTTGGGTAAAGCTTTACTTTCAATTTGTCCGAAGCCGAACGGATCTTGGAGATATAGCTCAAAGTCTCTTCGCGCTTCTCCGCCAACCCCGAGTAAGCCTTCAAACTCTCCATGTACGCGTCTTTGTCCTCGATGCCGACGATCTTCATTGGATGATCGGAAGTAAGATTGAGGTACTCTTCCCCGGAAATTTTGCCTTCGCCTAAAAATTGCTTTGCGACTTTCTTCCAGACTTCCGGTGAAGCCAGCGGCTTGATGGAGGTAAGCGTATCATCGCGCGTGCCGCCCTCAACCAGGACCAAAGACACCTTGTACTTCTCCATGATCTTGTCGAGCGCCTTCGCCAGATTCTCCTGCCCGCTCACATTCGAGTGCGCGTCCTGAATATGGAGGATGAGCTGGCCGCTCGTACCCTTGTGGACTTCTTTGAGGCTTACGAACTCCGCAGGAACTTCAAGCTGAGAGGGATCTTTGAGGAGAACTTCGAGAGCACTGGGAGGAAATAAATTCTGCACCGCATCCACCGGTGCGGCATAAGAAAGGTCCGTGACAGTAAAAGCCGCCACCAAAAGCAGCGCCACCGCCTTTATAGGTCTCTTACACTTTATATTCATAGTCTTTAATAAGGGGACAAAGTGACATATCGGGTTTTAGTTTGCTTAAATTATACATGATTTAGGTCTTGAAATACAAATATGTTTTATGATATAACATATTGATATTGTTATTGTTACGTTATATCTATTGTTACACGGTTGACTTAAATATTCAGTTTCTGTATACTGCCCAGATAAACTTTCAGGAATGGCAATGTCTTTATTGAATGATTATTTGTACGTCCTTGGATTTTTGATCATCGGGATCGGGTTTGTTGTCGTCAATACGACTCTCCCCTATTTCCTCAGTCCCCGAAGCCGCGGCGCCCGCGCGTCAGACCCCTACGAAAGCGGCGAAGTTCCCATCGGCCCCGCCTGGGTCCAGTTCGACATCAATTACTATCTTTTCGCGCTGATCTTCATCGCCTTCGACGTCGAAGCCGCGTTCTTATTTCCGGTACTCGTGACGTACAAAGAAATGATGAGCTGGACCACCCTTCTTGAGATCGGGATCTTCTTGACGATTCTGACCTACCCCATTTTGTACGCCTGGAAAAAAGGCTTATTCGCATGGAAATAAACAACTTACCGCAAGACTTGGCACACCCCGTTTCTCCGGCTCCGGGCCTCGTAAATCTTTTTAGGGTTGAAGACGTCATCAACATGGCGCGAGCCAATTCTCTGTGGCCATTGACTTTCGGCCTTGCTTGTTGCGCCATCGAACTCATGGCCGGCGGAGCCGCGCGTTTTGATCTCGACCGATTTGGCGCAGGAGTGTTTCGCCCGTCCCCGCGACAAGCCGACCTCATGATCGTCGCGGGTACCATCTCAAGAAAAATGGTCCCTTGCATCAAAACCCTTTATGACCAGATGCCGGCGCCAAAATATGTCATCGCGCTCGGCGGTTGTGCCACTGCCGGCGGACCTTTTAAATATCCCGGCCAGTACGGCATCCTCGAAGGCCTCGACAAGATCATCCCCGTTCACGTTTACATCCCGGGCTGTCCGCCCCGTCCGGAAGCGCTCATCGCCGGGATCCTCGAACTTCAAAAATTGATCAAAGCCGGAAAAACAGAGGGGAGTTTGTCTCCCGCCGTCGTCAATGACTCTCAGAATAATCGTCCCGCCGAATACAAAAACGCCATTTCCCGAGCGGAATTTCGTAAACCACCGGCTCCCCCCGTCGCTCCTGTCGCACCTCAGGCATAGAACGATGATCGCCACCGAAAAAGACATGAAAGACTGGCTGATCGAGGTCATCAAACCCGAGGAGATGAACGATAGGGATTTTCTCAAGACCGGTGTTTTTTTCGAAGCAGTTGTTCCCAAAAATAAGATCGTTGAAGTCGCCCGGGAGTTTCTGACTCAAGGATATTTTCTCGAATCGCTCACGGCCGTGGACTTCGCCGAGTGCTTTGAGATCGTTTATCACTTCAACCGCTGGGATCTCCCCAAACGCGCCTGCGTGAAAGTCGTCGCCGCCAAAGAGACCAACGGGATCGACGGAGGCGCCGGTGTGATGCCCACCATTTCTTCGATCTATCAGTCGGCGGACTGGTTCGAAAGAGAGATCTTTGAATTTTTTGGAGCGCGTTTTGACGGTCACCCCAATTTAAAACGGCTCCTGCTTCCTGAAAACTACCGCAGTTTTCCTCTCCTAAAAAGTTTCAAGGGCGAAGCCGCGGGTTCCGACGTGACTCAAAGCCTCGAGCTCATCAAAGAATACGCCCACGAATTTGAGGTCAAAACACCCCACTCCATCACCAAAAAAGAAAACGATTACTATCTTAACCTCGGTCCCCAGCACCCGAGCACGCACGGGGTCTTGCGGGTCCTTCTTCACCTCTCGGGCGAGCGCGTTTTGGGCGCCGAACCCATCATCGGGTACTCGCACCGCCATCACGAAAAGATGATGGAGATCCAGAACTACCTCGCCTGCTGGCCCAATTTCGGCCGGCTCGATTACGTCGGCGCCATGAGCTACAACTTTGGTTACGCACGCCTCATCGAGCGCGCGATGGGCCTCACGCCTTCGCCGCGTGTCGAACACATCCGTGTGCTGACGTCGGAGCTGAATCACATCGCGAGTCACCTTCTCTGGATGGGCACTTTTCTACTCGACCTCGGCGCTTTCACTCCCTTTTTCTATTGCTTCGACGACCGTGAGAACATCCTCGACATTCTCGAGATGGCCACGGGCGAGCGTCTCACGTACGATTATTTTCGCTTCGGCGGCCTTGACCGCGACATCCCCACGGAAATAATCCCCGCGGTCAAAAAATTCATCCCAGGTTTCAAAAAAAGACTGAAAGACTATCACACGCTCGTCACCAAAAATCCGATCTTTGAACAACGCACCAAGGGACTGGGTATTCTTACAAAAGAGAACGCTCTCAAATTCGGCGTCACCGGACCAACTTTAAGAGCCAGCGGGGTCGCCATGGACCTGCGCCGCCAGGAATCTTATTCGATCTACCCTGAGCTGGACTTCAATATCCCGACGGCGACGGACGGGGACGTTTTCTCGCGCTATCTCGTACGCGTCAGGGAAATGGAAGAAAGTCTTAAAATTATTCAGCAGGTCTGCGAACGGATGCCCGCCTCCGGCGAGGTCAAAATGAAGGTGCCCAAGAACGTGCCCAAGGGCGAGTACTACTCCGCCGTCGAATCGGCACGCGGTTCTTTCGGGATCTATCTCGTCAGCGACGGGACGCTCAATCCGTACCGGATCAAGTTGAGAACTCCGTCCTTCTCGAACTTAAGCGCGCTTAAAACCATGGTTCCGGGGTGCCTTGTGTCGGACGTGATCGCGATTTTGGGAAGTATAGATATAGTTTTGCCGGAAATTGATCGTTAGCATCGCTGTCATCTCGAACGAAGTGAGAGATCTCCGCTTTTAAAACGGAGATTTCTCGCTACGCTGGAAATGACAAGGAAAATTGAAAATTATGATTCTAAATGAAATTTTGAAAATTATACTGTACGGGACGCTGGTCATTTTATTCGTCTCGGTCAACGCGCTTTTTCTCGTGTGGATGGAGCGGCGTGTCTCGGCGCGGATCCAGCTTCGCCGCGGACCCATACACGTCGGATGGCAGGGACTCCTGCAGACCGTCGCCGACGCGATCAAACTCCTGACCAAAGAACTCGTCACGCCGAGCCATGCGGATAAATTCCTGTACTGGCTAGCGCCCGTCCTTGTCTTCGCGCCGGCAGTCGCCGCTTTCCTTATATTGCCGCTGGCCGATCATGTCGTGATCCGGGACCTGAACATCGGTTTTCTTTTCGTGTTTTCACTGACCAACGTCTCTTTCATCGGTATTTTCATCGCCGGCTGGTCTTCCAACAGCAAATACGCTCTCCTCGGCTCCATGCGCGCGGTCGCGCAGAATATTTCTTATGAAATTCCCCTCTTACTCTCGACCATGGGGGTCGTGATGATGTCCGAGACCCTGAAGCTCTCCGGCATCGTCTCGGCTCAGGCCACGACTTGGTTCGTTTTCCCCCAATTTCTGGCTTTCGTGATCTTTATCATTTCCGCCCTCGCGGAAGCCAACCGCGCGCCTTTCGACATCCCGGAAGCCGAATCGGAACTTGTCGCGGGATTCCACACGGAGTACTCGGGAATGCGCTTCGCGCTTTTTTTCCTCGGCGAATACACGGCGGTCTTCATTTCTTCCGCGATCGCGGCGGCGCTTTTTTTGGGCGGATGGCGCGAACCGGCGGTGCCCTGGATCTCCCTGGCGAATCTTGGGCCTCTCTGGTACCTTCTTAAGACTTACGCGATCGTGTTCGTGGTCATGTGGATCCGCTGGACTTTTCCGAGGCTCCGAAGCGACCAGCTCATGGCGCTCGCTTGGAAGGTGCTCATCCCGCTGGCTCTCTTAAATGTGTTTTTCACCGCTCTTATGATGCAGGTCTTCGAAAAATGACCCGTTACTTTAGCGACATCCTCACAGGTTTCTGGAGCCTGCTTGTCGGCATGGGAGTGACGCTCCGTTATTTTTTCCAGAAACCCGTGACGGTCCTCTATCCAAAAGAGCGCATCCCGATGAAGCGGTTCAAGGGGCCGATCGCGTTCACCACCGATGAGAAAAACGGTGACCATTTGTGCATCGCCTGCAACGCCTGCATCAAAACATGTCCCTCGCGCTGCATGTCGCTTGAGATCGGAAAGAGCGCTGTGGACGGCAAGCGTGTCCTGACGGACTTTAAGGTCAACTACATGCTCTGCAGTCTGTGCAGTCTGTGCATCGACGTCTGCCCGACCGACGCCTTGAAGCACGACGACCCCAATTACGACATGGTCTCCCTGACACAGAAAGAACTGGTCATGGACCTCTTGGAACCTTTTGAGAAGAAAGGCACTCCGCTCACGAAGATACCCCTGGCGCCGCCGGCGGCAAAAGTATGATCAAAGACGCCGTTTTCATAGGAATCATTTTTTTAACGCTTCTTGGGGCGTTCATGGCGGTGTGGCTCAGGAATATTTTTTATAACGCGCTCGGTCTCATCTTGTCGCTCGCGGGTATCGCGGGACTTTTTCTTTACTTGAACAGCGAGTTTCTGGCGGTGATGCAGGTCATCATTTACATCGGCGCCGTCTCGATCGCCATCATCTTCGCGATCATGCTTTCTCATCCGGATTTTCGTCAACACGAGCCCCGAAGCGCTTTCAAAGTGGTGCGAGCCGCCCTGATCGCCGGTTTTTCTTTCTTCGTACTCCAAAAAACGGTGCGCGGAACTTCCTGGGCGCTGTCAGCCACGGATGGCGACTACTCCATCCGAACCATCGGCCGCGAGCTTTTGACGGTGTATGCTCTGCCTTTTGAAGCGGTTTCCCTGGTTCTCCTGGTCGCGATCCTCGGCGCGCTGCTTCTCTCCGGCCGTGCCGGCAAAGAGGACGCCAAATGAGCGGGTCCCTGCAAAGCTACCTTTTGGTATCGACCGCCCTTTTTTCTTTTGGAGTTTTTGGGCTTTTAGCGCGGCGAAACCTGATCGCGCTTCTCATTTCGCTCGAACTCATACTCAACTCCGCCTCCCTCAATTTCGTCGCATTCAATAAGTTCACTCTCGCCGACAAAACGATGGGGCAGATCTTCTCTATTTTCATCATCGCATTGGCGGCTGCGGAAGTCTGTATCGCCTTGAGCCTCGTCCTTCTTCTTTATCGAAAGACCGGATCCGTGAACGTGGATGACGCCAAGGAGCTGAAAGGTTAAAATGAAAATTGTCATTTCGAGCGATTTTGTCATTTCGAACGAAGTGAGAAATCTAATCTCCTCTGTCATTTCGAGGCCGGGGGCCGAGAAATCTCATAAAACGGAGATCTCTCACTTCGTTCGAGATGACAATCGTGGGTGTTCGAGATGACAGCGTCTTCCTTGGATCTAACACTTCTATGGATCATCCAGCTTGCGCCGTTTTTGGCTTTTCTTTTGATCCAGCTGTTGCCGAAAACCGCTAAAAAGTTCGGTCCCGCAGTCGGTGTGACGGGGTCTTTTATTGCGGCAGGAGCCAGCTTGGCCCTCTTCTGGGCAAACCGGGCCGGGAACGCGATGCCGAAGGAATTCCTCTATCAGTGGCTTCAGGTTTCGGACCGCTCTCTCTGGGCGCAAGTGTCCATTGAGCACTACTCCCTCGTCGTAGGGTTCCTGATCGATCCTTTGAACCTTCTCATGATCTCGCTCGTCACCGTGATCAGTTTTTTCGTCCAACTTTTTTCCGTCTACTACATGGCCGAAGACGCCTCCAAGGCGCGTTACTTCGCGTTCTTAAGTTTCTTCTCATTCTCGATGACGGGGCTGGTGTTGTCGAGCAACCTTCTTCAAACCTTTCTTTTCTGGGAACTGGTAGGTCTGACTTCTTACCTGCTCATCGGTTTCTGGTACCAGAAGCCCGCCGCTGCAACGGCCGCGCGAAAAGCTTTCGTCATCAACCGTCTCGCGGACCTCGGGTTTTATCTCGGAATGGTCCTTCTTTTCCTCTTTTTCGGGTCGGTCAGCTTCACGGCGATGGAGGCCGGCGTCTTACGCGGATCGTTTTCGAACCAGCTCCTGACACTTATCGGCATCCTTATTTTTCTGGGAGTGATGGGCAAATCAGCGCAATTCCCCTTTCACGCCTGGCTTCCGGACGCGATGGAAGGCCCCACGCCCGTGAGCGCCCTGATCCACTCGGCGACCATGGTCGCGGCGGGTGTCTTTTTATTGTCACGCGCCTTCGGCCTCTTCAGCGCGTCGGCCGTCACGCTTCAGGTAATTCTCACGATCGGCATGCTCACGGCACTGGTCGGCGCGGCTGTAGCCACGGTCCAGCGCGACATCAAAAAGATCCTCGCCTACTCCACGATCAGCCAGCTCGGTTTCATGGTGATGGCTGTGGGAGCGGGGTCATCAGTTTCGGCGATGTTCCATCTTTCAACGCACGCATTCTTCAAGTCGCTGCTCTTTTTGACCGCAGGCGCTTTCATCCACCGCTTCCACACCAACGACATCTGGGAGATCGGTAGAAGCGGCGGCAAAAAGGAGCTCCTCCCAATGGCGGCGCTCGTCCTCGGGCTTTTCTCGCTTTGCGGTATCTTTCCCTTCTCGGGCTTTTTCAGCAAGGATATGATCCTTGAGATTTTGAAAGAAAAAAGCGCTTTCTTTTACTATGCCGGCATTTTCGCAAGCTTCCTAACTTCTTACTATTCCTTCAGGCTCCTTTTTGTGATCTCATTATCGAAAATTGACGCGCACGAAGCCCCGCACGTAGGGCGGAGTCTTTGCAAAGATCTACCGCTAATTTCATTGGGTGCAATTTCTCTGGTCATGGGAGCGCTCGGAACTCCCCTTTTCGGACACGCGCTGCTTCGCTGGCTTGAGGGTGAACATTTCCACCCCCATGCCGGTCCTGGCACGGAGATTCTGGCGACAACCACGGCCTTGATCATCGCGGGTGCCGCGATCGCTTTCTGGCAATTTCGAGATCCTCAAAATGCCGAAAAAAAACTCGATCAACCCGCCGGAGTTCTGCGCACGATCCTCGAAAAGAAATTCTTCGTGGACGATGCTTATGAATTCGTCGTGAGGCAAATAGGCCTTAGGGTCGCCTGGGTTATGAACCAATTTGACCGCAGAGTCATCAACGGTCTTATGGTCAATCGGACTTCCTACCGGATCCTGGATCTCGGAAAAATGCTTTCGAGGCTGCAGAACGGCGCACTTCAGAATTATCTTTCAGCTGCCATTGCCCTGGGGGCCGTAGCTGTTTTCTTTCTAATGCACGGGAAGGGATTTTAAAATGACCTTTCCTATCTTAAGTTCCATCCTGCTCTGCCCGGTCGCAGGACTCTTTTTGGTTCTTTTGATTCCCAGAAAACATGAGAACACCGTTCGCATCGTTTCTCTTTTGGCGGCGACGGGGTCGCTCTGCCTTTCGATCCTTCTCTGCTTCAAATTCAATCCGCTGGATCCTGCCTTCCAATACGTGGAGCATCTCGACTGGATCCCCGTGTACGGCATCCACTATTCGAATGCCGTCGACGGGCTGAACGTGTCGATGCTTCTTTTAACCTCCATCGTGATCTTCTGCGGGATCCTCGTCTCGTGGCCGGTGACTTACCGGGTAAAAGAATTCTTCGCGAACATGCTTTTTCTCGTGTCGGGGGTCTTCGGGGTCTTCATGACGACCAATCTTTTCTTTTTCTTCCTTTTCTACGAGATCGCGGTGATCCCGATGTATCTTCTCATCGTCGTATGGGGCTCCACCAATAAACAGTACGCGGCCATGAAACTGACTTTGTATCTTCTCCTGGGAAGCGCTTTGATGTTCGCGGGTTTTCTCTACATCTACTCCCTGCCCGGCGGACACACGTTCGACCTTTTGGCGATCAAAGCGAACGTGGTCTTCTCCCCCGGCATTCAAAAGGTTCTTTTCCTGTCGCTCTTTCTTGGATTCGGCGTTTTGGCGGCCTGTTTTCCTTTTCACGTCTGGTCTCCCGACGGCCACGTGGCGGCTCCCACCGCCGCGAGCATGCTCCACGCCGGAGTGTTGATGAAGCTGGGCACTTTTGGGATCCTTCGGATCGCCGTGTATCTCCTGCCCGAAGGCGCGAGATATTGGGCGGGGCTCATCGCAACACTGGCTCTCTGCAACATCGTGTATGGCGCTATGGTCGCCACCCAGCAGAAGGATCTGAAATACATCATCGGTTATTCGAGCGTCAGCCACATGGGCATCGTTCTCTTGGGGATCGCCACGATGACACCGACCGGATTTAACGGCGCGCTCTTCCAGATGTTCGCGCACGGGATCATGACCGCCCTTTTCTTCGCTTGCGTCGGCCATATTTATGACGGGTGCCACACGCGCATGCTGGACGACCTGGGAGGCCTTTCCAAACAAGCGCCGATCATCTCCGCGTTCTTCATCATCGCGGGACTTTGCGGCCTGGGACTGCCGGGCATGGGTAGCTTCGTGGCCGAGCTTCTTGTGACCATCGCAGCGATCAGTGTCTATCCTTGGATCGGCGTCGTGTCCATCGTGGCTCTTCTCATCACCGCTTACTATGTCCTGACCGCCGTGCAGAAGACCTTTTATGGTCCGGTGAGCGCGGCGAGCGCCCTCTTGAAGGATATCGGCGCTTTTCAATTCGTGCCCCGGGCGATCCTCGTAAGCTGCCTTGTATTCTTAGGAATCTTTCCTCAAGTATTCATTCACTGGGTTTCACTCTCGGCAAAGAATTTACTAGGCGGCTAAATGAACTTGCTTAATTTTATTCCTGAACTAGTCCTCTTGACCGTCGGCGTCGTGCTGGCGGTGGTCACGGTGACGTCACTCTCCTGGAAAGAATGCGCCTCTTTCACGAAACCTTTCATGACTCTGGCTGCGGCGGTTCTGTTGGGAGGCACTCTTTTTACCCTGTATAACCACGCAACTATTTTTCACTCCACGTACCGGGTCGATCTTTTCTCCCAGGGATTCAAGTTTCTGTTGGCGTTGGCCTACCTCGTAACGGTCCTGTTCGCCGAAAAGTGGACGGGAGTCTCTGAAAACCGCAGAACCGAATTCTACCTACTTCTTTCGGCCGCAACCCTCGGGATGATGATGCTCGTAAGTTCCGTGCATATTTTGATCTTTTACGTGTCGCTTGAGCTTTCGTCCTATTCGCTGTACATCATGAGCGCTCTGAAGAATGAAAAAAAAGGCGCCGAGGCCGCGGTCAAATATATTATTTTTGGCGCGGCGGCAAGCGGGATCTTTCTGTGGGGGTTGAGCCTGATCGCCGGACTCGCGGGCACGGGATCGCTCCTTAAGATAGCCGCTCTTGCTCCGGGCCTCGCCGGTCAGCCGGCGTTTGCCGCGGGTTTGTTCTTTGTGATCCTATCTTTTCTTTTCAAGCTGTCGGGTTTTCCGATGCACGCCTGGGCGCCCGACGTCTATGAAAGTGCCCCGTTGCCGGTCACAGGTTTCATCGCCACCGCCTCGAAAGCGGCCGCGGCGGCCATCCTGATCCGTTTCCTCACTTTAGCGGAGCTCACGGTTTCGTTCACGGCGCTCCTCGGCGCGGCGGCCTTCGCCTCCATGACCATCGGAAACTGTGTGGCACTTGTCCAAAAGGATGTCAAAAGGCTTTTGGCCTATTCGAGCATCGCTCAGGCCGGTTATCTTCTCGTGGGTCTTCTGGCGGGGACTATGGAAGGTTACTCGTCAGCGCTTTTCTACGCCTTTGGGTATGTGATGATGAACGCCGGTGCGTTTCTCGTCACTCTCTGGATCGCCCAGGCTAGCAAGAACGACAACCCTCAAATTCAGGACTTTGACGGTCTGGCGGATCGCTCGCCATTTTTGGCTCTCATCCTGCTCCTCAGTCTTCTGTCGCTGGCGGGCATCCCGCCGCTGGTGGGTTTTACCGGTAAATGGATCCTCTTCTCTGCGGCGATGGATAAGGGGCACTGGTTTCTGGTGTTGTGGGGGGTCCTGAACAGCGTCGTTTCACTTTTTTACTATCTCACGCTCGTGAAACACGCTTACCTCGAGAAACCCAAAGACCCGACACCGATCCCGCTTCCGACCCGGCTTCAGATCCTAGGTCTTTTTCTTTTCGCGGCGCTTGTGTTCCTGGGTGTTTTCCCGAACAACCTGATCACCTTCACGCGGGAAGCCGTCTCAAGCATCCTTCTTTAACGGCCTGTTCTTTAAGACTTTCGCTTCCAGAGATCTCTTGTCGTAGACCCACACTTTGCCGCCATTCAAGGAGGGAACGAGCAGTTCTTCTTTCTCGCGGCTGTAGGAGAGGTCCGCGGGCGAAGTGAGGCCGCTTAAAATCGTCGAAAGGGTCCCGCGGCCAAGGCGCGGAATACGGTAGATCTCCCCTTTGTCAAAATTCGATACATAAAGATTTCCTTTTTTGTCAAAATCGATCCCGTCGAGGGTCGAAAGTCCCTTTTTCAGCGTATGGATCTTCCCGTCGTGAGCGATCTCGAGGATCTGGCCGGTCTTCCAAGTGACCACCATCAGATTTCTTGATTTCGGATTGAAGATGAGGCCGTTGGGCCCGCCGAGCTCCGGCGAATCCGCGAAGACCGTCACTTCATAATTGCGTTTGGGATCGATCTTGAAAATACGGTCGACCCTCGTGTCGCTCACGTAAAGCGCGCCGGCCTTATCGGCGACGATGTCATTCAGGAATTTGGCCCCGTGAGGAGCCAGATCAACACTCACCAGAAATTTTTTGGAACGCTTGTCGAAGATCTTGACCGTATCAATATCGGTCACGCACAAAGTATTTCCGGCCACAAGAAGTCCTTTGGGCGCGTCCAGCACGGCCGTACCCTTCGTGCCTCCGATGAAACGCTGGATGACGATAGCGCCGGAAGCGCTGATCTTCGAAAGGTATCCCGTCCCCTTTTTATCCGTCAGGTTTCCGTTGACGTTAGAAACGTAATAAGACCCGTCCTTCGGATCGCATGCCATGCTCTCCGGGTTATCAAAGCTGGACAACGTGAATGCCTGTGACGCCGTTTGAACGAACAGAAATAAGACCAAAAAAACCAATAATTTTTTCATGGATAGATTATAGATCTAAAGAGACGTGATTTCTAACAAAAAACCCTTGAGATAGTAGCTTTCGGGGATGAAAGGGTCGATGGGATGGTCGGGAGACTGCTTCAAGAAGCGGATCACTTTGAGACTTTTTCTCACGTCCCGCGCGGCGCTCATGCAGACCTGCATCAGGAGATCATCCGTCACGTGGTAAGAGCATGAGAAGACCGCCAGAAGTCCCGGATCGTTCAGGATCTTCATGGAGCGAAGAGCGATCTCTTTATAACCGGCCAGAGCGCCCTCTAAAGCGGCTTTTTTCTTCACAAAGGAAGGCGGATCGAGCACGATAAGATCGAAGCGTTTTTTTTCTTTCTCGAATTCCCTGAGCGCGTCGAACACGTTCGCGGTCCGGTAGCGCACGACGTTTTCTGAAAAACCGTTCAAGCGGCGGTTCTCTTCTGCCCGTGCGACGGCTTCCTCCTGGCTGTCGATACCGATCACTTCTTTCGCTCCTCCGCGCACCAGGTGCAGCCCGAAGCCACCCTCGTAGCAAAAGGCGTCGAGACAGCTGCCTTTGACGCCTAGATTCCCTATCAGGATACGGTTTTCCCTTTGATCGAGATAAAAACCGGTCTTATGGCCACCCTCCAACCGTACGGCGTAACGAATACCCTCTTCATCGATCTGGACCTCATCTCCGCAGTCTTTCCTTATCCATTCCACGCGAGGGGCCAGGCCTTCGATCGCCCGGGAACTCGAATCACTTTTTTCATAAATACCTCTTAAGGAGGGCAGAGTCTCTTCAAAAGCTTTTAGGACCAGGGGCCTTAACTTCTCCATTCCCATGGTCAAAAACTGCACCACCAAAACTTCACCGTAAAGGTCGGCGATGAGGCCGGGTAAACCATCCGCCTCGCTGGCGATCACCCGAAAAGCTCCGGCGCTCTTCATGAAACGACGGCGGAGTGCGAGAGCTCTTTCGATCCTTGATCTAAAGAAGGCCTCGTTGATGGAAACAGATTTACTCGAGAGAAGTCGTACGGAGATCTCGGAGCTGAGATTAAAATAACCAACGCCCGCAATTCCATGAGTCGCATGGACTTCGACCAGATCCCCCGGCGCGGGATCCCCTTGAGCGCGGTCGATCTGACTTCGATAGATCCAGGGGTGTCCCCACCGAGGACGATTCTTATCGCCTTTTTTCAGAAAAACTCTTTTTTCCAATTTGAGTCCTTAATTGATGTTGTCATCTCGAACGAAGTGAGAGATCTCCGTTTTATGAGATTTCTCGCTCCGCTCGAAATGACAGGGAATTTTATAATTTATCATGAAATGGGCGATGAAAACCATGACCTTTGACTTTTTGATCAAATAAAACATCTTTGTTCGATTTTTCTGTTTCGTTCAAAAGGAGATTGAATTCCTTGGGGCTCATCACACTCGCTCCGGAACCGCGCGCCATGTTGACCACCGCGCGGTCCGCGGTCACCACCGTAAACTGAAAACGGCCTTTATGTTCACAAAGATACCTTTCAATAACACTATCGGCCGTCAAAGTTCCTGAACTTTCAATGCGTAACTGCTTGGAGCAGAGAGATTCCCATTGACCTGGGGGGACTTTTCCGTCAAAGACAAGTAAAACGCCCCGGCCTTTCTGGGCCGAGGCAAAGCCGGCAAGTCGGTTGATGAGTTGGAGAGGTGTTTTTGGTCTCGGATCGGCGCGCAGGAGATTAAAGCCGTCGATCAGCCATTCTTCCTGCATCGGATCTTGTAAGGTTTATTTGCCGTTCATCTGTTTGACAAGATAGGCGTCGAGAAGGTCTTTTTTGCTTCTCCATCTTCCGCCGATCTTAAAACCGGGTAGGACGCCTTTTTTCAACCACCGGTAAACGGTCATCGCATGAACCCCCAGGTACTTCGCGATCTCCTTGGTGGTCATGATCTGAGTCCGGTCTTTCTGCGTTTCCTTCCTCGGTTCGGGAGCACTGTTCATCGGATTCTCCATTTGTAGTTCTAAACCTACTTATGTTAAACAAAGTATAATGTAATAATTACTATTTGTCAACTTATTTAAGTAATATTAATCAATTTTACATTAATTAATATAAAAATAAACTCATAACCAATTGAAATAGATGAGGTTACGAGACTTGCTGAAAGAGTTTAGCTGAAAAAGAGGCTGCTCAATTGAAGAGTTTAAAGAGGCTTTTGGCTGTTTTTTCGATGGTTTGACTACCTTCGTCAACGAGATCGAAACTTTTACTGAGAGCGTTCATCGTGCCCTCCTTGAACGTGTCTGTGTCCAAGCTTAGGATGCGTGACAAAGTCGTCCTTGTGAGGGCCTCGAACATGACAATATTCACCACCACCGCGGGATCGCTAATGTTAGTAAAAATACGGTCACGCATGTTGATCTCAAACACCTGCTCCGCCGGCGATGAGCGTCCGCCACTGTAGTCCCGATAGACCACCCGCCCGATGCTCAGACGCAGACGGTCTATCTGGAGCTTCATTGGTTTATTTTTTTCTTGGATCTGTTTTTGTTTCTCTTTGAGCTTCGCGTTCTCTTGAGTCGTGGGTTTGACGGCGTTGATGTTAAGCTTCCCTTCGCGATTCTTGACGACGATGAGCTCTTTCAGATCGATAGTGACCTCTTTAAAATAGACTTGTCCTTTAAAGAGTGGCGCCAACTCGTAATCGACCGAAACAATCGGCGCGTCGAGCATCACCTTCTCAGGAAAACCATTGGGATTGAAAACACGAAGGCGGTCCAGACGAATGGATGTGGATAAGATCTTCGCCTGTGTCCGACCGATGTGAACGGGTACGTGAGCCGCCGAAGAGATCGCTTTTTCGATCATGGCTTGAATGATGCCGTTTTTCATGACGCTTAGACCGACGACCACCGCACCCAGGATGAGCGCTTTCTTCAAGACCTTATTCATGCGATTTGGACCTCCAGATCAGATAGATCGGTGGATAGATCAAAAGTTCCATGATAAAACTGGTCAAAAGTCCCCCGATCATGGGCGCGGCGATCCTTTTCATGACGTCGGCGCCCGCTCCCATCGACCACATGATCGGCATGAGGCCAATCATCGCCGCCATCACTGTCATCATCTTCGGGCGGATCCTTTTCACGGCGCCATGTATGACCGCTTCTTCAAGATCTGCCCGTGACTTTAATTTTCCGGCTTTTCGGGCATCGTGATAGGACATGTCCAGATACATCAGCATGAAAACGCCCGTTTCGGCGTCGAGACCCATCAGAGCGATCATTCCCACCCTAACCGCAGTGGACATATTGTAGCCTAAAATATAAAGAAACCAAACAGCGCCGATCAGAGAAAACGGCACAGCTAAAAGCACGATGCCTGTTTTAATCCAAGATTTCGTGTTGAAATACAGCAAAAAAACGATCAGCACAAGAGTGACCGGGAACATCACCCAAAATCTCTTGGCGGCTCGCTGCATGTTCTCATACTGACCGCTCCAATGCACCGTATAGCCTGCGGGTACTTTGACTTTCTCGAGAACCGTTTTTTTAGCTTCCTCGACGAACCCGCCCAAGTCTCTACCGGCAATGTCAACATAGACGTACCCCGAAAGTCGGCCGTTCTCATCCCGGATCATGGCTGGACCCTGTACCACATGGATATCCGCCAATTCTGTGAGCGGGATCTGCGCACCTCCCATGGTAGGCACCAGGACCTTCTTCAGGCTCTCCAGGTCCTCTCTAAATTCTCTGGCATAACGCACGCTGATCGGGTACCTTTCGCGGCCTTCGACGGTCGTTGAGATATTCTCTCCGCCGATCGCCGATTGAATGACCCTCTGGGCGTCTTCCACGGAAAGTCCGTACCGCGCCAATTGCGTCCGTTTCAGCTCAAAATCCACGAAATAGCCGCCGGTCACCCGTTCGGCAAACACGCTCCGCACGCCTTTAACGCCTTTTAGCGCCGCTTCGATGTCCAAACCGATGCGTTCGATCTCTTTTAGATCAGCGCCGTAAACTTTCACGCCCACCGGTGTGCGAATCCCGGTACTCAGCATATCGATCCTGTTTTTGATCGGCATCGTCCAGGCATTGGTCACCCCGGGAAATTGAAGCTTTTGATCCATTTCGTTCACGAGGTCATCATAAGTGATCCGGTCACGCCAGATCGGACGAAAAGGCTTTTGGACGAATTCCGGCAGCCCTGAATACCATCGGTTCACCGGCCGCCACTGGCTTTCAGGCTTCAACACCACCACCGTTTCCATCATCGAAAAAGGCGCCGGGTCGGTGGATGTCTCCGCGCGACCGGCCTTGCCGTAGACACGCTCCACTTCGGGAAAACTTTTCAAGATCTTGTCCTGAATTTGCAACAGGTTCTGCGCCTGGGTCACCGAGATGCCGGGCAATGTCGTCGGCATGTAAAGCATCACACCCTCGTTAAGGCGCGGCATGAACTCAGACCCCAATTTGAAGTAAACCGGCACGCTGACGAGAAAAAGAACGACGGCCACCGCAAGGGTCCCCTTCATGTGGCGCAAAGTGAAACGCGCCACGGGCTCATACACGCGAAAAAGGATGCGGCTCACCGGATGCTTTTCTTCGGGATAATATTTTCCGACCAGGACCGTGTTGACCGTTTTCTGAAGCCAGAGCGGTCGAAAACGGAAACCGTCCATCCGCGTAAAGAACATGCGAAGCGCCGGATCAAGGGTGATCGCGAGAATGGCGGCGATCGCCATAGCCAGATTTTTTGAGATCGCCAGCGGTTTGAAGAGACGACCTTCCTGACCCACGAGGCTGAAGATCGGCATGAAGGCCACGGCGATCACTAAAAGCGAAAAAAAGACGGAGGGTCCCACCTGCTTGAGCGCCTCGAGGCGTACTTGGTGATAATCCCCGACGCGGCCTCCACTCTCCCAAAGCTCCAGTTTTTTATACGCATTCTCGACTTCCACGATGGCTCCGTCGACAAGCACGCCGATCGAGATCGCGATGCCCGCAAGGGACATGATGTTGGACGTGATACCCATAAAGTACATTGGGATGAAAGAAAGCGCGACCGCTACCGGGATCGTCACGATCGGCACGATCGCCGAAGGGATGTGCCAGAGAAAGAGAAGGATCACAAGACTTACAATGATCATTTCTTCGGTCAATTGATGCTTCAGGGTATCGATGGCCCGATGGATGAGATCCGAGCGATCATAGGTCGTGACAATTTCCACACCTTCCGGAAGATAGGGTTTGAGCTCTTCGATCCTTTTTTTGACACGGTCGATGACGTTCAGAGCATTTTCGCCGGAGCGCATCACGATGATGCCGCCGACCGTGTCGCCAGTGCCGTCCAGGTCCCCGATCCCCCGGCGAAGTTCGGGCCCCAAGGCGACCGAGCCGATATTGCGAATGAGTACCGGTGTCCCCTTTTTATCGGTGCCGACAACGATACTTTCTATGTCTTCGACCGAATGGACATACCCGCGACCGCGCACCATATATTCGGCGCCGGAAAATTCAAGGAGTCTCCCGCCTGTCTCTCCGTTGCCGGAACGAACGGCATTCAAGACATCGGTCAGCGGGATGTGATACGCCAAAAGTCGATTCGGGTCCACATGCACCTGATACTGCTTTTGAAAACCGCCGAGTGACGCCACTTCCGCCACACCCGGCACGGATTGAAGTTCGTAGCGTAAATTCCAATCCTGATAGCTTCGCAGTTCCTGAAGGTTGTGCCGATTGGAGCGGTCCACCAAAGCATATTGATACACCCACCCTACACCGGTCGCGTCGGGCCCAAGCTCGGTTTTGACCCCTTCGGGAAGATTTGAGGTGATCTTGCTCAGATACTCCAGAACCCTGCTGCGGGCCCAGTAAATATCCGTCCCGTCCTCAAAGATCACATACACATAAGAAAAGCCAAAATCAGAAAATGCGCGAATATCCTTGACCTTCGGCGCGCCCAAAAGCGCGGTGACGATCGGGTAAGTGACTTGGTCTTCGAGAATATCGGGGCTCCGGTCCCAGCGGGAATAAATGATCACTTGGGTATCTGAGAGATCCGGGATCGCGTCGAGCGGGACTTTTTTCATGCAGGCAAAAGCGGCCATGACCGCGAGCGCCGTGACGATCAGGACCAGGAACTTATTGCGCGCTGAGAACTCGATGATCTTTTCAATCATGGGAAGAACTCCCTCCCGTCGATCCAAGATCCGCTTTGATGCGGCTCTCCGAGTCCACGAGAAAATTTCCGTTTGTGACGACCTTTTCTCCCTCCGAGAGACCGGACCTCACTTGATAAACTCCGTCGGTCTTCTGTCCCAGTTCCACCCGCCGCGGTTCAAAAAGCCCTTCCCCTTTGTCGACGAAGACTACAAAAGTCTTCCCTTGAGGTGAAACCGCCTCGACCGGCACCGTCAGCGTTTCACCGAGATCCACCCGGATCGAGATGTCCAGGAACATGTCGGGCTTTAAAACTCCATGGTCATTTTTTACGAGCGCGCGCACGCGCAAGGTGCGGGTCAGCGGATCGATCGAATTATCCAGATAAAGGATCGGCGCCTGGATCGAGAGATCGGGCAGAGATGGCGTGTGGATGTCCAGCAAGTCTCCGGGCTTGACAAGAGGAACTTCATATTCAAATATCGAAGCATACACCCACGCTTCGCCTCCGGGCACGACGTAAACCAGACGCTTATCGGCTGTCCTGTCATTTTCGATCGCTTCGATCATCGCTTCAGGAACTCCGAGCGAGATCAGCTTAAGCCGCGCGCGTTCGGCGCTGTTCTGCGCGATGGGATCGTTGCGATAATACGCGGGGCCTTTCAATTTTTTCACCGTTTGAAGATACTCAAGCTCGGTTTGATAAAGCTCGGGATCATACGCCACTTTTCCCGAAGCCTGGATCACCTTAACAAGTTTCCTTTTTAAAACTTTCTCAGTACGGATGCCGATGAGCTGCTGCTTCTCGGGACTGATCAGGACCGTGCCATAACCAGCAGGCAAAAGCCGCTCCTCGGAAGCCGTCCCGTTCTTAAGCTCGATGCTCGCCTTGCAAACGGGACAATTGAACGTCTCGCCCTTTTCTCCGACGACCAGCATCGGGCAGGAAGCCCCTTCTTTGATCATCGGACATTCGTGGATGATGCAGACCTCTTTTTCGTCTTTCGGCAACTCATTCTTTTCCTCCGCGTAAACAGGAATATAATCCATACCCATGGGATCCTTGGCCGGAACCGGTGACTTGATCCTAGGATCCATAGGGTTGCGATAAAACAGGATCTTTTTTGAGCCATTCTTCGAAGGGATCTCCCGGACGATCGAAGGCTTATGGATCAGCCGCATTCCGCAGATGGGGCAATCTCCCGGTTTGTCAGAAGTGTAATGCATATGCATGGGACAATAATACGAAGACCCCGCTTTATTTCCGGTCTCCAATTTGTCCAAAGATCGTTCCCCCCGAAGAAGAACGAAACCTCCGGCCGCGGCCAAAAGAAGAAGTCCAAATAGAATTGATTTTTTTCTGAAAAAGCTCATGATGCCTCCTTTACTAGATCTAGATCTGGATCAAAACAGGAAAACCGCCGGATCAAAAACGGCAGTCTGACGATTCAAGGAAGGAAGCTAGAGACGGTAATCGGAATAAAGATCGTAGAGATCGCCTGGGCTTTCGGAGGAGGCCGAAGGGTTCCTTTTTTCGGGTTTTAGGGTTCCTGAAGCGGGGCTGACGGCTGCCGTGTTCCGCTGAAGAACGGCTTGCGAGAAGGAAACCTTGACGAACGCCAACTGAAAAGCCTCTTGATCACGATCCGTCGTCGACTGCCTCATTTGGCATTCGCCGCAATCTTTCGTGGGACAGCAGGGCACCGCCATGGCCATCGGACAACCTACAAGCGGCATCGACGCGTAGGTTGGCTGACCTAGGGTACCCAAGAGAACCGCGATGACCAAAAGTCGCTTTATACTCATAGGCATAGTGTACATCTCAAAAAGCAAAGCTACAAGGCCCCGTCTAATTCCCGGTGCTCGTGCTCGATAGGCTCGATATGGACGACCACGTCGTGAACCCCGGGTATGGTTCTTTTAATATCTCGTTCGATGACCGTGGCCACATGGTGCGAGGCGAGCACCGTCATCTCGTTGTCTACGAGAACGTGCAGATCCACGTAGACATCGTTGATCTTACCACGCGTGCGGATCTCATGGCAGTCACGGACCCCTTCGACCGCTCGGACGATCTTCTCGATGAGGCCTTGATCGATCACCGATTTGTCCGTCAGAATGTCGGCACTTTGCTTCAGGATCCCACATGCCGTCACGAGGATCACGGTCGCGATAAAAAGAGCGAAGAAGGCGTCGAGCTTCGGAACATGGAGCCGGATCCCGATAAGCGCCACCAGGACCGAACTCGTGACAAAAATATCCGTCAGCGTGTGCCAGGCGTCGCTATTCAAGATCTCGCTTTCAAGCTCCCGGGCCTTTTTCCTTTCGTACAATACGACAAAAATATTCACCAAAAGCGTGAGCACCATCAAGCCGAAGGTCGACCCGTTGATGTCCGGCGCGGGACGTTCGGAGAAAATGCCGACGGCTGCTTCCTTATAGATGCGAAAAGACACGAGGAAAAGAAGCACACTGATCGCCGTAGAAGCGAGAGTTTCGAATTTCTGGTGTCCGTAGGGATGCCCTTCGTCAGGGTCATGAGAAGCGATGGATAGGGCCACAAGGCCGATGATATTGGAAGTGCCGTCTGAGAACGAATGCAGACCGTCGGCGAAGATCGTGATGCTGTTGGTAAAGAAACCGAGAAGAAGCTTAAGGAGCGCCACCGACCAGTTCAAGGCGAGGATGACCCACAGGGCTTTCCCCGCCTGCCTGGTCCTTTCAGCTCGAGTCGAAGCTGAAATCATAAGAACTTATTTTTTCTTGAATTCGGGGCTCTTGTCTATTTCCTTGAGGAGGTAATTGTCGAGAACTTCTTTCTTGGTCCGCCACTGCCCACCCACCTTGAAACCGGGAAGCTTCTTTTCTTTCAACAAGCGATAGACTGTCATCGAGTGCACGCCCAAATACTTCGCGACTTCTTTCAAAGTCATGATCTGTGTTCTTTGGGGTCTTTTTTCTTCTGCCATGATTTAAGTTCCTCGTAAGTTTATGAAAATATTTTCTAATGAGCCTATTTCGTATGGATGGAGTCTATCATAAGCTTTCACAAAAATCAACTATTTTTATCAAAAATTACTAACGATTACGCGGACTCCATGGCCGCGAACGTTGTGCCGTAACCAAAGGGTTGCGGCCTAACGATTACGTGGCACGAGGATTTCGAGGCCATCGGGTCTGCTTTTGGACCCAAGAAAGAGCTTCTTCTTTGGACAGAAGAATTTTCTCAAGCTGAGCCTCTTCCACTTCTCTTAGGATCTTACCGATGAGAGGCCCTTCGGTATAACCCAGAGCCAGCAGATCGCGGCCCGTAATGAGAGGCTTGGGGCGGATCTCTTCCGCGCTTAGGGTTTTGAGTTTTTTTCTGAGGAAGCGCCAGTTGGTCAGATCTCCGTGGCTGGCGAGACAGTCGATGCGGTGCTGAATGAGCTCCGTTTCAAATGTTTCTCTTTGAAGAAATTTTTTGAGCGTGCTTTCGCGCATCTGACGTACATCTTTGAAACGCATGTGTCCTTCGACGCAGGCAACGATCCGGGCTTTTAGATCATTTGTAAAACGCAAGCGTTCAAGGATCTTCTCCGCCATCCGCGCGCCCACACGATCATGTCCGTTGAAACGGATCCGGTCGCTTCGGCGATACGTTGCCGGTTTTCCCACATCGTGCAAAAGGCAACCGAAGGCAAGATCGACCGGGGAATTTTTTAGCTGCCGCATTAGAAGCAACGTGTGGCGGTAGACATCGCCCTCCGGATGAAAAGCCCGGGGCTGCTGGACCCCTTTCATTTTTTCGATCTCGGGCAGGGTCTCCCTCAAAAGACCCGTACGATCCAACAGCTCAAGAGCGCCGGCGGGATCCGGACCCGTGAACATCTTGATAAGTTCATCACGCACCCGTTCATGACTGACAGCCGAAATTCCTTTCGAAAGCTTGCGCGCGGCGGCAAGGGTCTTCAATTCGATCTTGAAGCCGAGATTGGCGGCAAAACGGACCGCTCGGAGCATCCGAAGCTTATCCTCCTCGAACCGCTTCAGGGGGTCGCCGATCGCGCGGATCACTCGGCGCTTCAGATCTCTTTGGCCGCCTACCCAATCCAGCACTTTTCGGTTCAAGGGATCATAGAAAATACCGTTGACGGTGAAATCACGCCGGGCCGCGTCTTCCTTGGCGTTGGTGTAGCGCACGGCCGACGGATGACGGCCGTCCTGATAGCCCTGGTCCGCGCGGAAGGTCGCCACTTCAAAGGAGTGACCCTCCTCAAGAACGATCATGACGCCGAACTGGGCGCCGACAGGGACGGTTTTAGGAAAAAGCTTCACGATGACGTCGGGTGTGGCGTCAGTGGCGATGTCAAAATCTTTTGGGGGTTTTTTTCTGAGGAGATCGCGCACGCAACCGCCGACAAAATAGGCCTCGTGGCCCTTTTGCCGGAGGATGCGGACGATCCGAAGAGCTGTTTCTTTTTTAATTGAGGGTTTTCTCGCCCGGCTTCCATTCACAGCCGGTCAGTTTGCCCGTCTGAAGCGCCTGGAGCGTTCTCAGGGTTTCGGAGACGCTACGGCCCACGGCAGTGTCGTTCACGACGGCCGATTTGAGGATGCCGTTGGGATCGATGATGAAGGTCCCGCGGAGCGTGTAGCCTTTTTCTTCCAAAAGAACATTGAAGCTCTTGGCGACACTGTGGTTGGTATCACCCAGGATAGGGAACTGGATCTTACCGAGACCGGCTGAGGTCCACGCTTTGTGCGAATGAACGCTGTCGGTGCTGGCGGCAATGACTTCCGCGTTCAACTTCTTAAAATCCGCGTAATGCTTGTCAAAACCAGTGATCTCAGTCGGGCAAACAAAAGTAAAATCGAGCGGATAAAAAAAGAGCACCACCCACTTACCTTTATAATCCGAAAGTTTGATATCCTTAAAAGTCCCATCCGGCATGAACGCCTGAGCCGTGACGTCGGGCACCTTCTGTGCTACCTGCAAACCTGCCATTTCGCTTACCGCTGACATGATCACACCCTCCTTTATTCTTTGAATGATCTCATTATACCGCTAGGCCGCTTCTTAAAGCAACCCGCGCTTAAAGCGTCCTAAGCACTACTTTCCGAACCAGGCGCGCGATGTCTTCACGGCGACAAAGACGCGGCGCTTCCCGCATCACGGCCGAGGCGCTTGCGGCGATCCCGAGCTTTGCGGCCTCCCTAAGCGTCATTTTACGAGTGAGCCCAAGAACCACCCCTCCGATCAGCGAATCGCCGGCCCCGACCTTGCTTTTTTCAGAAACCCCAACGCCGGCGGCGTGAAAAACGTCTCTTTCAGTGACAAAAAGCGCACCTTTTTTGCCCAAAGACACGATCACGATCTTGATGCCGCACCGTACCAGTTCCCGTGCGGCGGGAATATAGTCTTCAGTGGACCCAAATTTCTTTCCCGTCAGCCTCTGCATCTCAAATTCATTGGGCTTGATCATAAAAGGTTTGGCTCCCACCCCCTTTAGAAGCGCGTCGTCATCCGTGTCCAGAATACAGGGCACTCCTTGAAGAGCCTGAAGGCAGTGGATAAGCCGGGCGTATGTGTCGGAGCTCATCCCCGCGGGCAAGCTTCCACCGAGAGCCCAAAAAGAAGGCCTCGGCCGGGAAGATAAAAGCCTCTTCGAAAAAAGCCGCAAGGCTTTCTCCGGCACGCGCGGGCCGGGAGCGCTGATCCGCGTTTGAGTCTTGTCCTTCAGATCGGTTAAAACGGAATTGATCCTCGTTTCTCCTTCGAGGGCGGTCGCCGTATAGGGAATGTCCATCCCGGCCACCAAGCGCTTCCAGTACCCTCCGACGAAGCCTCCCAGAAGCACGTGCGCGCGGGTCGCGCCGCCCAATTCGCGGATGACTTTGGAGACATTGACCCCCTTCCCGCCGGGATAAAGGATGACATGGGTCGCGCGGTTGGCGTCGTCTTTGACAAGACGTTCGACCGTGATGAGTTGATCGATGGAAGGGTTGAGCGTGATCGTTCCTATCACGAGGTGACGAGTACCTTTCTTTGGTCTTCCTTCAGAACATGGACCCGCTCCCGCTCGTCCGGACTCCATCCCAGATAGTCCGATTTTCGCATCAAGCAATAAACGCTTTCCGGACCGCTCAGGATCTTTTTGAACTCTTCATGCGTGACGCTCGCCTCTGCGGCTTCTTCGTTTCCGCGGGAAAGCTCGAATTCCCCTTCAAGCCCAACAAGCTTTACGGGACGACCGAGATAAAATTCAAAATCATAAAAAGCGCCGGGATGATCGTAGATAAAGATCCGCTGTTCCGATCCCTTCAAACGAGACTTCAAAGCTTCGGCGAAATATTTAGTCGTATAATTCTCGTTCACGTTCTCCATCACCGCGGTTACGACAAGAGCTGCCACACAAAAGACCGCGACGATCCCACCGAAGAGAGCCTGAGCGCGCGGATGACGCCAACGCGACCACCCGTCGGCAATGAGGATCGAAAGAAGAATGACGGCCGGCAAAATATAGGTGGGTAGCTTGGAACGCGAAAATGAATAAAAAAGAACCACGACCAGAGCGCAGACCATCAAAAAAAAACGAGGTCGGTCCTCGGAGCCTCTTTTCAGAAATTCAAACGATTTTTTCACCGGTCCCGGAAACAGGACCCACGGCACGAAAATGGCCGGCAGGATCCAAAGATAGAAATACCATCCCGCCTGGTGCTCGAAATCCTTCGAAAGAAACCTTTTGAAATGTTCGTGAAGAAAAAAGAAGGACAGGAACTCTTTCTCACGCAGGCTCACCGCCACAAACCAGGGAAACGCGATGAGCGAGAACAAAACCATCCCCCCGAAAAGATGGCTCTTCGAAAAACAGCTGCGAAGCTGCCCGGTCAAAAGCAGATAAAAAAATATCCCGGCGACCGGAAGGACGACCCCCGCGAGCCCTTTGGTCAAAAAAGCCAGCGCCATCGAAGCGCCGGCCAGCAGAAAAAAGAAACCTGCTTTTTTTGAGCCCGTCTCTTCACAGGCTCCGGCAAAAAAAAGATAAAGGGTTCCCACGACAAAAAAAGAAAAGACCATGTCCATCAAAAGGTAGCGCCCCACGCTCAGGTACCAGAGATTCGAGACCAAAAAAAATCCCGAAAAGACCGCCGAGCGCGCCCCAAAAAAATGACGCGTAAAAAAATAAGTCGCGAGGATCCCCAGGCAACCGAAGAGCGCCGGCACCGCGCGCGCCGCCCATTCGGAAAAACCAAAAAGTTTGAAAGAGCTTCCGACGAGCCAGTAAAAAAGCGGCGGTTTCCTGAGATAATCGATGCCATAAAGGCGCGGCTCCACCCAGTCTCCGCTTAAGACCATCTCGCGCGCGATCTCGGCGTAGCGTCCCTCGTCGGGATTCCGGAAGCTTCGGTCTCCCAAGCGAAAGAAAAATAAAAATAAAGACAGTCCGATCAATACTCCAACGGCCGGAAGCCTGCGACGCCCCAAAACGCTCAAAAGTCCATCTCCTTTTCAAGTTTGTCCGCGAAAAAATCGTCTTTTACCTCGTACCACCGCCGGACCCACGCCTCCCAGTCGATCGTGTCGTGATAGACCATCCGGGTTTTCCTTTTTTCCGCTTTTTTTCCGGCGAAATGACCCAAAAACTGATACCCTTCCGCGAGCGGCGCTCCCTGAGAGTCGAGCAGGGCCTCCCCGCCGAACATCCTGACGCGAAGTCCTTTCGCGGAAGCATCCAGGATGCATCCTCCGAGACCCAGATGCATACGCAAATGCCGTGTGCGTATCTCAAAGGCTCCTGCGGCCCCCTCTTCGCGCAGGACAAAAAGACGCCCCTTCTCGAGAAAGACCGTCTGCGGCCGGCCTGTCGGAAAGCTGAGCTGGGAATTTTTATCCAGTTTGACCACGGTTTCAAGATTTTTTTCGAAAATGATCTGGGTCGAACCCTTATCGCCGGTCCTGACCTTGGAACCGCTTGGGATCGGAGTCATTTTTTCAAGCCGTACCCACCGACGCACAGAAGGATGAAGCACCTCGGCGCCGCCACTGACGTCCAAAACCGTCGCGGCCGGAAGTTCTTGAGGCGCAGCGGAGGTCTCCACAGCCACAAGAGGGAGGCACAGAAACCCCAGCGAAAGACCCATGACAATCTTAAGATCGTAACGCTTGTGGAGGCACCCCATACATCACAATCGGTGGAGTAAGAGGACCGTGGCTAGGGCGAAATAGGTGAAATTGCTGATGATATCGGTGATCGTTGTGATCAAAGGTCCCGTCGCGGTCGCGGGATCGATGCCAAGGCGATGAAAAATGATGGGCTCGACGGCTCCCATGCTCGCGGCGACCGTCATCGAAGTGCCCATCCCTACCGCCACGACGAAACCGAATTCGATCCCATACTGGCGACCATAGACCAGATACGCGAACGCGGCGAGCGCCAAACCGTAAATGGCCCCCAGCATCACGCCAACCCGGAATTCCCTGAATATCGCTTTGACCTGGTCCAGACGATTTTCCAGATGACCCAGCGCCAGGCTGCGCACAATGATCGTCGCCGATTGGGAACCGACGTTGCCGCCCATGCCCGCGATAAGCGGCGAAAAGGTGGCCAACGCAATGGCCTTGGCGATCACCGGCTCGAAGTGATGGATAATGAATGAAATGAGAAATCCGCCGCAGAGCGTTACGACAAGCCATGGCATACGAAAAAACACGATCTTGAAAGCGGATACTTCACGCAGGTCTTTGGCGCGGGTACCCGCCATCTTCGCGATGTCTTCGGTGGCCTCTTGCCGGACGACGGAGATGATGTCGCGCACCGTCAGGATCCCCAATAATCGCCCGTTTTCGTCCACCACAGGAGCGGCGGTCAACTGGTATTTTGAGAACAGCTTCGACACCTCCTCCTGATCGGTCTCCGGCCTGATCTTGATCCCTTCGACGGAACTCATGAGTTCAGACAGCTTCTCGTCTTCCGGAGCGGCCAGGAGATCCTGAAGGTTGAGTGTGCCGAGCACCCGGCCGTCGTCGTCGACGACAAAAAGTGAATAAAGGTGTTCTTTCTGATTGGGCCTGGCGATAGCCTGAAGACGGTGGAGTACCTGCTTGGCGGTCAATTTTGGAGTGAGTTTCACGAACTCCGGGTGCATCAGGCTTCCGGCCGAATGCTCGGGAAACGTCATCAGATAATCGACGTGCTGGAGCGCTTCCTGACGTTTGATAAGGCCCGTCATTTTTTTGATCGCGCGAGGCGACAGCTTGTGGAAGATCTTGGCCAGGTCCGGAGAGTGCATCCCTTCGAGGATGGGCGTCACATTTTCGCCGCTCAATTTTTCGAGGAGCTGGCGCTGATGGTCCATATCGATGATCTCAAAGAGCTTGAGGCCGGCGGTGGCCGGGAGCAGATTAAAGATCTGGAGCCTTTCATCCTCGGAAAATAATTTCCAGGTGTCGGCAAAATCCAGAGGAGTGCATTCTTTCAGAACCTGCTTCAGGAGCGCGTAGTCACGGTTGCGCAGAAGCTCTTTGATCTCCGGGATGAGAAGCGCGATGGATTGGGGTTGTTGAAGCATTAACGGCTAAGGGCGCGATTTGAAATTGTAGTAACCCAGCACCTTGACGGGACAGTCCGAGAGGGACACGAGACGGTCGTGATGCTTTTTCATGAAGCGGTCATGGTCTTTCTCACTTTTCCACATATAGAAAGAAGCGTACTGGTCCGATTCGTTGGTCCTTGAAAGCGTTCTATAACCGAGAAATCCGCGGTGGCGCGAGGCTTCTTTCGCCCACAGCTTGCAGTCCGCCGCGTAGACCGGCACATTTTTACGGCGGATCTTGAATAAAACCATGTGGATGAACACGGCTTATTTTTTCAGGAGCGCCCAGGTTTTTTCCCCGACAACACCGTCGGCTTTGAGGCCGTTCTTTTTCTGGAAAGCCTTGATCGCGGATTTGGTCTTCTTGCCCATGCGTCCGTCGACGGAGCCGGGATCGTAACCGGTCCTTGCCAAAGCTGCCTGTAGATCTTTGACCGAAACGCCCTGCACGCGGATCAAGACCGATTTTCCGCCTGCGCCGGCCGGCTCAGCTTTGATGGATTCCTCATAGCTTGTCAGCTGAACCTGCAGATCCTGGATCTGCTGATCCTTGGTCTGAAGCTCATTCCGGAGCTCCGCCACTTGAGCGGACGGATCGGAGGGGTCCGCCGGCTTCGGACGCGTCGTAGCGCATCCGGTCAGGACAAAAATTGCAAGAAGGAATGAAAATAAATAAAAAATCGGCGTGTTTCGTTTCATGAAATCTCCTTGTGAAATATGGAATGATTATACCCACCTCGCGGCCCGTCGCCAACAGAAAATTCCGATAGACGGTAGAATTTGTTTATGCGAGAATCCGCCTATGCCATCCGATAAAATCATTTCAGTCGCGAATCTCTGCAAAGATTATCCCGACACCCGGGCGCTCGACCAGGTGTCTTTCTCCTTAAAAAAAGGCGAGATCCTCGCTCTCTTGGGACCCAACGGCGCCGGAAAAACCACGGCGATCCATATCCTGCTCGGCCTTCTGGCCCCAACGTCCGGAGAGGTCTCGGTGTTCGGTCTCTCTCCCCTTAAGGACCGGCACGCGATCTCAAAGCGACTCAATTTTTCTTCGGCCTACGTCCAGCTGCCGTCGAACTTGAAAGTCTCTGAAAACCTGAAAGTATTTTCGATGATCTACTGCGTGAAGGACTCACGCAGGAAGATCACGGCGCTGCTGGATCTTTTTGAAATGGGCCATTTGAAGAACCGCGTGACAGGCGCTCTGTCTTCCGGAGAAAAGACGCGCCTGAACCTCGCCAAGTGTTTCCTGAACGATCCGGAACTTTTGCTCCTCGATGAACCGACGGCCAGCCTCGACCCCGACATGGCCGACACCGTCCGCAAGACCCTGAAAAAGATCCAGAAAGAACGGAACCTCGGCATCCTCTACACCTCCCACAACATGGCTGAAGTCGAAGAGATCTGCGACCGCGTTCATTTCATTCATGAAGGAAAGTCCATTGCCGAGGGGTCGCCGGAGGCCGTGCTCAAGAATTACGCAAGTCTGTCCCTCGAAGAAGTGTTCATTAAGATCGCCCGTAAAGGGAAAACAGAATGAGAGATTCCGTGCGCCGGATCTTGGCGGTCGTCCTGAGATACCTGTATCTGCATAAACGCAGCCTGCCGCGCACCTTCGAGATCATTTTATGGCCGGTCATGGAACTTCTGGTGTGGGGATTCGTATCGGTGTACATCCAGAGCATTTCGCAGGATTCCCTTTCGCGGATCATCGTCTTTCTGATCAACGCGATGATCTTCTGGGATATCCTCTACCGCAGTCAACAGGGGGTCAGCATTTCCATTATCGAGGACATCTGGACCCAGAACATCGTCAACGTGCTCGTCTCCCCTCTCAAGCTCTGGGAGTGGCTCCTTGGAACCTTCATTTACAGCATCTTGAAGATCACCGCTATCACGGCGATCCTTTCTCTGATCGCGGCGGGACTCTACCATTTCCATCTGATCGACCGTATGGGGTTTTATTTCATTCCTCTGGTGGCAAGCCTTCTCCTTTTCGGCTGGGCGCTCGGGATCTTCGCCTCATCGCTGGTCATCCGCTGGGGACACGCGGCGGAAGCGCTTATTTGGGGGGTGCCGTTCCTGATCCAGCCGGTGTCGGCGATCTTCTATCCGCTGGCGATCCTGCCGAAATGGCTGCAGATCATTTCACGCTGCCTGCCGAGCACTTATATTTTTGAGGGAATGCGTTCGGTACTTGCGACGGGACAAATGCCGAAGGAATATCTTTGGATAGCGTTCGGGTTGAACGCCGTCTATTTTGCGCTGGCGTCCCTGTTTTTTAAATGGATGTACGAGTCGGCTAGAATGAGCGGAAGGCTCGGCCGATTGGGGATGGATTAAGAATCTTTTTTCTCGAAATCTAAAGAGGCCGAGTTAATGCAGTAGCGCATGCCGCTTGCTGTGGGGCCGTCTTCGAAGACGTGGCCAAGGTGAGCGCCGCATTTAGCGCAGACCGCCTCGACCCGCGTCATCCCGTGGCTCCGGTCCTCGATGAGTCGAACGTTCTGCTTGACCGCGGGGTCCGAGAAACTCGGCCATCCGGTGCCGGAATCAAATTTGGTATCAGATGAAAAAAGCGCGTTGCCGCAAACCACGCAGCGGTACATTCCCTTATCGTGATTATCGTAATAAGCCCCCGTGAAAGGCCTCTCCGTGCCTTTCAGGCGACAAATGTCATACTGCTCGGGGGTAAGTCTTTTCTTCCACTCGGCTTCGGTCTTGGGTATTTCCTTAGCGCCTTCGTTTTTCATCTCTTCGGCCCTCGAAACGGGGTTGAACAGCAAACTGAACGCTACCAATCCTAAAAATAATCTCTTCATAGGTCTATTTTACGCTTTTTTTCTAGCGGAAGCTACACTGCCGCCGAGACCGGCGGCGCCTTTTAACTGAGTGATCTCGCGCGCGGTCAGCTCCCTTTTAGTTCCCTGCCTAAGGTCACCGAGAACGACAGGCCCGTAGCTCAACCGCTCCAACATTTTGACCCAGTGGCCGATCTTTTCAAAGATGCGCCGGATCTGCCTTTTTTTGCCTTCATGGAGCGTGACAAAGAGGATCGTTTCTTCCGGGCCCGTCGCCTGGATCTCTATCTGGCAGGGTGCGGTCATGCCGTCCTCGAGCTGAACGCCTTTTTCAAGTTTCTGAGCCTCTTCCTTGGTCACGATCCCCTCCACGACGGCGCGGTACTTTTTCTTGACGCCGAATTTGGGGTGCGTGAGACAGAACGTAAGCTCGCCGTCGTTGGTCATGAGCAAAAGTCCGGTCGTATCGCGATCGAGCCGGCCTACAGGGAAAAGTCTGGTTGGGATGTCACGAAAATAATCCGCCACGGTGCGCTCGGCGTGAGGGTCCTGGAGTGTGGTCATGACCCCTTTGGGTTTGTTGAAAATGAAATATTCTTTGTGGAGGGAAACGGCGTCCGTCAAAAGCGGCTGGCCGTCGACGACGATCGTATCTTTGGCAATATCGACGCGAAAACCTTTTTCGCGGACGACGGCATCATTGACCTTGACGCGGCCTTCCTCGATCATCGTGACCACGCCGCGACGGCTGGCGAGTCCGTACCGCGCGAGAGCGACCTGAAGGCGTTCAGTCTTATCCGCCGACGTTTTCTTGGCGGAGCCGGGTTTCTCGGTCATGACGTTAAGCCTCCTGGCGTTTGAGGCGTTTCCGTCCCAGCGGGTCGAGCATGCGTTTTCGGAGGCGGATATTCTTGGGGGTCGCTTCGACGAGCTCATCGGGGCCGATGTATTCGATCGCGAGTTCGAGGTTCATTTCTCTCGGAGGGGTCAACACCAACGCTTCGTCGGATCCGGAGGAGCGCATGTTGCTGAGTTTCTTCGTCTTGCAAGGACTGATATCGAGATCCTCTCCGCGAGAATTCCCACCGATGATCATGCCTTGATAGACCTCGACGCCGGCACCGATAAAAAGTTCGCCTCTTTCCTGCGCGTTGCAAAGGCCATAGGCGTTCGAAGTGCCGGATTCGCTGGCCATGAGCGAACCGTGCGGAACTCCCTGGAACGGCTGGTCCTGCATGGGCTTATATTCGTCAAAAACGTGGTGTACGATAGCGGTACCGCGGGTCTTGGTCATGAGCGCGCCCTTTAAACCGATGACACCGCGTGTCGAGATCTGGTACTCGAGATGCTGCTCACCCGTCGGCGCCTGGGACATGCTTTTAATGACACCTTTACGGCGTCCGATCTCTTCGATCACCGCGCCATGGTACTGGCTGGGCACATCCACCACTAAAAATTCAAAGGGTTCCAATTTCACGCCGTCTTTCTCATGGAGGATCACTACCGGCTGCGATACCTGGAGCTCGAAGCCCTCTCGGCGCATCTGCTCGATCAAGATCGAAAGATGAAGCTCTCCGCGGCCGGCCACAAGAAAAGTGTCCGGACTGCCCGTCTCGCTCACTCGTAAAGACACGTTGGTTTCGAGTTCCCTGAACAGGCGGTCCCGGATCACGCGCGAGGTAACGTACTTTCCTTCTTTACCCGCAAAGGGGCTGGTGTTGACCCCGAAAGTCATCTGCACGGTCGGCTCATCGATGATGGGGGGTTCCAGGGGTCTCGGGTCCTGCGCGCTTGTGATCGTATCCCCGATGCCGATGCTCTCGAAACCGGCCACCGCGACGATGTCTCCGGCCTCGGCGCTTTCGACCTCGACCCTATCGAGCCCTTCATAGGCCAGGATACTTGTGATCTTGCTCGTAACCTGTCGTCCGTCCCGTCGCGATAAAAGCACGGTGTCGGTTTTTTTGATAACGCCGCCTGTGATCTTGCCGATCCCCATCGTTCCTTTGTAAGAATCCTGTAGGAGCGCCAAGACCAGTATCTGGAGAGGGTGATCGAGCGCGACCTTGGGCGGCGGCACCTGCTCCAGGATCATATCCAAAAGCGGAAAAATCGTTTCGGAGGGCTTTGAAAGATCGGGGGTCGCGGTGCCCTTAAGCGCTGAAGCATAAATGATGGGAAAATCGAGCTGGGCTTCCGTCGCATTCAGCTCGCAAAAAAGATCGAACGTACGGTTCACGACTTCTTCGATCTGGGAATCAGAGCGGTCTATTTTATTGATCACGACCAGAGCCCGGTGCCCGATCTCAAGCGCTTTTCTCAAAACAAATCTTGTCTGCGGCATCGGGCCGTCTTTGGCGTCCACGACCAGAAGTACCCCGTCCACCATTCTTAAAGTCCGCTCGACTTCACCTCCGAAATCAGCGTGGCCCGGTGTGTCCACAATGTTGATCTTGGCGTCTTTGTAATGCACGCTCGCGTTCTTGGCTCGGATGGTGATGCCCCGCTCGCGCTCCAGGTCCATCGAGTCCATGATGCAGTCGCCCATGCCGCTGATGTTCCGGTGCGCCTGGGTCTGACGCAGGATGGCGTCGACGAGCGTGGTCTTCCCATGATCGACGTGCGCGACGATGGCGATATTTCGTATCGTTTTATAAGACATAGTTTTTAAATGGTTTCCGATGGTTCCGAAAAAAAAATCGCGAATGCGAGTCAATTCGCGATTTGAATGTTGTTTACCAGACGGGAGTATAGCCTATCTCCCCTCAGGATGTCAAACTGTTTAGGGTCTGTGCTACAATGCCTGCCATGCTGAAACTGAAGTCTTTCATCCTCAAATCCAGGGTCATCCAGTCGCCCATGGCCGCCTGTACGGACCTGGCTTACCGGCTTCTTTCCCGCTCCTACGGGCTCGAATTCTGCTTCCTCGAGATGGTGTCTGCCGAGTCACTCATCCGTCGCAACGAAGGCGCGCATGAGCTCATGAAAACGGTGCCGGAAGACAAACCTTTGGGGGCCCAGCTCGTCGGTTGCCGTCCCGAAGCCATGGGAGAAGCGGCAGCCATGGTCGAGGCGATGGGTTACGACCTTTTAGACCTCAATCTCGGCTGTCCCGTCCCCAAAATTGCCGGTCAGGGCGCAGGTTCCGCCCTCCTCGAACGCCCGGAAGAGTGCCGCAAAATTTTTGAGGCCGTCGTAAAGAACGTCAAAAACATTCCCGTCACGGTGAAAATGAGGCTGGGCGTGAAGGACGGCTCCGGAACCGAAGCCGCCAAAGTCGCGCGGATCGCTGAAGAGTGCGGCGTGTCGGCAGTCTCTGTGCACGGACGGACCCGTGTGCAGGGTTACTCCGGTACGGCCGACTACCACGCGATCCGAAAGGTCAAAGAAGCCGTCTCCATCCCGGTCATTGGAAACGGAGACGTCTTGAGCGGCGAGGACGCCAAAAGAATGATCGAGATCACCGGCTGCGACGGTGTCATGATCGGCCGTGGCGGCCTCGGAAACCCGTGGCTATTCAAGAATGTGGAACGGGTGCTCGAAGGCAAAGCTTCCCTGCCCGAAGCGACACCCCTAGAGAAAAAAGAAGCCCTTTTAAAACACCTGGATCTTGAAATTCAGCACCGCGACGAACGTTCCGTACTTTTCTACATGCGCCGCATCGCCTGCTGGTATTTCAAAAATCTCCCCGGCGTCGCCGAGTTCCGCGGCGCCATCAACACCTGCGAGTCGCTTCCCACCCTACAGCAACTGATAGAAAACTTCCCTATCACCTCACAAACTCCTCTTTGACAGAAGGCCTCGTCAACGTAATGAGGCAAAGAACCGAGGGTGAAAAAAAGACCAAGAACGTCCCGACGATAAAACTCAATGACCTCCAACGGACGGAAACCGTCATATGAGCAAACATTTGCAGGATCAGACTTCCTGCAGTTAAGACAAGAAGATAGAAAACTCTGATAACTTGAAGAAACATCGTGAGTTTTCGGGCCCAAGATTTCCTCCACAAAAGAAAGAACAACGTCGAGACAACCCCTATCAAATAAAAAATCGAAAAGAGATTTTCAACGTTGATACCCCGCAATGGAACCAGAAAGGACGCCATCCGAATGGGCCAGACAGCCGGTTCCGTAAGGAAAACCGCATAAAGTAACGATTCCATCCAGGTGATCTTGGGAAAAAAAGTGACCCAGACCAGGCAAAAAAGAGCCGTACCGTAATAAATCATCATGACCAGGACCGCTGAATAAATCAGGCTTTTCGGTTTGGCCATTCTACCTTGAGATCTTTAGAACCTTATACTTAAGAACGCCGGCGGGGATCTTGATCTCGGCGGTGTCGCCGACTTTTAGGCCAAGGAGACCTTTGGCGATGGGTGAGGTCACGGAAATTTTGCCTTCGTCGAAATCGGCTTCGTCCTGGGGGACGATCGAGTAGGTGAATTCGTCCTGGTTCTTCAGGTCCTTCAGAAGGACCTTCGCGCCGATAAAGATCTGGTCTTTGGGGATCTTGATTTCGTCGATGATCTGGACGTTCACCAGCTTTTCCTGAAGATCGGAGATGCGCTTTTCGTTCATCGCCTGGCTGTTCTTGGCGGCGTCATACTCGGCGTTCTCTTTCAGGTCGCCGAAAGCGCGCGCCTTGGCGATGTCGTCGGCGATCTCGCGGCGCTTAGTGGTTTTAAGTGTCTCGAGATCCTTCACAAGCTTCTCGTAACCCTCTCGGGTCATGGGTATTCTGTCGCTCATCGTTCGCTAAGTATACTTAAAATCCGCTCAATGGGCAAACCGACCGCGTTAAAATACGATCCGCGGATCTGTTTGGTGCCGGAGAACCGTCCCGCCTGAAGCGCATAACCGCCGGCTTTGTCCAGAGGGTTGACCTTCCGAAAATACGCTTTTATTTTTTTGAGATCCATTTTTTCTAAAAAGATCCGGGTCTTTTCGACAAAAACAATTTTCTTCTGGATCTCTCCGGCCTCAATTCTAAGGATCGCCACTCCGGTGTACACCGTCTGCCATCGGCCTTGCAGAAGATTTAAGAAACGGCTCGCTTCCTTCAGGTCGCGGGGTTTGCCGATGATCCTGCCCGCGCAATAAACGATGCTGTCCGCCGATAGAACAGTCCCGGTGAGGATGCGTTGGGCAACGGACATCGCTTTCCCGATCGCGTGAACACGAACGATCTGCGAAGGTCCTTTACCGGAGATCTTTTTCTCATGGTAGTCAGGCCGGATCACGCGAAACCGTATCCCGTGTTGTTTTAAAATTTGCCTGCGGCGAGGTGAATTTGACGCCAGAGTGATCATGACTCGAGGCTTTTTGCCGCGGCACGACCGGCAATGGTACCCGAGGACCAAGCCCACTGAAAATTGAAGCCGCCGATCCGTCCGTCGATGTCGAGGATCTCTCCGGCAAAATAAAAGCCGGGGACGATTTTGGATTCCATCGTGCCGACTTTCACTTCTTTTAGTTCCACTCCCCCAGCCGTCACCTCCGCCTTTTTGTAGCCGTAGACTCCGGAAGTCTCAAGGGGGTAATACAAAAGGAAACGGACGAGGCCTAATTTCTGTCGACTCCCGAGACGTTTGATCGGCAGATCGGGATCTCCATCGATCTTCTTCAAGAAAGTCTCAACCCAGCGATCGGGAAGCAAGCAGTCTTCGTGAAGAAAAGTTTTTATCCGCTTTTGGGGATGCTGACGACAAACTTCTTCCAGAGCTTTCTTCAGGCTTTCACCCGTGTGGTCCGGCAGGAAGCTGACCTCGATCCGGGTCTTGTGGTCAGGCCCCGCGCAAGCGACATGACGGCTGATGTCGAGTGCGGCCGGACCGCTGAAACCGAAGTGCGTGAAAAGCATCGCTCCCCGGACCTCAGCGCGTTTTTTCTCGTCCAAAAAGAACGACAGACGCGTCTGAAGAGCGATTCCGCTTAAATTTTTCCAGTCCTCGTCGTCCGTGAGAAGCGGCGTCAGAGCAGGCGCCGTTTTGACGACGGTGTGCCCCAGACTTTCGGCGATCGCCAAACCCTTTCCATCGCTTCCTGTCTCGGGGTACGATAGCCCGCCTGTAGCCAAGACGAGGCGCCGGGCGAGCCACGTTTCTTTTTGACCGTTTTCTTTCATGAACTCGAGATCAAAGCCTCGCGGATCTTTTTTGACACCCGTCAATCGGACTCCGGTCAGAAGACTCGCCCCGGAGCTTTCCACGGCGCCGACGAGAGCGTTCAGGACCGTTCGACCCGAATGGGTGGTCGGAAAATATTTTCCGCTGGGCTCGAGAACAAGCTCGACTCCGATCTCTTTAAAAAAATGAATGGTTTCTTCCGGGGTGTACGCTTCCAGGACGTGCCGGACAAAATGAGACGGACCGCCGTAATAGTCTTGCGGTGTGACTTCGCGGTTGGTCACATTGCAACGGGTGCCGCCCGAAATGAGGATCTTTGCGCCGATCTTAGCGCGGGAGTCGAATAAAAGAACCCTCTTCGGAGTGGAAAACTCCTTCAGTTTGCTCGCCGCCTGGATCGCAGCCATCAAACCCGCGGCGCCGGCGCCGACCACGGCAATATCCGTTTCCATTACGCTTTCTACCTTGAGTTTTTAAGCATCAGGCCGAAAGTGGCGAGTCTTTGAATGTCGATCCAGGGCTTCTGGGAGCTCAGCATCGCGAATGCGATCTTTTTATTGGTGGAATAGTTGGTTCCGACGAACGTGTGTCTCGAAGCAAAGGTCCATCCGGTCTTTCCTTTCACAAAGCATGGGATGCGCCAAAGCATCTTGTTGTGGCTGCGGAGCACGATCGCCCTGCCGTCCGATCCCCGAATGACATGCGTGAGGATGCCCATCATGCGGTCCGCTCTCGGGTCGCCCGCGGCACGGCGTATGAGAAGCGTGAGGTCATAGGCGGTCGAATATTGGTCGCGGTATTTATCGGTCAATCCCGTTGAGTTCACAAAATGCGTGTTTGTCATGCCGAGTTCCGCAGCGCGGCGGTTCATGAGCCGGGCAAACTCCTCTTCGCTTCCGGAAACGGCTTCGGCCAACGCGACCGCCGCGTCATTGGAGGAAGAAACCAGCGCCGCGATGACGAGGTCCTGCGCCCGATAAGTCACGCCCGGCCGAAGACCCGCCACGGATCGTTCCGCGGAGGCGGCCTTGCGGCTGACAGGCACCCAGCGGTTCAGGGGCAACCGTTCAAACGCAATAAGGGCCGTCATCACTTTAGCGGTCGAAGCGGGCGGCAGTTTAAGATGGGGATTCTTGCCATAGAGGATGGTGCCGTTCTTTGCGTCGACCACCACGGCGGACTGGGCGGTCAAAGACGGCCTCCGTAGAGCGGCGGCGGATCCGGGAGCGAGCCCTACACAAATAAGAAAGCCGCCCAGTAAAAAAAAGGCGACTAAAGAGAGAGCCCTTCGAAAAAGGGAGCGCATCCTCATCCGTTCTTAGAATGAATTGCGCAACCCGGCGCCTTTTTTGTCGATCCCGACCCGGGTCGAGTCATCGCTGTAAAAGTCGAGCGACTCCCCGGGTTCCTGACTCTTTACCGAATCAAAAAGACCGGAACCGGAGCTTTCGATCCGCGTGTCGGTCGACCGTGAAGCCCACACGGGCGCCGGGATCAGCAGCAGCGAAACAACGATCAGTCTCTTAAGATTCATGGCTCTCCGAAATGACGGCATGATCTTTACCGAAGCGGTCCCGGGTGCTTCCGGAAGCGCGTTCGATCTTGCGCATTTCGTCTTCGGCGACATCGAGGGTGTCGTGGATGTTCATGTGCGCTTTTCTTTCCATTTTATTACGGGATCTGCGGGTCGTCATGCGTTTATTTTATCATAAGTTTGTGTTAAAATGATTTTTGAATAAGAAAAGCGAGCCGATGCGGGAAAAAAGAAAATACATGCTTGAGAAAACCTGTTCCGTCTGCGGAAGCGAGGAGTCCGTCGATATCGAGACGGTTACGAACGTCATCCCCCAGCCCCAAGAGATGTTCCCGGTGCTTCTGTGCGCCAAACATAAAAAAGCTCTTCAGGACCGCCTCCTCGACATCACGCTCGACAAAACCGGTAAGTTGAGTTTCGTCCTCAAAAAAAAAGCCTCTTAGGCTAACTTCCGCCCAAATAAGCGCTCTGCACTGCGGGGTTGTTCTGAATTTCCTCAGCCGTGCCTTCCAGCGCCATCTGCCCGGTCTCCAGCACATACGCGCGGTCGGCCACTTTTAAGGCCATGCGCGCGTTCTGCTCCACAAGCAGGATCGTCGTGCCTTTCTGGTGCACCGCCTCGATCATCTTGAAAATTCCGGAGACCAAAAGCGGCGCCAAGCCCAGCGAGGGTTCGTCCAGGAGAAGGATCGCCGGACGGGACATGAGTCCCCGACCGATCGCGAGCATCTGCTGTTCACCGCCGGACAGCGTACCCGCTTTTTGGCGAAGTCTTTTTTTTAAGATAGGAAAAAGTTCAAAAATTTTCTCAAGGTCCTTCAGGATCTCCGCCGAATCGCGCCGGACGAAAGCGCCCAGCTCAAGGTTCTCCAGGACGTCCAGCCGCTGGAAGATCTTTCGCCCCTCAGGTACGTGCGCGATCCCGCACTGGACGATCTCACGGGCCGACAAAGATGAAATGGATCTTCCCCGGAATAAGATTTCTCCGGCGGCGGGGCGGATCAGGCCCGAGATGGTCTTAAGGACCGTCGTTTTCCCGGCGCCGTTGGCTCCCAAAAGCGCCACGACTTCGCCTTCCCGGATGCAAAAATTGATCCCTTTCAGGCATTCGACCTTACCGTAGCGCGTGTAAACATGCTTGAGCTCGAGCATGGCCAAGTTATTCCGCGCCAAGGTACGCTTGGATCACGCGGGGATCGGACCGGATCTCGCGCGGAGCTCCCTCCGCGATCTTGGCGCCTTCGTCCATGACAACGATCCTCTCCGAAAGCGGCATGATCACTCTCATGTCATGCTCGATAATGAGAATGGCGATCTTTCTTTCACGGATCCTGCGGACAAGACCGATGATCTCATCTTTCTCGACCGGATTCATACCCGCCACAGGTTCGTCCAGAAGCAGAAGCTTCGGGTCCGTCGCAAGCGCTCGGGCGATCTCAAGCCTTTTCTGACTGCCGTAAGAAAGATTGCCCGCGATCTCGTTGGCATAGGCGCCGAGACCCACAAAACGTAAAAGCTCGAGCCCGCGCGTGAACACCATCTTTTCTTCCACCCGGTGCCGCCGCGTTCTGAGAAGCGCGTCCCAAAGACCCGAGGCGATGCGAGTATGAAATCCGATGGCCACGTTCTCAAGAAGGGTCATATTTTTAAAGACCCTCAAATTTTGGAAGGTGCGCGCGATGCCTTCTTCGAGGATGCGATTGGGACCCAAACCATTCAATCGGCGTTTCCCGTTCTGAAAATGGATCTCTCCGCTGTCCGCTCGAAGAAGACCGGTGACGCAGTTAAAAAAGGACGTCTTCCCCGCTCCGTTGGGGCCGATGAGGCCCACGATCTCGGCTTCTCCGACCGACAAGGAAATACCCTTAAGCGCGGTAACTCCGCCGAAACTCTTGGATAACGACCGGACTTCAAGCAGAGCCATTCGCTTCCCCTTTTTCACGACGTTCGGGCGCGAGTTCCCGCCGGAGGGTCGGGTTTCCCAGAATGCCCTGCGGACGAAAGATCATCATGAGGATCATAAGAAGGCCGAAGATCAGCATGCGGTAAGACGCGAATTCCCTCAAAAGCTCGGGCAGAATGCCGAGAACGAGCGCTCCGAGCACCGAACCCCAGATATTCCCCATGCCTCCGAGCACTACCATCGCGAGGATCAGGACCGAGAGGACAAAATCAAAACTGTCGGGAGTCACGATCGTCTGCTTGGCCGCAAATACGCATCCGGCGATACCCGCGATGAACGCGCTCAGTCCGAAGGCATACAGTTTGACGCGGACAGTCGAGATCCCCATGCAGGAGGCGGCCAACTCGTCCTCACGAATGGCCACCAGCGCCCGCCCGAATTTTGAATCGCTCATTTTAAAAAGAAAATAAGCCGTGAGCGCCACAAGCGCCAGCACCAGATAAAAATACGGCGTCGGATTCACGGAAAAAGGCCCCCAGAACCAGAGGACGGGCCGCTTTATTCCCAAAAGACCGTTGGGGCCGCCGGTCCATGCGTCCAGATTATTGAAAGCGATCCGGACGATCTCCCCGAAGCCCAAAGTCGTGATCGCCAGATAATCACCGCGGACGCGGATCGAAGGCAGACCGATGACGAAGCCAAAAAACATCGACGTAAGTCCTGCCAGCGGCAGCCCGATCCAGAAAGGACAGCCAAAATTGAGGTTCAAAAGCGCGTACGTATACGCGCCGATCGCGAAAAACGCCGCATAACCGAGATTGAGAAGACCCGCGAAACCCACCACGACGTTGAGTCCCATACTCAAAAGTGCGTAGATCCCCACCATCGTCATGAGGTCGATGTGGTAAACGTTTTTATCGATCAGAGGAAAAAATAAGAGAGGAAGAAGCGGAGGTGCCACCCGCCGTAGAAAAGGATGCGCCTTCAACGTTAGACCTTTTCTGGTAGGTTTTCGCCCAAAAGACCCGACGGCCGGAAGATGAGCACCCCTCCCAAAAGGACGAAAGCGAAAACGTCCTTCCATGAAGAAGAAACATAACCGGAACCCAGGCCTTCGAAAACCCCGAGAAGGATCCCACCGAGCATCGCCCCGGGGATGCTCCCAATTCCCCCGAAAACAGCGGCGGTGAAAGCCTTCAGACCCGCCAGGTACCCGTCATGAAAATTGACGCTTCCGTAATACATCCCGAAGAGCGCGCCGGCGACCGCCGCCAAACCCGAGCCAAGAACGAAGGTCCACCGGATCACCGAATCCACCGAGATCCCGACCAGTTGCGCGGCTTCCGGATTCTCTGCCGTAGCGCGCATCGCTTTCCCGATGCGTGTGTGTTTGACGAACCACGTGAGAAAAAACATGAAGCCGATGGAGGTGGCAAAGATCATGGCCTGAATGAGGGAGATCGAAAAGATCCCAACGGAGAAATGGATGTTGGGTACGATCTCAGGGACGCTCTGTTCTTTCGACCCGTAGAGAAGCATGACGGCATTCTGCAGAAAGAAAGAAACACCGATGGATGTGATGAGCGCGGTAAGTTTAGAGGAACCCCGGAGAGGTTTGTAAGCGATCTTTTCAACGGAAGCGCCGAGGATCGAGGAGCCGAGGATCGAACAAATGAAGACCGCCGCCAAGAGGACCCAAAAAGGCGCGCCGATCCAAAAAGACGAAAAAAGCGCGATGACCGAGACGGCCAGGTAAGCGCCGACCATGAACACTTCGCCGTGCGCAAAATTGATGAGCTGGATCACGCCGTACACCATCGTGTAACCGAGCGCGATGAGCGCGTAGACCATGCCGAGGGTGAGTCCGTTCAGAAGCTGCTGAAGAAAAAGCTCGATCTCAGCGGTCATGATCCTCTAGGCCGGTTTGACTTCTTCAATGAACTCGAACTTGCCTCCGCTGACCTTGAAGATGCCCACGCTCTTGCCGATCGCGTCGCCGCGTTCGTCGAAATTGACGGGTCCGAGAATGCCTTGGAAATCTTTGGTAAGGCGCACTTCCTTGAGGACCGCCTCCCGGTCTTCGGAGCCGGCGCGGCGGACCGCTTCGATGAGCACGTTGGCCGCGTCGTACGCGTAGGCCGAGAACGAGCCGATCTGCCCGTACCGGGCTTCATAGCGCGCCACAAAATCCGCGGCACTCGGCAGAGAATGGGGATCGACTCCGAGCATTGTCGCGTAGATGCCTTCGGTCAAAGCGGGCGTCGCAAGTTTGATGAGCGTCACGTCAAAAATTCCGTCGCCGCCGATCCAGGTGGTTTTGAAACCAACCTTATTGGCCTGCCGGAGTAAAAGCGCCAACTCCGGATAGACGCCTCCGTAAAAAACAAGCTCCGGACGCACCGACTTGATCTTGGTCAAAAGCGGCGTGAAGTCCTTTTCACCCTGGTTGATGCCGTCGTGCCTCAGGACTTCCCCTCCCAAGCTTTTGAATCTTTTCTCAAATTCGTTCGCCAGTCCTTTGCCGTAGGTCGTCTGGTCATCAAGAATGACCACCTTTTTGACGCCGAGCTTCGACCGGACAAAATTGGCCGCGGTCGGCGCCTGTACGTCGTCCGTGGCGCAGACCCGAAAGAAAGTATCGAAGCCCTGACGGGAAATTTCAGGATTGGTCGAAGCCGGCGAGATCTGGGCCACGCGCGCTTCGTGATAAATAGACGACGCGGCTTTACTGCAGCTGGAGTTGAAGTGCCCCACAACGCCGACGACATTGGGATCGGATACCAGTTTATTCGCGGCCATCACAGCCTGTGTGGGATTATGCTGGTCATCGAGAGGGACGAATTTTATGCGGGTGTCTCCGAACACGGGCCCGCGCGCGTTGGCATCCTCAACGGCCATCTGAGCGCCTTGGAGAACTCCGATCCCGATGTAAGCCTGGTCTCCGGTCAGAGGAGCCACGAGTCCGATGGAGACGGTGTCGTCTTGGGCGGCCACATGAACCGGTAAAAGAAGAAAAATGCTTAAGACGATCCCGGCGATCCGCTTCATCATCTCTTCTCCGACGATCGGTCCACACCTCTCAAGATCACCTGGATGAGATCCCCGAGCTTCTTAAGATCATCCAGCTTGGCAAAAAAACCGTTGATATTCAGGTGTTTGTACTTCTCCATGATCGCGGCATCGGCATGACCTGTCAAAAGCACCAGGGGGATCGTCGAATTGAATTCCCGGATCCGACCCATGACCTCAATGCCGTTTTGTTCAGGCATTTTAAAATCCACGAACGCGACGTCGACCTTCCCCTGGCTGATAAGCTCGATGGCCTTGGCGCTGTCTGTGTGTGTCTTGATCCGATACCCCTCAGCGCTCAAACGCAGAGATACGATCTTGAGAAAGGCGGCGTCATCATCGAGAAAAAGAATACGTGCTTTTTCAACCGGCATAGGATCTCCTTAAAAAAAGAACCCCGAGACCTGCCTGCCGAACAGGCAAGAATCCCGGGGGCTTTTGGACCAAAAAATCAGCTGACGCTCTGTGTCTGACTCCCGGTGGAAGCGACCGGACCGTTCAAATAGGCTTCGAGAGCTGCCCAGGTTTTGGGTCCTACTTTGCCATCCACTTTCAAGCCGCTATTCTTCTGAAAAGCTTCGATGGCGTTCTTCGAAGCAGGCCCGATCTTGCCGTCGATGTTGCCGTTGTAAAGGCCCGCGTTCTTCAAAGCCGTCTGGATCTGTTTATTCCTCTCGAGCGATCCTGTTGCGACGATCTTTTCGGTCTGAGCGTCGACAGGCAGAGTCTGGGTCACGGGAGAAGTCTCGATCGGAAGCACCTCAATGGCCGCCTGTTGGCTGGCGGCAGTGCTGGCCTGAGGAAGCTGGGCCAATTCTTCCGTCGTCGCGGAATCAAAACCCGTCGGAGCCGAATTCAGATCGGCCTGTTCCGTTTTTTTGTTGCATCCGGCGGTGAAAAGCGCCAACCCCAACAACACCCAGACTCCCAAAACGATTCGTTTCATTTTTTTTCCTTTTAATTTTAATTTTTGTTCCGCTTGAGCAGAAAAACCCGACAGGGACCCGATGGAAAGCGAGTATACACGGCTCATTTTTTCTTGTCAAGAAAGAGCCCGAACCCCAGGGATACGACGATTCCGACCACAGCACCCGCCGCGACGTCCGAAGGAAAATGCGCGCCCACATAAACACGGCTGAGCGCGACCAGCGTGGCAGGGATATAAAGAAACCAGAGCCTACGGCCGTAAAGAACGCAAAGCGCCGTGACCGCCGCAAAGGCCGCGACGGCATGGCCCGACGGAAAGGAGGTCTGTGAGTGGTGCAGACCCAAAACGGTGTGAACGACTACTTTTCCCTGAGCGATCGCGTCGGTGAAACAAACAGCGGGTCTCGGTCGATGGACCATCATTTTAAGCGCCTGCCCGACAAGACGCGCGCCAACGACCGTAACGAACAGCCAGGGAAATTTTTTGACAAACCCCCGCCGGTCCCAAATGAACACACCCGCGACGATCAGAACCAGCAGAACAAGAACATTTCCAAGCTCCGTCACCCACGCCAAAAAAGGCGGCGCGGACCCCGCCAGTCCGTTAATAGCGAAAAACAGCCGATGGTCCCAAAACCTTACAAAATCAATAAAACTCATGATCACGCGCCAGAACCCCCAAAATTAGCCCCAAGGGGATTTGAACCCCTGTATTCACCGTGAGAGGGTGACGTCCTAGGCCACTAGACGATGGGGCCAAAAAGGTATATATTATAAGGCTCTTAACGTCATGTCTACAACTACCTTCGGTAAAAGTTCCCTATGGCAGTTCATCGACGAACAGGCGAGCTTCAAGGTCGCTTCGCCTGACCGGAGGAGCCGCCTTTACTTTCCCCTGGCCAACGAAGCGGGCATCCTTTCGAGCATCACCCCGGACCTGCATGGGGACATCAAAACAAGCCATAATTCTTTCCTGACCCTCCCCGTTTCGATCGAAGACCTGCACGAATCCAAATCAAGCCGTAATTTCTGGGTGTACGTCGAGGGCTCTAAGAAAGGCGCATGGTCGGCCACGGGAGTTTCGGCGGTCCAAAATGCGCTCAAGTTCACGAAGGACAATATCGAAACCTCTACGCTTGAAGCAGGCATGCTCTGGCATAAGATGAAGCGCGAAAATAAGGCATGGGCGCTTAGATCCGAGATCACCAATTTTGCTCCGGTAAGCAAAGATTCGGTGGAGATCATGATGGTCAGGATCACCAATACCGGCAACGCGCGGATCAAGATCACGCCAACCGCGGCGGTCCCCATTTTTGGCCGGTCGGCCGATAATCTGAGAGACCATCATCACGTCACATCGCTTTTGCACAGGGTCCTGCCCCATCCGGCAGGAGTGGTCGTCAAGCCGACCATGTCCTTCGACGAGCGCGGCCATAAAATAAACGACCTGGTCTACGGCGTGCTGGCCGTGACGGGAAACGGCGAGTTTCCCGAAGGCTCTTTTTCGACGGTCCAGGACTTTATCGGAGAAGGGGGTTCCTTTGAAGCGCCACAGGCGGTCCTCGAAAACAGGTCCATCCCCCAAAAGGACGCGTCTCTTTATAACGGCAAGGCCGCCATCGGAGCGGTTCGGTTCAAAACCTCTTCTTTGGCTCCCCAGCAAAGCGTTGTTTTTATCATGCTGCTAGGCATCGCCCAAAAAGAGAGCGAGCTGGACGACTGGATCAAAAAATTCGGTTCCCTTTCGAAAGCCGAGGCGGCGCTCAAAGAAAACAAGACTTTTTGGAAGGAAAAGGCCGAAGCGGTGTCGTTCAGGACTCGAGACAAAAATTTCAACGGTTGGGTGCGTTGGGTCGCCCTTCAACCCACGTTCAGGAAGATCTTTGGATGTTCGTTTCTTCCCGATTTCGATTATGGGCGCGGCGGACGCGGCTGGCGCGACCTCTGGCAAGACTGCCTGGCGCTTCTTCTAACGCAACCGTCCGACGCGCGGAAGCTCCTCATGAATAATTTCGCAGGGGTCCGCATCGACGGTTCCAATGCGACCATCATCGGGACGGCTCCCGGAGAATTCATCGCCGACCGCAACAACATCACGCGGGTCTGGATGGATCACGGCGTCTGGCCGTATCTGACGCTTGAGCTTTATGTCCACCAGAGCGGTGATTTCGATATTTTATTCCAGAACGTCCGGTATTTCCGTGACCGGCAGCAATCGAGAGCGAGAAAGAAAGACCCTGCCTGGACGGAAGCCGCCGGAAAACACTTGAAGGACAAACGCGGCCAAGTCGTGGAAGCAAGCATCCTCGAGCACCTTCTCGTCCAGCATCTCGTCCAATTCTTCAATGTCGGCGAACACAACCATATCCGTCTTGAGAATGCCGACTGGAACGACGGCCTCGATATGGCCTATGAACGCGGTGAAAGCGTGGCCTTCACGAGTCTTTATGCTTCCAACCTCGAGCGCCTCGCATGGCTGCTTGAAAGAGTATCCGAAAGAACGGGCCTAAAAAAAGTGCCCCTTTCGAAAGAGCTTCTCCTGCTCCTCGACCGCGTTCAAGCCCCCAAAGTGCCCTACGAATCCGTAACCGCCAAGAAAAAAAGGCTGGAGCGCTACTTTGCCGCCGTCGAACCGGTCGTCTCCGGGAGAAAGCTCGATGTGAAACTTTCGAAGCTCATCGAAGATCTCCGCGCCAAAAGCGCTTCGCTGAACGACCATATCCGGCAAAAAGAGTGGATCCAGACGCCCGAGGGCGAAGGTTTATTCAACGGATACTACGACAATCATGGACGTCGTGTCGAAGGCACCTCCACGCATGGCTTTCACATGACGCTCGCCGGGCAGGTGTTTCCGATCATGGGCGGCACGGCTCTCCCCGCGCAGGTCGGTGAGATCTGGAAAACGGCTAAAAAATATTTAAAGGACAAGGAGCATGGCGGGTTCCGGCTCAACACCGACTTCGGACAGATCCGCCTGGACCTGGGCCGGGCTTTTTCTTTCGCCTATGGTGAAAAGGAAAATGGCTCTTTTTTCAGCCACATGTCGGTCATGTTCGCCAATGCCCTATACCAAAGAGGCTTCGTGAGCGAAGGTCGCGAGGTGCTCGACTCTATTTACCGGATGTGCGTGCGCACGGAAAAAAGTAAGATCTTTCCGGGCCTTCCGGAATACTTCAACTCTGAAGGACGCGGGATGTACCATTATTTGACGGGGTCGGCGAGCTGGTTTATACTGACGCTCCTCACTCAGGTCTTCGGTGTCAGAGGTTTCTGCGGGGATCTGCTCCTGGCGCCGAAATTGACTAAGGAAGAATTTGAAGCCGAGGGTGAAGTGTCGGTCGTGACGCAGTTCGCGGGACGGCCGGTCAAGGTGACGTACCGAAATCTGAAAAAGATCGCGTACGAGCACTACTACCTGGCGAAGATCATGCTTAACGGCAAGGAACTCAAAGAGATCGAGCTTAACAAAAAAGAAGCGCTCATCCCGAGAGATCTTTTCTTAAAACGCGCCCGCAAGTCTGATAATCTGCTGGTTGTGACTCTGGAATAATTTTTTGCCCTGTTGTGTAACGGTAGCACGGCAGCCTCTGGAGCTGCTTGTCATGGTTCGAATCCATGCGGGGCAGCCATTTTGCTTTTTGTTTTTTGGGATTTGATGTAGAATTTCAACTTCTTGCGGAAGTGGCGGAACTGGCATACGCGCATGTTTGAGGGGCATGTTCCGAAAGGATTGAGGGTTCAAATCCCTCCTTCCGCACGTTTTAGATCTGGGCCGCGCTCCTAAGACGAGTGACGGCCCTTTTTTTGCCCAAAAGTGACACCGTGTCGAAAAATCCAGGGCTCACGGTGCGGCCGGTGAGGGCCACGCGGCAGGGGTGGATGAATTCTTTGCCGCTTAGCCCAAGGTCTTTCATGAGCGCGCGGCTTTTTTCCTCGATCGTTTTCGTGTCAAAATCGGTCAGGCTTTCCAGAAGCGCGGCGTACTTCGTAAAAGCCTCCTTCAACCTGGGATCCTTCAAAAATTCCGCGCACGCCTCAGGCGTATAGTCGATCGTTTCTTCAAAGAAGAACTGCGCCAGGTCCGGAAACTGCGACAGCGTGAAGATCCTCTCCTGAAAGAGCGCAACCAGCCGTTCAAGCCAGACGCGGTTTTCGGTTTTGTATCCTCTCTTTTCGATAAAAGGAAGTAGCCGGTCCGTCAGCTCCGGTACGCTCAGTTTTCTCACGGTCTGGCCGTTGACCCAGTCCAGTTTGTCTTTGCCAAAGACAGCGCCGGTCTTTAAGACCCTCTTCAGGTCGAATTTTTTGATGAGCTCGTCCCTGCTGATCAGCTCCTGATTATTGCCTGGAGACCAGCCAAGGAGAGCCAGATAATTCACGATGGCCTCGGGGAGATAGCCGGCCTCCAGATATTCACGGATACTCGTAGCTCCATGGCGTTTGGACATGCGCGAACGGTCTTCGCCCAGGATGAGCGGGATATGACAAAAGATCGGCTTCGCATGGCCCAGCGCCTCATAGAGCGGCGTTTGTTTTGGGGTGTTCATGATGTGGTCGTCGCCGCGGATCACGTGCGTAATGCCCATCTCGGCATCGTCGCAGACCACCGCGAAGTTGTACGTGGGACTGCCGTCAGACTTGAATATCACGAGGTCTTCGGCCAGAGAGAGGTGCTGATTCAGGTCGAATTCGATCCGGCCGTGAAGGAGGTCTTCAAAACCGACCTTCCCCTCTTTGGGCATGCGAAAACGGACCGCCTGACCCTCCGGATAGGCTTTTCCCTCGGCGATCAGCTGGTCGGCGATCGCGCGATAACGCGCGGTACGCGCCGACTGAAAAACAAGTTCCCCGTCCCAGTCGAGGCCTAGCCATTTGAGACTCGAGAGGATCTCGTCCAAAAATTCCTTCTTGGAACGCTCAAGGTCGGTGTCCTCGATCCGCAGGAAAAATTGCCCCCCTTCGTGACGCGCGAAAAGCCAGTTAAAAAGCGCGGTCCTGGCGCTGCCGATATGTAGGAACCCGGTGGGGCTGGGGGCAAAACGGACTTTGACGGAGGGCATGCTTCTAGCCGAGCTCGATATCGATGCGCGGAACGACCTCATCACGGATCCTCGCGGCGTAAGGACTTGAAACGGTATCCCCTTTGAACTCCGCCAGGGTCGAGCCACGAGCGTTTGAAAGCCTGATCTTCTTTACGGAGGCCCTCAGCTTGCCGAACGTATCGAGCTGCCTCGGATTATGGTAAACAACCAGAGTCTTGTTCAGGAAAAGGAACGCGAAGCTGTTCTTCGGGATCACAACGCGGGTGACGGCGGCGTCCGCCGGCTGAAAATCCCTCACGGTCTCCTCCTGAGTGAAGAGAAAAGCCGGCAAGTGCGGCTCAAAGCGTAAGGACAGTTTCTTATCGTGCCCGACGATGAATGGACGCTTGCCCACGTTCATGAGGAGCCACATCGTCAGGAATTCCGCCGTGGATCCCGAAAGCCTGGCCACAAAACCCGCGCCATGCAGCGACCGGTCCGGAAAAGCGCTTGAAACAATGAAGGAAGAATTTTCGAGCGGGCTACGCCCGTAACGCTCCGGCGCCTGGTAAGGGATCAGGACCTTTTTGAACTCCTTGAAAAATTCTTCGTCCATGCCGCCTTTGAGCATTTCCAAAATGAATTTGTACTCCATATGAAGCCAGACCGACTCGTTCTCAAGCCAGCCGGGATTGAAGACACGGGAGCGGCCGACCTCGAGCGAGAGCCCTTTGAGCGATTCGTTGACCTTGTACATGCCGAGTTTCGTATCATACAGTCCGCTCTGACGGACCGCTTTGACGAGAGCCCGCCTTCGCTCGGGGTCGTTTTCGACCTTCAGAGCATGCACGGGCCCCTCAAGAAAAAGCGGCAGCGCTTTTTGCTTGAACTCAAGCGCTTCCACAAGCGGCCATCCGGCGGATCCCGCCTTCGGGTCTCCGGAAGACTTGAGCGAACGATAGCGCGTGACGATATTTTCAAAATAGGTCGGCATTTTGCCCGAACGAACATCAAAAGATTTTTCAAGACCCATGTCGATCTTTTCTCTCGCATGCTCGAGTATCGCCTTTAATTCGGAGAATCTCATGCGCTTTTCCTTACCCGAGAGACCGAGCCGTGTCTGGGCCCGAAAGCGCTCTTGAGCGTCTTGGGTTTGGCGCCAAAACTTGAAGCAGGCGGACACGCTTCGGTCCCTGCGGTGCTCCTCAAGAGCCGACGCGGCCTTGCGGATAAAAAGATGGAGCTCTTCGGGCAGTTCCGCTTCGGAGCTTAAGTCGACCTCCAGATCCTCGAGCGCGTGCGCTAAGAAAACAGTCAGGCGCTTCAACTCAAAAGTTTCGCAGATCGAGGACCCCAGAAGACCCGGCAATCCATTCAAAGCATCAAGCCAAGACGGCTTATCCGCTTCCATCTGAATGCCCGTGCCTTCGGCATCGAGAGACGTCAGCTTATTGACGAAAAGACACAAGAGTTTCACAAAAAGCGTCGTATGGTAGATCTCACCGCGTCCATTTCGTGTCCTAAGAAGATCCGGCGCCTTGGCGCGCGCACGCAGGAGCTCAGTTTTTTCCGGATCTTTCGCCACCGAGCGGTACTGTCGGATCGATCCTTTTTGTTTCTCGAAATATTTCTCGGAGCGCGGGCGAACGCGGTGATCGCTGTCGTAAAAAGTAAATTCTTTTCTCGTCAGAAGAAGGCCGGCCTTGTCTTCGGGGTAAACGGAGAAATAACTTTCGACGAGGTCCAGATTGTATGTCCAGTGGTCTATCCAAAAACCTTCTCCATGCTCGGCCTTTTCTTCCTTTTCGAGCCACGGCGACAATTCCGAAAAAAATTCCCCGAAACGCTTTTTTTCCATGAGGCCTTCGACCTCGAGAAACCGGCAAAAAGAACCCGGATCAAAAGGACGGCTCAAGAAACTTTCGCAGAGTGACAGCCCCGAGCGGGATCTTAAGTGCCGCGCAAGGATCTTCGTGGATTCCTTGGAGCGCTTCAAACGGAACTGGCTTCCCTTGAGAACGAGCGGATTAAAACCGTCGAGCTGAATGAGGTTCAGAAAGGTCCGGATATTGGCGTCCTTGATCTTCGGCTCGAACCAGACGTCGTTGCGGCGGTTCTGGTTGACGTCGCGGTAATTACCGTCTCCCTGGGAAAAATAGGCGGGCTCCACGAGGAATCGGTTGTAGTCGCGTTCCAGATCCCCGTGTTTTCTTGAATAAACGTAAAACACAGGCCCATGGGGAGTTCCGCGGCGTCCGCCAAAACGGATGGGAAGACCCCCTCGCATGACGTTGTCAAGATACGTTTGCCCGCAATAGAGATCATAAGCGGAGGAGGAGCTCACGGTGAACATCCTGGACTTGATGCCTTCGATGAGCGCACGGTTTTCCAGGCGCTTGGATCTTGTGGCGTCCATCCGTTTGGCAGAGGCGATGAACCGGTTCAGCTCTTCGCAGCTTTCCGCGTGACCGAAGAAGGAAACGAACTCGACGGATCTCTTGGGACCCAGGCGCAAAGGGCCCGTGACGGAAAAAGCGCAGGGGGTTTTATTCCCCGTCGCCTGTTTATAGAGGTCAGACGTTGAAAAATCCTTCGAATAAAAAAGCTCGGGTTCCGAAAAATCGAGTCGGGGGCCGAAAAGGACGGCCGGGTCCACGACGGGATCCGAAAGCCTGGACCCGGAGACTCCGCGGACGAAACTGAAATAAAAATTGCCGCGATGAATGACTTCCACCTCCGGGCGGTCGGTCGCGTCGACCTTGAGACGATAGAAAGCCGCTTTCTTTTCAAGATTCTCCACGATCATCCAGGCTTCGATCGTGCGACTCATGTTCTTCACAAAAAACTCGTTCATCCCAAAAGGATTGACCGAAGGCAGGCCGTCGGCGATCTCGAGTTCGACGGCGCTGCTGCTTAAGTTCGTCAGGGTCACTTCACGCACGAGCGCCGCCAAAGATTCTCCGGGAAGCGTCCAGTAACGCACTGAAATTTTAAGACCCGTACCGGGATCGGTCTCCTCCACCGAAAATTCGTGGGAATTGATCTCCATCGTCTGTCGCGCGGCGTTTTTTCCGCTTGCGGCGGGCCCGAGCTTGAAAGGTTCGTAACAGACCTTTTTACCGCGGCTCTTGAGCTTGAGGAAGGTACGGAAACCCAGCGTTGTGACGGCCTGATAGGCCTTATTGGCGGGGAAAAATTCGAGGAGTGCGTTGTCTTTATTCCGCGTGCCAAAACTGGCGACCCCTTGCCCGCGGTTGACATAAAAAACCCACATGGGGGTCCCGTAAAGGCCGGCGATGCCGGGTAGAAAATTGCTGAAAGGTCTTTTGCGCTGATAATCCCGGATCAAAAATCGGCCATCGGGGAAAAGTTCATAATCCCCCGGCACGCGGGTGAAAGAGTCGGGTTTCAGAATTCCCCCGTCAGAGACAGGCGCAGGATATGCTCAGTATCGACCGTGGGAAGTGAAAAAGTGCTTACGCTGTAGGGGGTCACAAGCGGCGTGTTGTCGCCAAGTCCAAAGACGCCGTATTCCGCGCGCCAGACCATGCCCTTATTGCGCCGGTAATCCATGCTGGCATAGACGTTGTGGTGACCACGGTAGTCATGCTGAGTGTAGTTGGTGGCGATGAGCTTGGGGACATCGATCTGATGCGAATACGTGTAATCCATGAAAAAATCCACAGTCTTTGTGGCTTCGTAGGCGACGCTCGCGCCGATGTGGTTGATGTTGTCGTCGATGCCAGCGGCGTATTTATAGCCGTTCTGCGCCGCGTGCACGGTCACGATGGTTTTTTCATCAGGCTTATAGAGTACCCTCTGACGCGTGATCGTGAAGTATTCATAAGGCGGCACGCCTCCCAAAGGACCCTGTCCATAGAGCGTGGTCTGGACGCGGTCGGTCAAGATCCCTTCAATACGATCCACGCCGCGGAACGTGCTGGCCAGAAGAACCCTGGGGAAGTCGGGAATGTCGTTGGTCACTTCTACGAAGCCTTCGAGTGACCAGTGTTTGTTGAGAATATACTGCGCACCGCCGGAATAGGTGAACCTCGAAGGATCAGCTCCGGCGGGGATGATCGAATTCTGAAGAGTGTCGTCGAAATTATCGAGGGAGTCGCCTTGAAAGGTATACCCCGCCAAATAAGGCTCGATACCGCCATAAGACCTCGGAAGGTGCTGCCACCGGAACAGGCCCTTCAAAGCCAGCTGGCCCGTGACCCGCCAGGTCAACTCGTCCCTAAGAACACTTTCTTTGTAGGAATTGTCGCTGGTCTTTCGTACGTGCCTGAAATCGGCGAGGTTCACGATACGGCCTTTGTTCAGCGTCTCTTTCCAGCGGAGCCGGTAAGTCCGTCGGTTGACATCGACGCCATCGCCGATACGGAAGTGCTCGAGATCCGGCGAATACTCTTTAAAGGACAAGTGATTTCCCCAGTAGTGATCATCGCGGGTGCTGGTGTAACGCGACAGGTTCGGGTTGAAATCAACGTCCATCTGAGTCAAAGATCCCTCAAGGTCGGTGAGGCCCGGAAGGACGGACTTGCGGGCGGTGTGAGATTCGAGGGCCATTTTGTATGCATAGCCATCGGTGTGAGTCTCGAGCGTTCTATCGGTCATTGTGTCGCCGGCACGGGTAGACCGCGCCACTTCCGCCACCCCGGTCACTTTTTCATTGAAGTCGTATTTCCCGTCGATGCCGAGCACCTGGTTAAGATCCGCCACGCTGTTGTCGATAAGACCGCTCCTAAAAGTGTACGTGGAGCCCGCCATGAGACGGTCGGTGACCTGATACTTCAGGCGCGCCGCGCCGGGAATGTTGTCAGGCGCGAAATATTTCTCGTCCCAGGGCGTAAAAGGGGCCGCGACCGTCGCGGCAAAGGAGGTCTTATCTTGCTCTGTTTCGAAAGAGACTCCTCTGAGGAGCACCAGCCGGTTCCCATCGCTGTCACGAGCGAGAAAGGACAACGCATCCGAGTAATGCCCGCGCTTCACGGAATGATCGGTGAAGAACATGATCGGTATGTATTGATAAAGCCAGGGACTCTGCTGCCAATAATCCTTGTGGTTCGAAAGCTCTAGGGGATCATCGGTCCAGAGCGCTTGCTTCTCATCCGCCAGCGCAAAAAAGCGCACATGCCACTCCTCGGCCGTGTAGTCGGCCCAGAGTTTTCTCAGAGGACGAAATTCATAGTCGAGGGGGATCCTTGGAATTGTAAAAGCGATCCCGCGACCGTTGCCTGAGACACCGTCAAAATCATCAAATCCCTCGACACGAGTCGTATCGGTATAACCGTGGCGCACTTTGATGAGCGGGAAAGAATAGGAATCGGAAATGTTGTTGCGATAGACTTCATTGAGCGTCGAATTGAACGCGCCGAAATATTTCAAATTGTATCGCATTTCGATCGATTTATCGGGATCGCTGAACTGGATCTGCTCCCCCGTCGTGCCGACATAGGACCACGGGTCGACCACGATCTGAGTGTAGACATTCCATCGGTCCGTGGGGTCAAAATTGACGTTCAAGAGAAGTTGATCGTAGATCGCGGGATCGAAGGTGTTGTTGAGACGTTCGCCGAAGAGGTAACGGAAATTGCGCTCCTGCAGATCCGCGTTGGCGTCATTGAGAATGAAGGTCTTTTCCGAATCCGCCGCGGCGGCCAAGCGGTAACGGCCGTCGAGTTTGACCTTGTGGCCTGAGGAGACGGGACGTTTCAGGTTCTTTTTCTGCTGAGTGCTTTTGCGGAAAGTGCGCCGGGGCTGGGCAACGCCCGCGGAAGAGTCTGAGTCGGCAAAAGCCGTAAAAGAAGCGAGCGTTAAAACAAAAAACAGTCCGACGGCTGCCAAGGGGCGCATCAAAGGAATTTCCTTATTTAGATTTCGAAGCCGCGCGGATCGCGCGAAGAAGCCTCGCGGTTTTCAGATCCCTCATTGAGTAAGCGATCGGGATCGACCAGATCGCCATGTTCCTGTAGTAAGAATCGCCGAAAACGTACCGCCCCGTTTTGGAATCGATCGTGTCCGGCTGGTTCCAGGGGCTCTTTTGGATACGGGTGACATTATCCCATATTTTATGAACTTCTTTCAAGAGCGGCGCGAGGGCGAAACCGCGCATGAGACTGAGGCTGACAAAGGCATAATTCATGCCTGACCAGATGTTTTTTGAATGGTCGTTGGAGGTATCGAGGCGGCCGTCGGCCGAAACGGAGTTGACCATGCCGTAGGCTGAGTGGCGGCTGTTGTGCGCAAGGATGAACGTGAGCGCTTTGCGTATCTTGGCATCGTCTGCAATGGACCCGAGTCCCAGGAGGTCGGCATACCACTGGCCGTTGAGCTGCGCCAGAGCGCAGGACGCCCGGGAACCGAAATAATTCCCGTTCCAAAGTTCCTTTTCGAAACTCACCCTCCCTTTTTCAAAAGCCTTGCGGTACCGGCGCTCTGCCGGCCGGTCTTCGAGGCGCCGGGCCATGGCTCGAGCCGCTAAAAGCGCCGCCAAAAAAAGACCCGCGGTGTAGGGGTGCGCCCCGTAGAAGTTCCAGAGATCGAATGTCTGGTCAGCGCCTTCATGGTCAGGAAGACCGTTGGTGTCGCGGTCGTTCTGAAACGACCAGTTCACTGCCTTTTTTACGGCGGGATAGATCTTTTTTAAAAACGCCCGGTCCCCGGACCAAAGCCAGTCGCGATAGGCCATCAGGACGAATTTGGGATTCAGATCCTTCCATGAATAAAAGGTGGTGCCGTTGGACGGAAGATCGAGCCGATTTCTGCCCAGATCGTGCGGGATATAACCATCGGACCTTTGTGCCCGGGCGAACTGGGTCAAAAGCGAGATCTCAAGCTCGGGGAAAAAATAGCTCAAAGGGATCGACCCATAATATCCGACGTCGATCGTGCCCATCAAAGGACAGACTATCGGAGCTTCATAGAATGAAAATCGGCCGTCCCGCGTGTACCAGCTCGAAGAAAAAAAAGGCGCCAGGTTCGCCAGAAGCGCGTGATTGAACCATGCCGGAAAAGGGAACGATAGGACGGCATTTTCTATCTTCTTCGCCTTCATGCGAAGTTGGCCTCTATGTTCGATCGCATAATGCGACGCCTGAGAAGCCGATCGGAACCACTGTTGATAACGGTGCCCGAAACGATGGTTGGGGAAAAACCAGCCTGCCGAAAAATCAAGAGAACCTGACTGTCCCGGAGCGATCTTACGCGCCGCAGAAACGGCCCCGCAAAGCTCGTGATTTTCGGAGCGGACGACCGTCCCCGATGGGGTCTGCGGCAGTGTTCCTTTGCGAGAGAAGGGCTCCCAGGCAGAAAGAGACACATTCTTCGCGTCGAAGGAAAAATTTCGCGTGACGGCATTCCAGGACTCCATGCCGCTCCAGCGCCAGCCCCGTTTCAAAAAACTGAAACCCAGCGTTCCCAGCCGTCCGTCGGTCGGGGTCTTATCAACACTTGAAAATTCGAGGTCGAGCAGTCCCTTTTGATCTGTGATCTTGTTTTGCCGTCCCACGCACCATTCTCCGGAGAGGTTCCGTCCGATAAAAAGAAACCCGGCGTCCACGGGAGCCGAGCTCCGATTCTTAAGCGTCAACCGGAAAAGACACGCGGGCAAGCTCGAATTTTTGACATCTCCCGGGATCCAGGGGCTGAACGCCTCCAGCGAGCCCTCGAGGCCCCAGGCCGGTTCCTCGAACAAAAGCGTGGCCCTGGGAAAGACCCCCTCATAGCGCAGACGCTTGAAATGCGGATAGTTCATCACGGATCGGGTCTGAAGCAACGCCGCCTTCTGCCCCATCCTGACGGCAAAATGAAAACCCAAGAGTCCCGGATACTTAAGACCGCCTGACAAGGGCTCTGACCAGTTATTTTGAAAAGTAAACGCATTTAAAAGTCCTTCCGGGGTCAGTTCAAGCTTGCCCGCCCCGATCCCGCCCAAAGGCACTCCGCAATGGATCCGGTCTTCGGAGTTTAAGATCCAGGAGGAACGAAAATTTTTGCGGCGGCTCATGGAGCGCTTTTCTTCCTGTCGAGGATTTCCAGATCGAAAGGATTGTAGTCGCTCCAGGCAAAAATGGCATAAGCCGTGCCGGCCACGGAACCGGTGCTTCGGCCTTTGGGTGAGCGCCAACCATGCCCTGTGTCGACATTATCGTGGGACGCGTAAGGCAGACAACCGCGCCCCTGCCCCATTTTGGAGGGACTCGTGATGATCATCTTTTGCAATTCGCTCAGATAAAAGTTCGCTTTGTCCGAATAGAGCAGAGATTTATCTTCATTTCCCAAAGACTTGAAATGCTCGGAGAGGACCCGATAGGCCACGATCATTTGAGCCGTCCATTCGGTGGAAATGATACCGCCCCGGCCGACGTTCTGAGCGCGGGCGAAATCAAAACCCCGGACGGTCACGCTTTTGCCTCCGGATTGGATGAACTCAACAGAGACTTCACAGTTGGCCTCGGCAAACTTCATGATATCTTCGGCGTCGCTCCCGATCCGGCCGAGCGCTTCGGGACCGAGCGCCGCCAGCGCCCAGCTGAAGGTATCCGTCGCGATCGTTGCGTCTCCTTTGCCGCGCTGCATGCGCCCTTCCGTGGCGCTGTAGGCGTACTTTTTGATCCACTCCAGGGACCGCTCGCGCGCATTTTTATAGCGCGCGTCGCCGGTCTCCTGGGCCAGCATCGAAAAGAAAGCATACGCGTCGAGATTATGCTCGGTGCTGTACCAATCGATCGATGGCCCGCCGGAAAGACCTCCGTCTTCATCCTGAAATCCCAAGGCCCAATCGGCCACACGCTTGGCCAAAGGAAGGAATCTTCCGTTCTTAGCCCGATGCTCATATTGAAGGGCCGCGATCCCAAGCCAAAGGTTGGGACCTGTGTTGACCGTATTTTCGGTGGACCGGCCGTCCACGGTGTCGTAAGCGTTGAAAAATCCTCCCTCGGACTTGGCGGCGCGCTCTTCAAAGAAGGACAGGATGGCTTCCGCGTTCTTTAAGTCGTCGAATAGCAGGAACGTTTGGGCCGCAAGCGACTGATCATAAGTGAACGCCACATCCTTAAGCGACTCATCGCCTTCATAACTGACGACGAGTCCCGTATGAAAATTCTGGTGCGACTGGAGCCAGCCGAACATTTGTTTGAGAGCCGAGATCGCCAAAGGCTTTTCACGGACTTCGAGCACCCGGTAAGAACTTTGCAGCTTTTGCCTGTCAGATTGGATCGTCTGGATCTTCTGCTTGATGTCTGCCTGACGCGACACGATGTCCGCCAGTTGCTTTTGGTAATGCGTCTGCCGCGTCGCATCGACGGAAAGAGCGGTTTCGGGGACCATGGACTTTTCGAGACGATCGATCTTTTTACGGGATTTTTCGATCTCATCGTCCAAAAGCGTTTTACGCCTCTGAAGTTCGTAGAGTTGGGAAGCGATGTCGGATTTCTTGGATGCGCTTTCGACGATCTGGCTCACGAGCTCTTTATTTTCACGGATCAGGGTCTGGTCATGAATGTAAAGGCCGATGAGGAGCGCCGCCATCACGGAACCCGCGGTCCAAACCAGGCGCGGAAGCCAGACCAGCCACCGGGCGTGGCCGATCAGACGACTTTTCGCCCGATCGTCGATCTGCGTGTAGGTGATCCCGATCAGGTATCGCGGGGCAGCAAGCTCGCTTTTGCGGAGCCACGCCACGCGGGCGATGGCTTTGATCGGAGCTCTTGAAAAAGTGGGGTTGATGGTCAGGCCGAGCTCCGCGCCCGGTTTTTCCATGGCACGCTCGAAGTTTTTTCCGAAAACCCTGACCTCGAGGCACATGCCACCGGCGGAAACGTCGCGTGTGAACGCCTGTGTCAGGTCCTGACCTTTAAGGGAGGGCTCTTCTTGAACGCAAAGCTCGACCGGGAAGACCGTGTTCATACGCACGTACTGCCGACGCTCGTGCGCGGAAGGTTTGGGGCGGAAGCAAAAAAAACCTAATTTTTTTTGTTCCAAAGCGACTTAAGGATGAAATACACTTCTTTGGGGATACGCTTATTGATGCCTTCGCGTCCGGGATCCGTTTCAAGGCGCACCGCTCCCCACCACTCCTCGTTCATGTTCATATGCCCGGGAACGTCGAAGTCGGAGTAAAAGGCCGCGTTGCTCCAATGAGCCACGGGGTCCTGGACCGACCACGTGTGCGGGAGCGTCTCGTTCGATTTCCACCATTCATCGCTCCATTCAAAGAGCGTACCGCCGATCGAATTGCCGACGCCTTTCTTGGGGTCGGCGTTGCGTTCGATGTCGCGCCACTGGAGCTTGATGAATTCCGCCTGGGTGGTTTCGTCAGGCGTTTTAGCGAGAGCATTGTAGCTGTCCGCGCCCCACTCGATCATGACCACCGGCCGGTCAAAGGTCTGCTTCACCTGACGGAAAAGATTACCGAAACCGGGCCCGCGGTAAGCGATCATCCCGATGACGTCGATGTCAGGGCATTCTTTCTTGGCCACATCAAGGCTCAGGACTTCCCCGACCCCCATGACGATCGGATGTTTGGAGTCGACCTTTTTGATCTCCTTGGCGAGCTCATTGACGAATGAATAATAGATCCGCGCCTTTTCGCGGCGGCGGGCTTCAGGGTCCGGCAGAGCCTCGATCTCGGGCGTGGTCCAGTTCTGCACCATGCGGTCGAAGCTGTAGTTGTTCTCATTTCCCAACACCCACATCAGGATCGCGGGGCTACTTTGATAGTGCTGGACCATGTCGAGAACTTCCGTTTTCATCCGGAGCCTGAATTCCTGGTTGGCGTAATTGGCCGGCGGCCAGCTGCCGAACCCCAGATAATGGCCCATCAGGACATAGATGCCGAACTTTTTATTCAGATCATAAAGGGCCGCGCGCACCGCTTCCGGATTTTTGCCTGCCCGGTAAAAACGGACGGTATTGACTCCCATTTGTTTCATCAGCTTTCCGTCGGTCAGCCACGGCTTTTTGCCGTCGCTCCAGAAATCGAACTCGTAGTCCTTTCCGATGGCGATCGGCTGATAACAAACGCCTTTGATCAGAAAAGGCTTATCGTTGACGCGGAGTTTGTAGCCGGCGGTATTGTCGATAGTCACGACCGGCATCGAGGGAGGCATGAAGAAGGTATAAAGCAGGCCGATCCCAAGAAGGGCCAAAAAGATCAGAACGATGGGTAGGACGCTGGTTTTTTTCATTCGTATTTGATGTCATCCAGGTAAAAGACCATCCCATCAGGATTGGCGTCGGCGCTGGCGACCCAGCAGAATCCTCCGCTGATGGACGAAAGGTCTTTACCGTCCAGATCGATCACGAGCTCCTGCCATTCCTGCGTCAGCTGGATAGGACCAAGCCCCGCCACATCGGAGTCGCCATATTCGCCTGTGATCCCGCCCAACTTGAATTCTTCGATCCTCTCCCCGCCTTTTTCGCCACGGACCCAAAAAGTCAATTTCTTGGCTCCGGTAAGATCGTACCCGCCCGCCTTGGTGCCCCAGTTGTTCGAAGGGTTCTGCCAGTAAACACCCGCCCAGCCGACCCCCTGGGATTTTTTAGCGCGGTAGGTGATCTTGATGGCCGTGCTGCCACCGTGAGGATTGTCAAAAGACTCCTGCGACATGCCGATGTCCGAATAATCGCCCATCCAGCCGGAAGGGTCGTAATGATTGTCCGGCGATTTTGCGTCGGTATAAACGGAGAAAGGTTTGAAATCATCGGCATACGCTCCCATTGTCAGGCCGACACTCAAGAGTGCGCTTGCCGCTAAAAAATAAATTCGACGCTTCATGGTTTTTTCTCCTTTGATCTTTTTACGCGATCGGCTCAATTTATTCGTATACGATATCATCAAGATAAAAAGTAATTCCTTCCGGAGCCGAAGCGGCGCTGGCGACCCAACAAAACCCACCGCTGATGGACGAAAGATCTTTGCCGTTCAGATCGATGGTGTACTGTTTCCACTCGGCCGTTAAAAGAACGGGTCCGATCCCTACGACATCCGAATCGGGGTATTCTCCGGTAATGCCTCCGGCTTTGATCTCTTCGATCCGCTCTCCCCCCTTTTCGCCGCGCGCCCAAAAGGTCAGTTTTTTAGCGCCGGTAAGGTCATAACCTCCTGCTTTGGAGCCCCAGTTATTCGAAGGGTTCTGCCAGTAGACTCCCGCCCAACCGGCCCCTTGCGTTTTTTTTGCGGTGTAACCGATCTTAATGCTGGTGGACCCGCCATGGGGAGCGGTCGTCGATTCCTGGCTCATGCTCAGATCGCCCGGATCACCCATCCAGCCCGAGGGATCGTAGTGGTTTTCCGGAGAGCCTGAATCGAGATAAACATAAAAAGGTTTAAAACTGCCGTCGGCATTTTTGATCGCAGGCGCGCTTTTGGGGATCTCAGAACCCTTTTCAAGTTCGACATCGCTGGAAACGGAAGGCTCCGTCGTTTCGGATCTAGGCGCGCAGCCCTGAAAGAAAAACGTCAAACCCAATGGAACAGCCAACCATAACGCTTGGATCTTCTTAGACACCGCTTCGCTCCTTCGTTTACTTGTTCCAGGCTTTTTCGTAGTACTCATAGGACTTCTTCAGCTGCCTGAGATAAGGCGAACTATTTCCGTCTCCCTGCCCGACGATCCCCAGCCACTCTTCGTGCATCCAGCCGTCGGGAAAATCGGCCGCGAACTGTCCGACGGTCTCCTGGACGGATGGGCTGAACTGCGGAGGCGGACCCGCTTTCCACCACTCATCCACGAACTCAAAGACCACACCGCCGATCGCGTTGCCGATCCCCGAACCGGCGCTGTTGTAAAGAATATCTTCCCAATTCCCACGGTGATATTCGGCCTGCTTTTCTTCGGCGAACGCTGCGGGCTTGCCTCTGAAATAACCGGGACAGCCGTACTCGGTGATCAGGACCGGCTTATCCATGAAGTCTCTGGCGTCCTCCCACAAGCTACGCCCAAAACCTGAGGCTCCCCGGTAAGCGTTGGTCCCAAAAACATCGATCTGGTCCTGATGCTTGCTTAAGACGTCGATCGTAACGACGTCCCCGTTCGAAAATCCGACAGGGCGGGTTGGATCGATTGATTTTATCATACCAGCGACTTCATTCGCAAACCGATAAAGCGCTTCGGGTTGGCGACGGGCCTGACTTCCAAAACCGACCGTGTCTTTGGCCCTGCTTCCGGTGTCTCCATAATTGGATTCGTTGCCCAGCATCCACAGGAGGACATACGGTTCGTCCTTATATTCTGAAACGAGCTTCCGCACGCTTTCTTTCATTTTTTCCTGCTGCGCCGCGTCGGTGTAATCCGTGCCCTCATACCAGTCGGCTCCGGATCCGACGGCGTACATTCCGAGCAGATCGCCCAAGATCACGTAAATGCCGTAATCCCGGTGCAACTTCCTTAAGAGTTCTTTGCTTAAGGGGTGATGATAAAAACGGATGGTATTGACGCCCATTCTCTTCATGAGGGCGAAATCCCCGATGGATTTTTCACCGGCATCCTGCTCGTTGTTACGGTTGGCATCCACCCACGTGTCATAAGGGCCGTCGACCAAGCCGTTGTTGTTGAGATCCGCGGTCTGCCAGGCATCGAGCGAGTAATCCTTGTCCGGAGTCTTTCCGACGGGTGTGGGTGAATAGGCGACCGCCTTGATCATGAAAGGTTTGCCGTCGACACGCATCTGCCAGTGCCCGTTCTGAAACCGCACCAGTTGCGCCGCGCCGGTTCCGACCGTCTTTTCAACCGCGAGTTTTGAGACATCCAACCGGCGGACCTTGAGCGCTTCCGGGCTCCTCTTGACCAAGCGTCCCGGATCGATCGAATAATGGTCGTTATTGATATCGAAATCGTAGCCGTTCTCCACTTTGATCCTGGCGCCTTCGAGCTTCAGCCCCAGCTCCGGATGCGCACGTGTCAGAGATTCGATGCGATCGATCGCCACACGTCCGACATAAAGCGGAGTGTGCCAGACCGTCCACCCGACCTGTTTGGGATAATGGACAACCACCGCATGGTAGGCTTTAACCGCCTGAAGGGTCTGACCGAGTTTTTCGAGCGCCAGACCCGTGTAGAAAAGCTTGACCCCCGCGCTTTCCTGAGTCGTGGCCCATTTGTAAAAAGCCAGCTGTTGGTCTTCCATGCTGACGTAATCCCACTGTCCGCCGCTCAATTTGCCTTTCATGACCAGCATTTTGTAGGCGGGGTCTTTATAAACGGAATTATTGGGGTAGATCCCTTCCCCGACGGCCGCGGCCAGACCCTTGCGGTCGGTGATCTTGTAGTCATACTGGTCGGTGCCGATCCCTTTGAACGTCCCATAGTTGGAATAATCCACGATGTCGCCGGAGCCGGGATCGTACAGCTTAAAATCCATTTCCATCTTTTCGCCGTAGGAATTCATCACTTCCGTTCCTGAAGCGAAAAGGATGTCAGAAGCTAAAAGCTGGAAGCCGGAAGCAACAAAAAAACAAAGAATAACAAAAACTATTTTTTTCATCACTCCTTTGCCTCTAGCTTCGGACCTCTAACCTTTAACAGCACCGGCGGTGATCCCTTTGATGATGTGTTTTTGAAGGCTGAGGTAGACCACGAGGACCGGCAGGACCGTGATCACGATCCCCGCCATGAGGAGAGGATATTGCGTGATGTGGGCGCCCTGAAAGACCATGAGGCCCCTTTGGAGCGGCATGAGCTTCTTGTCTGAAAGGACCAACATCGCCAGAAGATACTCGTTCCAGACGGCGAGGATGTTGAAGATCGCCAGCACCGCGATCGCGGGCCGCGCCAGAGGAAGCGCGATGTGCCAGTACACTCTGAAGCGCCCGCACCCGTCGATGCGCGCCGAGTCCTCGAGTTCTTTGGGAAGGTCGTCAAAAAAAGTTTTGAGGAGGAAAATGCCGAGCGCAAGACCCCCGTTGATCTGCGGAAGGATGTAACCCAGGCGCGTATTCACCAGATGCAGTTTATTCAGGAGAACGTACAGCGCGATGAAAGAGCCCGGGATCGGGATCATCATTGTGGAGATGAGGATCAAAAAAATAAAATTTTTACCTCTGAATTCCAGACGAGAAAAAGCGTAGGCCGCCATCGAAGCGATCAGGATCACCCCCACGACCACTGTGACGGTGTAAAAAAGACTGTTCAAAAAATAAAGGCTGAAATCGGCTTTGGTCCACGCGTAAAGATAATTTTCCCAGTGAGGGTTCGAGGGAAAGAGGCTCAAGTCGTTGAAAACGGTCTCCTGCGTCTTGAGACTCGAGGCGAAGGCCCACCAGAGCGGAAAGATGCAAGCCAGCGAGACCAGGACCAGGAAAGTGTGAGCGAAGAAACTCACCGTCATGCGCTTGACCTTCTCGTAGTTGACTTCCCCCGTGACCGAGTCTTGGACAAAAAACATTTAGACCTGCCTCATCGTTTTGGACACGCGGATCTGGATCATGGAGATCCCCAGAAGGATGAGTCCGAACACCACACCCATCGCGCACGCGTACCCGAACTTCGAGGATCCCAGCATCGTCGCGACGATACGCGTGATGGGGACTTCCGTATGGTACCCGGGTCCTCCGCCGGTCGTGGCAATGATGATGTCAAAGATCTGCATCGTGCCGAGGATCGTGAGGATCGAAACAAGAATAAAGACCGGGATCATGAGAGGCGCTGTGATATTTTTAAAGACGATCCAGGTGTTGGCGCCGTCCACGCGTGCCGCCTCGTAGAGTTCGCGCGGGATGCTTTGGAGACCCGCCAGAAGGATGACAAATCCCCAGCCAAATCCCTTCCACATATGGACCACCGCGACGGCCGTCAGGGCGGATCGGGGGTCCGAAAGCCACGCGCGCGCCAGATTTCCCAGTCCTATAAAATTAAGGAAATGATTCAAAAGTCCGTAATTGCCGTCATAGATCCAGTTCCAGATGAGTCCGACCACGATGCCGGAGAGCACGGGAGGCAGGTAAAAGATCACGCGATAGATGTTCCCGCCGCGGATGTCCCGATCGCAGATGAGGGCCAAAAAGAGCGCCAGAAGATTCTGCGCGGTCAACGCGAGCGCCGTCACGAAAAAAGCGTTTCGCATCGAAAGCCAGAACACCGGATTGTCGGTGAAAAGATCCTTGAAATTATCGAGACCGACGGACGGCTTGGCAGCCGCGATGCCGTCCCAGCCGGTGAAGGAAAGATGAAAGACCTCAAAAAGCGGATACAGGCTAAAAACAGAAAATAAAACGACAGCCGGAAGAATAAAAATGTAGTCGCCGATAAAATTCCGGATCTTATGAGTGTTCATGAGGACCTTTTTTGGGACCGGTCTTCTTATTTGCGTTTAGCGAGTTCTTTTTCCTTCACCTTTTGGACCTCTTGGGCCACCGATTCCGGCGTTTTCTCGCCGATCAGGATCGATTGGATCCCTTTGTCAAAAGCTTCCGTAACCACCGGGATCTCATGGATGGGATAAGTATTGGGATGGACGGCGCTCTCCATATCGTCGGCAAATTCGGCCAAGATCGGCGAGATCTCTTTGAGGCTGTTCTGGTTCGCCGGCAGATTCACGGTCTGCTCGGAAAGAAAGGCTTGCTGCTCATCCGCGGTCAGCCATTGGAGAAAATGGATGGCCTCTTCACGCCGCGGGGACTTGTCATTCACCACAAAAGAGCCTCCGGCTCCGCCCCAGATCTTCATCGGACGGGAGGTATCGATCTTTGGTGGCGGGAATGCGCCGTACTCGAGCCCCGGGTTCATCCCTTTGTAGACGTTGACGCACCAGGATCCGTTGAACGCGTAAGCCGCCCGTTCGTTGGCGAAGGTCTGCTCGGCCGTTTTATTGACCATCGTGACCACGCCTTCGACAAAGATCTTCTCGTCGGCCATCAGCTTGAAAAGCGCCAGCACCCGCACCCATTCGGGGTCCGTATAAGGCACCTTACCTTCGTAGGTCCGAAATACCTTTTCCTCCCCCATCAGGTTCATCGCAAAATTGGAGGCGAGCGCCTCGATCATCCAGATCTCTCCAAAGCCGCTGACAAAGCGCGGAATTCCTTTGGATTTGAGCGTGCGGCTGTGTGAAATGAATTCTTCCCAAGTCGCCGGGGGGCGCGCGGGATCGAGTCCCGCTTTGGCATAAAGTTTTTTATTGTAGACCATTTGGATCGTGGTGACATCGATGGGGACGCCATAAATGCCGGGTTTCACATCGTACTCATTGCCCTCTAGAAATTCATTGACCGCCAGGGCTTTTTGAAAGAAAAGGCCTTTCCAGTCGGAAACGGTGGAGGAAAACTCATTGGCCCGGCCCAGCGCCGGGGAAAGATCGGCGACGTAGCCTGAATTGATGAAGCTCGCGAAGTCCCTTTTTTCACCGAGAATTCCGTAGATATCCGGAAGCGTATTGGTTTGGGCTGAGGCTTTGACCCTCTGCGAGTAGATCTCGGAAGGAGCGTAAAGGTCGAATTTTACGCGAACGCCGCTCTGGGATTCGTATCGTTTGGCCAGCTCGATCAGCGCATCTTCACGGTCCGACATCCAGTGCCAGACAGTGATCGTCTTTAGATCCTTGGGTTGGGTAGCGCAGCCTGCGATCAGCGCCGCTAGACTCAAGAATATGAAAAATTTATTAAAAGTTTTCAATTTTTTAAAAAGTTTTTTAAAGGTTGTGACCCCATAGCCTACCAGACGCGGATAAAGATTGTCAAACTCTGTGGGAGGTTGCCTTTACGGCGGCGGTTGCCTTCTCTATATAGGATCTTATCTCGGGTTCTTTGGCCAGGTAGGGTGTCAAAGCATCCCAAAGCAGAAAAGCTTCCCGGGTGCGTCCGGCCTGGTACATCGCTCTACCCTCTTCGAACGTAGAGCGGACCCAGGCTTTTTTTCGCTCCGCGGCCTGTTGCGACTCGAGCGCTTTCCTCTTTTTGGCTTCCTTTTTCCGGGCGGAAGGGTTAGGGATATTTCTTTCCAAGTAAAATTCGTGATCTTCGAGAGGGCCCGGGTCGGTTTCCTGGAAAACCATCGTGCGCGGATCTCCGGGAACAGGCTGGGTCTCTATTTCTACTTTACGCATCCGGGTATCGGACACGGCAGTCATTGACGGACCTTTTTTGGAGGGATGTTTGGTCTCAAGCTCTTTGATCTCATCCTTGAGGGATCCTGCGGTGTTCAGAAGGAGCTGGTTCATTTGACTTTCCCGGGGGATCGCTTCGGGCGAAGCTTCGGTTTGTTTTTTTTCCGTTATTTCGCTGATTTTTTTAAGGCGGCGCTGGGTCTCTTTGAGCTCTTCAAGCTTTGCCTTGATCGCTTTTTTTGATTCGGAGGAAGACAGGACTTTTTCCCAGGCTGAGGCGGCGCGGTCCATGTCACCTTGGGCGAGAAAAGTTTTTCCGGATTCAAAATCTTTCTCAAGGCGCGCTTTTTCCTCAGACTTTTTCCGCTCCTCCAGCTGCTCTCGGGACTTGCGAGACTCGATCTCTTCCTTGGCGCGGGCCACGAGGCGCCGGTCTGATTCCGCCAGGAGCGCTTCCATTCGAACCGCGACCGCGGAATCCGCCGACGGAACGGACGGGCTCTTCTTTTGCCCTCTCTGTTTAAGAACCTTCAGCGCCGCCAAATGCCGCTCGCGGCGGCGGAGTGATTCTATCCGACGTTTAAAACCGGAGGGATCCTCGAGATACGGCAGGATCTTATCCCACTCGGCGGCGGCTTGATCGATCTTTCCGTTTTCGAGAGACTTCTTTCCCTTCTCAAAAGCGCTGTCGATCTCTTTTTGGATCTTAAGTGTTCTTTCTTTTTCTTTCCGAAACAGAACGGCTTCACGCGCGGACGCGCGGTTTTTTTCCGCTGTCTTCTTTTCAGCGACCTTAAGGGCTTCCTTAAGCCCCGCCGGAGACTGAATGCGCGGGAGGATCTCTTTGGGCGGCGGAAGCTTGGCTTCCGGAATCACAGGCGCAGGGATCGGAGCGGTCTCGGCCGGAGAAACTGCGACAGCAGCCGGCACTTGAACGGTCGGTGAGACCGCCGGCTTTATGGGCATCTCTTTGACCCGGCTTTTGAGGAACTCAATGGTTCGCTTGACGGACCGACCTTCCAAAGAAGGTAAAACGGCATCCCATTCCTGAAAAGCCTCCGCATATCGGCCCTGATCGTAAAGATTCTTTCCTTTTCTAAAAACCGCCTGCGAAGCCTCATCCGTCTCCGAGGCAAAAACGGACGTAACGCACAGGGCCAAACACGGCAGAAACATCAAAAAGAACGCTTTTTTAAAGATCATTTCGCGAGGCCTGCCGGTTCGGTGTCGAACACCAGCTCAATGGTTTTTTTGGACAGGAGAAGCTTGGCGAAACTTTCCTTGTTCTCGCGCCGGAAAACCTTCCCGCTTAGATACGCGAGGCTTGAATTGAGAAAATAAAAAGCATACTTCACGAAAAGGAGGGTTTTCAGCCCCAGGACGCCTTTGAGCCCGTAGTATTTCCTCGTAAAATAGATCTGGCTGCGGCGATACTCCACCAGCACGCGCATCAGGTTCCGCTTGGCCGAGATGCCTCCGTAGTGCACGATCGTGATGTCCGAATTGTAGTGGATGCGCCAACCCGCATCTTTCATGCGCCGGCACAGGTCGATATCCTCGAAATACATGAAAAAACGCCCGTCGAGGAGTCCGGCCTGCTGAAGGGCGTCTTTGCGGGTCATCAGACACGAACCCGAGACCCAGTCCACGTCGGTGGAGCCGGCGTATTTTTCCTCGAGGTAGTCGCGGATCTTGAGGTCGTTTATGGAAAGACGATAATGAAGAAGCTTGCGAAAAGCCTCAGAGATAAGGGTCGGGAAACTTCCCCAGGAAAGTTGGAGTTTGCCGTTGCCGTGAAGCTGGCGCGGGCCCATGGCGCCGACGTGGGGGTTGGCCAAAAGATACTCGAGCATTTTGTCGATGCTGTCGTCAAGGATCTTCGTGTCGCTATTCAAAAGGAGGATGAAATTGCCGCGGGCGTTGTTGATCCCGAGGTTGTTGGCTTGCGAGAAACCGAGATTGGCGCCTGTCTCGATGCAGACGACCTGGGGCAATTCCTCGCGCAGGCGTTCAAGGCTTTGGTCCTTGGAGCCGTTGTCGATGACAATGACCTCAAAAACAAGGTGGGGTTTATTTTTGAAGATGGACCGGATGCAGTCCGTCGTATACTCAGGGGTCTCAAAGTTGACGATGATGATGCTGAGCTGGACGTTCAAATCCCCGGACCCCCCTTATCGATCATAAAAATGCAACCACTTTGAGACACGATTATACAAAAAAAGCTTCGAAACGACTAGCAAACAAATGCCGCGGCCAATGACTCTCGACATGTCTTCTTCCCGAAGTACCCAGTCGGCCAGCCAAAAGCGGATCCAAAAGAAGCTGGCGTATTTTTGCGGTCCAGTCTCGCTCCTCACGCCGTATGAGAAAGCCGGTTTCTCCATGTACGACCGTTTCCATGTACCCACCTTCTTCGACCGCTAGAACGGGAGCGCCGCAAGCCATGGCCTCGAGCGGCACAAGACCAAAAGGCTCATGGAACGAGGCGCACAGAACCATCGCGGCTTCCTGATACAACACGACCAGCCTAGAGTCCTCGATCTTTTCCTCGATCGTCAGAATGACTTTTTTATCGCGCGCTTTTTTTTCCAAATGGGCCCGGTATTTAGGCGCCGAGGTATCCGAGATGATCTTAAGCTGCGGACGGACGCTTGAGGGCAAACACGATAAAACTTCGATCACAAAATCGTGCCCTTTCACCGGATCCAAACGGCCTACCGAAAGAACAAAATTTTCTCTGGAGGTTCTTCGGTCTGGAACAAATTTTTGCAGATCGACTCCCTGGTAGACCACCCGAGCTTCGACCCCGTACGCGCGCCGTATCCATTCGGCGGTAAAATGCGAATTGGTCCAAACGGTACGGCAAGAGCGAATGGCCTTTCGGTCCTGATCTTTTAGATAGAGACGTCCGGGAGTTCTTAAAAAGCGCTTCCATAAAAAAAGGTCTTTTTTAAAAGGGCTCGGATCGATAAAGGTGTTCGGCGAGGGGGCTAAGTTTTCATAGTCCCTGATGCGCAGAGGCTCTTGAGTATAGAACAATGTCTTTTTTTTCAAATACCTTAGTATAGGCGGCGAACCAAAGTAACGGCATTTTTCCACCAAAACACAATCGACGTCGGAGCGGTTGATCTTTTCGGCGGCCGTTCGGGTGCTCTCAAAATAATTTTTAAAACAAAAAAAACCCCTATAATCCAGAGGGGTGACGAAGATCTCTTGGCCAAGGTCGGCAGGAAAGGCCTGATCACCGTCAGAGGTCGAAAAAGTGTAGACAGCGACCCGGTGGCCGCGCTCAACGAGTGTCGCGAGCTTGTCTGCCAAAGCTCGAAGAGCGCCTCCGGAAGGAAGGTTGTGAAATACAGCGATTTTTATCGGAGTCGCTCCAAAGAAGGTAGGCGGCGGCAAAGCTCCAGATCCGAGAGACTGTCTATTTCGCACCAAGGATCCTCAATGGGAACCGTATCGACGACCTCGCCGGCGGCGATGAGACGCCCCAAAAGTGAGGTCATGTCCATCGCCCGAACTTCCGTTTCGGGAGTATGTCCCAAAAGTTTTTTTACCAAAGCCCACCCGGAAGGATTGAATTTCAAAAGCCCCATGTATTGACCTTTTATATCGGTGATCTTCGTCGCGCGCCGGCCGATCTCGATCAGTCTTCCTTTGGGGTCGGTAACAAAAGTTTCCGCATCCTTTAAAGGGTCCGTAAACCGCGCTTGCCAAAGAGCCTGCCATTTTAGATCATACGTGATCACGATCGACCCGGGAGAAGCTATCAATTGAGAAACGGTTTCGGAGGTATAGACAATATCGGAATAACTGACGACACACGTGTCTTCACGAAGCCAGGGATCGGCGCAAAGAAGCGAAGACACCATGTTGCTCTGCGACCAGAGCGGATTTTCAAATTCCTTTGATCCGCGCCCGCGCAAGCACTCGCTCAAGTAACCGGTCACGAGCGCCGTTTCACGGATACCCGCGCGGCGCAAAGCGTCCAGTTGCCGCTCCAGAAGGGTTTTTCCGCAAAAATCGATCAGGCATTTGGGGTGGTCTTTCGTGAGAGTGTCCATACGACTTCCGCGGCCTGCCGCTAAAATGACGGCCTTCACAATTCACTCCTGGTTCCATTTAGAAAACCGGCGATGTTCCGGAGATCTTGTTTTCGAAAAGGGTCGAAACGTTCCGGATGCCACATGATGCCCTCGATAAGTTTCCGCCGGTGACGGACCGCTTTCACAACGCCATCGTCGGCGACGGCCCACACATCTAAAGGCTCTTTCGTTCCAAAAGCGCCCCAACAGTGATAGCTGTTCACCAGACCAGGACGGCCCTTGATCCGGATACGTTGCCGCGAAGTCACATGACCTTTGACGCGGGTCAATGGCACGCCGTAATAGTGCTGTATCAGCTGCATCCCCCGGCAGACGCCCAGGCAGGGAATCCGCCGTTTGAGCGCGAATTCCAGAAGCAGTGTTTCGGTGGCATCCCGTTCGGGAGAGTCTCCTCCGTAGGCGGCCAGATCATTTCCTCCCGTAAGGACCACCGCACGGCAGCCAGAGTTTTTTAAAAGAGGCGCGACAAGCGACGGACGGTTGGGGATTAAAAGCGGCAAAAAACCGCATCGCTCGAGAAAGGCCGACCAACGAATATCCAACGCATCGCGACGTTCGTTTTTTTCGAGGACGACACGCTGGCTCACCGCGACGAATTTCATGACAACACCGTCACCTGACGTTTGGCGCAGTCCAACTGGATCCGGCGGGCACTCGACCATTCCCGAAAAAACTTTTCTCCCGCACCGATCACCGCCGGAATGCGCATCTCCAACGCACGAACCGCCATGTGTGAATTGGCTCCACCGTACATCGTGATGAACCCAGCGATGTCGTGCGAAAATATCCAATCATAACCCGGATCCGCGCTGGGCAGAAAAAGGATCGAACCGCTCAAGCGCTTTTTTTTGTCTCTTTCAAAACACACCGCGCCCGTCGCGGAACCCAGAGTAATAAAATTCGGTTCGCAGGATGGCAGCTCAAAGCACCCCACCTGCTTCGCACTCACCAGGAGAGGAGGCAGAGCGACCCGCGTGACCAGCGCGTATCGTTTTTTGCCTTCCTCGATGCTGGTCCTCAGCACTTGCGTCAAATCTCGGCTGGACGCGTACAGCGACTGCACGGAGCCGATATCCAAGAACGAAGCGTCGTCGCACGAAAATCCCGCTTGGACCGCCAAAGATTTGATCAGAGAAAGCGCGTCGCTCAGGCTTCGGCTAAAGATGAACTTCGCTCGTTCTCTGCCCTCGATCGCCCGGCGAATGAAAAGAAAGAAACTCTCGGTGTCATGTTCTAGTCCGTGCTTTTTGAGCAGTTCCTGAAGACGCAGAGCTTGTTTCGAGGTCAACTTAAAAGATCGCCGCTCACGCCCGGACCCGGCTCTTTTTCTGTGCCAATCAAAATATTTTTCGGGCGTTTCGTCGTAACGGGACGACAGAATGTCATAACTGCCAGGTCTTAAATGCCCGTAGCGACGGAGAAACTCTTTTTTCGGCAATTTCTCAAGATCACGCGACAAGCCCGAGCTCACCGTGTCGAGACCCGCCATGAACGACGCGGTATCCTCTTTGCTAAAAATACCCATGGCCTCGAGAGACCGAAGTGACTGGACCGCGATGAATGCGGCTCGGGCCAGACCCGCAAAAGGCAGCGTGCCATACCTTTTGCAATCCTCCAGAATCCAGTAAATTTTCGATACCGGGTCTAGAGAGCTCTTCCGAATGCTGAGACGCCTTGATTCGAGCGACTCGATCTTGTCCAAGTCTGCGCGCCACAATCCGTGTTTTTCGTGAATGATACGATTCGTGAGCCCTCTGAGGCTTTTTGAAATTTTTTCCAGATCCGCCGCCTTGAAACCGTAACGTCGGAGCGGCTGAAGCCGTTCGGGCAGATCGAGCGTGTAGCAAGAAAAAAGGATCTCAAACTCTACTTTGTCGTGACGTTGAGGGTTGTCCGCCAGACGGACCAGATAGTAGTCCACTAGGCGCCGAGCCAACGACGGCTCCAGATCCACCGGAATGAAAGAATTGAAACTGACTCGGACATCGATGTAAGGAAGCCCGCAGAAATCCACCAAAAGCGGAAAACTTCTCAAATTTCTGTAACCGTAGTTGTCTCTTTGATACGCCCAGATATGGTCGGTAATGAGGTCCTTGTAAAGGGACATCGCCAGGGGGCGAGGCCTCACTCCGATCATTTCCGCGGGATTCCAATCGGGCATGACCCCAAAAATTGCGCGCGAACCCAAGAGATAAGGATGCGGACGGCTGAGCTCTTTTATCTTTTGCTCGATCCGGGTTAAGATTTTTGGCTGATCTTTTTCAGCATCGACCGCCGGACGAAGGATGGCCAAAGAGCGGACCTGCAGAAGAAACAGCTCATCGTTTAGGTTGAATGCAAATTCAATATCCAAAGCTTTCTCCCCAAGCGCAGACTCGAGTTCCACCAAGAGATCCAGCACACGCCTCAGCTTTCCCGGCGCCGAGCGAACACGTGAACGCGCGCAGTAAAACACCCGGGTGTCAGCGCTCCGGCCGCCGGTCACCGCGGAGGCGGAACCGCTCGTCTCGTCGTAATTGACCACAAAATAAGGCCCACCCGTATTAGGATCATGGCTGAACGCCACGCCGCTCATACGCACCTTCTTCAAAAAAGGTTGGATGAACACCTGATGCTTCTTGGCGCCATGGCCAAAAGAAAGCGCCACTTGAGAGATGGCCCGAGACAATTGCGGTCGCCCGCGTACATTTCCGATCGAGGCGAAACGTCCGGCTAAGGAAGAAGATCGTCCGTCTTCTCCCGACGCGCTGCTCCGCACGATGAGCGGCCCAGTAGACCACGTAAGGCGATCGAGATTCTCAAGCACCGCTTGGGGATGTCGATGCCATTCTTTGAGGGTCAGCTGAAATTGAGGAAGCACACGGGCATTTTTGAGCGTTCCTTCTAGGCGCGCCAGCGCGTCGCTCTTACTTCCGAGCATCCATAGCCTCTTTCAAGCGCACGGTCCACGCTCGAGTGCGGTACGGCACAGTGATGTCATCCATATCCTTGATCTCCTCTTCGATCGCTTTTAAAATTTGACCAAACTTCTCTTCGCCCGCCTGACTCCGGATATCATTGACGGATCTCCAGATTCCCAGATAGCGCTCCTTCGTCATCATGATCTCATAAGGTGTTTCGGCAAAGATCAAATTCCCGAAGCGGCCGGTCGAAAGAAGCGTTTTTTCAAGATCCGCGGTGTAAGGCTTAGCGCCCGATGAGCGCCGGCGAATGTCAGGCGCTATCTTCTGAATTTTTTCTTCGATGCTCCGGTGCAAGGAATGTCGGTCCGGATCGCGGGGATTCCATAATGCCGTAAAATATCCTCCGGGTTTTAAAACCCGGGCAAATTCCGCCAAAGCCCTCTGGGAGTCCGCCCAATGAAATGAAGAAGCCATGAGCACCCAGTCCAAAGATGCTTCAGGTAACGGTAGTTCCTCCGCGGAACCTTTTAACCAAACAACTCGCGAGGGATCCTTGGACAAACGACGGCCTTCTTCCCGCATGGCATCGTTAGGTTCGATGGCCCAGCACGAAAGACCGATCGCCATCAGATCGTCCGAAAGCTTTCCGGTGCCGGCCCCCACGTCGGCGATCGCCAAATCACGCCGGCCTTTTCCCACCGTGAAAGCCAGCATGTCTAACACATCATGAGAATACCCGGTCCGATACACATAGTCTTTCGCAAGCTCAGTGAAATCCCCGCTCTGCATGATCATCCTTTGAGCAAAGCCGCCCATACACGCGTGGTGTACGGGATCCGGATCGGATCCTGATGAACCGACCGTAGAACCTCCTCGATCCCAACCAGCACCTCTTCAAAACGAGGCCCGGCCTGCCGCTGCAAAGTCGCGTGAGAACGCCAAGCTTCCATGCAATCCGCGATGCTTTGAGTGTGTCGAATATTCCCTTCCTCGGCGCGGATGTCCTTAAAAAATCCGCTAGCCTCGATCACGGAGGTCGGGTCTTCGCGACGCGTTCCATAACGATAACCGGTAACCAAAGAACGAATTTTATTTTCGATCGCCGATTGCAAAGGATCGGTCAGATCGCGGTGATTCCACAAGCAGGCAAAAACGCCTCCGGGCTTTAAAATGCGCGCGGTTTCTTTTAAAGCCTCGAAGCGATCCGTCACATTGAATGATGAACCAAAGATCACGAGGTCAAAAGAAGACGGCGGCTCACCAGTACGCTCCGCCAAACCCTCTCGCCAAAGAACGCCGGCATAGCCCGCGGTATGGGTCTGTCCGTTCTTACGCATCGCGTCGTTGGGCTCGATGGCGACAACCTTAAAACCCTCCCTAACCAAGGGCAGAGTCAAATGACCGGTTCCGGCGCCGACATCGCAGACCCTGGATCCAGGCTTGAGACCCGCCTCGGTCAACACGCGCCGGATCGGATCCCAAGCATACTCAGGCCTTTTGAGATAAGCGTCGGCAAGAAACGTGTAGTCCCAATCGGTTTTCATGGCTTTATCTTAAGCTGTGGGCAATAATGTCTCGAATAGCTCGCGGACGATCTCCTCTGGTGTTTTAGACCCGTCATTATCTAAAATAACGGCCGGACTCTCGGGTTCTTCCGCGGGAATATCCACTCCCCAAACGTTCTTTATTTTTCCTTGGGTCGCTTGGGCATAGAGGCCTTTAGGATCACGCGCGAACAAGGTTCGAAGCGGCGCGCGCAGATAGATCTCCTTGTAGTGGCCGATATTCTGCCGATTCCACCGCTGGCAATCGTGCCACAGGGAAACGGTCGAACAGACAACGTCCAAGCCCTGATCAGAAAGCAATTTGCATAATTTTGCGTTGCGCATCGCACTGCGTTTGCGACCGGCAACATCGTAGCTCAAGTCGTCCGCGATCACTTCCCTGAGATCGTCTCCATCCAAAAAAACCGCCGATCGTCCTGACGCCTTGATCCGCTCGTAAAAAAGCCGGCCAATCGTTGTCTTCCCGGCTCCCGAAAGTCCTGTGAACCAGTAGACAACACCGGAGGTCATCGACGAAACCATGGAAAAAAAGGCTCTTTTAAGACCGGAGAAAGTAGACGTTTGTACATCGCGATCCTTCGTCCGATCCTTTTACGGTCCAAAAGATACCGTCGGATCAAAAGGTCGGTGCCTTTGTGGTACGCTTTCCGAAATTCACCGAGATCCGAATATTCATTCAATGAAGCTTCATGGGCGATCAGTAAAAACGACACCCTTCTCTCAAACTCATCCTGCATTCCGTGGCCCTTGGCTTCTTCGGGAGTCACGCTCATGTCGATCGGCACGGCGCCAATGGAGGTCGCCAGAGGATACCCTTCCTCGGTGCGCAGCCACGAATGCAGTGAACCGCTTAAATTGCCGCTGTGAAACCACCCGGCCTTTCCGCTGAAACAATTGGTCCTGGTGCGACACTCGTCAAAATCATTCGGATGCATTTTGTACTGCTCCACATAACCCGCCTTGAGGCCCAGAGAGCGCATCTGGAGTGAAGCCCATACGAAAGTGTCCGAATGAGCGCTGTCCTCATCGACGGTCCAATCAAGCACAGGAATGTACCGGCCTTTCTCAAAAGTCACTCCGCAAAAATTCATATCCGTCTTTAAGAGATCCGTTCGACGACAAAAGAAAAAATTGGGCCAAAAATTAGGTCCCGTGTCAAAACCTACGGTCGGCTTACCAAATTTTTCCATCCCCCGATAAAAGATCCCCATGTGGCAGGAGCCGCGCGGCGACCCCACAAAATCGTATTCTCGACGTTCAAGCGACCGGAAACAGCTATCCACGCGGCCGCGCTTAAAAATAAACGCGTCATCCTCGATCAGCATGACGAGATCTTCCGTACAAGCCCGGACAAGCTTGGTGAGCGAGTTGCCATGATCTAACATCCGGTCGTCATAGCTCACCTCGGTCTTCCCGTTCCTCTGCAGGCGCTTGATGACGGATCCGACCACGTGTTTGGGAAGGCAAGAGTTCACGTTGACGTAGAGCTTATCGACTTCATCGAACCATATCTTTTCGAAACTCTTTAACCAGAGATCCAACAAGAATGGGTCCCCGGGGGTAGGAAGCAGGGCTGCGCGGCTCAGACGAGTGGACGGTGGCGTCATTTTAAGTCTTGATGCCCATTCGGGCGGCATAATCAATTCGCTGTAAAAGCATCTGAATTTTGTTCTCTTTCAGGTAACGATCCACCGCTTCCTTGGATCCTTTCCAATGACCGTAATCATCCACCAGAAGCACGCCGCCCGGTGAAAGCCTGGGGAAAAGAATCCGCAGCTCCTCTAGCGTGGATTCGTACCAGTCCGTGTCTAGCCTCAAGATCGCGATCTTATCCGGCACCGAATGAATTAAAGTCTTTTCAACGTTTCCTTTGATGTATTTTATTTGATTCTCGGGGTACCCCGTCGAATTTAAATTACGGCGCACCTCTTCGATGGGACAATAGCACCATGCATTATGATCTTCTTTGAGCTCCGGCACCCAGATCCTTTCTCCTGTCTTGTCATAATAATCCACGTCCTTATCGCTGGGACGGCTCATACCCTCAAACGTGTCATAAAGCCAGAGCTCCCTGCTTCGCTCGTTCATTTGCAGCAACGTCAAGGCCATCACCATCGAGCTTCCGCCCTTCCAAACCCCGCATTCCACGAGACTACCGGACACGCCGCGTTCAACGACGTAACGAGTGGCCAGGTATAGATTGTACATCCTCTCAGGCAAAGTCATGGTGTAAGGATGCGCCGCCTCATAAATGGATTTGAATTCTCCTTCCATTGCGGGCTCAAAAACGGACGCGGTCCGCTTTGACTGCGGCTTCATTTGAAATAATTGCGCTAGATTCTTCAACATGGAGTCCACGCCAACTCAATGGTTTTTTTTGCCAAAAGAAGCTTTCCGGTACTGATTGTGGCCTCACGGCCCGCCGCTTTTGAAAATAAAAAAATAAACCCGCTCAGCGGAAGAAGCGCCGCCGCCCTGGCCAATAAACTTAAGCGAAATTTCAAAAGACCTTCTCGGCCGTAATATTTCCCCACAAAGTGTGTCTGGCTGCGGCGATATTCAAGCTCTGTGCGGAGCATATTCCGGACCACCCCAGCCCCTCCGTGATTGATCACGCTAGTTTTCATGTCAAAACTCGCACAAACCCTCCACCCAGCCTTGCGCACGCGCCGGCACAGATCAATATCTTCAAAATATAAAAAAAAATTTTCATCCCATCCCCCGACATCCGACAAGGTTTGACGACGGGCTAAAAGACAAGAGCCGGAAACCCAATCCGTATCTTCCCAGTTCTTTTTTTTGTCATTATTCTTATCCAACAACAAACCTGGTTTTCGGATCGTTTGAAAAGCCGTTAGATCCTTGAACAAGATCTCCGCGAGCGTAGGAAATGGCCCCGAGGCCCGCTGAAGACGGCCCCAGGAATCCAGTTGTCTAGGACCCAGAATGCCGATCTTTGGATCCGTATTCAAAACATCCAGCATCCCATCAAGCGAACCTTCGAGGATACGCGTGTCTCCGTTCAGAAAAAGGAGACACTCTCCCTTGGCCAGATCGCCGGCGGCGTTATTCGCGCCTGAAATACCGATGGCATCGCCTAGTTTCAAGATACGAATATTCGAAAGTTGCCTCTGAAGGTTCCGCGTGCTTTCGTCGTTCAAGCGACCGTCGTCGACAAGAAAAACTTCAAGACCGCATCGGGGAGGGTATTTAAAAAGTGACTTGAGACACTTCAGCGTGACTTCGGAGTTCTCGAAATTGCGGACAATGACGCTTAGCATCCATGACTCATTTCATTATCTTTCTTGAAAATTTTACCCCAGAGCCCGCAGAAAATCAATCGGCTTTTGGATACCACAGAGGTGTCGAACAGAGCCGTACGTCCCAGAAATTGAGAAGCGAGCAAATCCAAATTTCCCGGGTATTTTCCAGAAAGCTCTCTCGAAAAATTACCCAAGTTTTCCATCAAAAAGATCGTTTCCTCGCGGCTTAGAGCCGCGCGGCGTAAAAGATCCGGAGAGAGCGATTCCGCCCATCGACACACGTCGAACGGAAGACTCTCCGGTTCCGTCCCGCCGCTGACATATAAATTTGGATCGATGTGCATCGCGCGAAAAAAAGGTACCGAACGAAAATGAACGGAATAGTCCGGTCTCCTTGGCGACAAAACCCCGGGGGCCACATAGCCGAACTTTTCGAGCAGATCCCAAGAAACCCGCTCGATATGCGAGACGCCCTCCCGAAGAGCGGGGTTCGATTCCCATTCGTGGATCGCCGCTGATCGATTGATCCTTTCCGGATCCTCCGGATGTCCGTCGCGATAGGCGGCTTCGGCGATAGCCGCTTTCTCAAACGTCGAGGCCGCGACAGCGTCGGCGATCTCTCTCTCAGAGGCGCTCAAGTCTACGCTGCCAAGGATCGCTTTCAAAGTAGCAAGAGCGTCTTTTTTATAATCCTCAAATCGAAAAACTTTAAACTCCTGAAAATCCATCCAACACAAATGAAATAAACGTAGAAACTCAGCTTTATCCAGCAGCGTGGAAGGATTCGGAAAAGTGACAAACTCGCTAAAACTCAGATCAGGATTCTCACGCTTGTACTGCGAATACAGGCAGTCGCGGGGATCACGTGTAAAAAAGACGATCGGAATTTTTTCAAAGGCCCGCTCCGGCCATTGATGATGCCAAACGATCTCGATCCCCTCTCTGAATAAGAACTGTTTGCGCGAACTTAAGATCGGGAGCCACTTTTTAAGCTTCTCGCCGTGAGCGGTCAGCTGATGCCGGCCTCCAGAGACGGACTCCCATATTTTTTTAACGTTCAAAGGATAGGCCCGATAGCCGAGTTCCAGAAAGCAATTGATAAGCCAGGTGGCGCCGCACGGCTCTCTCGGGGAAAGAATGAGGATCTTTTTTATGCTTTTCTCCCTATCACCGCAAAATCCTGCGACGAATAAAAACGGCTGTTGAGAAGACTGATGATGGGATTGATCTTGGGAGCCAAAAGCTCCTGGCCCGAAAGAAGCTCCAGCGGCTTCTCCCGAAACGGTTGAACGAGGCGCAAAAGGTCCACGCGGACAAACCCCCTCTGCTCCGTCAGAAATTGAAGGCTTTCGGGAACCCAGGGACTTTGATGCGTGGGGTCGATGTGGAATGAACAGGCGCCGACATCGATATTTTCAGGATTCGGCGTCTCGAATACGATGACGCCGCCCGATTTGAGCACGCGTCTGGCTTCATCCAAAAGCTGAAGAAATACCGAAAAAGGCAAATGCTCAATGACATGAAATCCGGTGACAGCCGCGATACTGGCGTCCGAAAGAGCGCGAAGGGCGGCCAACGCATCCTGCTCGTCGGCTTTGAGACCGAGCTTCCGGCATTCTTCGAGCTGAAGACGATTGGTGTCCACACCTTGAGGCTCAAATTTAGATTCTTTCAAAAGTTCAAGCCACTCCCCTCGCCCGCAGCCCAGATCGACGACAATTCTGGTTCCGGCGTTTCGCGCCGCCTCTTCCATGAACGGCAGATAAACCTTCAAACGGCGCTTGACCTCTTCGCGAGATCCCCGGAATCGGTTTTCGAACGCCAGATACAGCGCATCCGTCGCGTGCGATATCTCTTGAAGAAACCCGGCATCGGAATGCGCGGAGACTTGGGGCGACTTTTCGAGAAAGCGGCTCAAACGGTACTCGAGAGACAAGAGGTCCGATTTAAGATCAGTGATCCGTCTGTCCACATCTGTCAGCGAAGTTTCGAGCGAGACTTCCAGCTCGTGAAAACCCTGCGAAATGTTCCCCAGCGAATTGAGGACGGATCGGTTCACCTGGGTCTGTTTTTTGGTCAAAATACGGGAAAGATAAAGCACCAGACGAGCCGTCCAAAGCGCCACTCGCCGCTTAAGTCCGGTCAACGTGGTCATCTCAGGGACGACCGAATCCAGACCCCCATGCTCCCGGATCAGGTTCAGATCTCCTTCCAAATGTTCCCAGTTGAGGAAACCGCCGCGCTTGCGCGGAGGATCAGTTTCTTGAGTATTTTTAGAGATATTTTTTTCCAAAATAGAACCCCTTAAATAAGAGCTGAATGACCTGTCACCGTTATACTAGACTCCCGCTGAATCTGCAAACGAATACCCCCTTAGAGCCGTCTTCACCGGTTTAACGGAGGTTCTCCAAAAAACGACGGACATTTCTCTCATCTTTGTCAAAATCGACGAGGTTCCGGAAGCGTTCATAAATATTTTCGCAAAGACTCCGGTGACGGTCGGGTTCCGCGTAATGACGGATCTTTTTGGCAAGCGCTTCGGACTCCAGTCCATCCACGCAGACGCAGGTCTTGCCATCTTCGATGAATTTTCCGAATCTCAGTTTCCGGTAGGTATTTTTTGAAATGATGACCGGTCTGCCGAGAGCCGCCGCGTTGTGCAGGACGTGACCGTACCCATCCCCGCCTTTTTTTACATGCCAGATGAAAGCGGCCTCTCTCATTTTCGCGGCGACATCGCGAGTTTTCACGATTCCCGGGAACTCGTTGCCGCTCCCGTAAGTTTCTAAACTGAAATCCCCCAGCTTTATCTGCATCTGTCTGCAAATCGGGTCCTGCCAGATATAGTAAGCAAACGCGACGATCTTTCGAGAAGGCCTCGGAGGTTCGTAAAAAAAATCTTCTAGACTGAATTCCTGACTGGTCTTGACGGCGTGGATATAGAAGGACGTACGGCGTTCCGTGGAGTTCAGCACATTTCTGACCCCTCTAAAATGGAGCCGCGGGAACATATTGCCCATTTGAAAGATCAGTTTAGCCTTGGGCTTGAACCGGCGGATCAGCCGATTAAAGGGTGTCACATGTTCGGGGATCGAGGCGATAAAAATATCGATCGGCGTGTCCAGGAATTTTTGGAATGTGATCGAGCGTTCGTAAATATCTTTTGTGATATCCGGACAATAATAGATCGATGGGTCCACGGTCTCAGGACCGCTCCCCGTCTCGACTTTGTCTCTGTCGTAAACCGACGCGTCGGCCCTCCCCAAAGACAAATACTGCGCGGCGGTGTCCGGATGCGGATAAACGTCCCAATACCCTTTTTCGTACCATTCCAGGCCGATCGGAGACAGCAAACGGAACCCCAGCCTCTTGCCGAACAATAATTCAAGCGAATAGGTCAGCGACATATGGTGATTGTCCACAAAGATGTTACGCACTACCGAAGGTTCTCCAAAAAACGCCGTACGCTGGCTTCGTCCCGGTCGAAATTCACATATTTTTTAAATCGTTCATGAAGCGATCGGCACATCCGCGCATGCCTTCGAGGTTCCGCGTAATAGCGGATCTTCTTCGCCAAAATTTCTGGTGTGCGGCCGTCCAGGGTAATGCAGGTGACTCCGTCCTCGATGAATTTGCCAAAACGAAGTTTTTTATAGTGCTCTTTGGAAAGGATCAGCGGACGTCCCATGGCGGCCGCGTTATGGACGATATGCCCGTAACCATCATCACATTTTTTGAGATGCCAAATGAATCCCGCCTCCCCCATCTTGGACGCGACCTCAGAAGTCGTCCTGAGAAGCCCTCCCTCACTGCCGCTGCCATAAAGCTCAAAAGAAAACTCAGGCAGCGCGCATCTCGACGTCTCGACTATTTCAAGCTCTTCCAGGTAATGGACAAAACTGACAACCTTCTTCGGGGAGGCCGGCACGGAAAACGAAAATAAATCCAGATCAAATTCCTGACTGTATCGCTCACTATGGATCCGATCCGGCAGAGTTTTCTCTGTCGAATTGAGCGCATTTTTAACATCTTGGAAGGAATAACCGTCAAAAGAGTTACCCATTTGAAAGATCAGTTTTGCTTTCGGCTGATATTTTTTGATCAGTTCGTTGAAAGCCGGCACATGCGCGACCAATGACGCGATCAAAATATCGACGGGCAGATCCACAAACTGTTCAAAAGTGACCGCCTTTTGATAAACGCCTTTGGTAACATCAAAACGGTAATGAAATCTCTTGTCCGGAACCTCGGGACCCGCGCTTGTCATGACCCGCGCCTTGTCATAGACACTCGGGTCCGCGTACTTGATCCCCAAATGGTCCTCCACGCTCCCCAGGTGAGGAAATACCTTCCAATAACCTCTTTCGTACCATTCCGATCCTATCGGGAAGATCACCGTATGGCCGAGACGCCGTCCGAATAAAAGCCCCAGCGAATGCGACAGATCATAATGATGATGGTCCGCGAAGATATTCAAATCCGTTGCCTCAAGTTCTCAAAGAATTTCTTTAGCCTCTTAAATTCGTGGTCAAAGTTGACCGTTTTTTTGAAAATATCTCTGGCATTCTCGCAAAGCCGTCGGTTCTCGTGCGGACGAAGGTAATGACTGATTTTTTTAATATCTTCTTCGACACTGCCGTCCACCATGACGCAGGTCTTTTTGTCCTTCAATAAGATCCCGGCGGTCTTCCCCTGATAATTTGAGCGGCGGCAAACGATGGGCCTACCGCTGGCATAAAGCTGATGGATCAAGTAACCATAACCGTCGTCGGTCTTCGCGTGCCAAGCAAGGTTGGTATTTTTCATCAGCTGGCTTATTTCCGCGTGATCTTTGGGTTCACCGCTATTTCTTAGAAGGTCCGGCATTTGAAAATCCGCTCCGTACCTCTCACGGATCGAAGACCAGAGGGGTTCACCCGGCTCAAGCCTCACATTGGGCGGGGGCGTGCCCTGCCCATGCGTATAAAAATGAACGTTCGGCGACAGCCGCTCAAGATGCCTGCAGTACAACACGTGGTCATGCCGGGCTTCGTCTGTTTGATGGTAAATAAAATTCAAGAACGTGCGCATCACAGGCTTATCCCATACAGGCGGCGCTTGCCAGGAGTAGAGCGACGTATCGAACTCGGGGTGAAAAAAAACCGCGTGAGTCTTTTTTTGGACGGCCTCGTAAACAGGAAGGGTCGCCAAAAGAAGATTGGGGTATTCCGCCGAAGGCATCTCGCCCTCATTGCCGATGTAACGAACAAGCTTCGCTCCCGGGCGGCGTTCTTGGCGAAATTTAAAGAACGCGGAGTGATTTTCGGGGTGCGTGGACAAGATCAAGTCGATCGTCTGAGACGCCTCTTCAAGCGTGATCCACGACCACTCAAAAGCGTCAGTGCCGTGAGGATAATGTGAAGGGGCCCCAACCGGTAGATCTCTCAGATGCTTTTCATTGAAGGGTTTCTTGGACAACACCCCTTCACCAAAATACCGGTCCGGGTGAAACACATACCCCTTTTCGCGCCACTCCAGGCCCAAAGGGCGAAACAAGCGCCACCCGAGCCTTTTTTCGACCAGGCTCCTCAGGGAACGAAAAAGATCGGTGTGATGAAAGTCGCAAAGCACGTTCATCTATAGGCTCAGTCGGAGGAATTGCCTCCACTGTTCTTTGACCACCGCTTTGCCAAAAAGCTCCGTGGCTCGTTTGCGGCCGGAGACACCGATGGTACGGCCAGCGGCCGGCTCCTCGAGTAGTTTTTTGATCACGGACCTCAGCTCATTAATATCGTCTGAATAAAACCCATCAACACCGGACTTGAGGAGCTCACACACTTCATGCGTGTTGAACCGCGGACCAAGCGACACGACGGGGATGCCGGTCATCCAAGCTTCAATGAAGTTCAACGTGTAGCTCGCCGGCTGAGTGCCGACGTAGAAATACACGCGGTGATCCTGATATTTTTTCTTCAAAGCCACGTAATCCAAAAACCCCGAGCGGTCTGTCATTCCTAAGCCGCTTTTAAGAGCGTGTTCGATGAAGATCTCATTGTCTCCACCGTACAAAGCGTGAGGAATTCCTCGAAGAGTTTCACGGTAGGCGCTCGGGTTGCAGCACTCGTCTCCCCTTTGGATCGCCTGGCAAGACGTCATCACTGAGGGTTCGGTGCCGCTCCAACCACGCCACTCTTCCGGGTCCTTATACAGCCGGATGGTGGCGTCGATGGGAAGTCCCGCCATTTTTCTATTTTCATGCGGCGAATAGCCGACCATCGAAACGCCGCGGAACGCAAACGGTTTAAGCCGGATCTCGGTTCCCTCGTCCGACTGACCGTTCAAACGGAAAATGACTTTTTTTCGTCTAAGCGTTTCCCAAAAATCAATGAGCCAATCGTTGCGTGAAAGAACAAGCGTCGCGTCAAAACGAGCCGCCAGGGACGCGTCGATGATGTGACTCTTGGAGAACATCCCTTCGGCTTTCTGGCACTCTTCGGTGGAAATAAAATCGGGCCGATCGTTGAGCAAAAAATCAAGCCGGGGTCGGAGTCGCCCCGGTTTTTCGCCAAGAACAAAGGAGTCGACGCCTAGCTCATGAAGCAGCAGAAGCTCATCATACGCGTGCACTTCATGACAGCTCAAATAAAGAAGCTTCATCCCTCGGATCAAGAAGACGCCGGATCAAGAAGAAAGTCAGCCCACTGTTTTTTGATCCGGTCCTTCCCAAAAAGTTTGATCGCGCTTTCGCGCCCTTTAGCTCCGACCGCGCGGGCGTAATCCCTATCGCGGAAGAGATCTCTCAAGATCTGGCGGCATTCGGTCTCATCGTCTGAAAAGAACCCATCCGTACCATGTCGGATAAGGTCCGGCACCTCGTAGAGGTCATAGCCCAAGAGCTGAGGGTCATTTCCATATTGGGGACCGAGGGCCAAGACGGGGATGCCGGTCATCCAGGCCTCGATGAAGTTCAGCGTGTAGCTCGCCGGATAAGTGCCCGTATAAAAATAAACCCTGTTCTTTTGAAGTTGGACGAGGAATTCTTCGAGGGGAAGGGCGCCGCGCGCCCACTCTTTTCCGATCGAGTCGTTATGTGGGCCGTACAGCCTGCAGGGCATTCCCTCCATGACCCTTTTGAAAAAAGCGAAATTGCATTCCCGCGCTCGCTGCTTCATGCTCTGAGTGAAATTAACAGCAAACGCTTCCTCACCGGTCCATCCCCTGAAAAGAGACGGATCCTTATAGAAACGGATGAAAGCATCCGCGCCAATATAACCGGGAATGGTGCTTTCTTTTGGGGAACAGCGGACGATCTGCAAGCCTTCGGCACGAAACGACTTAAGAGACAGCTCGTCGTGACTGTGATTTTGTCCAATGCACCTCCAGATCACGCGCTTTTTTTTAAGTACCGGCCAATTGCGGCTGATCCAAGGCGCGACCGACATGACGATCACCGTGTCGAACGGCTCGACCATCTCTTCGGTAAGGTTTTCTTTGGGAGTTCTTCGAAAGATCTCGAGAATTTTTGGGTCGGCTTTCAGGCCCTCGATCGGCTTGCGCATTCCGTCTCCCTGCCGCTCCGGATCCGAATACGCTCCGTGAGAAAAAACCTCGATGCCGAGCTCACGAAACAACAAGATCTCATCGTATTCCAGGACCGAATGACAGGAAAGATACAAAAGACGCATGAATTAAATTTTTTTGACCCAAAGACTCTGTTGCCAGTCTAAAAGACACGTCCATCCTTTGGAGCTCAGATCGGCTTTGACCTTTTTAGGTTTTCCGCCTCCCGGCAGGTCGTTGTCGTCCAGGAGCACGATCGTGTCATCCTTAAGAAGGGGTTCCACGATAAGCCACTCTTTCAGACAGTGCTCTTGAGACAAGCGGCGGTCCTCGTCGCTTCCATTGATGTCATAGTCATAACTGTCCAAATAAATGAGACCGGGCGTTTCGGTCAATTGCTTCAAAAAAACCAAAGAATCGGAAAATACATACTGGATCTTGTCGGAAAAAGAGGCTGTGCTTTCCCGGCAAATATTTAGGTTCTGCTCACTGAAATCGACGGTGACCAGGCGGCCGCCGTATCGGTGCACGTATTCGCCAAAAATGCTCGTGGACATCCCCGCGCCGATATCGTCTTTGAGGCGTTGGCAGCCTGTCTCAACGATCAGAGGTTTTTCGTGTCTCTGAAAAAGCAGGTTGAGCGCCAGATGAAACGTCTGATAGCGACAATTGGACCCGCTGGCATAGTATTTTTGATAGAACCAAGAGAGGGGTTCGTTTGAGTTATGATAAACAAACTCGCTCAGCGAACGCCTCGCCCACGGGTTAATGTCGGAAAAAAACCGGCCAAGTTTCGTCAGGGACCCATTCATGGACGAGAAACTTCCTTCGACGCGGCATCACGCAGATAGCGGGTGTGGGCAAAATCCTGATCGGCTTTCTGAAACACGGTGAACCCACGGGGAGTCCTGAAAGAAAATGTCTGCAAGGAGTAATCCTTCAGCAGCTCGCCGAATTTGGGTCGAAAATCTCCGTAAGGCCAGTGTTCCATCCCGTCGATCACAACACCCGAAAGACTAAGATTGGGATGCAGATCGTGTATGAAGATGAAACCCCCCGCGGACAAGTGCGGGTAATACCGGACCACTTCGTCAAATCTCAAATGAGGCTCCGAATCCAAAAATAATACATCCCAGGGCCCCTTAGATCCATACTTCAGGGAGTCTTCTTTCACGCAAGTGACGACATCGGAGACGCCAGCCTCTTTCCATAAACGCCGCGAGCGCTCGATATTTTCATCAAAAATTTCTAACGTGGTCAAATGACCTTTTTTATTTTCTTTGAGAGCCTGCGCCATGTACAGAGAGGAGATCCCGTGATGAGTCCCGGTCTCGAGAATTCGAGCGGGTTTGATCATTTTGACGAATGAATAAAGGAACTCGCCGACTTCGACTTCCACGCCTCCGGTATTGAACATGGAGTAATGCTGGCAGTTCGGCGTGATCTCCGGCTGTTTGTCGAGGCTGTTCGTCCTCTGCAAAAGATAATCCGTGATATTGATCCTCGGATTCAGGAATTTGTCCCTGAATTTTTTTCTAAACGAACTCCACTGTTTCAAGAAATATCTCCGCCAAATTCGAAATGGTCTTTTTTGATTTCGTCAAAAAACGAGCGTAGGGACCGCTCAAATCGTTCCCGGCTGAAACAGAGGCCCCGCTCCGTCGCGTGGGTCGAATAGGTTTTCAGCAGGGCCTCATCGTGCATCAATTTTAGCGTCGCGGCCTCCAAACCGGCCGGATCGTTGAACAAAAACCCGGACCGACCCGGCTCGACGATCTCTTTCTGTCCGCCCTTATTGATCACGACGGGCACACAGCCGTTCTGCATGGCCTCCACCGTCGCCATTCCAAAATGCTCGATGCGCTCAGGAATGTCGGTGCCCAGACCGCAAGCGTGCCAGAAAATAGCTGATTTCGAATAAAGTTCTTTTAGAGATCCTAGCGGAATATTTTCCAGTATAACGACTCTGGGGTTCAGCGCAATCTTTCTTTTCAACTTCTGCAGAAACGGGTTCCGTCCGAATGTGCCTCCGGCAAGGATCAATTTCCACCCCTCAACAACCCGGGGATGAGAACGGCTCATTCGTTCAAATGCGTCGACCAACGCGTCCTGGCGCTTGGAACCTGTTTGGTCGAAACGCGCCACGGAAAGAACGATCTTTTCCTTTTCCCGTTTGGGACCGGCCATATCCACCGGTGGGTAAAGATGGACACTCGGCCGCATCTTCCATCTTTTTTTAAGCCATCCGATGGTGTAAAGACTGTTAGCGACCAGATACGTGTAATCGTCCACGTAAAATGTCCCCTGCCGTTTGGAATCCGGAAAATGACAGAGAAAGATCGAAACACCCGAACAAGGCTTGACCTTGGTCAGCATATTCACATTAATGAAGATGTCATAACGCCCGCTCTCGGCGGCGACCGCGTCAAAGGGGTTCTCTTTGCCGTGAGGCACAGCACCCTGATCGATGAACTCTCGGCCTTTTTGCTCAAAAAAAGGTATTTTAACGACCTTCACGCGGCAAAGGCTGAGGTCCAAGCCATACCATTCCATCAACTTTTGAATACTCACCGGCTTATTGGACAAGAAAGTAACTTCGTAATCTTTCTGCAGTGCCGCGGCGATCGTGCAAGCATACTTCTGCCCTCCTCCCGCCATCTGAAGCGCGTGGTCGTAGATCCCAACTTCGATCTTTTTGCGATAACCTTGGTTTAGCTCAAGCAGGCCCCACAATCGGTTCGTCCTGTTTTCGCCTAGAATGCGCTTAAGCTCAGCGGAGATGAGCGGAAGAGACTCCGCCAGATCGGCGGTCTCGTTAGACCGGACGCATTTGACAAGCATTTTAAGGAGCTGGCAGTCCGCTTCGGCGGTTCCCAAACCGCGGAAGAACTTTTCGTTCCGCTTTAGAAATATAGGCAATTCAAACGGAAAATATTTGGCCAGATAAAATATATGCATCCAGGATAAAAATTGCGGAGCCCGGGAGGAAAGATCCCGCCGAGGGTTGAGCGGCGGTCCCTTTGCATCCAATAAACACAACACCCGCCAGCCGCGCTGCCGGCAGCGGAGCAAAAGATCCGCGTCGGCCCACTCCCTCATATCCGGGTCGGCGGGGCCGATCTCCTCAAGACATTCTTTTCGGAACGTAATGGCGCGTCCAAAAAATCGCTCGATGTGCCAAGGAGTCCCAAACAGACGAAAACCATGCCTCTGGAATCTGAGGTCCGCCTTGCCATTCACTAGAAAATCATTCTCATTCTGACGGAATTGGAAAGAAGGAAGATTGACGACGGCGCCGACGCCGGGTTCCCAAGGTTCATCGGCATATGGAGAAGTTGGATTCATGCGACTAAAACTTTAGCGATCGGATCTTAGTTTCTCATTCAGTATTTCAAGCTCTTTTTTTTGCCTTAAATGCTCCGTTTCGAGACGATCACATTTTAACCGGAGAGAGGCAGAAGAATGCTGAAGAAGCCGCATCTCCTCGTCGAGCTTCCTGAGTTGTTTGTCTTTTAAACTGAAACTTTCCGCCAAATGTTCATTGAAGTTGATCTGAGGAGACAAGAGCATTGAAATAAACGGCCTCAGACATCTCAAGAAAATCCGTTTGGCGCCAAAGACCAAAGGGCCGATGAAGCGGCGGTCCGAGGCAACCGGCTCGTAGGGCAGCGTGTCCGAACCTGCGAGGATGACCGCCAGCAGTCTTTGCTGCTCCGTCGTATTTTGAGTCAAGATCTCGGCAGAGGCATCGTCCACTTTACAGTTTGGGTCTTGTTCGGATCTACCGCGGATCGAAGCGATAATATTCGTTAATTCTTTCTTTTTGTTCTCTAGGGCCGGCTCCGAGCTCATAAGACCGCCGTTTCTTGGATCACCTTTTCGGTTCTTGTACCCGTCATCTTCGTGAGATCGATCACACGGTCCATGTGGTCAAGCACGGATTGGTGGTGGGACACGACCACAACGGTCATCTGCGGAAATTTCCCTTTCATCTCCAGGATGATCGACTCCTCTGTCTCCCGATCCACGGAACCAAACGCTTCGTCCATGACCAAAAATTTCGGTTTACGCAGCAGCGCGCGCGCGATCGTGACCCTTTGTCTTTGTCCGTGAGAGAGTCTCAACCCGGAGTCGCCGCAAGACGTTTCATAGCCTTCCGGAAATCCCATGATCTGATCATGGATACCGGCCATTTTGGCCGCTTCCCGGATCTCTTCCATCGATGCGTTTTCCTTGTCATACGCGATACATTTCCACAAAGGATCGCGGCTCAAAGAAAGCTGCTGAAGCACAGCGCTCACTTGTTCATAAAAGGCTTCGAACTTTATCTCACGAACATCATGGCCGTCTATCAAGATCCTTCCTTCATCGGAATCGTAGACTCTAAGCAGCAGATTGATCAAAGTCGTCTTGCCGTACCCCGACGGAGCCTTGATCCCGGTCCACCGTCCGCCCTCGATCCTCAAACTCATATTTTGCAGTACCGGCACTCCTGGGATGTAGGCAAAGCTCAGATTCTCGATCACGATGTTCGCTTCTTTAAAATCCACTTTTTTGGCACGGGGCGATTCTGTGATACGCGGTTTCAATTTGAGAAAATCCGTGAAAACATTTACGGAAACGGCCATGCTGTCAAGCTTCGGAATGAAATCCAAAAGTTTCTCATTAGAAGACAAAAATTGCTGGACATACAAAAGGCTCGCGGTCATTTGCCCGAGCGACAGCTCCCCCTTGGTCACGAGGTACGAAGCGAATAGAACCGGCATCGCATCGATCAATTTTTTCAAAAGACCGGAAATGCACCCGAAGTAAAGCGCGAACCTTTGGTTATTGACCCATAAAAAAGAAAGTCGCTTAAGCGCCTGATTGAATTTCTTCACGTGATAATTCTCGGTGCGGTAAGCCTTCACCAGATCCATGTTGCCCAAGGACTCACCCAGTTCTTTCGAATAACCAAGCGTCGCTTCGCGCTCCACCGTGGCGATCTCACGATTTCGGCGAGCGAGCACTAGGGTCTGCACGGCATACAGGGGCGGCGATAAAAGTGCGATGAGCCCCATGCGCCAATCCACGTAAAATACGACCACGAGTTTCACCGCCAGATTCAAAAGCGCTACACCCATCTCGGGAATGAGCGATAGACCCTGCACCGCCACCTCCACCCCATCGGCCCCCATGATGGACTGATTGACATAGCGATCACTGCGGCGGAAATAGTCCAGTGACATGGCCGTCAAAGCGAGATAAATTTTTCGGGTCATGGTCTCGCGAGCATCGATGGCAAGACGTCCCTGCCAGTAGGTGAACGCGTTCTGCAGCATCATGGTGACCACTGAAATGCATCCCATCCAGAAACCCAAACGAAGAAAGCCATTCATAGACCGGTTCATGAGAGGGCCATCCACAAGCCGGGCCGCGAAAAAAGGATTTAGAAGGGCTAGAGGGATAAAAATAAGGGCGACCAGACTAAGAAGCACCTGCCGAAACCAGAACTCCTTCAGCAGTTTCACGATAGGAAACAGCTTGAGGAATGTGTCTTTAGCCACCAACCATTCGTTGTGGCCACCTTTTTTGGTTCGAAAGAGATCAAAATGCATGATGTCTTATTGTATCATTAAAAAACCGCAACGGCATTCAGAGGGGGACCCCAGAAATGCCGTTGCGGTTTCTTGAAAAACTAATTAACGACTACCAGCGAAAATGCGCGCCCAACGTTAGAGCGGATTCCGCAAGCATCCGGCCTTCGAGATCGATGGACAGTTTGTCACCGAAACCGATGACCTGCATTCCGACCACGAGATTGACGACTCCGTCACTGTTGACGTGGCCCGTCTGAACCGACTGGCTGATGATGGAGTTGCTGTTCGGAAGCTGGCTTTGTCCGCTGACGTTCAAATCAAGATCCGAATACTGGACCGCGAGGTAGGGTACCCAGGCAAAATTGCACCAGGTCCAACCAAACCATAGCTTGAGAGGATCATTGATGCGCTGAGACACGCCGACCGTCCCTTGCCATTCGTTGATCTCAAGCTCAAGAGATTGGCTCCGATCGTTGAAACCACCCCCATCCACTTCACGCACATCGGAGTTAGTGTGACGATAACCACCGCTCACGAAAAGATTCATCTTGGGTTGGTCGGGGATCACTTCAAAATCCGTCACATCCACTTTGACACCCGTGCCTACCGCAAAAGCTGCGTCGGCGTCAAGCGTCACCTTCGTGGTGGTGTCGGTGTCGATGGGCACGCTGCCCACGCGGAGCCACGCGCTACCCAGGAACAAACTCAAATGGACTCTGGGATCTGGGTCATAGTAGATGTTGCCGCCGGTCCACAGATTCTCATCCAGGTCGGCGCCGTTGTCCAGATTTCTGTCGGCGACAAAATCCGTCGTGGAACCGAATCCGAACGTCAGAGGAATTCCCCATGCTTCCGCCGGCAAGCTCATTTCAGCCGGAAATACTTTCGTCAATTGCGTCGTATCTGAATTCGCTTCGGACGGCATTGCGAAGGAAACGCCATACGCAACCGTACTGATCACAAAGGCCGCCATGATTGTCGCTAAAAATTTCAATCTCATTTTTCCCCCTCTTATGTTTGTGTTCCTATCCGATTAAAATAAAACAAGTTAATACTAGCAATAGTTAACAAATCTTGTCAACACAAATCATTTATTTTTTCGTGGCGGGGCCGGGACCGCCCGGCGTATAATCGGCCGATGACCGCCCTCCCTCTCTTGTCCGTCTTCCTGCTTCCGTTTTCCAAAACGCTCTCCGAGACGGGCTGGATCATTTCACTTCTGATCTGGATTTTTTTCAAGATCAAAAATAAAGAATCCTGTTTCAGGCGGGAAGCGCTCAATGTGGCCTATCTCATTTTTCTGGCGTTCGCGCTCCTGTCGCTGACTCAGATAAGTCCGGGCATGTCGCAGGCCGCGTGGCGGGGGGTATGGAAATGGTCCAAATATCTCGCGATCTTTTGGATGTGTCGCGATCTTTTTAAAGGATCGAAGAGCCAAAAAAAAGCGCTGGCGGTCTTTTGCGTCTCGATGGCCCTCGTAAGTTTGAACGGTCTTTGGCAGATGTGGAACGGGCTCGACCTCGTCCATGGCTACGCGGTGGATATCCCCGGCCGGCTCGTACGGATGCGAAGTTCTTTCGGCTCCCCCAACGACCTGGCGGCATTTTATCTTTTGGCGCTGCCTTTGGCTTTTCAAATGTGGCTGGATGAAAAAAAGTGGTCCTTAAGATCCATTTTACTCGCGGGACTCACCGCCGTTTTTTCGATCTGCTTGGTCCTGACTCTCTCACGCTCCGCCTTTTTGGCTCTCTGCGCGGCATTTTTTGTTTTCCTGATCGGCTCAGGTAGAAAAAAAATAGTCTGCGCCTCCGGTGTATTCCTGGTCATCTTCCTGGGCTTCGCGGGAGTCCTCCGGGAGAATTTTGTGACAAGTTTGAATCCCAAGGACATTACGGTGGGTGAGCGCCTGCACACTTGGCGCCAAAGCTGGGAGATCATCAAAGAAAAACCGCTCCTAGGCCACGGGGCCAATACTTATTATAAAGAATTTGCGGCGCACGCTTCCGCAGACGAAGAATACCGCGGCTACGCGCACAATTTTATTCTTCAGCTCTGGAGCGATCTTGGCCTGGCAGGCACCGGCTTATTTCTTTTCGGTTTAGTTTACGGTTTCGTAAAAAAATGGCCTGGCAAACAAGAGGGTTTGAAAACAGCGCTGTGGGTGGGCCTTCTGGCCTTTGTCTTGCAGGGCTTGCTGGATACAAATTTCTTCGCGTTCCAGACTGCGCACTTATTCTGGTTTTTTTGGGCTCTCTTACTTTCCGACCAGAGAAATGTCTCGCTTTAATTTCTCCGTAAACTCCGGATCGTCAGAGCCGTAATACCCTCGCACGGCGCCGTGCGCGTCGATCAGCACAAAACTTCCGCTGTGCATCATAGGTTCGTCGATCTTATTCATATGAAGAGAGGTCGTGATCCTGTTCAACGTCTCCCGCTCCCCCGTAAGAAACAGCCACTGGACGGGATCCGCTTCGTAATTTTTGGCGTATTCGGTCAGGACGGCCGGAGAGTCATATTCCGGATCGACCGAGAAAGAGACTAATTGAGTCCCCTTCAGTTCCTTGGCAAGACCGGCCATTTTGGAGGACATCATGGGACAGATCCCGGCGCAACGTGTGAAAACAAAATCCGCGATCCAAGGCCTGCCTGCCAGGTCCGAAAGGGACACCTTCCGCCCATTGCGTTCGGTCAGGACAAAATCCGGCACTCGCGCGTAAATGGGAAGCGCCGGAAGCGGCTTCGGAGCTGGTTCTTTAAGTAAAAAAATCCCCGACGCGCCCAGGACCGCCAGGAGAATTGCCGCGAGCGGCAACGTTTTGAGAAAACGTTTTTCCATGAATTCCCTTGAAAGTGAAAACTTTTATGTTATACTACCATCACGGAATCAAAATGACGCAACAAATTCAAAACCACAACGTAAGTACCCCTAAACATCCGTCAATGGCGACGGCGTGGCAGGGGTGTTTCATGCTTGGCATTTATCGCGTCGCCAAGCGCGAAAGCGGTAGTGGGTTGAAGGAGGCGTTCGGAAGGTAGCCTTAGGCGTCAAATAAGATCCAAAAAACCCACTGCTTGAAAAAGCAGTGGGTTTTTTGCTTGCCCCGAGCTTGTCGCGGGGTTTAACACCACAGGAGAACACCATGATCAAAACCATCGAAAATGCCGGGCGGTCCCACAGGCTTCGCGGCCTCAAGCACCCGGTCGGCTTTACGGCACTCGTCTATCTTAAGGAAGCTCTGCTCAGGGAACGGTACGAAAACTGCGCTCAGATCATCGCGATCGCCAAGGAGTTCGGCGCGGAAAACTACCAGGTCCAGGCCCTCCTGGAGGATCCCAGACGAAGTCCCGGTTAGTTAACCTGTGCTCTTCATCCCAAACGCAATGCCGTTGACGGTTAAAAGCAATATTTCGTCAAGGGTCTGGCGTTTGGGATCGTCGGGACTTAAGTTTTCCTTCTGGATCTCCTCGAGGAAGCGGATCTGAAGGTAGTTCAAAGGATCCACGTACGGGTTCCGGTGCCGGATCGAGTCTTTGAGAACGCGGTTAAAATCCAGAAGTTCTTTCTGGGAGGAGATCGTCAGCACTTTCTCCACGGCAAGCTTGTATTCGTCGGCGATACGCCCGTGAATGCGCTCCCTTAGGCCCGCATCTTCCACGAGCGCGGCGTATTGCTCCGCCGTGTAAAGATCGGTCTTGGCAAGCGAGATCTGCGCGTTGTGGATGAGCGACCTGAAGAACGCCCACTCTTTGTACATTTCGCGAAGTTCGTCTAAACCCTCGGGTCCGCGGTCGCGGATGTACGCATCGAGCGCGTGGCCGATCCCGTACCAGGCCGAGACGATGTAGCGCGACTGGATCCAGCTGAACACCCAAGGGATCGCCCGAAGCTCTTCAAAAGTCTTTTTGGAACCGCGCGTGGCGGGTCTTGAGCCGATCTTGGCCATCTGAAGCACCTTGATGGGCGTAGCCTGGTTGTAGAAATGAAGAAAATCCGGCGTCTCGAAGATCAGGTTCCGGTAAAAAGAATACGAATGGGCGGAAATAACTTCCATCCGCCGTTCCCATTCGGAGATCCTTTTATCTTTCTCCACCTCCCCTTTACTAACGAGATTCGTCCACACCACGGCCGTAATGAGCTGCTCCAGGTTGCGTCCGGCGATCACGGAGTTGGCGTATTTCTGGGCGACCACTTCCCCCTGCTCGGTCACTTTCATTTTTCCGTCGGAAGCGGCGTAAGGCTGGGCCAAGATCGCCTTGTGCGATTCCCCGCCGCCTCGGTCGATCGTGCCCCCCTTGCCGTGAAAAAGCCGAAGCTTCACGTCGAAACGCTCCGCTGTCTTGACCAGCTGTTTCTGCGTGTTGTAGAGCTTCCAGTTGGCCGTGAGATATCCCCCGTCTTTGCTAGAGTCGGAATAGCCGAGCATCACTTCCTGCACATCCCCGCGCGAACGCAGGTAGGAACGGTAAACGGGCATCGAAAAAAGCTTTTCCATGACCTCATGCGCGCGGTCCAGCGCGCCGATCGTCTCAAAAAGAGGCACGATGCCTATCAGGCTCTGGGTCACCTTCTTCCGTGAGACGTGAATGAGGCCCGACGTCGTCGCCAGATAGAAAAGCGCCAGGACGTCTTCGGGAGTCTCGGTCATGCTGAGGATATAGTCGTCGACGATCTGCGCGTCCACTTTTTCCCGCAGATTTTTGATCGTCCGGAGCTGCTCGGCGACATCTTTGGATTCGGGAGTCAAAGAAGCCACACGAACTTTTTCCTGCGGCGCCAGAATTTTTTTCAAGAGAAAATCTTCCGACAATGACGCGTCCGGGAAAAGCTGGCGGACGAGACCGTGGATCTTTTTGCTGTGATCACGGAAATCAAGCTGGGCCAGATGAAAACCGAAGAATTTCGCCTGCGCGATGAGACGGTCAAGGTCGCCCGAGGAAGCGAGGATGCCTTTATTCAATTCAAGGCTCTCCTTCACGAGCTCGAGGTCCGACACGAAATCGTCGGCATGGTACTCGAATCTTTTTTTGGAAAAAGCGCTCTCGAGCTTCTGATACATGAAGGAAAATTTCTTTCTGTAGATCTCAGAAGTCTCGTACCGGCCGAGCTCCTTCGCGAGCTCCGGAAAGAGCTTCTCGTCCGCCTCGAGCGAAGTTTTGAGCTTGCGGCTCACCTTGACGCGGTGTTCAGATTGGCTGAACTTGCGGATGAGGCCCTCGATCGCGGCGAGATAGGTCTTGAGGATCAGGCGCCGGTGCATGGCCGCGGCGTTTTTAGTGACTTCGCAGGTCACGTAAGGATTCCCGTCCCTGTCGGCGCCCACCCAGGAGCCGAAACGGATAAAAGGCGCCGGCATTTTAAGGCACGGCCCAAAAAAACGTTCGTATTCTCCGCGGACTTTCTGGTGAATGTCGGGCAAGAGGCTTAGAATGGTCCGTTGAAAATAAAAAAGCGTCTGGTCCACTTCATCGAGCACTTCCACCTTTCTCTGACGGATCTCGGCGGTCTGCCAGAGGATCTCAAGCGTCTCCTTGATGCCTTGGGTCTGGGCTTCTTTTTCGGTGAGGGTCAGGTCCCCCCGGTCCAGAGCCCCGAGGCCCGAGGCGATCCTTAAAAGATGGTCCAGAACGGTCCTACGTTTGGCCTCCGTGGGGTGCGCGGTGAGAACGAGCTCAATGTCCATCCGCGACATGAAACTTAAGACTTCCGGGCCGGGAATGCCGCGGTCTTTTAGGTCCGAAAACAGCTTCCGAAGCGACATGTCCTGAAAAAGCGACGGGTCTTTTTCGTATTCTCGGATGCGCCTGACGCGCTGAGCTTCCTCGGCGATGTTGACCAGCTGAAAATAGATCGTAAAAGCCCGGGCGACTTTGTAAGCTTCTTCGAAGGAGAGAGAACGGATCAGATCTTTCTGCCTCCTGATCTTTTCGGCATCCGGTTCGCGGCGGATGCTCTTGGCGAGACCGCGGATCTGCTCGATTGAAGCGAATAACTGCTCCCCCTCCTGTTCCCGGATGACGTCCCCCAGGAGCGTGGTCAAAAAGCGGACGTCCCGGCGCAGAGTTTCGTTGGCCGCGGATTTCAGAGCTGTCTTATCTTGAGTGATTGCTTTGGGTTCCATTTGGATCCTACCGGGTCGAATTTACCATATTTTATTTATTTTAACACCGAATATATTTTGTTTGTTATAGTACGTCCATGAGCACACCCATGACTCACCAGCAGATCGTCACCGCCTTCTTCATCGCTCTACTTGTTTTTATCATCAGCCAGGTCCTTTGGATCCTTTCCCCTTTCGCGCGGCCCATCTTTTGGGCCGCGATCCTGGCTTTTGCGTTCTACCCCGTGCATCTCAAGGTCAAGTCAGCGCTCAAAGGTCATGAGAATACCCCCGCCGTCATCACGAGCGCGATCGTTTTTGTGACCTTCGTACCGCTGGCCGTTTTTGTCGTCGCAGGACTTGTAGGAGAAGTATTGCGTTTCAGCGAAATAGCCACGGATTTTGTACGACAGGGACGCTTGACCGAGCTTCTGATGAGACTCGAGTCTTATCCTGTCGTCCAGAAGATCCAGCACGTTTTATTCCGGTCCGACTACGTGCAGGAAAATGCCAGACACTGGCTTGAAAACGCCGGTGCATCCGCCGCCGATTTCGCGGCAAAACAGGCTCTGCATCTGACCAAAAGCGTCTTTTATGCGCCTTTCGAGTTTTTTTTGATCCTCTTCCTGATCTTTTTCTTCCTGAAAGACGGCCCGAAGATCTATGAATTTTTCTACGAAGCGACTCCGCTGGAAACCCCGGATAAAAAAACGATCTTCAAACAGATCAACAACACCTTTGAGGCGGTGATCCGAGGCCAGCTCCTCACGGCACTCGCCCAGAGCAGCATCGGAGGACTCGTCTATTGGGCGGTGGGGCTTCCGCTTCCGATCTTCTTCGCGGCGGCGACCTTCCTGACGTCACTCGTCCCCATCTTTGGAGCCGCGGCCGTATGGTTGCCGTTAACTTTCTATCTTGTCATCAAGCAAGCCTACCTGCGCGCCGCGATCCTCTTTATTCTCGGGGTTTCCGTGATAAGCTCCGTGGACAATCTCCTGAAGCCGATCTTGATCGGCAAAAAAACCAAGCTTCCGTACCTGCTTCTTTTCCTGGGGATCCTGGGAGGGATCGAGGTTTACGGACTCGTGGGAATGTTCCTGGCGCCGGCGGTCCTCTCGCTTTTCTTCTCGCTCATCGCGATCTACCGCGAAAAATTCCTCTGATGCCGGCCAAGGCCGGTCTCCTGGCTCATCTCTTGGAAAACTTCTCCAAAGATTACAGCCGCACGGAGATCAAGCGTCTTTTAAAATTCGGGCGTGTCCGAGTCAACGGCGCCGTTCAAACCCGCCATGACGCTCCGATCAAAAAAGACGACCGCGTCGAGATCCTGGGCGCGCCTAAGGGCGGTAAGAACGCTGTCGAGATCCTTTCGGAATACCCCGCGATCCGTCTTGTCTACGAAGACGAGGCCGTTCTTGTCGTCGAAAAACCCGCGGATCTTTTGACCGTCGCGACGGAAAAAATAAAAGAAAAAACACTCTACTACCGACTCAACGAGTACTTGAAATTAAAGCGGCGGCGCGTCTTCATCGTGCACCGTCTGGACCGTGAGGTGTCCGGGATCCTGGTGTTCGCTAAAAACGAGGCCGCGAAGCATTTTCTTCAGGACGACTGGGAAAATACGGAAAAAAAATACTACGCGGTCGTGGAAGGCGCGCTTCATCCTCTGGAGGGAGAGTTTGAAAGTTATTTGAGCCAGAATAAGGGGCTCAAGGTGTTCAGCGTCGAGCGCCCCAGCCATTCGGCGGGGCAGTCCCGTCGCATGACGGGACGCTCCGGTGAATCGAAGCTCGCGATCACGCGTTATAAGGTCCTCAGAAACAACCGCCGTAATTCTTTGCTGGAGATCTCCATCCCCACAGGCCGCAAGCACCAGATCCGCGTGCATTTGTCAGAAGCAGGCCACCCCGTGATCGGAGATGAAAAATACGGCTCGTCGGTCGATCCGCTCAGACGGCTTGCGCTTCACGCAGAATTTCTTTCGTTCACCCACCCTGTGAGCGGAAAAAGGATGTCGTTTCAAACGGAACTACCCGAAGGTTTTTTGGGTCTAGTGAGTTAAACGCCGGCAGCTAGACGAGCCGGCATGAAGGAAGGATCGAGTTTTAACGCTTTTTGGAACTGAAGTTTCGCGTCGGCTTCGCGATGCAGCCTCCGAAATCCCATCCCTAGATAAAATTCCGCCTCTGCTTTCGGTCGCGCGTCCTTCGCCAAATCCCGGGCTTTTTCCAGAAGCTTCATCCCGTGAGCCGGATCGTCGCCGCCCCGGTAAGCCATCATCGTCAGGTACCGTCCCTCTCCCAGAAGCGACGGCACGTGCGAGGGATCTATCTCGAGAGCTTTTGTCCACGACAGGCGGGCCGGAGTAAAAAAGTCACCCTTTTCAAGCACGGAGGCTTCAGCGCGGGAAGCGTCGATGAGCGCCTCGGCATAAGCGGCCAGAAGATCGGCGCTCTGTCCAAAAACTTCACAGCCTTTTTTCAGGATCGCTATTCTAAGCCCCGCATCCCCGCCTTCTTTGGCCTCCTCGGCCATTTTTAAAAAGTCTGAAGGTGATTCGTGTCCCTGCATCTTTTTTTTTGTAACCGGAATAACCGATGGCTTGAATTGCTGCCAGCCAGGTTCCCCATCGTTCGATTTTTTTGTGAACCCGCGCCAGACGCGCAGGATCGCGTAGCGCGGCGTGCCCCAAACCACGGGCATTTTTTTCATCCAGTCCGGGAGTTTCGTTTCCATGTCGCTTAAGATACGGTCAAGGGTAAAACCTTTCTGAACTCTACCCCCCACTTCCTTTACGAAATAATTTTGTATCTCAAGAAGCTTTTGGACGTCCGCCTCGTGCGCCAGAGGCCCGTGTCCCGGAATGATGTGTTTGGGTTTCAGCACCAAAAGCGCGCCGATCGTAGACTGCCATCGCCCGTCCCCTTCCAAACCTTCGTCCCAGCAAGGCTGTCCAAAGATCGGAAAACTCCCCGTCATCACCGTGTCCCCGCTCATCAGAACATTCTCGCGCACGACATGAACCGCCGACGCGTCTTCCGTCTCAGCCACGCCCGCGAAGAAAATACGAAGCGGCATGCCGCCCAGATCGATCTCATGCCTCCCCTCAAAAATAATTTCCGGCAGAAACGGATCGTTTCCGAGCTCAAAGCCCCGCCCCGACAAAAATTCCTTCTGCCTCGGCGCGCGCTTCACCATGAATTCTTTCGTCAACTTCGAAGAAATAACCGTCGCGCCGAGATCTTTAAAGAGCTGATTGCCGTTGGTGTGATCCCAGTGGTAATGCGTGTTGATCACAAACTCGATAGGCTTCGACGTGACGGATCGTACGAAGTTCAAAAGAAGCTCCGCGGCGGGACGATTGACCTGCGTATCAATCACCGCAACGGACCTATCCCCGATCACAAAAGAAGAATTGGTGATATTCCGGAAAATATAAACGGAGTCCGTGACCTTATGGATCTCCCCATATTTTCTGGGAGCGAAGGGATTGGAGGGTAAGAGTGTTTTCAACATGGCAGCGGCTAGAAGACTAGAAGATACGATAAGCTTAGCTATGAGCTACGCGATGAAGAACTTCGGAAATGAAAGACTGATATCGAACACCCAGCTTATGCGACCTTTCCTTGATGTGCTCAAGGTCTTTACGGCTAATGCGAATATTGAGGACGGCATCTTTTTTTCTGTCGGCAATCGCTTGGGCAATCTCGGCCATCTCTCTTTGGCTGACCGGTACGAATTCATCGATATTTTGCTCGATCTCTCTTTCTGACTTAGTCAGTTGAATACGCTTCATGATTTTCCTCACAGATATCATCAGTTTATTGTACCAGGCTGGTGAAAAAACTCATAAAACGGAGATCTCTCACTCCGTTCGAGATGACAACCATGCCCACTCATATCCGCAGAGTCTGCAGGCTCCGGTGTCAGTCCTCGACATTCGACATTAAGCGGCGGCGTCCGTTGTAGAGCCAAGAAGTTCATAACCTCTGATGACGCTCTCACAGACCATTTGGATCATATTTTTAAAGTCGCCCATGTCTCCTTTTCCAAGCGCCATGTAATAAGCGTACCTGTCCTCTATCCGGACGATCGCGGGTGGAAAACCTTGGGAGAGGAGCTGTGTCGCCATCAAAAGCCTTCCTACTCTTCCATTCCCGTCGAAAAAGGGATGGATGGTTTCGAATTCATAGTGATCCGAGGCGATCTTGGAGAGAGGGTCTTTTCCATACCTATTCAGCCGCTTCAAAAAAGTCCGCATCTTGATGGGGACCATCTGGGGGGATGGCAACGCTTTGTCGGTGTTGGTCAAGTTGACGTGGCCGGTTCGATATTTTCCGGGAAGTTTATGGGCGAAATTATACATCACGATTTCGTGCAGTTTCAAAAGATAGGCTTCGTTGATCTTAAAATTCGGCCTTACATTCTGCATCACGAAGATCAAGGCGTTCCTATGATTGACGGCTTCCAACACTTCAAATAGTTCTTTTCCTCTTACATTTTTCCCCTCCAGAGCCGTCTCGGTCTCCCGAACCGTCATGCGGCTGCCCTCGATAGCATTGGAGTGATAGGTCATCTGAAGAAAAAATTCCTTTTGGACGGCATCTTTCGTCTTTAAAATTTTTAGGGGATCGGGATAGGATCTCCGGAGTTTCAGGACAACAGGCCTCAAATCGACATGCTCCTTAAAAAGCTGGTCAATATCCTTGGACTGGGCGGGATGAGGCTTGACTCCTAAATCAAGCCACCGGTAAACGCTCTTATACCCCACTTCCAAAACTTTCGCCAATTCCGAGCGCCCCATCCGGGTCGCGGCGAGGATGGCTTCCAGTTTTTCTTTATCGGTAAGTGGTCTTTTTATCATAATTTTATTTTAAATAATAGGACATATGTCCTACTTTTATATACATAATAAACATACCATATGTCCTATCACAAAGCAAGGCCTCTTTGATTCAAAATCTGTATCCGTTTAACCTACTTCTTAGCGGAGAGCGTATGCGTCGAATGACCGTAGAAAACTTCCGCGGCTTCCATGAGGGTTTCGGAGAGCGTGGGGTGCGGATGGACGGCGGAGGCGAGGTCCAGGGCGGTCGCGCCCATTTCGATGGCGAGGACGCCTTCGCTGATGAGCTCCCCGGCTCCGGAGCCGACGAGGCCCACGCCTAGGATGCGCTCGGTGTCGGGATCGATGATGAGTTTGGTGAGGCCGTCGGTTTTGTCGGTACTCAAAGCGCGACCGGAGGCGGCCCAGGCAAAACGCACAACTTTGACGGGAATATTTTTGGACTTTGCATCGGCTTCCGTCAGCCCGCACCAGGCCACTTCGGGGTCGGTGAACACGACAGCCGGGATCAGGATGTCCTTGAATTCGGCATGTTCGCCTACGATCACCTGCACCGCGATACGCGCTTCTTTTGAGGCTTTGTGCGCCAGAAGAAGTCCGCCGGCTACGTCGCCGATGGCGTAGATATTGGGATCAGCGGTCTGTTGTTTGGAATTTACTTTGATAAAACCTTTGTCATCGCGCTCGACCTTGGTGTTTTTGAGCCCCAGGTCGTAACAATTGGGGGTGCGGCCCACCGAAACAAGCACGCGGTCATAGTGCTCTTCGACGCACTTATCGCCAAACTCCATGTTGACCTTGATGTTCTTGCCGCTGGTGGCCATCTTTGACACTTTGGCGTTGAGCCTGACTTCCTTGAAATTTTTTTCCGCATAGCGCATCACAGGCCTCGCCAGGTCGGGATCCGCGCCGGCCAGGATGGATCCCATCGCTTCCACGAGGACAACTTCGCTTCCAAGTGCGGCATACACGGTGCCGAGCTCCATCCCGATGTAGCCGCCGCCAACGATGAGGAGGCTCTTTGGAATTTCCTCGAGTTCCAGCGCTTCGGTGGAAGTCATGATCCTTTTATTGCCGAGATCAAAAGCTTTGGGGAGCGCGGGCTTTGAGCCGACGGCAATGATCGCCTTGGAGAACTTGACGAATTTCTGGCCTTCCGTCGTCTCCACGCGAAGCGTCTGTGAGTCTTCAAAATACCCTCTCCCCAGCATGACCTCGACGCCTCTTTTGGAAGCCAGCGTCGCGATGCCTTGACCGAGCTTCTCAAGGATGGATTCTTTCCAAGCGCGCAATTTATCCAGATGGATCTTGGGCGAACCAAACTCGATCCCGCGCTGGGCCGAGATCTCGGCTTCGTGCACCATCTTCGACGCGTGAAGAAGCGCTTTGGATGGGATGCACCCGCGGTTCAGGCAGACTCCGCCAAGACGCTTTTCCTGCTCGACAAGGATCACTTTTTTTCCAAGGTCCGCCGCATAGAAAGCCGCCGCATAGCCCCCGGGTCCGGCACCGAGAACGACGATATCCGTTTGGATCGGGGTCATAGCTTCACCAGTTTCGGATCAAAATTTTCGAGCGTCTCCACGATCGCGCAGATAAAACGCGCCCCGTCGGCGCCGTCGATGACGCGGTGATCGTATGAAAGCCCTAAAGGCAGCATAAGACGGACTTCGACCTTTTCTTTTGTTTTATTTTTTATAATCACGGGTTTTAGCACGCCGCGCCCCACGCCAAGAATTGCGACTTCAGGCTTATTGACGATCGGAGTGAAAAAAGTGCCTCCGATGCCGCCGAGATTGGAGATCGTGAATGTCCCGCCCTTCAGTTCATCGAGAGAAACTTTTCTCTGCCGTGTTTTTTCGGCGAGCGCATCCAGCTCCTTGGCGAGGTCCAAAAGACTTTTCTTGTCGGCGTCACGCACGACCGGCACGATGAGTCCTGAATCAGTGTCAACGGCGATGCCGATGTGGAAATACTCTTTGGTCACGAGCTCCTGCGATCCTTCGTCGAGACTCGAATTGAACTGCGGGTATTTCTTGAGCGCCGCGACCACGGCTTTCATCACAAAGTGTGTCAGGGTCAAACGCGCACCTTTTTTTTCGTAGGCGGCCCCGACTTTTTTCCGAAGGGTCATGAGCTCCGTAATATTGGCTTCGTCGAACTGAGTGACGTGCGGGATCGTCGTCCAGGACTCGGTCATCTTCTGTCCGATCTTCTGCCTGAGCGAAGAGAGAGCGGTTTTTTTGACGGGACCCCATTTGGAAAAGTCGATACTTCGACTATGCTCAGAATCGATCCGTTCAGAAGCCGACGCACTTTTAAGCGAAGCGATGTAAGCCCGAATGTCTGCCATCACGATGCGGCCGCCGGCTTCGCTTCCACGGACCTGCATGAGGTCGACCCCAAGCTCACCCGCGACCTTTCGGACCGAAGGCGATGCCGGAGGCGGGATCCCCGGAATGGATTTTACGGGTCTTTGGACTTGAGCGGGCTGCGACAAGATCTCCTGAGGAATATTTTGAGACGTTAAGCTTCCTCCGGATTCCTCCAAAGAAAGGATGGCCTGGCCGACCGAAACTTTATCGCCTACTTTGACGTAAACTTTCTTTACGGTACCGGAATGAGTGGATGGGATGGGCGCCACGGCCTTTTCGTTCTCAAGTTCGAGGATGGTCTGATCTTTGGCGACCTTGTCGCCTTCTTTCACGAAGAGACTGACAACCGAACCGCTCTCGGCGCCTTCGCCGAGGTTAGGGATGCGTATGTCCATCAATGCTCCTTAGAGAATAATGGGGAAAACTTTTTCCGGATCGACGCCCAGATCCTTGATGGCTTTCTGAACGACCGACGGAGAGATCTCGCCCTTTTGGCTCAGAGCGTAGAGTGTGGCGATCACGGTGCTCTCAGCGTCCACTTCAAAAAATCTCCGAAGCGCCTCGCGCGTATCGCTGCGGCCGAAACCGTCCGTCCCGAGCGTCGTCAAGCCCCCTGGCACCCACGGCGCGATCTGGTCGGACACGATCTTCATGTTGTCCGACACCGCGACAAAGACACCTTTTTCGTTCTCAAGCGTTGCTTCAAGATAAGATCTTTTTGGCTTTTCGACCGGATGAAGCATGTTCCAGCGTTGGGCGTTCAACGCTTCGGCGCGAAGCCGTTTGTAGCTCGTCACACTCCAGACATCTACGGAAACGTCGTAGCGTTCCTCTAAAAGTTCCTGAGCTTCTAGGGCCGACAGCATGATGGCCCCGCTTCCGAAGAGATGCGCTTTGTGTTTTTTACCTTCGGCGCCTTTTTTAAATTTGTAGAGACCCTTTAGGATGCCTTGTTCGGAACCCGCCGGCATTTCGGGCATCTCATAATTTTCATTGTGAACCGTGATGTAATAGAAAATTTCCTCGCCGTCCTTGTACATCCGCTTCATTCCGTCCTTGATGATCACCGCAAGCTCGTACGCGAACGCCGGATCATAAGCCATAAGCGTCGGGATGGTGCTCGCCGCGAGATGACTGTGGCCGTCCTGGTGCTGGAGCCCCTCACCGTTCAGCGTCGTGCGCCCCGCGGTGGCGCCGAGAAGAAAACCTTTGGCCCGGATGTCGCCGGCCAGCCACATGAGATCGCCCACGCGTTGGAAACCGAACATCGAGTAGTAAATATAGAATGGGATCATGGTCGTCCCGATATTGGCGTAGGCCGTGCCCGCCGAAATGAACGACGCCATGGAGCCTGATTCGGTGATGCCCTCTTCCAGGATCTGACCATCCTTGGCCTCCTGGTAATAAAGGAGCGTCTCGCGGTCCACAGGCTCATAAAGCTGGCCTTTGATCGAATAGATGCCGATCTGACGGAAAAGAGCGTCCATCCCGAAGGTTCTGGCTTCGTCCGGAATAATGGGCACGACTTGCTTGCCCATTTGAGGATGTCTCAAAAGTTTTGTGAGAATGCGGACGAACGCCATGGTCGTGGAGACTTCCGTGTCCCCGAAAGATTTGAGGAATTCGGCGTAATAGTCGTCCGCGGGAAGCTCTATCGGCGCGGGGTTTACTTTTCGTTTCGGAAGAAAACCGCCAAGGGTCTTACGGCGTTCCAAAAGATACTTCATTTCCGCGCTATCCTGGGCGGGACGGTAAAAAGGCGTGTCGACCACGTCCTCGTCGCTGATGGGAATGTTGAGCCGCGAGCGGAACTCTCTGAGTTCTTTTTCGTTCAATTTTTTCTGTTGATGCGTGACGTTGCGTCCCTCGCCCGCTTCGCCGAGGCCGTAACCTTTGATGGTCTTTGCGAGGATCACCGTAGGCTGGCCCTTGTGCTCGGTGGCGGCCTTGTAAGCGGCGTAAACTTTCTTGGGATCATGACCGCCACGGAGGAGTTTGTGGATCTGCACATCCGAAAGATGGTTCACCAAAGGAAGAAGTTCGGGATACTTGCCGAAGAAATGCGTGCGGATGTAACTGCCCGGTTCGACGGAATATTTCTGGTAATCGCCGTCTACGGCTTCTTCCATTCTTTTCAAAAGAAGGCCGGTTTTATCCGCGCGAAGAAGCGCGTCCCAGTCACTACCCCAGATGACTTTGATGACGTTCCAGCCGGCGCCGCGGAAAAGTCCTTCAAGCTCCTGAATGATCTTACCGTTGCCGCGTACGGGACCGTCGAGCCGCTGAAGGTTGCAATTGACGACCCAAGTGAGATTGTCCAAATGTTCCCGGCCGGCGACAGTCAACGCGCCAAGGGACTCAGGCTCATCCGACTCCCCGTCTCCGACGTAGCACCAGACTCTGGGCTCTTCTCCCTTAAGAAAACCCCTGGCTTTTAAATAACGATTGAATCTGGCTTGGTAAATGGAAATGATGGGCGCCAGACCCATCGATACCGAAGGAAACTGCCAGAAATCCGGCATGAGGTAAGGGTGCGGGTAAGAAGAGAGTCCGCCGCCTTCCTGAAGCTCCTGACGAAAATTATGAAGATGTTTTTCGGTGAGGCGTCCTTCGACGTAGGCTCTGGCGTAATTGCCCGGAGACGCATGGCCCTGGAAGAACACCATGTCGGCCAACCGGCCGCCCAAGTCACCGCCGCGGAAAAAATGATTGAAACCGACCTCGTACAGCGTGGAGAGCGACGCGTAAGTCGAGATGTGGCCGCCAAGGCCGTTGTGGACGCGGTTGGCTTTCACGACCATGGCCATCGCGTTCCAGCGGATGTAGCTTCGGATCCGCTTCTCGATCGCGAGGTCTCCCGGATAGATGGGCTCGCGTTCCACCGGGATGGTGTTGAGATAGGGTGTGTGGACGCTTGTCGTCATTCTCTGGTTAAATCCTTGCAGGCTCGGCGAAGACGTTTCGACAAAATTTTTTTTCGCCTCCATGAGGTTGAGCTGAGTTGTTTCCATGTATAATAAGCTCATGATTTTACACCATAACGATCTTAATTTCCACAACTCGTGCCGCCCGTGAAAGTTCTGGACCTCACCCTTCCTTCCCCGGAAGAGAACTTGGCATGCGATGAGGCGATCCTGGAAGCCTGCGAGGCGGGTCTTCGGGAAGAAACGCTCCGCTTTTGGGAACCCAAAGAGACCTTCGCGGTGCTGGGATATTCCAATAAAGTCGAGATGGAATTAAACAAAAAAGTATGCGAAGACGACGGCGTGCCTATCTTAAGACGGATCTCCGGCGGCGGGACGGTCCTTCAGGGCCGGGGATGCCTAAATTACGCGCTGATACTCGAAATAAAAAAACACCCCGAACTTGCGACCGTGACGGGTGCCAACCGGTTCATCATGGATCGAAACAAAGAAGCTCTCGCCCTGCTGTTGAATAAAAAAATTACGGTCGAGGGCCATACGGATCTTGCGATAGACAGCCTGAAATTCTCAGGAAATTCTCAGCGCCGAAAAAGACGATTTCTTCTCTTCCATGGCACTTTTTTACTCCAGTTTGATCTTGAAACCATAGAAAAGTATCTTTCCATGCCTTCACAAGCGCCCAGTTACAGGAAAAACCGCGCTCATTCAGACTTCTTGACCAACCTTAAGGTGCCGCCTTCGAGCATCAAGATCGCTCTCAAAAAAACCTGGAGCGCAAAGAAAAAAAGTAACGTTCCGCCGCGCTCCCACATCCGCCGTTTGGTCGCCTCGACCTACTCGAGAATTGAGTGGAATCATAAATTCTGAATTTTTGAGACTTCCTTCCAAGTCCCTTGAGAGCTCTCCTCGATCTTCTTTGCCATCAACGTGGATATTTGGAACGTAACATTCGGAGTTCTTTTTATTTTAAAGATCATAGGAAGCGCTTTTGAGGAGACAAGCTTTTCCATGAACTTAGGGATTTGCCAGAGAGAAACTGTGAGATCTTCCCAGGGAATGAAAAGAGGCGGGTGAAAAATCCGGCCAAAAAAAATATCCTGGAGATAAAGACCTTTTGGGTCCCCAGCTATCTTGATGGGCAAATTGGACGACGTATTGCCCTTCCGTAGAAGGACCCCGGCATCGGCGATCAGCGACAGTTCAGCGGAATTTCGCTTGATGATATTCTTTGGAAAAACTCCTCGAAACGAATAGTAAACGGCAAGATCATCCCATCCGTTTTTATAAAAAGAAAAAAGTACCACCCCGACAACAGAAACAGCGCCGAGCGGAACCCACTGAGCTAAATTGCTGTCCATAAGTAAAAATTACGCCGACGCGCCAGAATAGAATTATTAATTCGACTTTTTATCTGTGTAAGCCTTCACAAGCTCCATCAGTTCAACGGGGACGGCCAAGATCACGGTGTTTGATGCCGTCGGTCCAAGACCGTCGATGGTCTGGAGAGTTCGAAGCTGCATAGCGCCTGGACTCGCGGTCATGGTCTTGGCGGCTTCGGCCAGATTGAACGCAGCTAACTTGTCGCCTTCGGCCTTTGTGATCGTCGCTCTTTTTTCTCTCTCGGCGGAAGCCTGCCGCGACATCATTTTCTTAAGTTCTTCGGGCACGTCCACGTCCTGAATCTTGATCGTGACCACTTCCAAACCCCAGGCCGCGCTTTCTTTTCGGACTATTTTTTCGATCTCTTCCCCGATGATCTGCCGCTCGGCCAAAAGGTCATCGAATGTCATGCCGCCCACCACATCGCGAAGTGCCGCCTGTGAAAATTGGGCGATCGCGTAGTTGTAATCCTGAACTTTGATGATCGCTGTAGAAGCATCCAAAACCTTGAAGTACACAACGCCATTGATCGTAACGGGGACGTTGTCCTTCGTGATCACCTGCTGTTTAGGAATATCGCGAGTCAATACCCTCATATCGATGGTCGTGGCCCATTCGATCAATGGGACAATGAAATTTAGGCCGGGGTTCAACGTGCGTGTAAAACGACCCAAAGTAAATACCACGGCGGTCTGGTATTGCTGAATGATCCGAACAGAAAGCGCGAGAAAGACAAGAATAAAAGGTAAAAAAGTAACCCAGGACATGGACCCTCCTTTTTTAGACTGACGTCCGTGAAGAACGTGAAATCAATATATCATTTAAGGAGGCTGATTACCAATATCCGGGCCGAGTGGAACTTTAAATTCTAAAACGATATACTACTAGCCTTATGCCTAAAACTCTTTTTGAGAAGATCTGGGACCGACATGTCGTGACGACTTTGAAAGATGGCACCGTGCTTCTTTATATAGACCGGCACCTGGTGCATGAAGTCACGAGTCCCCAGGCATTTGAGGGCCTACGTCTTACAGGACGCAAAGTTCGCCGGCCGGAGCTCACTTTCGCAACGATGGACCATAATGTGCCTACCGACGACCGGTTCAACATCAAGGATCCGATCTCGAAGGCCCAGATCGACGCGCTTACGATAAACTGCCATGAATTTGGTATCCGTCTCTATGATCTTGAGAGCGCCGAGCAAGGCATTGTCCACATCATCGGCCCGGAGCTTGGGATGACTCTTCCCGGTACCACGATCGTCTGTGGCGATTCGCACACGTCTACCCATGGCGCTTTCGGCACATTTGCGCTCGGTATCGGCACTTCAGAAGTCGAGCACGTCCTGGCCACGCAGTGCTTACCTCAGAAAAAACCCAAAACTTTCAAGGTGGAATTTACCGGCAAACTTCAGAACTTTGTCACCGCGAAAGATTTAATTTTAAAACTGATCGGCTTGATCGGCACTGCGGGTGGGACCGGCTATGTCCTCGAATATGCCGGAGAAGCCATCCGCTCCCTTTCGATGGAAGGCCGCATGACCGTCTGCAACATGAGCATCGAAGCGGGCGCACGCGCCGGCATGATCGCGCCCGATGAAACCACTTTTAATTATATTTCTTCGGGTAATAGACCTTTTGCTCCCAAAGGAGCGGCGCTCGACAAAGCCCTCGTCTTTTGGCGGACCTTGCCTTCGGATCCCGAGGCTAAATTCGACCGAGAGCTTACGATCAACGCCGCCGAGATCGCCCCGCAAGTGACCTGGGGCACGAGTCCCGGCATGGTCGTCGACGTGTCCGCGAAAGTTCCCGACCCCGCTCACGTGCCCGGTTACGACCGGCGCGACGCCGAGCAGGCGCTCGAGTACATGGGTCTCAAACCCGGCACGCCGATGACGGAAGTCAAAATCGACACGGTCTTCATCGGGAGCTGCACCAATGCGCGCATTGAAGACTTGCGCGCAGCGGCAGCTGTGTTTAAGGGACGTAAAGTTGCTCAAGGGGTGCGGACACTGGTCGTTCCAGGTTCCCAACAGGTATTGAAACAGGCCGAAGCCGAAGGCCTGGACCAAATTTTTAAGTCTTCAGGCGCCGAATGGCGACAGTCGGGATGCAGCATGTGCCTTGCGATGAACCCCGATCAATTGAGACCGCAGGAACGCTGTGCGTCTACGTCGAATCGGAATTTCGAAGGCCGTCAGGGTAAAGGCGGTCGTACTCACCTCGTGAGCCCACAGATGGCGGCGGCCGCGGCGGTCACGGGACATTTCGTCGACATCCGGAGCTGGAAATGAAACCTTTGAAGAACCACCGGGGCAGGATCGTCACTCTTGACCGCGCCAACGTCGACACGGACCAGATCATCGCCAAACAGTTCCTCAAGTCCATCGCGCGCACGGGCTTTGGAGAGCACCTCTTTCACGACTGGCGCACTTTTGCCGACGGAAAACCCAACCCCGACTTTCCGCTCAACCAAGCGAGATTTAAGAACGCTTCTATTCTCGTCGCGCGGAATAATTTTGGATGCGGCTCGAGCCGCGAGCACGCCGTGTGGGCGATCCAACAGCATGGTTTTGCCGCGGTGATCGCGCCGCGCAAGGAAAGCGTACCGGCTTTCGCGGACATCTTCAAAAATAACGCGTCAAAAAACGCTCTTTTAACGATCGAGCTTTTGGAATCGGAAGTTGAGGAAATATTTCAGATGGCGGACCGCTACGCGGGTTTGGAAGCGACGGTCGATCTGGACGAACAGCGGGTCACTCTGCATTTACCGGAAGAAATTTCTTTTCATTTCGACATCGACGCGTCGGTCAAAGAACGTCTCATCCACGGCCTCGACGACATCGGCCTCACCTTAAAAGAAGAGAACGCCCTCCGCGCCTTCGAAGCACGGCATGACGTCCAGATCTAAAACGAACGAATTGTCATCTCGAACGAAGTGAGAGATCTTGCTTTTAAAAACGTAGATTTCTCGCCCCGTCATTCGACGGGGCTCGAAATGACAAACTTTATGCGTGCGCCGTCTCGGGATTGAGCTCGATCTCGACCGTCTCGGTATCTCCGGACACCACAACCTTGTCGGGATAGATCGCTATCACCTTATAACCTCCGACAAAGTCTCCGACCTTCACGATCTTATCATTGAGGATCGCCGCGGGCTTGATCTTGTCATAAGCGATCCCGTTGAGGACAATCCCCGCGGCATTGTTTACGGCGGCCGCGCTTTGAATTTCAAAAGGGTTCCGTGTCCAGGCTCCCTGCTCACTTTTTTTGGCTTTCCTGGGCGGAGCGAGCAAGTTCTCGCCGGAGGGTGCCTCCACCGACTCGATCGCCAAAGGCGGAGCCAAATAAAGATCCAGGCTCAGCCTTGTTTTAAAAATGGATGGGTTACGCGAGTCGGGTGTGAGATCAAAACTCTCCACGGTCACAAGCCCTTTGGGAAGATTCTCCAAGTCGCCCAAAAATATTCCCAATTCCTTGTAACCCGATTCGGCCTCGATCTCCACCGGTAAAGTACGGTACCCGGAACCGGTATCGGTCGACGCGTCCCTGGGCGTCAAAGAACTGAAACGGACCCTGTGGGCTTTTCCCGCTTTGGTGAGCTCATCGATGGCAGATGAAATTTCATTTTCCGACAAAAGCCTGCGACCGCCGGACGACGTTCCTCCGGATCCTTTGAGTGAAACGGCGGCGCTCCGGACGACCACGGCCTCCTTCTCAAGGGCGACGCACCGTAGAGCCGCTTGATGGAGCTTGCCGGCCAGCGGCGCGTAAAAAACAACATACAGCCCCACGACCGCAGCCAAAAGAACTCCGCCCGCCGTCAAGATCGTTCTTTTTCCGAGGACCCTCATTCGACCCCCATGCGAAGTTCGAACGCATTGCCGGATTCGCTTGCCATTTCTTTAGCAGCCAGAAGTCTGACCTGACTAAAAAGACCTTTTTCAAGCGCTGAAATATAGTCCGTGATCTGCGCGTCCAGGTCGGCGCCAGAAACGACCACACCCGAAAGAAAAAGGACGCCTTCCTGCATGCGAATGCGCGTCAGATGGACATTCCGCGGCGTAAGGGTGGCCAGCTCTTTCAGGACGTCGCTCCAGTAAGGTTCGTTCTGGACGATCGTAGCCGCCAATTGAAGTTCACGGACATCCTGAAGCGCGGGTTTCAGGCTTGAAAGCTCCATTTGAGCGGCGGCCGACCGGGTCTCATAGTTCGAAAGTTTTATTTTCATTCCCACAAAAACAAAAATGAAAAGAAGCACGACCGCGACGACAGCCGATTGGAACGAGGCGCGTTTAAAAGCGATCTTAGTTTCGTCTTTTATTTCAGGCGGCAGTAGATTGATACCGCCCGACGGCATCGTCGCCGCGAGAGCCGCCCCCGCGGCGATCTCCAGGCGATGTTCGATCTTCTGAAGCGCCGGCGGGAGACTCCTCCCCGGCAGGAAAGGACCTAAGGGAGCGCCGATCCGCGCCTCGATCCCGAGTTGGGATGAAAGAGCCTGAGTGAAACCTTTCATGTCCGCGCCGCCGCCGTAAAGAAGCAGCGCTTCGATACTTCCCCCATTCGTTTCCTCGCGGTAATAATCGAAACATCTTTCGATCTCGCTCGTGAGCCGCTCCATCGGATCCCTCAACATGGAAAGGATCTGGTTCGTCGAGATCTTGTCCTCCACCATCGAGGAAGCGCCCTCGGAAGGAAGGCCGACGCTCCGCTTGATCCTCTCAGCGTCTTCCCAAGGAAGTTGGACACGACCCTTGTCGGAAGCGAGACTCGCCGTCATCGCTTGCGTGAAGTCTTTGCCGGCTACCGGAATGGAACGAGAGAAAACGATCTCAGGTCCAGACAAGATCACCAGGTCCGTCAGATCGAAGCCAAGATCTAAGATGGCCAAGGCTTTGCTCGTGTCCACATTCGCCGAAGACGCGTATTTGGCTGCCAAAGGAGCCGGAATTAACGCCGCAGGCCGGATCCCCGTCGTCGCCAGGAGCGCGAGCATGTCTTCCACCGTCTTCTTCGGAGACACAGCCGCAAGAACGACCATTTTACCTTCTTCCGCGCCGAGCTTGGCAGTCAGCGGCTCAAAATCCAAATAGGAGTTTTCAATGGGAAATGGAAAATACTGCGACGCGTGAAGCCTGAGAGCGTCTTTCAGTTCCGCTTTTGGCATCCGCGGCACGAGAATGCGGCGAACCGCGGTCTGAGGACAGTTGACCGTGGCGATGATGCGAGACGAGTGCCCGACCCAGGACTTAAGAAGACTTTTAAGCGCCTCTACGATCTCAAGATCGCGGGATTTTTTTTCGAGCAGCGGACTGATCTCCTTAAGATCCGCGTGGACAAGCTCCGGGGTTCCTGTCGACAGCTTGAATACCGCCACCTTCACCGCGGAAGTGCCGACATCGATCCCGACAAGGGTGTCCTTCTTCGAGAAAATATTTTTCAAGAATGAATCCACCCGGATCATTCGAAGTTTTCCTTACGGTAACCCGTGCTCGACGTGTCGCCACTGTAAGTCATAAAAGTATTGGAGCCCTGGTCAGCCAAAACTGTCTTCACCCGAACTTTTCTGCCGCCAACATCAGCAACGGACTCCACTTTATAGGCGCTAGAAGAATAACAAAGCTCTGTCGTATTTGAGGATTGAAAACCACCAAAACCGTTGACCGGTATCAAAAGTGAAGGATCCGCGATATCCAAGACCCTTCGTCTTTCGGTTGAAGTCAAATAGGAGGTCTGACTCATCACAAAATCATAGAAATCAGTGGTGACCGCCGAGTTATTGCTAAGAAAGCACGTGAAAGGGGCTGTAGCTCTTGTGCTTATGATGTTGGTCGCTAAACTTGCTGGGTCGGTTGAGCCAAGATCTCCTGTCGTGACCAAATCGTCAAAAATGGCCTTGATGACTTGCTGGGAAGCAGTATTCACATTCACAGGAGCCCGATTCCCGGTAGGACGCGTAGCTGAGTTAATGAATGAATAAACAGTCAAGTAATCCTTGATCAAATTATAATTAGTCGTCGTCATGGCTGTTACTTTTTGAAGTTCTTCCACAGAATCGAACCATTTGGTTCCGCGATAAGTGACTATATTTGCCGCAAGAGTACTCGCCGTACCCGACGTAATACCTAATTCCAGCAACAGATTATTTAAAAGTGTCTGAGAAGCCGTATTAAGATGAATTTTTCCTTGTTCCTCTATGATCGATACCGACTGAACCGTCCCGGCCCCCAAACTTAAGGGATAAGTTTGATAGCTCCCAGTGAACCATGCCTCCGTCTTGGTGTCAATTTCATAAGTTATTTCCAGATACATGGTATCCAAAGTCACATCGCGCGTACCGCCCGTATTCTGGGCTCTCAAGGTGAAATTCGAACCTGTCAAAGTCGCCCAAGTCCATGTGCGGTCGGATGTAATGTCCTGGCTGGGTTCTACAAAATTTATATCGCTCATCGTTTGAGACAGAAATGTCACACCCGCGGGCGAAGACACGCCGTCGGGGAAATAAGATATTTTAAGCGTCGCGGACGTCAACGTCCCCGATCCGGCGCGTCGCGCTCGGGCTCGGATCTTCACGGAAACGATTCGCGCATTGGCATAGTTCCTGTCAAAGTCCTTCAAATCAACGGCGTCCGTGCTGCTGGCATCCAGCGTGACATTCGCGCTTCCGTAAAAAATAACGTTTTCCGGATTTAAAACAGAGCCTACGACTACCGACGAAGCCGTCGCTCCTTGGAGGCTGGCCACTCCGGTCTGCGCGAGGTTCCGGACTTCCCTCGAAATCCTCTCAACGCCCGCGTCCGCAAGGTATAAAAGCCGTTTGTCGTCGTTTTGGGCGCCGATGTCCAAGGTTTCGCCGGAGATGAGGATGGTGATGGCTGCTGTGAGTTCCACGAGGACGATCATAAACGCGAAAGTCAGGAGCAGGATGAAGCCCCCCTCATTTCTCCTTGGTCTCAAAGGTTCCTCAGGGAAGCTTGGGAACGAACGGTGAACGTCTCATCCCCGCTCGTCGAAGTCAGTGTGATCAGAACCGATTTTACCTGGGAAAGGGTCACGGGGAGCGTCAAAAGCGTGTTGCTGGAATCGTAGTAGGAAAAAGCGAGGCTTGAGACGGCGCTCACAAGCGGAGTCGTGGCGCCGCCGGACACACGGTTCAAGGGATTGCCCGAGGCCCCCGCCCAAGTGAACTGCACCGAGTCGTCGTCTCCGTCTCCGTCGGTGTCGTAAGCGATGATGAGGTTGGTCGCCGTCGCGGTGGAGAGTGACGCGGCCTGGCGGATCTCATTGGCCATCGTCGCCACGGCGCGGCCGGTTTCGCCTTTGATGTTCGAGCGGGTCACTTGGGAATAGAAGGCGTCAAAATTGGCTTTGTAAACAGCCCAAAGCGCGGTGATCAAAGCAGCCATCATCATGACCGCAATCAGGAGCTCGAGGAGTGTGAGACCTCTTTGCCCGGTTGTCATCTCGAACGAAGTGAGAGATCTCCGCTTTATGAGATTTCTCGCCCCGCCATTCGACGGGGCTCGAAATGACAAATTACGGCAGGCGAAATGCATTTAGAGGTTTGAAAAGTAGGTGACGAGACTGTAACTCAGTTCCGCGGATTTGTAGTACCAGTAAACCGTCACTGTCACTTGCTTCATATTCGTCACGGGGGTCGTGAAAACAACTTCTCTGCTAAAAGGCGTAAAATTGGTGACAGCCGCTTTGGTTTCATTGGCAATGCTTGCGTAAGAGGTTCTTTTTAGGAGCTCCATTTTTTCCGCGGCGAGGTTAGCGGCGATGAGCGAACTTTCATTGTCCCCACCGGAGGAGAGACCCACAGAAACAGCTCCCGCAAGAACGGTAAAAGTGGCCGCGAAGAGAAGGACGGCCAGAAGGACTTCGAGAAGCGTGAACCCTTTGGGATTATGGAGTCGTATCTTGGCCGGCGTTCGAGACATAGATACAGCTGCTGCCGACGGTTTCGACCACCGCGTCGGAAGTGATGGTAGCGCTGCCGGTGCCGGCGGGGCCCACGGAAAAGACGACGTAAAATTTGTTGTTCGTGCCGCCTCGCACAAAACCATAGCTGGCCGCGTTGTTGAAAGAATCCGTGGGAAGGACCAACACCACGTTCGGAGTCGCCGAAGTGAGAGTGCTGAGCGCGGTGGGATACGCGTTGCTGTTATGAATGTAGTAACTTTCAAGGGCCGTCTGCAGAGTCCTTAAGTCGCCTTTGGCCTTGGCGATATTTCCTTCGTCCTGCATCCCTTTAAAACGCGGCAGAGCGATGCTGATAAGGATACTGATGACGGCGACGACGATCAAAAGCTCGATGAGGGTGAAGCCTTTAGGACCGAAAAATTTCTTCATGCGTTAGGACTCCTTGATTAAAAGTTACGTTGTCTGGATTATACACGAAACTTAAACTATTTTAAACATTCCTTTTACCTTCTCAGTATCTTTGTCATATCGAAGATCGGCAAAAGAAGCGACGCCATGATGAAAGCGACCATGACACCCATGACGAGCAGAAAGATCGACTCCAAAAAAACCGTGAGCCTTTTTACGGCGTAGCTGATCCCCATATCGTAAAAATCGGCCACTTTGGCCAGCATTTCGTCCAGTGCGCCGCTGTCTTCCCCGACGCCGATCATGCGGATCACGTCCGGAGGAAACTCACCACTGACCTTGAGAGGCCCCGCAATACTTTCCCCGCGCTCGACCGCCTGACGGGCATTCATGATAACGCCGAATAACACCTTATTGTTGACCACATCGGCGGCGATATCCAGGGCGCGCAGGATCGGCACGCCGCTTCGGATGAGGATCCCCAGCGTCCGAGAAAACCGGGAAATTGCCGCTTTCCGGTTCAAGTCCCCGGCCACGGGAAACCCGAGCTTCCACCCGTCAAGAAGGAGCCTCCCGCCCGTCGTTCCAAAGAACCAAGCGGCGCCCACCCAAAGCAGAAAAGATCCTCCGCAGAGAAATAGCCACGAATGCCTGAGCCATGAGCCGGCGTTGTAAAGAAGGACTGTGATTCCCGGGAGCTTCACGCCGGCTTTGAGGAAGATCTCGCTGAACTGCGGAATGATGAACGTGACAATGAATAAGACCGCCGCCACACCCGCTACGAGGAGGATCGTGGGATAGGTCAGCGCATTTTTTATTTTTTGTTTCAGCTCCTCCTCATTCTCGGAAAATTTGGCATAACTGAGCAAGATCGCATCCAACTTGCCCGTCGCCTCTCCCACCCGAGCCATGCCGGTGAAGATGGGAGGAAAAACGGTCGGATGTCGGGCCAGGACACTTGAAAAAAGGTCTCCGGACTCGACCCCGCGGGCAAGGTCTCCCAATACTTCTTTCAGTTTGCGGTTGGAAGCCTGTTCGTGAAGTGTCTGGAGCCCGCTAAGAAGTGTCATGCCGGATCCGACCATGCTGGCCAGCTCCACATAGAACATGAGAAGTTCTTCCCCGCCGACCGTGTCGAATTTCCGGAACCACGCGTCGAGATCGGGACCCGACACGTCCTCCCGGACTTCGGTCGCAAGATACCCCATTTTGTGGAGCTTCGACGCGAGTTCTTCGCGCGTGGTCGCTTCCATGGTACCCCGTACTATTTTCCCCGAAGAGTCTCTGGCTTTGTAAAGATAGCTCGACACGTTCTACTCCTCCTCGGTAACACGCAAGACTTCTTCGATGGTGGTGACTCCCTCGAGGGCTTTACGGATCCCATCCTCTTTGAGGCTTGTCATTCCGGCCGCCTTCGCCTGCTTTCTCAGTTCTTCCATCGAAGCTTTGGCTACGATCAGGTTCCTCGTCTTTTCGTCGGGCACTAGGAGCTCAAAAATAGCAAGTCTGCCCTTATAACCCGACTTCGAGCAGTGACCGCATCCTTTTCCACGGTAAAATTTAACCTTCTCATTTCCGGCCAAAAACTGGGAACCGATATCCTTGATCATATCCGCCGAGGGAACGTATTCCTCCCTGCAGTCGACGCAGATCTTACGGACAAGCCGCTGGGCCAGGATCCCCGAAAGCGAAGAGGAGATCAAAAATGGCTCAACGCCGAGATCCACGAGACGCGAGACCGCTCCCGCGGCGTCGTTGGTATGAAGCGTGGAAAAAACCAGGTGACCCGTGAGCGCCGCGTGTGTGGCGATCTCGGCCGTCTCGCGGTCACGGATCTCACCGACCATGATGACATCCGGGTCTTGACGCAAGATAGACCGGAGACCGTTGGCGAAAGTCAGGTTCACTTTGGGATTCACCTGGATCTGACGGATGCCCGTGAGACGGTATTCCACCGGGTCCTCGACGGTGATGATGTTTCTCTCGACCGAGTTGATCTTATCTAGCGAACCATAGAGGGTGGTGGTCTTGCCGCTTCCCGTGGGGCCGGTCACAAGAAGAATGCCATGCGGTTTAGCTAAAAGTTTTTGATAGCGGTCCAGCGTCTCTTTCGAAAAACCAAGCTCCGGAAGTTTCAGGATCGCGTTGGTGGCGTCGAGAAGCCTTAGGACCAGATTCTCCCCGTGGATCGTCGGGACGCACGATACGCGGATATCGATCTCGCGATTCTCGATCTTGATGCTGAAACGGCCGTCCTGAGGGATGCGCCTCTCGGCGATGTCAAGGTCAGCAAGGATCTTCACGCGCGAAATAATAAAAGGTTGAAGGTATTTCGGCGGCGAAGACTCTTCATGAAGGATACCGTCCACGCGAAAACGAAGCGTCAAAGACTCCCCTTCCGGCTCGAGATGGATATCGCTGGCGCCTTCACGGATCGCTTTCAGGATGATGAGGTTCACGAGCTTGATGACGACAGGCTCTTTGACCTTGTCCTGCAGTTCCTTGAGATCGAATTCTTTGCCTTTGGTGTCCGCGAGCTTCTGCTTGTCGATCGACTTGATCATATCCTCGATAGTGCCTTTGGCGCCGTAGTACTGGTCGAGGGCCTTTCGGACCTCGGTCTCGGTCGCGACGGCAGGCTCGATCACAAGATTTGTTTTCAAACGAAGTTCGTCAAGGGCGAAGACGTTCCACGGATCGACCATGGCGCAGGTGAGCCGGTTGCCGATCTTAAGGAGGGGGATGAGCTCATGCTTGCGGGCGAGGTCTTCCGGGACAAGATCGATGATCGCGTTGTCGATCAAATAGTTCCCAAGCTCAATGTGAGGGATCGCAAGCTTTGTGCTTAAGAAAGCCACCAGATCCTCTTCCGCGACAAAACCCATCTTCACGAGTACTTTCCGAAGCCTCTGGCCCGACTGTTTTTCTTCCGCTTGAGCTTTTTTGAGCTGATCGCCGGTGAGGATACCCTCTTCGACCAAACTTTCGCCGAGAGAGGCCTTTTGTTTTGCCATGAACTTATTCTCCGAGGAGTTCCCTGATCTTCGCAAGAAGGACCGACGCTTCGAAGGGTTTGGTGATGTAAAGGTCCGCCCCGATCTCTTTGGCGAGTTCGGCGTCCTCTTTTTGGGCCTTAGCGGAAAAAAGGATGATGGGGATCTTTTTGAAGCGGGCGTCCATTTTGAGGAGTCCGCAAACCTTGTACCCGTCCATCTTCGGCATCATGATGTCGAGAAGGATGAGATCCGGCTTCTCAAGCTTGGCCTTGTCGAGTCCCTCCTGTCCGTCAAAAGCCTTGAGAACCTCATAACCCTCCGCTTCAAGCCGGATCTTCACCAGATCCACAAGCTCCGCTTCGTCGTCAACGATCAGGATCTTCTTCTTAGCCATTTTTTTTCGCGTCCTCTTTTGCTTTTTGGATCAGCGTCTCTTCGTCTTCGGCCTCATCCGGATAGGTCGAGATACCGAACTCAAGCCGGATCTTGTCAGCTAAAGTCTTTTTGCCCAGAGTCTCCGCGGTGATCTTTTGAAGGCGGCTTTTCACGGCTTTAGCGTTTTCTTTCCCGCAGTCGGTGAGCACGACCGCGACCTCACCCAGATCCTGAAATGAATCGTCGCCCGATTGACGCAGGCTGCTTTTCAAGATCCCCCTCACATCTTCCAGGATATCGTTCAATTGGTCAATAGGGAGCTTGCGCCTCAGCGTCTCGAAATCCGCGATCGTTCCGATCACCAGCGACGTCTTAGAACCGTTCTTGACCGCGATCCGCATGCCGTCCCGGACCGATTCCTTGAGAAGTCTTTCGTGAACATATTTGGGTAGAGTGAACGAGATGGTCGTCCCTTTGCCGAGGGTGCTTTCGGCATGGATCTGGCCGTTGTGAAGCTCCACGATCCCCTTCGCGATCGTGAGTCCCAGACCCGTCCCTTTCTCGCCCGCGCCGTGCATGCGGCCGAACTGCTGGAATTTTGTAAAAAGCTTCGGCAAGTCCTCGGTCGCGACGCCAACTCCCGAATCGCTGAGAGTGCAGCGGATCTCGTCCTGGGTTTCCGTAACGGTGACCTCGATAGAACCTTTCTCGGTAAATTTGACCGCGTTTGCCATGAGATTGGTGATCACCTGCGTCATCTTGTCCGGATCCACATAGACCTGGACCTCTTTGTCGGGAATGGAAAGACGGAGACCAAGTCCCTTTTCCTGGATGCGTCTTTCAAAAGGACCCACGGACGAGCGAACGATCCCGCCCAGATCCAATAGTTTCTTTTTAAGCTCCACGCGGCCGGCTTCGATCTTCGAAACGTCCAGCAAGCTGTCGATGATCCGCGCCAGCCGGTCAATGTTCTCCTTGGCAGTGACAAGGATGGCTTCCTGTTTGGGCGCCAAAGGGCCGACGATCTTATCCAGGATCAAAGAGATCCCTTCTTTGGTAATGGCCAGCGGCGTGCGGAGCTCATGGGAAACGGTGCTGATAAAATCGTCCTTGAGCTGGTTCGTAAGCTTACGCTTGGTGATCTCGGCGCCGAAAAGAAGGAACCAGGAACTTTTCTCAGCGCTCTTGATGGGGATCACCGAAAAACCCAAGAATCCCTTTTGCCCGTCGGGCCGGAGGAAAGAAACGTCGTCCACATGGACGAGATGGTTCTTGGCCATGCATTCCTTGACCCCGTCCAGGACCTTCATGAAATCTAGTTCAACGCCGCAATGCGACAGCGACCTTTGAAGCACGCTCTGCGGAGCGATCCGAAAAGTCAATTCGGCGACCGAGTTCCAGTAGGTCACCTTGCCGTCAGTGGTGATCCCGATCAGGATCGAGGTGATCGCTGACAAGAGCTGTTCAGTCTGAGTGTATGCGCGCCGAAGGTCGTTTTCGGCGTATCGGCGCTCGAGATCGATCCCATCGAGAAGTTTGGATGTCCACCAGATCAGCCCGCTGAAGATCATGACACTGGACACGACAAAAAGCACCAGCCCGAACGACACCCCATAAGACCCGAACCAATCGGTGTCATGGGCGCGTAGCATGAGCCAACCCAGCCCGAACGGCATGAGGATCGCCGCGGGAAAAAGATTACGGGCCATGACCGCTCCCGCAGTGTCCGTAGATAGCAGCCTTAAAAAACCATGCTCGCGATGAGCGAATAATAGTCCCACGCAGAGCATCAAAAAGACCGGAGCCAGATCTAAAAAATCTCCGACAATAAAAAATGACCGTATCCCGTAAACATAGCTCACGCCCGTGATGAGAGAGAAAACGATGATCAATACGATCATGAGGCGGGCCAACCAGTAATACCGTCTGTTGTGCATAAAAATAAGAGCGGTGCCGATCATGAGAAAACTGACGCAGGACCTGGGGATCAAGGGCCGGTGATGAGCCCATGCGACCGAGGCTTGTCCTGCCAAAAAATATTGCCCCAATTCCAAAAATCCGACGCCGATCACCGCGAGCGCCGACAAGAGCATGATCCATCTCGATCGGCGGCTATTTTCCTCTTCGGGCAAGTACCAGAGCGAAATGCTCGCCATGAAAAAACCGGAAAGCACCGCCAAATCGCGCAGCTTTCCCATCACGACCAAAAGCACCGTGACCCCCATGGCAAGGACACAGAATGCCCGGGGCACCCACTCAAATTTTTTGATATATTCTGCTTTTTCCATTAAGATAGATTCTGGTCAGTTATGATTTCTATTAAACTTAATATAACTTAAAACAAATATCAAAAAAAGTATATGAATTTAACCTTATGAATGCGATCGAGATAAATGGTTTGAGCAAGGTCTACCCCATCTCACGATTCTCTCGGCAACCCGGGACAGCCGCTCTCACAGATATCTCATTGGAAATTCCCAAAGGCGCTCTTTACACGTTGCTCGGCCCCAATGGCGCCGGAAAATCCACTTTGATCCGCATCTTGGCCGGCTTAACCCCCGTCACGAAAGGAAATTTCAAACTAAACGGCAGACTCGGGCTTTTCATGTCAGGCGTGCAGGGCTTTTGGGAAGCCTTGGATGGGCGGACGAATCTCAACTATTTCTGCGCGCTTCAGAACCTCGTGGGGTCCAAGGCGCGAAACAAAGTCGACGAGGTGATCGATATTTTTGAGATGGGCGCTTACGTCGACCGGCCGGTCAAAATTTACTCCAACGGGATGAAACATCGGCTTCTTCTGGCCCGTACCCTCCTGAACGATCCGGACATCCTTCTTTTGGACGAACCGATCACTTATCTTGACCCGATCGGCGCGAGAGAATTTCATCTTTTGCTTCGGGATCGTCTGAATAGAACTTTGGGAAAGACGATCCTGCTATCGACTCATCAACTGGAAGAAGCGCAGGAAATCTCGGATACGCTCGGTTTTCTCTTTCAGGGAAAGCTTCTGTGGGAAAAAAAAGCTTCGACTTTCAGGGACCAACAGGCCAATCTTCTTGAGGATTACTTTCAGACCGTGAAAAACCAGCCCTCATGAACGCGCTGACACTTCGAATCTCGAAGCTGTGGATATTTATTGACGTCGAAGTCCGACGCGACACTCACAACCTTTTGGGATTCTGCGCGAAATACTTCCGGATATTCATGCTCTGCTTCGTTTACAGCTTCTTCTTTAAATCGGCTCTGTGGCAAAAAAATATACTTCTCGACGGTCACACGATCGATTTTCCCCTTTTTCTCGTGAGCGGAGTCGTCGGGGTCAGGGTCATCCCCCTTTCGATCCGGATCTTCGACGAAATCCTCTCGGGCTTGAAAAGCTCCAAATTGGAGGAGTGGGTGCAAACCACACCGACTTGCCTCTGGGAGCTCTTTGCCGCGAAAGCACTGTGGAACTTTGCCCGCGTCCTGACGGAACTTCTCACCTTGATCGTCTTTGCGCACATCCTGGTCGGAGTCCCTATACGGCCCTTTTTTCAGGGCTCTTTGCTCTTGACGGTTGTCTGGATGTTTGCGGCTTACGCAGGCATCGGGATGATCCTTTCCGGTCTTTCCGTTTTTCTGAAACAGGGAGGGATTTTGTTCAATTTTTTCTTCCAGATTTCTGCCACCTTCGGCGGCGTGTTTTTCCCAACGTACATTTTTAAGGGCCGGCTTGCGTTTCTCGCCTGGGTGTCCAATAGTCTACCCATTACGCACGCGCTCCAGGTGATACGCTTCGGACTGATCCATGAAAAGACGCCAAGCGTTGCTTTTCATGAGAAATTTTTAGTGATGATGACGCTGACGCTTTTGCCCGTAGGCTTTCTTCTGCTCCAAAGAAGCCTCGTCTGGGCCAGAAAAAATGGAAACTTTTAAACGATCTTCGCGGGATCTCATGGCCGGCGCTTTTTTTCTGACCGTCATCCCGCTCCTGGCCCATCTTTCGTTTTCCTGGATGGGTTTTTGCCCCACCTATGAAGGGCTGAATCTGGCCTTTAGCCGGCGGATCCTGGACGGCCAAGTCCCCCACCGTGATTTCATCAACATCCGTCCGATCGGATCCGCTCTTTTGTATGCGCCTTTTGTCGCCTTCGGCGGGGATCTTACTTTTTGGATCTGCCGTCTTTTTGTCTGGTTCGAACTCGCCTGCATCGCGTGGATCTGGACCCAGATGATCTTACGCACCCTTCGGATTTCGATGCCGCCGGTCCAACAGATCTTGATCGCGGCGATCGCGATGATGTTCACGAGCCACACGTTCCCTCCCGCCGCCTGGTACACCGTTGACGGGTTCTTTTTCTTGTCCATCGGCCTGGTTCTTTGCCTGGACGGGACTCCCGGAAAAAAGCTGGCCGGTTACGCGATGATCGGACTGGCCTATCTATGCAAGCAAAGTTTCCTCCTGATCTTCCCGGGGCTTATCGTAGCGCTGGGCGATTGGCGCCGAGCGCGATATTGGCTGGCCGCGGCGGCGCCGGGGGCGGCGTACCTCGCCTATCTTTTCTCCAACCACGCTCTTTCCGACGGGATCCTTCAGCTCGGCTCGCATTCTGACGCGTTTTTCTCCAAGGGCTTTCAAAGTTATTTCAAGGGAGCTCAGATGCCCGCCGGTTTTTTGATCGGTTTTTTTGCGGCCCGTTCGTTGTTCGGTTCCGTCGGCGTTCCTCAAAAAATGGCCGCGAGCGCGGCGCTGGGCGGTCTCCTCGTGACATTTGCCGTGTCGCTCAGCCGGCCGGATGTCATGACCGCGCCGAGGCTGTCTTTTGTCCTTTTCGGAACGGTCCTTGGGATGAGCGTCTATCTGATCTCTAAAAAGAAACATTTCCTTTCTTTTGCGCGCGTCGGTGTTTTGGCCCTTCTTGCGGGGTGGGCGGTCTCTCTCTCTTTGACCCACACGTTTCCCATTTTCGCGGCAGGGCCTTTGGCCGTCCTGATCTTTGCCTATGGACTCAAAGCGTTAGGACAGGCGGCGGACGACAAAAAAGCAAAAAAATATATCTCGATCTTCATGATCCTTTTCTTTTCCGTGAGCCTGATGAGCTTCATCAAGACCAGGAGAAACCACGTTTATAAGAACCAATCCATCGGGGACTTGAGCCGCTCTCTGGAAGAAGTCCTGCCGGGCGGACGCTTCATCCGGGTCAGTCCCAAAACGTACCGCTTCCTCGCTGACGTTAAGAAAATACGTGAAATGGCCGGCAAGTCGGATCTCGCGATCCTTCAAGGTCTGCCCGCTTACTGGGTGACGGCCGATCGGAAAAATCCCCTCTGCATCGACTGGGCCATCCGGGAAGAAGCGATGTACAATCAGGCGCTGAGCGACCGGGTCATGAAAGATCTGGAACTCCATCGGGGCCTCGTCAGCGTCCTTTTGATCAAAGAAAGCGCGGCAAAATTAAAATACGGTCTCGTCGAACTGCCGGCCGAAGCCCTCTATCGGCAGGTACGATCTCATTTCACAAAAATAAATGAGACCGAATTCTTTGAGGTTTATCAATGAACCGCCCGACCGTATCCGTCATCGTCGTCACGATGAACACCCCGTCGCTCACGGAAAATTGCCTCCGAAGCGTCCTCGAACATTCGACTGTGCCTTACGAACTCATCGTGGTCAGCAACAGCCGCGCGCGCGCTATCGGCGACAGCCTTAAAAAATTCAGCGGGATCCAAGTCATTCAAAACTCAAGAAATGTCGGTTACACCGGCGCCGCCAATCAGGGCGCCCTGCGTTCCCGGGGCGAGTTTCTCTGCTTCCTCAACAGCGATACCTGGGTCCCTCCGCGATGGCTCGAGCGTCTTTTGGATGCCGCGCGACTCCCGCGGGCCGGAGCCGTGAGCCCGCTCAACGAGACGGGACGACCGCATTTCGGATGGACCGAGGAAGGACATGACGCGATCGAGGCTTCCGCCCTCCTGACGGATGAAGCCTTTCAAAAATGGTACCCCAGCCGCGCACAAGACTCACAGTGGCTTTATGGTTTCTGTTTAATGATCCCCAGAACCGTCATCACCCGGATGGGGCTTTTTGATGAGCGATTTTTCTTCGGATGGGAAGATATTGATTATTCGCTCCAACTGCGACTCAAAGGCTACCGGCTGATCAAAGCCGGATCTCTCTTTGTCCATCACCGGCGCGGAGCGTCTTCCACGGCCGGGAGACGTAAAACGCTCGTGGATCGGTCGAAAAAGATCTTTCTGTCAAAATGGAGCTCGTTTTTCAAGACGGCTCTTCGCAGCGACAGGGCCGTGTTCGCGGCGGTGAATCATGAAACGGCACGGCTTCAAAAGCGGAGATCTCAAGCCGAAAGAGCGGCCTCTAAAAAAATGTCCCGATGGACACGGGCCGGTTACGCGATCCGGTCCGAAGACGGGAAAAAGATAGAGTCCTTGGTCCGCTGGTCCGATCTTGAAATGTTCGCTCCCGACCCGCGCCGTAAAAAAAATTGGGATCTTTTATACGGCGCCGCTCCGAGCGCGGAGTGGACGCCTTTTCTCGAGAACGGATTGGCGGTCCCGTCGATCACAAAGACCGCCCGCGCCGCGGTGACGGTCATGATGGCGGCCCACAATGCCGAGCGATGGATCGCCGAAGCGATTGAAAGCGTCCTGACGCAAAATTTTAAGCGCTTTGAATTGATCGTCATTGACGACGGCTCCACCGATCGGACTGCGGAGATCGCCGGCCGTTACCGCTGCTACCCCCGTTTCCGCTTCTTTCAAAATGAGAGACAGCTCGGGATCGCCCCGACCCGGAACCGCATCCTGGGACTGGCGCGAGGCCGGTACGTCGCCGTTTGTGACGCTGATGACATGATGCGTCCGACGCTTCTGGAGCGCTTTACCGATCTTCTCGACGCCCATCCCAAGATCGGCTGGGTCTATGCGGATCGGCTGGAGATCGACGCCCAAGGGCGTTTCATCGGCATCTGCCGCGCTTTGCCGATGAACGGCGTCATCGAATATAAGCAAAATGTCATGCACCACGCGGGAGCCCTGATCCGGCGCAAGTGGATGCTGAAAGCGGGCGGCTATGACGAGGCGCTCTCGACCGAAGACTACGATCTGGCCTTCAAAGTGGCACGACACGCCAAACTCGCCGCTCTCTCAGGCGAAATTCATTACCTCTATCGATGGCACTCGGACAACACTTCCTGTAAGCACCCCTGGGCTCAGAGCGAGACAGACCGGCTTGTGCGACGAGCGCGAGCGGCGATAGAATGAGCCGATGATACGCGGCCTGTCTCGATCCGCTCGAAACGTCCGATCCAAGCTCAAGAGTTTGAAGCGAGCCCTGTCTTTGAGCATGCACCGGGAATTTTTCCGCGCAAAGATCGCGGGAATTTATTATTTAAGAAAAAAGCCGGTTAAAACCTGCTCCTTCATCCTCGGGAACCCCAGGACGGGCAGCACTCTTCTTGTCAATTACCTCAATTCAAACCCGGACGCGTATTTCGAGACCGAGATCCTTTTTGACCGAGATCCATCGGGAATCCGACGACGCTTCATTTCAAAAAAATCAGTCTTTAGACATATCCGTCACTCGTTGAACCGCGGACGCCGGCCGGTCGGCGGAGCCAAGATCTTTTTTACGCATCTTCAAACACACCGGATCTCTTTGAAGGAGCTCGAAAGCCGGTTTCCTCAGGTCAAGTGGATCGTCCTTTACAGAAAAAATATTTTAGACCAGTACCTCTCTCATAAAATAGCTTTCAGAACAGATCAGTGGCTCCGGACCCGCTCCTCCGATCTCCCAAAACTGGAGAGCGCCCGAGTAAACCTCCCGATCCGAAGTCTGCTCGGCTTTCGCCGTCGGGTCCTCAAACGATACGAAAGCGCTCTGGAAGTGCGCGGGATACACGATCGCTCCCTTTGGATCAGCTATGAAGAACTCTCCGAAGATCCGCAAAAACTTTTTGATGAAGCGATCTTCCCTTTCTTAGGACTCCCCCGTCATCCGGTCCGCACTGGTCTTATCAAACAAAATATCTGGAAGTATCACGAAGTGATCTCTAATTATGAGGGGGTCAAAGATCTGATCGAATCCGTTGATTTCACTCAAAGTTACCCCCGCTACCCCGGCAAACGCGTATGAATGAAACCATCCAGGTCAGAAAACTTGAAGAAGGCGATTTTCGCGCTTTGGTCGACGACCTGAACCCTTGGAATTTTAAGAACACCGGCACCGCTTACCCCAAGTGGCTGCGTGATTCCGACCCCGAGGGGATCTCGATGGTCGCCATTCAGGACAGTAGGATCATCGGATACTATTGCACGCTGACGGTACCGCTTAAGGTCGGCAACCACATGGTTCCCGTCTATCGTGGCGGCCCGTTTGTCCATCCCGACCACCGCAGAAAGAGAGTGATGGACCTCTTATCGCAGGCAATTTTTAAAGCGATAAAGAACCGTTCCGGCGCCACTTATGTCACCCCCAAACCGGAACTCATCGGACATTTTCTGAAAAAAAAAGGCTGTGTCCGCTTAAAGCCCATCCCCCGTTACGTTCTGGCGCTTCGGGCATCGGTCCTCTTCCGCGGTCTGTTGAAAAACACGCGCCTTTCTAAAATTCTAGGGGATGCTGTTCAGCCTTTCTGGAAAAGGGTATTTCAATACCAACCTTCCAAGCGCTTCCGGATCAGGGAGGTTTCATCTTTTGACGCACGTTTTGACACGCTCTGGCAAAAAGCGTCGAAACTTCATGAAGTGATCTCGATGCGTGGCGCACACTATCTGGATTGGAGGTATTTGCGCGAACCCGGCCACCGATACACGGTCTTTACGGCTGAAAATGAGCGAGGGCTTCTGGGTTACGCCATTGTAAGAGTTCCGAAGGAGGGCGCGCAAAAAGGCTTACTCGCGGACCTTCTGGACCTTCAAGACCCCCAGGTCACGCGGGCGCTCCTGGCGCAGGTGGCCGCTTATTTTGACGCAAAGGGCCTTGAACGTACGGAGTGTTACCTCTCGAACGCTTATTACGAGAAGATCATTAAATCGATGGGCTTTCTTAAGAGACCGCTCCGCGCCGGCGACGTGAATGTTCTTTTTGGGAAATGTGAATTCTCAGCGGCGGAAAAAATCTTTAACGACCCAAAAAAATGGTTCGTCACAACGGCCGATCTGATGTTTGCTTAAAAACTTCGGGAGCGAAGTTACCAGCTAATTCTTAACTTGTGGCGCCGCATAATCACTTCGCGCAAGAGCGCTTTTCTCGCCGAGCGTGCTTTACGCTTATAACGTTCTGTCAACGAATTCCGATGCCGACGGTACCAATAAAGCGGTTTTGTCAGATGCGCGAATCGCGTCACTTCCCCTAAGCGCCAAAAAAATTCGCAGTCTTCCATGTACGGGATCTCTTTGCGATACCCCCCGAGCTTGAGAAACAAGGTGCGCCGGACCACGAGGCCGGGATTCGAAAGCGGACCTCCAAGAAGATCCCAAGTATCGGCCGGTCCCGCGTTTCGTGAAAACCTGCGGAGTTGTCCGGACCTTTCTTTCACCCACCGGTCGGTATACACCGCGCCTATTTTCCGGTCTTTTGCCAAACGCTTTGCCGTTTGACACAAAAAACCGGGCATCAGCTTATCGTCGGCGTCGCAGAACGCGAGATACGCGCCCTTCGCGTGCCGGGCTAAGTAATTTCGGACGGCTCCGGGACCCCTCTTTGAGTTTCTGAATCGCCAGATCCGGACATGGGGCCGTCGGCGATAGAGACCGAGGCGCCTCCACGTGCCGTCGGTTGAGGCATCGTCAGCGATGAGAAGCTCGTACGCGACTCCGCGCTGTTCAAGCACCGAGCGAACGGCTTCTTCGATATATTTTTCCGCATTTCGCGCGGGCATGATGACCGATACTTTGATCTTTTTACGCCGCCTGAGCTTCAACGGGTGTTCCTTGCCATCAGCCGTCGCCGGAACTTGTCCATGGCATTCAGCCAACTGATCGGAGTCATCCTTGCGAACCATACGGCGGCTTGAACTTTGGGCAACAAACCTTTTTGTATGAGCCTTTGCCGAAACCGATTGGCAAAACTTTTCGATAAACGTCTTAAAACCAAGTACTGACCGTAAGAAATAAAAGCGATAAGACATCCGACGATACGCCAACCAAAAGTCCGGATATCAATGCCATCCACATGAGTGACGCACGCCATCACCTGATCCGCCCGTACAGGATCGTCGAGATTCGCGGCGCTGTCGCCCTTCGTAAGTAAGACGACACCCTCCTGAGAGCGCAGGATCCGAACAATGCGATGCGTAAAAAAGACGCCCGGTTTTGGGCAAAAGGTAACCAAATCTCCTATCCGGATGTCCTCAGCTCTGACAGGCGTTTGAACGATTTCCGCGCCGGACTTGACGAACGGCTCCATGCTGATCCCGGACGTGATCATGAGTTCTTGGAAATCCCGCCTATTATTTGAATCGGTACCCATACCGCCTTTGGATCGTGTCTTGAAGGATTTTTTGGGACATTTGCTGAAGTTCGCGTGGGGACCTGTCTGAAAGCGAGCCCGGTCGCCGCGTTTGAAAATAAATAGGTTTTCCGTTCAAACAGACAAACTCAGACTGTTCGGCAAGACGCAGAAAAAGATCGCAGTCTTCGAGATACGGCAATTCTTTCCGATAACCGCCGACTTTCCTAAAGATCGACGCGCGGATCAGTGTACCGCCTTTGGCTAAAAACCCACCCAGAAGATCCCACGGAGTCTTTAAAACGAATCTCTTTCTGACCCCGACCACCCTTCCGGAAGAAACCACGCGTACTTTCCCATACGCAACACCCGCCGAAGGACGCCGGTCCAAGGCGGCGGCCAGACGCCGAAGATTGTCCTTTAAAAGCGCGTCATCCGCATCGCACGATGAGAGGTAAAGCCCCCTTGCTTTGGCAGCCAAGCGGTTGCTGGTCACGCCCGCTCCTCCATTGCGACGATAACGAAAGATCCGCACGCGCGGGTCGGATCGGTAGGCTCGGATCCTGTCCCAAGTCTCATCCGTCGAAGCATCGTCGCCGATCAAAAGCTCGAACAAGACCCCCTTTTGATCCAAGACCGACCGGATGGCCTTGTCGATCGAAGAAGCGGTGTTGTAGGCCGGCATGATGACAGAAACCTTGACGCGCGGGGTTTTCATTGTTATATTTTATCCAACATGAACAATCCCAAGCACGAAAAAAAAGAACCTAAAAAAACCGAAACCCCGAAATACCAAAAGCCGGCGCTGAAGCGGCTTGGTAATCTGAAACAGGTCACTTTCCTGTCGATGTAATTCGCGCGGTTTTAGCCGCGCGGACGGGCTTCGAGACGATTTCAACGAGCTTGTAGCGCTTAAGATCGTTGAAAATTTGTGCTGTATCTTTCTCTATTCTCTCCTCTTTGGTTTTGAATTTTCGGCTTACCGAAAGAACGATCTCTTCTTTTTTCTTTCGGCCGTCGCATAATTTGAAGAACGCGAGCCCGGTCGGGTTCATTTCGAAATAAGCGCCGTTATCCAGATTTAATAAAAGCCCTTTTCCGTCGGCCTCCTTCATCACCACGCAGTCCATCTTTCTCACGTAACCATCCGATACTTTTGCTTTCACTTTGACGACCTCCTATTATAAGCTTTCGATGATCCGCGGCATCCGAAGGATGTCTCCGGGACCATAGTCTACGGCGAACCCCGAGGCCTTCCGGCTTAAGAGAGTCGCCAGCCGGCGTGGAATGGATTCTCCGGAATGGGTCTTTTCATGCGGAAGTTCCACGGCCAAATATTCATCTTTCAATAATCGCTCTAAAAATTCGGGCGGATCCAGTTTCCTGGCTGACAATTTTTTGCCGGGGACGAATCGTGGAAACACCACTTTGGTCACTCGGGTCACGACACCCAGACGATCGGGCCAGACACGATCGGGTTCGAGAAGAAATTTTTGGCGGCTGTTCGACCAAGTCATACGCGACCTTAGACCGTTAAAATTCCCGGCAGAGACAGCCGGCAGCGCGATCGGACTTATAAAACTTTTTCCCAAAATTCGATCGCCCTTTATTTCAAGAATAGGGTGTTCGTCGGAAAAATACCGGTACCCTTGGCTCACGCACGCGGTTGAAAGAGTGCTCTTCCCGGCCCCTTTCTCTCCGAGGAGCAGGATCCCCTGCTCTCCGATCCCCAAGAGGGCCCCGTGAACGAACGAGGCATCCTCCAGACGCAAAAGATGTTCGAGAGACCACAAAAAAGACGCGTGGAAGAACCAATTATCCCTCAAATATTTTTTATCGTTCATCACCACGAATGCGCGGAGGTTCCTGGGGTCGAATATCCGGTAGATCCCGCAGGCGGAAAAATAGCTTGGCACCAGGCCTTCGACCAAATGAACCGGGGCTTTCCACGAACCGGCTGTTTTATTTGAAAATAAAATTTCCAAGAGCCGCCCGTCGTTTCCGGATGATGGCGTTTGCCGCGACCGTCTCCAATCATAGGGCAAAAAACTTTTTAACGCGCGCAAGAATTCCGCCTCATCGGAGACGATCCGGATCCGCCAGCCATGCAATCGTATCGTCACCGTTCTCCGCGGATGTCCCTTCGGCATAAAAGAAACCGGCGAGCCCTGTGTCCGAAGCACATCCAGGAGGCAAGCCGCGTGTCGGGCGGCCTCTTTTTTTATCCCAAGCCTTGAAAAATAGACGGATAAGACCCGATGAAGGTGGATCTTTTCGCTGCTCAAGTCGTCGGTTTTTTTCCAAACCATCCCGGCCGCCGACCGGAATTCCCTCAGGGCGCTTTTTTTCTCACCGGAAGCCAGAAACGCGATCCCTCGGTACAAGGCGGGAGGAAGCCAGCGGTGACACCGGGCCTGGCGGTCCAGAATGGGATGGGTCGGACAAAAAGTCTCTTTTTCGAAAAGTCTCGCACCTTCAGCGATGAGGCGGTCGTCCGGATCTAAGGGACAGAACGGAGATCGTTTCAGGACTTTTTTCCATTTTTTAAAGAATTTGATCTCATTACGCCACAAAGTACCCGTAGAGCCGATCCGGTAAACGTTGGAGTGAACGACCCTGACTTTGCCGTGGTAAAAAACTTTATACCCCGCCAGACGGGCCCGCAGACAATAATCAATGTCTTCGTATTGGCTGGGAAAAAATCGCTCATCGAAAGGCCCGATCCGGTCGACCGCCTTTCTGGGCAATAGCCAACAGGGTCCCGGCAGGGCGTCCACTTCCCGGGTATAGTCTCGTTGACCCCGGTCACGCTCTCCCCATCCGGCCGGTCCGTACGGAACTAAGTTGTACTCAGCGCAAAAGATCCGGTTATTTGGAAACACGACCTTGCCGCCGATGATCCCGATCCGGGGATGTTTTCGCGCGAGGGCGTGCAGTTTCCGGAGCCATCCGGGCGTCACCTCCGCATCGTCATCCAAAAGGACGACCCAGGGGCGACGGGTCCGGCGAAGCGCCAGGTTCGCTCCCCCGGAAAAACCTAGATTATTGCCGCTTTGGAGCAGATTGCATTCGCGTCCGAAATATCTTTTAAGATGATCGGAAGTCCCGTCAGTGCTTGCGTTATCCAGGACGGTCAGCTGATAAGGAAGATCTCGGGTGTGGCGGATCACCGATCGGAGACAACGCGTCAGGATATTTTTCGCGTTGTAAGTAACGATGATGATATCGGTTGAAGGCGGATGAGAATTTTTCACTAAGAGTACCGTATCAGTAAATAGCCGTTTTTTGTCCGAAAAAAACGCTTTCTTTCAGGGGCTTCCCCATCCCTGCCTCCATGAACCGTCTATATCCTTCGATATGATCGGCGCCGGCCAAAAGGACCTTGTTGAACCCGATAAAGAAAGGCTTTAGATCGGTATTCGATCGGGACATGAACCGATTCACACCCTCCGATACGCCCGGCCATCGCGGATGAAAATAATCGTCGATCATGATGACACCGCCTTTCGCGAGAGATCCACAGGCATTCGTGAGATCCCTCTCGGTGGCGTCCGCCGTATGGGATCCGTCGATGCTGAAGATCCGGCAAGCTTCCCCGTCAGACAAACTGATGATCTTTTTTGGATCCAAAAGCAAGGAGTCTGTTTTGACAAGTCTTAGTTTTGCAAGATCATCTTGGCCGTATTTTTTTAAGTAATCGATCAACTTTTGGCTGTCTCCGCATCCTGAGCCGTCGATATTGTGCTGCTGCTCTTCGAAGCAGTCGATGGCCAGGGCGCGTGAATTTTTATCACAAAGGATATAAAGAGGCAAAAAAGACTTCCCGTACTGGATCCCGATCTCGGCGACGCTCCCTCGGATCCCTTGGGTCCTCTGATGAAGCTCTATCAGAGCCATCACCTTCACAACGGGCCTGCCAAACCAACCCGGGATCTTTTGAAAATCATTCAGATAAAAAGCCAATCGGTCTTTTGTCGATGAGTCGAGCCCTTGGGAAAAAAGCGGCTCAGAAAGAAACTCCGCAGGGTTCAGCGGCTTCGCAGCCGCTCTTCTGTTTATTTCAAAACCCAAATGATGGATGAGTCTTTTGACGGATATCTTCAACTTTTTTTGTGGATGCTCCTCCGAACCTTTAAAATTAGACTTCATTTTACCACACGATATTCTTAGGGTAACACACTTGGTCTGGAATTATCCCAGCTTATCCGTGCGCAACTGATAGATGCATTCAACGGAGCAATAGTTTAGAATAAACCGCGATGAATGAAAAACCTTGGATCGCGAAGAAAGCGGTCAGCTTCCTTGAAAGCGCTATAGCGCCGAACAGCCGGGTCTTTGAATACGGTTCCGGAGGATCCACGCTTTTTTTTGCTCGGCGTGCCCAAGAGATCGTTTCGGTCGAACACGACCCCGTCTGGTTTCAGCGTATGGAATATGCGCTGTTGAGCCGGGGTTATCGGAATCACACCGTCCGTCTCATTGTCCCCCCTCGGGATGATTCAAAGCGAGCCGCAGACCCTTCGGATCCGGCTAGTTACGTTTCCGGAAGACGCGGATGGCGCGGGTTCGATTTTCAAAAATATGCCTCCGCGATCGACAGTTACCCTGATGATTATTTTGACATCGTGCTTGTGGACGGACGGGCTCGGCCCAGCTGTTGTCGGCATGCGCTTCCCAAGGTCAGATCCGGTGGGCACCTCATCCTTGATGATTCTCATCGAACGCACTACCGATACATTCAAGAAATACTTGATTCGTCGGGCTGGACCAAACGCTGTCATTTAGGATGGCGGCCAAGCCCTTCATTCACATGCATCTGGCAAAAACGCCCATGTCCATAAGCAGCCCCGTACGTAAGGGTGTTTTCTTGGGGATCGGTCTTGCCGTTGTCCTCGCTCAGCAGCTCTTTTTCGCGGTTGACCGCAAAGTGCTGGACGACCGGTATCAGCTTCACGCGTCAAGAGGGATCACCGTACAATCCCGATTCGTTTACTTTTTGTACTACTTAGGTCTTTTTCCAGTAGCCATAGAGAAACCTAAGTCCGCGTTGACCTATTCTGGAGAAGGCGCCAAGCGGGAACTGCGTGAAGGCGGAAAAAAATTACGGACCGAATGGTGGTGTACCCCACGGTTCGGGGATCTTGGAAAAACTTACCTCTACTTACCCGGGGCTCTCCTCAAGGGTTCACCGAGAAACCCGTCTCTCCGCCCGGCAAACGCTCTGGCTTTCACCGGAGCGCTTCTTTTGGTCTATTTCATGTTCTGGTGGGTCGGCTCGCCGGGCCTTGGGATACTCACCGCCATTCTCATGGGCTCGAACCCGTTCCAGGTCTTCGAGGTCTACACTCATGACTCGGTTTTCGGATGGCCGATCCTCACGGCAATTTTAATATTCGCCCTCCATTTGCCTTTCTTGACCGGGCGGATGTTGACTCCGGTATACCGCCGGATCATTCCGCTCTTGGCCGGGGCGCTTTTAGCGACAATCCGCCAGATCCGCACCGAACCTATTCTGATCCTCTTTGCCGTCGTGATGACCTATTTGGTTCCGAAGCGTGCGTCTGGGCGGGAGAGATGCGTTTGGGTGTTGACGCTTTTTCTTTCCTTTGCATCCGCTTTGTTCCTTTGGAGCCGATATTTCGATCACAAGATACACCAAGCCGATCTCGCGGTAAGTTCTGCGGGCGGAGAAGTCTATCTTGGCGGGCGCACACGCCATCATATTTTCTGGCACCCGATCTGGTGCGGGTTGGGTGACTTTGATCATCAATACGGGTATCAGTGGGACGACATTGCGGCGATCACTTTCGCGATGCCGGTTCTTCGCACGCGATACGGAGTCGACGTGCCCGACCTACCGGTGACTCCCGCAAGTCTTGAGCGGTGGTCTCTTAACGAGAAGAATACCTACCTCCGATCGCCGGTTCTTTTACCTCATTACGGGGAAATTCTGCGAGAGGATGTGCTGGATCATATTTTTCGTGACCCCCTTTGGTATGGTCGCATCCTGGCCCATCGCGCTCTGAGGATCTTGGTTGATACAACACCTGTACGGATCGGCTTTGGCCGATGGGGCTTTGGTCTGCCTTGGGCAGGCATTCTCGTACCGCCATTTTGTGTCGCGCTTGCTTGGAGGCGTTCCTATGCGGAACTTTCCATGATCCTTTTCTTCATTCCGACGTCCTTCACGACGCTCTTGGTCTATTCCGGCCGTGGGACAAGCTATTATTCTTCTTGGCACATCATGGGTGCGTCTGTACTACTGAGCTGGGCCCTCCGCGAAGCATCTCAATTTGCCCAACGGCTGCGGTCCGGAGAACGGCATTGAATCAGAAATTGGTCAGCGTCATCTCTTGTGTACGAAACGAGATCCACTCTCTCCGGGAGCTTCACGCGCGCTTATCAGAGGCAACCGGGAGTTTGGGGAGCGCTTACGACGTGGAGTTTATTTGGGTCGATGACGGCAGTCTTGACGGAAGTTTGGAGCACATGCTTGAGATCATGCGGGAAGATCCAAGACTCAGGGTTGTCGAATTGGACGGTCCTCATGGCGAAGCCCTCCCCCTTCAAGCGGGACTCGACGACGCGCGTGGCGAGATCCTGATCACGCTCGACGCGGATCTTGAGCATTTCCCGGAAGACTTGCCTTTTTTTGTCCGAACGCTGGAAGAAGGATATGACCTTGTCTGTGGCTAGCGGCAAAAGCGCGTGGACGGGCCACTTCGGATCATTCCTTCCTTGGTCGCGAATGGGATCCTGAGATGGATGACCGGCGTGCGTGTGCACGACTTCGGTACGGCGTTCAGGGCCTATCGCGCCGAAACAGCGAAGAGACTTCGTCTCGTGGATGGGTTCCATCGCTTTGTTCCGGCTCTGGTCCATCTGCAAGGCGGCCGCATCACCGAGATCCCGATTCGAATTCGAAAGCGGCCCTATGGAAAGAGCCACTACGGTCTGGGCCGTATTTGGACCGTCCTCCGGGACTTGATGGCTCTGGAAAAGGTTCTTCGCGGAGAACCCAGGGGTCTTTTGACGGCTACCGCCTCCATGAAATATCGAGTAAAACGGCGCCATGGCGCTCAAAAAAAATGACGCCGATTTGGGCGGGGGAATTTATTTCAAGAGCGATCGATCAGTGATTCTTCTTGGAATTGTTCAAGCAGTTCCCGGAGATCTTTCAGCGCGATCGACTCCTCGATCCCGTACTCCAGAGCCAATGCGGAGACGATCGATCCGAAATTTTTTCCCGCCGCCAGAAGATTCCAAATGAATTCCGCGGCCCCTTCCAGTTCATATGAAGATCCGGTGTCCATTTGCTGTACGACGGTCCGGCCGTCTATGTTTCTCCAGAAAACTTTTTCTCGATCGATCGAATCCATATCCCTCATCCTAGAAGAACACCCGTCCTTCGTATCCGTGGGAATAGTGTACAACAGGCTCTAACGAGAAGTAAAATACGACCATGAGCCGAACCACCCGCTCGCCAGAAATCGAAGTAATTTTGCGGTGTCTCCGCTGGGCCGCCTCGCCGTCGCCGCGACCGCTTGTTTTGACCGTAGATCCATCCGATCTCCGCCGATCGGATTGGCAAGACATCATTGAGATCGGTCACGCTCATCGCGTCCTCGGGTTCGTCGCGTTTGCACTTGAGCAAACCGGCGTATGGGATCGGCTTAAACCCGCCGTTCGTTCTTGTTTGACCCGATCGATGCTGGAAGCCGAGTTTCAAAACAGGACAAAACTAATTGAGTTCAAAAAAATTCACCGGCTGTTTTCGGAGATGGGCACTCCCGTGATCCCCTTAAAAGGCATTGATCTGAGCGTCCGGGTGTACGGGGATATGCCGTTCAGACCGATGGGTGATATTGATCTTTTAATCCGTAAAAATGATCTGCCCGAAGCCTCCGCTTTCCTTTTTAATGAGGGTTTCCGCTTAAGAACGAACCCCCCGATGAAAAACCGTTGGCACGACCGCTTTTATCCGGAGGACAGCACTCCGTTCGATCGGCACCCGTGCGGTCGGCGGTCCTTTGAAAAAGCCGGACTCGACCTGGACCTTCACTGGGATCCGACCTATCAGATCGGAGGTCAGAGCGTCGGGATGGACCCCGAGTCCGCCTGGCAGAACGCCCGGCCCGGCGCCGTCCTCGGAGAAAAAATTCTTCTTCTGTCCCCCGAGGATCTGTCGTGGCATCTGATCCTCCATACGGCTCAAATGAATCACTCCGTTCTCGTTCAGCTTCTGGACCTGGCCTGCATGATACGCCGGTGGGACCCATCGACACGTACAACTCTCGAACAACGGATCTCGCGCCTGGCAGACCCTTCCAAGCGGCAAATCGAAGTCTTGCTCGGCGACGTCGAGACCCTCTGGTGTCAGATCGGTCGGTCTTTAGAAAGCTCGGCCGCTCAAGGCCGAGAGCTGATCGACTTCGTACTTTTTGAAAAAGAGTCTAAAAATTATAAAAAAATAAAGATCAAGAAAGGACTTGCCAAAATATCGGTCCTCGATCGAATTCAGTATTTAGCGGGTTATTTTTTTCCCAGTCCAAGATACTATCTTGAGAAAACAGGCCACAAAGGGGTCGGAATGTACTGGAAACACTGGAACGATCTGATCAAAAAAGCAGGAAGGGTGTTCTTACGCAGGATAAGAGACCGGTGATCAGAACTTAAGCTTTTCGAGCTTCCTCATCAGGTAGACGTCGTCCTTGAACATCTCCTCGAGTTTCGCGCGGAGGCTGTGTTCGAGGCGGGATTTTTCTTTTTCGAGGATCATTTCGGCGTCAGAGTCTGCCCCGCCGGTCTTCAGCAGAAACTGTACCTCGGCGATCCTCCCTTGTTTGCGGACGGGGCTGGGCACGGCTTCCACCTTGACGGAGCTGCCGTCATCTTTGATCAATTCCAGCTCAAAGGGATCTTCCGTTTCGCCTTGCATGACGCCCCGGATCGCTTTGAGCACTCTGGACACGCAGGCGTTCGGCAAAAAGCGCGATAGGACGAAGATCTTACCCTCGACCTTTTCTCCGGAAAAGCCAAGCAGCTTTTCTGCGGCGAGATTGGCTGAAGAGAAACGCCCGAATTCATCGAGCGCGATCAGGGCTTCCGGTGTTTCACGGTAGAGCTTCGTGAGACGGCTTTCTGTCTCTTTGAGAGCCGTCTCCGTCAATTTCAGCTGGGTCAGATCGCGAATGATGAGCACCGTCGCGATGACGCATCCTTTTTCATCCTTCATGGGAGATTCCGAAATGCTTAAAGTCAGTTTTCGTCCGCCCTTCGTCTCGTGATCGATCTCGTAGGTGTGGTCGGTTCCCACACGATGAAGGTGCTCGGTGGAATTTTTGGCCGGAAAAGCCTCACTGACCGAGGCCAGGGGACTTCCCACAAGGTCGTTCTTGGAAACGTCAAAGAGCTCAGCAGCCCCGTCGTTGGCCACACGCACGATGTCCTCGGCGTCCAGCACCAAAAGGGCGTCCCCCATCGTGCCGATGATCTTCTCGGCCGCGAAAGACGGCGTGATGTCCACAAGGCGGTAGATCGTGACCACAAAAGAAGTGATCAGCACAAAAAGAAGGATCCCCGCGTAGCCGAAGGGATAGACCGGGATCCCGAACTTTGCCAGATAGTCCGCGCTGCCAAGGTAGGCCACGCACAGGGCAATGAGCAGAAACCGTATCCTCAGTCTATGGGTCTGGGTCGGCGCTTTGCCGTATTCGACGAAAAAATGCCTTAGGCTCAAGATCATCACGCTGAAAAAATATGCCAGATAGATCAGACCCCATAAGCTGTACTTGGGGTAATAACCCCACGGGTATCGGTACAACCCTTCGATCACCGTGGGCGTGCCCACGATCCAAAGGGAAAATAAAGCCGAAACTGCGAGAAACGCCTTCGCGATCTTCCGTTTTTTTTCGTAGAGGCGCAAAACCTTGATCGTAAAGTAAAAAGTCGCCGCGGGGATGAACGGCACGGTCAGATAAGCGATCCTGGCCCAGCGGTAAGCGGTGAAGTCATTAGCCGAAGCGTACATAAAGCTGAAAGAAAAAAGCCAAAAACCGATGGTCGCGGTCAGCGAGAAGAAGGACCATTTGATCGAGGAATGCCGCTCTTTGACGAGCACAAAAAGACCCAAAGACATGATGGCAAAAAAAGTGAACAACACCGGAGCGGCGTATAGGCTGAAGACGTAATTCGAAGGTTCACGAAGCTCTCTTAGGAGCTGGACAAGGTGTGTCATAGATCTCACTTCTTTTTAAGATAAGTCAACAATAGTATACCTGATAGATCAAAATTTTCAATGCAAGGATCACTGTCATTTCGAGGCCGAAGGCTGAGAAATCTCATAAAGCGGAGATCTCTCACTTCGTTCGAGATGACAGTCTATATCTAATTGATATTAAAAGAGTTATGAATTCTTTAGAACCGGTAGATAGAGCGCTTTGCGGCCGCGGGTCCACCAGACGCCTTTTTTTCTCTCTTCGGGTCCGGCAAAATGGTATTCGTAGAGGATCGCGCGAAGATACCGTGGCGGGTTGTCAGGAAAAGGGTTCAATTTGAGAAGGCCCAGCACTGGCGGTGAGCCCTCCAGGATCCTTTCGCAAAATTTAATGAACCAAAGGTTCTGTTCGGGAGGACTCAGCGCCGCGAACCACATCTGCCAGTCAAGGCGAGGATGATAAGGCGCCAGGAATGAGGGTTTCCTTGATGGGTCCCCGGGCTTGAATTTGAACTCGTAAGCTTTCCAGACTTCCCCATCGTCGGAGCCTTCGAGGATGATCTCCGGCCGCTCGGTGGTCATGGCCGCGAAAAGTCCGTAGCGGTTCACCAGACGCAAGCGTTCCGCCCATGCCCAGGAGCGTCCAAAAAAGATCTGACTTACGGTAAGAAAAACGACCAAAGAAACAACCGGTCCGAGGATCCACCAGGACTTGGTCCTTCCAGTCTGAGAAACCTTGCCCAGGAAACCAAAAGCGGCATCATCCAAAAGAAGAAGACTAAGCGCGATGGTCAGCCAGTTGAAGATACCGTAATTTCCCGTGGCAAGAATGAGCGCCTGTAAAAAAATGAACAGAACGCAAGCAGTCCTCCTCGCCCTTCGGCCCATAAAAATGAGAAAAGGGGCCCCTAGCTCTATAAGGAACATCACGGAACATGAGGCCGACTGAAACCACGCCGGCCACTGATGAGCGTACCAGGCGGTCCAGGGCGGCAGGGGCTGGGTTTCATAGTAGAACCGGAGCGCGCTTAAATTCCTCCAACTGAGGTCCCCGCTTGCGAGTTTCATGAAGCCCGAAAAGAACATAAGCCGGAATAAAAGCAGTCTTAACAACCACAGAATAGCAACGGAAGGACTCTCCTCCGCTGCAGGCTTGGGTTTCAAGCGAAAGGGCGCAAAGAAGATGGCCAGGAATCCTGTCTCAAGCAGCAAGCTGTCCCACTGAAAATACATGAACTCGCCGCCGATCAAAACAAAATAAAGATAAAAAAACCAGTTGAAACCCAGACAAACCGCGGGAGCGATGTCGAGGATCATGAGGACAGAGAAAAAAATTCCGGCGGCGCAGGCGGTCAAAAGCGTAAGATCAGAGGTCGCAGGGAGGATCCCTCTCTCTCCCCAGAGACCCGGAGCCTGAGGCCAAAGCGACAGAAACGCGATCAGGTAGATACAGCCCAGAAAAAAAATAAAGATCCGGCGGGTATGAAAATAATGCCGTTTTTTAGAAAGGTTAGTCGTAATAATCAAGGTCCTTTCCGTGGGTCTCCTCGAGGAAACTGAGTGCCAGGAGCGCCAAAATAAGGCTCGCCGCGCCGACCCAAGCGGCGGATCCGATGATGCCGAAAGGAACTTTCAGTTTCTGAAAAAAGAAGGTCAACGGCACCACGGAGCCGCGGACGAAATTAGGTGCCGTGGTCGTCACCGTCGAACGGATGTTGGTGCCGAACTGCTCGGACGCGATCGTGACGAAGACCGCCCAGTAGCCGATCGAAAAACCAAGCGCAAGGCAGTTGCCATAGAATCGCGCCAGACTCGCACCCTGAAAAAAAAGATACGTACCGATAAAGATCGACGTCAGAAGGATAAAGGTCGCCGCGATCTTTTTGCGGCTCTTAAACAGTTGCGCGAGAGAGCCGCTTGTAAAATCACCGAGTGCCAGGCCGATATAGGTAAATAGAATGGATCTGCCGGGATCCGGGATCTGCGCCATCCCAAGCGCGGCGCCGAATTCCGGTGAAAATGTGATCAAAATACCGATGACGTACCAGATAGGCACGCCGATCATGATGCAGGCAAGGTACTTGACCGCTGTGGCGGGAGATTTAAAAAGCGTCGAGAAACTTCCACGCTTGACGGCTTTTGACCGTAGATTGCTGAACATCCCGGACTCATAAACGCCGATCCTGAGGAACAAAAGTCCCAGTCCGAGACCGCCGCCGATAAAATAAGCGGTACGCCAGTCAAAGAGATCACCGACCAGCGCCGCGACGACGGCACCCAGGATGCCGATGGTCGCCACGATCATAGTCCCGAAACCTCGGGTCTCTTTATCCATGACTTCGCTGACCAGGGTAATGCCCGCTCCGAGCTCTCCTGCCAGTCCGATCCCGGCGATAAAACGCAGCCAAGCGTAAAACTCGATGTTTTGGACGAAACCATTGGCGATGTTGGCCGCTGAATAGATGAAAATGGATCCAAAAAGAACCGACAGCCTCCCTTTTTTGTCTCCAAGGATCCCCCAAAGGATGCCGCCAAGAAGCATGCCGGCCATCTGCATATTCAAAAGGAGCACCCCTTTGGAAAGCAGCGCCGCGTCGGGAAGGCCTAGTCCTTTCAGACTTTTGATACGGACAATGCTGAACAAGACCAGGTCATAGATATCGACGAAATAGCCCAGGGCCGCGACAAGGATGGAACTTGTAACGACCTTTTTAGCAAGAGTCACACCGCCTCCTATGAAGGATAAAGCGCTGAAAGCGCCGCCCGAGACAAAGCAATGTCCAACCGAGCGCCGTATTTAAAAGGGAGCCAGACATGAGCTCCGTCCAGATAGAGCCGGCCCTCCTGCATTCGAGAAACCACTTTAAGACCCGGAGCGCTTTTTGGAAGCAGGCCGCCCTTCAGACGATAGCGAGCGCCATGACCTTCAAAAAGTTCTCTCGGCAAATACTGAAAGCGCTTTGAAAAAAGCGGAAGCTCCCGGCCTCCCGAAGATCTGATGGCTCCGGTGGAACCGGCGGCGGTCGAGATCCAAAGACCCGAACTGCGCTGGTCCTCACAGACGCCCCCGACGGTAAGGAGATAGCGGCTCATCGCAGCGGGCACCGCATGGCAGACCAAAACGTCGTTCAATACGGGATGCCGCCACTTTTTTCCATTCAAAGAAACGTCCATCCGCTGGATCCGCTTTGTCATCAATTTTCCTTTGAGAAAATCCTTCAGCGCTTTTTCGAAATTAGACTGACTGACCGGACAGAGCCGCCCCACGCTGTGTCCCGGCGCCGAGTTGACGCCTAAAATAGAGATCTTCTCCAAATGCCGCGCGGCATCGAGAAAGGTCCCGTCCCCGCCGAGGGAGATCACGAGAGCATAGCGGCTTTCATCAAACGCTTTTCCGCGCGCTAAACGGTCGAATTTTATTCCGCGATCCTTAAGCGTCCGTTCCACAGCCGCGAAAGAGCGCCGGTGAAAAATAAGCGAAGACTTGTACACGCTTTCTTTATAGACGATAAGAAATTTCATCAGGAGAATTTAAAGACTTTTAGCGACCGCAAGTCTGGCTTCCGAGATCTGATCGGCGGAGGTGCGCTTCAAGTCCCGGGCGATCCCCGTTTTTTCCATCCCGTAGATGAGCCATTTGCTGGGATCCCAGTGGTACCAACGAACGCCGTTGCGGTAGTCCGAGGGAAAACGGTGGTGAAAATTATGATAGCCTTCTCCGTTCGTCAGGACGGCGCCGAGCCAATGATCCTTGGCGCTGGAAGAAGTGTCATAGGGCCGGCTCCCGAAAGTATGCGCAAAGGAATTGATGAAAAAAGCCGAATGCTGGACCAAGGTCAAGCGTGTGGCGACGCTTAGGATGAAAGCGCCGAGCCAAGAACCCGTCAGCCCACCGATCAGGACCGGCACAAAAACTCCGGAGCCCAAGGACCACCCAAGATAATTCGCGTGTTGATGGGTCACCAGGCGGCTTTTTTGGAGATCTTTGACGTTCTCATAACTGACCGGCTGCTTCCAGAAAAGGATCCAGCCGATGTGGGCGTAGAAAAAACCTCTTTTGATGTTGTAAGGGTCGCGGTCGGTGTCGACGAACTGATGGTGCTTACGGTGCTGTGACGCCCACTTGAGGCCTGACTGCTCGAACGCAGCCGCGCCAAAAAAGAGAACAAGAAACCGTACGATCGGTCCCGCTTTGAAAGTTGTATGAGCCAGATAACGGTGATAACCCACCGTGATCGCCAGAGAAGTCGCGGCGGTGTAAAAGATAAAAAGCGCGGCTTCGGCCCGCGAGATCCCGTGGGTATGGATATACCACGGCGCTCCGAGGACCGTGACAAGGGTCGCCGCGGAGATAAAGACGATGCTACCCCACCTATTTTTACTTCTCGGCTGTTCCACTTTTTTGGTCTTTCATACCCTTCTCCAACACTTCTTGTATTTTATTAGACTGAAGCTGGAGCGAGCAATAGCCATGAGGATTTTTCTTGAGATATTTTTGGTGGTATTCTTCGGCTCTGTAAAACGGTCCGGCAGGGCTGATCTCTGTGGCCACGGGTCTTTTAAAAATGCCCGACCGATCCAAAAGATCCTTGGCTTTCAAGGCCGCTTTTCTCTGGGAATCATTGTGCGTGAAGATCGCCGAACGGTACTGGGTGCCGATGTCCGGCCCCTGACGGTTGAGGGTCGTCGGATCGTGATGACTAAAAAAAGTTTCCAGCAGTTTTTCATAGCTCAAGATCGCCGGATCGAACACGATCTCGATCGCCTCCGCGTGGCCCGTCTCGCCGGTACAGACCTCTTCATAGCCTGGCGTTTGAGTTCCACCCCCGGTGTACCCGACCTGGGTGGAGAGGACCCCTTTCTGCTCTGAAAAGACTTTTTCCACACCCCAGAAACACCCCGCCGCAAAGGTGGCTGTCTGGCTGGAAACCGTCATGCGTCGATCCTCCTCTGCCATCGCACGTATCGCCACACCCGCGATGAGCGGAAATAAGATAAAGAACTTGAGTGTGCCTGATCTCTTTAATTGTAACATGAAGCTGCCTGTCTTAAAATTATCAGATCGCCTCGATCCCGAGGAATTTTTTTACTAGGATTCCGAATACGTAGGCGATCCCTACGGCCATGGACACTAAAAGTAGGTTGGTCAGGACCCGCGCTCTCATGCTCATGCCGGAAATGAACGAAAGTGTCATCGTCACCAGAATGAGCACGCACCCTCCCGTGATCCAGGAGATGAGCACACTTTTTGCGCCGATGATCACCGGCAGGACCGGCACCATCGCGCCGATCAAATAGGACACTCCGACGATGAGCGATAGATTCGAAGGGCTGTCTCCATCGGTCGTTTCTTTGGTCCCGGAGAGAAAACGCTCTTTTTCGGCGTTGATCCTTTGCACTTCTCTTTCGGAACCTGAAGAAACGTAGACGCCGATCGCCATGGAAAGCGCTCCGGCCGCCGCCCCAGTAAGGCTTGCCACTAGAACAGGAGCAGTACTTTGGAACGCCGCAAAAAAACCGCTCACTGCTCCCATGAACTCGACGAGACCGTCGTTGAAACCCAAAAAAATATTCCGGATCCTCTCCGGATTGATCTTTCTCTGCGTCGAACCGGATACGATCATGTCCTCATGCTCGAATTCGTCCACCAGTACGGTCCGCACCGCTCCTGCGAAAGGCGTATTTTCATAACGCTTCCAGAGGCCGAGGTATTTGCGAATGCCGTGGATCTCGATCGCTTCGAGGATCAGGTATACCCCGTTCTCCCCGAAGATCCGGCAGATAAGGATCATCAGCCCCAGCTTGAACCGCCGTATGACATCGAGTTTCTCTATCTTGAGACCGAAAAAATCCTCCCAGAACCGGCGGTGTTTGGTCTCGATGGGGATGAGCTCGTTCAAAGTATCTTTGAGGTGACCTGGAGAAACGATCTTTTCCAGTGATTGGTAAAGGGAGAGGTCAAAAAACTCATCCAAGATCAGCTGTCGAGCCAGAGCTTGGTCGGCGCTTCCATGAGCGGTCAGGAAAAAACTCCTTTCCCCATAGCGGCTACAGAGAAAGGAGTGAAGGCTGGATTTAAAAGCTTAATTTTTCTTCGTCCAGAGCGCTTTGGCTTTTTCAACCTGTTCGGGCTTCAGGACAGCCTGCAGCTTCGCGTAGACATCGACGCTGGCTTTGGCGGACTGGGTCATCTGGGCCATTCCCTGGTCGATCATGGCATTGATCCCTTCCACGTCTAGGACATCTTCACTGAGCTTCAACTTCATGTCGAGCATCATGATCTCCATGTCGGCTCCGCCGCGGATCATGCTCTTTTTGGCCTGGAGTTTCAGCCCTTGAATGGCACCGACCTGTTCGTCGGAAAGACCGATCTCGTCCTTATTGTCGAGAAGGAAGTGAGACTTCTTTATGATCTTGTCGATGATCGGGCAAGGAGCGGACTCATCTTCATGACCATCGGCCATCGCGCACTCTTTCTGGCCGTGGCAATCGGCCCAGGCGTTTTGCGTATAAATCGCCGACCCTAGGATCATAAAAGCCAACAAAACTTTTTTCATGCAGATCTCCTTTTAGGTGGTTTGTCAGAATATTCTACCACAAACCAGCTGATCAGAGCGTGTTTAGGAAGGCGGTCTGAGTATAACCGGGAGTGTTGACGACAGTAAAGAGCGCGTTAAGCTCGGAAACAGTGGGCAGCACCGTGTTGCTCAATTGTAACGAAGTGCCTTTGCTGGCGTTGAAGTTCGCAAGTTTGTTCTTGCCGCTGGTGTTGTTAGCCGGAAGTCTCATAGCGATCAGAAGATCGCCAGCCTTCTTGATCTTCGAGACGAAGGCGGTCTCAGCAGTCGCATCAAAGGAAGCGGCCGCGACGGCGGCGAAAATGAAGTCCTTCTGCGCGTCGTTGATGGGTTTATTGGCGTCCTGAAGATTGAGGCCGTAAAGCTCGTTAAAAGCAGGACGATTCGCCGTGGCTGATAGCTTCAGGAAAAGCGAATTGGCTTTCTTCAGAAGGCCTAAGAACGTGTTCTTATCATAACCCGCGTCGGCGACCAATTGAAAAAGGAGCTTTGTTTCCGTGAGGGTGGGGTTGTAGCTCGCGCTCGTCGAATTAGAAATATTCGTTTGAAAGAGCGAGTTGAAATCCGTGCGTTGAGCGGTCGCCGTAGCGCCCGCGAGCCTCAGAGCCGAGAACAGGTCGTAAGCCGGGAGCAAATTGGCTTCGAAAAAGACCGCGCTGTATGTTGCATCACGCGTCACGGTAAATAAACCGTCCCGTTGAGCAGTCGTGATCTTGGCGCCCGCGGCGCCGAGTGTTTGTTTGAAAAGCTTATCGAACGCCGTAAGACGAAGGCTGTCTGCTCTGAGGAAGTCTACGAGAGTTGACGTCACGGCCAGTAAATTCGTGTAAGTAGCTAAACTGACGTAGGTCGGAGCGGCCGTCGTGGTGAAAAGAAAGTTTCTCTGGGCCTTAGTGAGCGGTACACCGGTGCTGATGGGAGCCGGAGTAGTGCCGGAACCGTCAAGGCTGTCCTGATTGAGCGTGTTGAAATCATCAAGGAACACGGCATCGGCCTTCAATGTCACAAAAAGATCATTGGTTCGGCTCAAAGTCGGCAGATAAGTCGCCTGGTTGAAGGTCGAAGGGGCCACGAGGTCGAAAAGAACCGCCCTTTCCGCTGCGGTGAAAGCGCTCGTCGGGGTAATATTGAGATTAAAAAGAGAGTTAAAAGCATCGAACTCGTCCGAATTTTCAGTTTTACGAAGCTCCTGGATGAAATTATTGACCTTGACCAGAGCGGCGAGGAAGCTGTTGAGTACAAACTGTTCGTTGATATCGGGGGTCGCCAGATCATTGGGCGTACCGGTCAGTCCGAAGAGCAGCCCCCTCAAAGAGACGCTGACGTGGAACGTGTCGCCTGAGGCCGGCTTTACCGTCACGGACTGGCCAAAGAGATAGTTGAAAGCATCGCGCTGCGCGGCGGCGGTAGCGTTGTTTGTTCTCAATCTTGTGAGCAAGGTTTCGGTTTGAAGAATAGCTCCCGTCAGAAAGCCTTTTTTGGCGTAGCCGGGCGTACCCGCTATATTGAAAAGAGCTGTACGAATCGCGACATCCCCCGCTGAAGACGTGAGATTGCCCGTAGTCCCCAAAGGAAGCGTGACATCAAAAAGCAGGTTGAAAGCGCGGCGATAATTCGCGTTGGCCCGCAATGCCGCAAGAAGACCGAGGTCCGCTGTATTCGGCCCGCCTGCTTTGACGAGGATGTCCAAAAATACGGTTTGGTCGTATGCTTCGCTTCCGGGTGTCGCTGGATCGTCCGGTGTGCCGGCAACGCCGAAGAGGACTTGGAGCACGGCATCTGAAGGTATGGCCGTAGAACCGGCGGTGAACGTAGTGTTAAAAAGCTGGGTAAAAGCGGTCCTCTGGTTGTTACCGGTAGCCACCGGAACGGTCGTCGACGTGAGAGCCGTCAGAAGGTCTTTTACTTTTACGATCGTGTTGAGAAAATTGGCCAGATTAAAAGCTTCGTTGATACCCGGAGTTGTCGGATCATCGGGCGTGCCGGCGATCGCAAAAAACTTCTGCCTTTGAGCTTCCGTCAAAGGTCCTGATCCGGAAAAAGTCGGGTCATAGAGCCTCTGAAAAGCGGCGATCCGCTCCGGAGTCGCGCGAAGTCCCGTCAATAAGGCATCCGCCACAAGCGCATTCAGGAAACCGTTCAGGGTGTAGCTCTCATCAATGGTGGGTGTCGCGGGATTATCGGGTGTTCCTACGATGCCGAAAAGAGTTGTCCTCTGAGCATTGGTCGGCGTGCCAGTCGTCCCAAACGTGCTGTCAAACAACGCTTGATAAGCTGTCAGTTTCGAAGCATTGACTGGATCACGCAGAGCATTCAGAAGGTCCCCCGCTTTTTTTACCGCGTCCAAAAACTTCACCTGATCATAAGCTTCATTCACGGTGGCGGTCGCGGGATCATCGAGGGTGCCTGTGATACCAAAGAGGATCGTCGCTTGCGCGGCCGTGGGAGTTCCGGAGGCTGTGATGTCCGGGTCAAAGAG